>Ga0265338_10005744_pt1 | contig 16051 bp, 12 predicted proteins | sample 42126metaG_FD_193579 | JGI IMG/M metagenome (GOLD analysis project Ga0265338, IMG submission 193579) | Rhizosphere microbial communities from Carex aquatilis grown in University of Washington, Seatle, WA, United States - 4-21-26 metaG | ecosystem: Host-associated > Plants > Roots > Rhizosphere... | reverse complement strand
GCGCGGCGGGCGCGGAAGGTGGTGCGGATCGTGCCGGATGCGAAGAAGGATATCGGGTTTCGGGTGATGTCGTATTTTCATTTTGGGCGGAAGGTGCATATCGTGACGTGTGAGACGGCGGCGGAGGCGGGGAGGGCGTTGGAGGGGTGAGGGGAGGTGAGTGGGGTTGTTTCGCTGGTGAGGAATATGTTATGTGAAGCGGTGTGGCCCTCGCGTAACGACGCGCGCACGCATGCAACTGGGCATCAGAACCAAGTTCATCGGGATACTGCTGGTGGCGGCGGTCATTCCATTGTGTATTGGCATCCTGGCGGTGTGGGTGTTGGGGGCGCGGTATTATCGGCGGGAGAAGGGGATCCTGTTCGAATCATTGGCCATCCATCTGGCGCAGGGACTGAATCAGGCGATTGATGGGCAGGTGGAAGCGCTCGACGATTGGCTGTTGCTGTCCAACCTCTACCCGCGGATTCGGGCCCATAATCAATCGCTGCCCCCGATGACCGACACGGAGTTTGCCGCCCATATCCAGGAGATTGAGGCGCAATGGCCAACGTTCGATACGTCATCGCCTGAATTGCGGGGCGTGTTGACGAACACGATGGCACGCGGACTGGAAAGTTTTCGCGTGCTGCATCCGCTCTTCGCGGAGATGTTTGCCACCGACATCAAAGGGCAATTGATGGCGGCGACGCAAAAGACGACCGATTACTGGCAGGCGGACGAGGTGTGGTGGCAACGAGGCATTAAGGTCGGCTATCGTCGCGTCTATGCAGAGGGGATCACGTTCGACCAAAGCGCGAAGGTTTACTCACTGGATATAGCCATCCCCATTTATCAGCGGGCACACCCTGACAGGCCCCCGGTCGGTGTGCTCAAGGGTGCGTTTAACATCTCGCCGTTGTTCTACAGGATCCGTCAAATCCTTTCGGATCCAGGGGCGCGTCGCCAGTTGGTGGACGCGGAAGGGCGGGCCGTCTTCGAGCTGGATCGTCACCGGGCCGGCTCATTTGAAAAGGGGCTTAGCCCGGCGGCCGTCAAACGCCTCACCTCGAATATCCCCGGCTGGTCGACCGAGAAAGCCGCCGACGGTACCACGCGGCTCGTTGGTTACGCGCCGGTGCGGCTAACCGGGCCGCTCATGGATGCCTCTGTTCCATTCGGCATTCAGCCACTGTACGTGATCGTGCACGATGATGACAACGCGGTGTTGGCACCGGTGCGCCGTCAATTGTGGCTCCTGTCAGCAACTGGCGGGCTTGTGGTACTCATCTTTGGATTGGCCGGGTTCTACATCGCCAATGGCCAGATCATCACCCCCGTCCAGCGGCTGCGGTCAGCGGCACAGTTGGTCGCTGCGTCCGCCAAACTGGCGGATACAACGGTTCCTGACGCCGCGCATATTCAATCGCGGGCGTCCCGTGCCTCGACGAGTGTGTTAAACGATGTCCGTGGCATTCAGACCGGCGACGAGATCCAAGGTCTGGCCCAGGACTTCATTGCCATGGCCGTACGCGTGTTGCGCTACCACGAACAACTGGAGGAGGAGATTGCCTTCAAGACGGCGGAAATGCAGCGTGACCTCCAGTTTGCCCGCGAATTCCAAGAGGCCCTCATGCCTCGTGACTACCCACAGGTGCCGAGCGAGAATTGCGGGGACCCGCTCACACTGAATTTCCATCATGTGTACATGCCTGCCAGCTCGGTCGGTGGTGATTTCTTTGACTTGTTAAAACTCGGCGACCATCGTGCGGGGGTGTTCATCGCGGACGTGATGGGCCATGGCGCGCGCTCGGCGCTTGTCACAGCCATCTTGCGGACGCTGTTGCAGGATCTATCCGCTCACGCCGACAATCCGGCGAAGTTCCTGGAATTAATGAATCGTCACTTTTACGATTTGGTGGAGCAGAGCGAACAGGTCATCTTCGTTTCCGCGTTCTACTTGATCGTGGACACCGAGAAAGCCATGGTCACCTACGCCTCGGCGGGACATCCGTCGCCGTTGGTGGCCGAACGCCGAAAGGGGACAGTCCACCCGCTCATCCAAGACTTACACGACAATTCGGCCCTCGGCCTGTTTCGCGAATCGCAGTACACGAGCTTTACCAGCTTCACCGCAAAAGGAGACGTGTTCCTGCTCTACACGGACGGCATTATCGAAGCCACCAACGTCAACGATGAGGAATTCGGGCTCGCGCGACTGTCGAGCACACTGAAGGAGAACCTCAATCGTGACGTGACCGGGCTGACGCAGTCAGTGATCGAAGCCGTTAATCACTTCACCGGTGCACGGGCATTGGCGGATGACATTTGCCTCGTGGCGGTTGAAGTGGCTGCGTCTTCGAGACAGACAACGTCCCAACCGGTCGAGGCAAACTCGGCCGGTTAGTCGACTCGTGCAGGGAACGGTCTGGGAACGACAGCGAGGCGTTGCTCAGGACTGATGTTGCTTCTGATGATGGCGGTGGTGGTGATGTTGCCGAGCATGTTTGGCAGTTGCCGCGAACGCACCCGGGGCAATAACACCCAATAGAACTACCGCGAAAAGAATTCCCATGACCTGACGCATAACCATTCTCCTTGTTGCGAACAATACGCTTCTATTTTTTACGTTTCTGTCCACCATCCCCATGTCGCTACTGGTGAACAGATGGAGAAACACCTCGGTGGAAGGATGGTTTCGCAGTTTTGCAGATTATTTCCGCTAGGCAAGCAATTGCCGCAGCACGAAGGGCAGGATACCGCCATGACGGAAGTACTCGACCTCAATGGGTGTATCGATGCGCGCGATCACTGGGACTTTCTGCTGTGTTCCGTCGGGACGGTGAATCAGCAAGGTCAACTCCTGCCGTGGTTGTAAGCTTTCCGACATCCCGAGAACATCGAACGTTTCCGAACCGTCGATCTTTAGCGTCTGCGCGGTGGTCCCGTCCTTGAATTGGCATGGCAGCACGCCCATGCCGACAAGGTTGGAGCGGTGGATGCGCTCGAAGCTCTGCGCGACGACCGCGCGGACGCCGAGCAAGCGCGTGCCCTTTGCGGCCCAATCACGTGAGCTGCCGGTGCCGTACTCCTGTCCCGCGAAGACTACCAGCGGCACGCCGGTCCCGTGGTATTTGATTGCTGCGTCGTAGATAGAGATTGGCTGCCCCTTGTACCTGGTGACGCCCCCTTCAATGCCGGGTAGCATCAAGTTCTTGATGCGCACGTTGGCAAAGGTGCCGCGGGTCATCACGCGGTCGTTGCCGCGGCGCGCGCCATAGCTGTTGAAATCGGCGGGCTGTACGCCGTGCTCAATCAGATATTTGCCCGCGGGAGAATCCTTCTTAATGCTGCCCGCGGGCGAGATGTGGTCGGTCGTCACCGAATCGCCAAAGACCCCGAGCGCGCATGCTCCCTGGATGTTGGCAATCGTGCCCGGCTGCATCGAGAAATCCTCGAAGAAAGGCGGTTCCTGGATGTACGTACTCTTGGTGTCCCAGCGATACACGTCCCCAACGGAGGACGGAATCTCGTTCCACGCGGGGTTTTGTGCGGCAAAATCCTTGTACAACGCGCGAAACACATCGGGTTTGAGTGCACTCTTCATCGCCTCGCGAATCTCCGGGAGTGTCGGCCACAAATCGCGCAGATAAACATCATGCCCATCCTGGTCCTTGCCGATGGGTTCCGTGGTCAGGTCGATATTCACCCGACCGGCGAGGGCGAAGGCGACGACGAGCGGTGGTGACATGAGGAAATTCGCCTTCACGCTGGAGTGGACACGCGCCTCGAAGTTGCGGTTGCCACTGAGCACGCTGGCGGCGATGAGGTCATTGTTTACGACCGCATCCTCAATCGGTGCAGGCAACGGCCCCGAGTTGCCAATGCACGTCGTGCAACCATACCCCACGAGATAGAAGCCGAGGGCATCGAGGTAGGGCTGCAGGCCCGTTCTCGCGAGGTAGTCGCTGACCACGCGTGAGCCGGGGGCCAGCGAGCTCTTGACGTACGCAGGAACTTTGAGTCCACGCTCGACTGCTTTCTTCGCCAATAGCCCGGCGGCGAGCATCACGCTCGGGTTCGACGTGTTCGTGCAACTCGTGATGGCCGCGATGACGACCGAGCCGTGGCCGATTCGCCAGTCGCCGTCGCCTGTCGGTACAGAGCCAGAGAGGACGGGGTCGGGCGTCGGATGCTGATCGCGCATTTCCGACTCACTCGCCGAAACGCGATCTCGACCGCCATTCCCCTGATGTGGTTGTTCGAACGGAGTACGCGAGTCTAAATGCACCGGGACTTGTTTGCCCAATTCTTCGGGGGGCTTGTTGTAGCCGTTTTCCGTCAGCGGCTTCGAGAATAGTTCAACGAACGTGTTTTTCAACCGTGGCAACTCAATGCGGTCTTGCGGGCGCTTGGGACCGGCCACGCTCGGATGCACGTCGGCAAGATCGAGTTCGAGTTCGACGCTGTAATCGATTTCGCCCTGGCTTGGGATACCGAACATCTCCTGCGCTTTGAAATAGTTGCCGAACGCGACGACCTCCTGGTTGGTGCGGCCGGTCGCCCGCATGTAGTTAAGCGACTCGTCGTCCACGGGGAAGAATCCCATCGTCGCGCCGTATTCGGGGGACATATTGGCGATCGTCGCGCGGTCGGCCACCGGCAACGACGCCGCGCCCGGGCCGAAAAACTCGACGAATTTGCCGACGACCTTTGCTTTGCGCAGCATCTGCGTCACGTGCAACGCGAGGTCGGTAGCGGTCACGCCTTCGCCCAGCGTTCCCGTCATATGCACACCGACGACTTCGGGTGTGAGGAAGTACACGGGCTGACCGAGCATACCCGCCTCGGCTTCGATACCGCCGACACCCCAGCCCACGATGCCCAGCCCGTTGATCATTGTCGTGTGCGAATCGGTGCCGACCAGCGTGTCGGGATAGTGAACGTCGCCCGCCGACAAGACGCCCTTTGCGAGATATTCCAGGTTGACCTGATGGACGATGCCGATGCCAGGCGGAACGACCTTGAACGTCTTGAACGCCTGCTGGCCCCACTTGAGAAGCTCATAGCGTTCCCGGTTGCGTTTGAATTCCATTTCGAGATTCAACTTCAACGCCTCGGCGGTGCCGAAGAAGTCCACCTGCACCGAATGGTCGACCACGAGGTCGACGGGTACGAGCGGCTCGACAATCTTCGGGTCCTTTTTCAGGCGGGCGACGACCGAGCGCATCGCCGCCAGGTCGACGAGCAGCGGCACACCCGTGAAATCCTGCAACACGATGCGCGCGACGATGAATGGGATCTCTTCTTGCGCGGGTGACTTGGCGTTCCAGTTGGCCAGCGCCCGCACATCGCGCTCGGTCACCTTCTTGCCATCCACGTTGCGCAGGACGGATTCGAGCACGATCCGTATGCTGACGGGCAGCCGCGAAATCTTACCGACGCCAGCAGCTTCCAACGCGGGTAGCGAATAGAATCGGCCCTTGCGACCGCCGCCGAGGTCGAACGCTTGCAGTGAATTGAAAAGATTATGTGAATCACTCATCGTCACCGCATTATACGAAGCGGTGGAAGTTAGGCAAGCAGGCGATGGTGATTCTCGTCGGAGGGATTGCCATCTAGTTCAGCGGATGTCGAAGGAGGTACGCTCCACCCGATTGCTGTTTCTGCACAAAGCATCCGTGAATTCGGTAAGTTGAAGCCACTGGACGTTGCCGCCAACGAAGACAGTTGGGATGTGTGCGCCCTCGCGATGAGACTTTGGACGGCCAAAAGCCAAGACCCAGTCCGGAGGGGAGGCAGTCGTCAGACCGCTCACATAGACATAATCTGCCCATGCCGTTAAGTTCGTGAAAGATGGTTCCTTCGGCTGGCGAGCGCCGTAGATGTGAGTATTAACTCGCTCCGAATACGACATGAGGTCGCCCCAATTGCTCGGGAATTTGCCCGCATGTTCATCCGCGTACATCCAACATCCGATTTCCAGGTTCTTCAGGTATCTCCATTCTTGGGGCGGCTCCCGCAGCCACGCTTGCGCGACGTGCAGGGCCACCAAGAGCGATGACACCGCAACAAAGCAACCGCAGTAAAGGACAATCGCCCCACGCGGGAACCGTGTCTTCAGGCGGCCGTGAAACCAACCGAAGAGTAGCAGGGCGGATAGGGCACCGACAGTAATGTCCCAAAACCTGACGAGAACCTCCTCCTCGTGAAAATCGATTCGCGCCAAAAGCAGAAAGAATATCTGCCGCAGTGTAAAAGCCGTACCCAAGATCAAAACCGTCGTTTTGAGAAACCTTCTCATCCTCGCTCCAACGCGGACGGAACCTTCGACAATCCCTGCCTTCGGCTGGCGTCTGCGGGCTCTTTGGGGGCCGCTACGCACATGCAGATGAGGGTAGGGCGTTGGCGGCAGGTGAACAAGCCAGAAGTGAGTGCGAGTAATTACGCGACTTTCAACATTGTCGCCTTGGAGTGCGTCGAAGTGCCACTGGTTTCTGCCGTGCGGAAACAAAGGGATTCCTCGGCAAGCTCGGAATGACAAGAACTCTCACTGATGTGTTGCAAGAAGCAGAAAGCCCCAAGCGTGATGCTCGGGGCTTCCAGCGCGGGGTGCGTGTGGTGTGGACCAATGCGAATTATCTGCGGCGGCGATTGAGCAGCCCGAGCATGATCAACAGGCCGACCACCGCGAGTGCCGCCGTGGATGGCTCCGGCACAATGTCAGATGGTTCAGTGGTGATGCGGATGACCATGTCGTTATAATCTCCCAGGCAACCTTCGTTTCCGTTGAATTGTTGCAGGCTAAGATCCTCAATGCCGATCCAGTAGACTTCAGCTCCCGATACCGATGATTGCTCGAAAACGGTGAAGTGCTGATGCGAGGTGTCGCCGGAGGGGTTTAGGGATGATTGTGTGAAGTACGTTCCGCCACTGCCGGTCAAGTAGAAGCCGTAAGTCCCGCTGGGCGAAAACTTATTGGTGTCAGGCGGCGAGTTGGGTCCAAGGAATATCGGGTGCAACGTCAGCGGGCTGGCCGTGTCATACCAGCCGAACTCGTTGATGTCAGCGTTCCCGGCCACCTCCAATTGCAGGCTGGCGGTGAGCGATGCCCCGGTGTTGTGAAAATAGAAACTCGTGTCCGCTGTGCCGCCGATGTCCGTGATGGAATTATAAGCGTTGCCCCAGAATGGCACGGCGCCCGGCGCGTTGGTCAACATAGCACCCGGGGCGTCAGTCATGTAGTAGCCGATATTTTGGTCGGGCCCGTCCATGGAGACATTGTCCCAATACGGTGTGCCGTGTTGATTGAGGTCAGCAGCAGTCCAGTTCTGGAACGCGGCCCCCGGCGAACCGACAATGGTATCTGCGAATATAGCCGTACCAATCAAGAGGGATGATGCGACTATAGCGATGAAAAAAACCCGTCTGAAATGTTTGATACCCATACCCCACACTCCCCGTGTTTACCCTATACCCAAGTACGCGTGCGTTTGCCGCGTCCCCTTTCTCCGGAGACCTGACGAAAACCGAACACAGCAATTTACTACGGAAACGCACATTTGCAAGGCGGTATATGCCTTATAGGCCTTATTTTTACTGCCTTCCAAGTCTGTTGGAATGGAGGGTGATACAGCGAAAACGCCCCGACGGGTTACCATCGGGGCGTCGAAAAGCGCAGGGAAATGGTTACTTGCCGACTATTTCAGCTGGCCCAGCGCACCTTTGATCTTGTCGAAGCTGGGCAACTGGCCGGGATCGTCGTTGGATTCGGCGTAGCGAATGACGCCCTGTTTATCGATTACGAACGCCGAACGTTTCGGGACGCCGCCCATGCCGAGGTTCTTCTGCGGCAGGAAGCTGTCGTACGCGACACCGTATGCCTGCGTGACCTTGTGCTCGTAATCGGACAGCAACGGGACGGTGATCTTTTCCTTCTCAGCCCAGGCGGCCTGCGCGAACGGATTGTCGCCGCTGATGCCGAGCACGTCCGCGTTGAGGCCGGCGTAGGCATTCATGTCATGTGTCACCTCGCACATCTCTTTCGTGCACACGCCCGTGTACGCCATCGGAAAGAACAGCAGGACGGTGTTCTTCTTCCCGAAATTGCCGCTGAGCTTGATCTTCTTCGGGCCCTCGGCGGACTTCGTGGTCAATTCAAAATCCGGTGCCTTGTCGCCAACTTTCAATGCCATTGTATTCTCCTGTTGAGTGTTGATCGAAAAATGGTGGACGATACAGGACTTGAACCTGTGACCTCTTCCATGTCAAGGAAGCGCTCTAGCCAACTGAGCTAATCGTCCCCACGCCACTACGCGCATACTACAAGGCGTCGGAAATGCTGTCAACCCGCCCCAATGCTGGTACGGCTACAGTGCGATGTCCCCTCCGAGGCGATACCCGGTATCACACTCGGCAAAGTTTACCACGGTTCACGTGGTGGCCGCCGGCAACCCGTGGCAACAGACTGTGTCACGACTCGTTTTCGGCCCATCTCGACCCCATCTGGCACCCTAAAGCGCCCCAAATTGGGTTCGATTCTGCGCAACTCGACGCAGGAGAGGTCGAGCGGTCTAGGGCGGCAAAACCAGCCTTCCGGGGCTGTTTCCGGTACTTTATTCCTTGTTTTTGTGTCGTTTTTTGTAGAACGAACCCAACTCGGTTTTTTCTTAACTAATTCATGTCCAAACCGTTGCGCAGTTTTTTGGTGGGTTCGTTTGGCAAAAGTAGTCTTCTCTATAAAGGCAAGCCGCTGGGAGCAGCGCGACGCAACGCCGCACGCCATACTCCCGCGGCAAACGCGACCTCGCCGTATCCCCGGTCGCAACGCAATTCCACCTCGTCGCCACTACGATCTCCGTTCTCTTGTCAAAGAACTGACGGGACAATACCCGTCCCGGAACGCCATGTCCAGCGATAATATCGCTTTCCGATAACCGCCGCCATTGCCTGCCCTCGATTCCTAATCGGGGTAGCCGCGCACGATGCTCGCCCGAAAACTCTTCGCGGTGTGCGGCGCTTTTGCTACAGTCTTCCCACGAGTATGGACGTATTCTTCTACGAAGCGTTTGAGGAAGAAGCCGCTGCATTGCGACGGCATTTGCCGTCGTCGGTGCGCGCGGGTTTCACGTGGAAGACGATCCAAGAAGCGGGCGACGCCGAACCGCCTGCGCCACTCATCAGTATTCGGACGCAATCCATCATTCCGTCGACATGGACAGGGAAGGTGAGGGGAATCGTCTCGCGTACGACGGGTTTCGACCACCTTGTTGGACTAAAGGTCCCCTACGGTTATTTGCCGCATTATTGCAGCCGGGCGGTGGCGGAACAGGCGATCCTATTGATGATGGCGTTGTTGCGGAAACTGCCACAACAGACCGGGCAGTTCCCCACATTTCATCGGGATGGCCTAACGGGTCACGAATGTTTGGGGAAGAAGCTGCTGGTTGTCGGTGTCGGGGAGATCGGCAGCGAAATCGTGAAGATTGGCATTGGTCTGCAAATGGACGTGCGCGGTGTGGATATTCTTCAGAAGTATCCATATGTCACTTATGCTTCCATCGCGGAAGGATTGTCGTGGGCGGACGTGATTGTTTGCGCAATGAACCTGACGAAGGAGAACGCCGGCTACTTCAACTATGATGTGCTCAAACGGACGCGGCGCGGCGTCGTGTTCGTCAACGTCGCGCGCGGCGAGCTTTCGCCGACGAACGACTTGGTGAAATTGCTCAATGAAGGGCATGTCAGCGCGCTGGCGCTTGACGTGTACGAGAATGAAAGCGCGCTCGCCGTCGCCTTGCGTTCGGGCAAATCAAGCTTCCCCCTGCTGGGGCGACCGAATGTGATTCTCACGCCTCACAACGCGTTCAATACCGCCGAGGCGGTCGAACGCAAGGCCGAGCAGACCATCCGACAGATTGATCATTTCCTGAAGAACGGCGAATTTCTCTGGCAGACGCCGTGAAACCGCATCCCGTCATCCGTCAAATCTCCGCAGCCGAGACGCAACCACTGCGCAAGGCGGTGTTGCGTCCCAATCACGACATGAAGGAATTGCACTATCCGGGTGACGAGTTGGCTGAAGCGGCGCACATGGGAGCATTTCTCGATGGGGAACTCGTCGGCATTGCCACGGTCCATCGCGAGTCTCTGCCCGGCGAGAACACCGAAGTGTGGCGGGTGCGCGGCATGGCGGTCGCCACGCAATGGCAGCGACAGGGAATCGGCGGGTTTCTTCTTCGCGCGTGCGTGGATTATGCCAAACAGCATGGCGGCACACTGGTGTGGTTCACTGCCCGGACATCGGCGCAATCATTCTACGAAAAGTTCGGATTCAAGACGCGAGGCGAGGAATTTGATATCCCGACGGTCGGCCCGCACTACTTGATGACCCGGAACGCGGCCGATAGCTAAACGTCGGCTTCGCCATTGACTTTCACCCCTGCCGCTCGTATCAAACTACTAACCCATATGGAACGAAAAACCCTCGAAATGCGCGGGCAGATGACCGACCTCGAACGGTTGCGGCATTCGGCTGCCCACGTGATGGCCACGGCCATCGCCCGTCTCTGGCCCGACGCGCAATTCGCCGCCGGCCCGCCAGTGGACGAGGGGTTCTATTACGACGTGGAATTGCAGCACCGCATCTCGCCCGAAGATTTCCCGGCCATCGAAGCCGAGATGAAGAAGGTTTCAAAGGAGAACCAGGTCTTCGAGAAAGTGGAAGTCACGCGCGAACAGGCGCTCAAGGACGCGCAGAGCGGTCGGCTCGGCGCGCTCAGCGAACGACCGGGCCAGCCAAGCAAGTTTAAGATCGGCAACCTCGCGGACATCCCCGAGGGCGAGAAGATCACCTATTTCAAGAACGGCGATTTCATCGATCTATGCGCCGGGCCGCACGTGATGCGGACTGGGAACGTCAGCGCGTTCAGGCTGACACACGTCGCCAGCGCCTACTACAAGGGCGATGAGAAGAACCCGCAGTTGCAGCGCATTTACGGCACCGCGTTCAAGAACAAGACCGAGATGGAAGCCTACTTCACGATGTTGGAGGAAGCCAAAAAACGCGATCATCGTAAGATCGGCGCGGAGATGGGCTTGTTCGCCATCGACACCGAGTTTGTCGGCCCCGGCCTGCCGCTCTGGCTGCCCAAAGGCACCGCAATCGTCGAGGAACTGGAAAAACTCGCGAAGGAAACCGAGTTCGCCGCCGGCTACGTCAGGGTAAAGACCCCGCACATCGCGAAAGAAGTGATGTACAAAACCTCCGGCCATCTCCCGTACTACGCGGAGAGCATGTTCCCGCCAATGCAATTGGCCCTCGACGAAAAGCAGCTCAATGAACTTAACCGCAAGATCAAGGGATTGGAAAAGACGATCGGAGAACTGGACGCTGATATCCAAGGTATCGAGAAGAAGGAAAAGACCGTTGGCGCCACTGAGGAAGATGAAGAGGGGCTGGGTGAGGATGAGTTTCGCGACGAAAAGCTTGGCAAGGAATTAGCCGGTCTAATCGCGGCCCGTGACGGCGGCGACCGCTACTACCTCAAGGCGATGAACTGTCCGCATCATCACCGGATTTTTGCGGCGGAGCCGAGGAGTTATCGGGATTTGCCGTTGCGGCTGGCGGAATATGGGACTTGTTATCGGTATGAGCAGTCGGGCGAGTTGTTCGGCCTGATGCGCGTGCGGTCGCTCAACATGAACGACGCACATATATATTGTACACCGGAGCAGTTCGCTGCCGAGTTTAACGCCGTGAACGAGATGTACCTGAAGTATTTCAAGATTTTCGGCCTCGAAAAGTACGAGATGCGGTTCAGCACCAGCGCTTCCGAAGGCATGGGGAAGAAGTATGTGGACGAACCGGCCTTGTGGAAGCAGACCGAAGACATGGTGCGCGAGGTTCTCAAGACCAGCGGGATCAACTTCGTCGAAGTGGCTAACGAAGCGGCGTTCTACGGCCCGAAGATCGACGTGCAGGTCTGGAGCGCCATCGGCCGCGAATTCACCATTGCCACCAACCAGGTGGACTTTGCCGTGCCGAAACGGTTCGGCCTCGTGTACAAGGACCGCGACAACACGGAGAAGACGCCGCTATGCATCCATCGCGCGCCACTCGGCACGCATGAACGGTTCATCGGCTTCCTGATTGAGCATTACGCCGGCAATTTCCCGCTCTGGCTTGCACCGGAACAGGTGCGGGTCCTCACCATCGGCGACGACGCGGCGGTCGTGGAGTTCGCCAAAGGCATCGTCACCGAACTGCGCGCGAATATGGTCCGTTGCGAGAGCGATTTCAGCACCGACAACATCAAGGGCAAGATCCTGAACGCCGAGACCGCGAAAGTCCACACCATGCTCGTGATCGGCCCGCGCGACGTACAAGCCGGCGCCGTCAGCATCCGTCTCCACGGCAAAGGCAACGTTGGTGCCAAACCGAAGGCGGAAGCGGTGGCGGATATTCTGGCGGCAATCAAAGAGCGCAAGCCGTGATTGCCAACGGACGGCAGTGGACGCATTTCGTAATCGCGCGCCCTACTTGACTCGCGACGGCAGGATCTTGACGAAGTAAACGTCATTCTGCCGCATGGAGAATGTGCGGGCGAAGGGCTTGCCGGTTTCAATCTGGATGGTTTCGACCGATACAGGGTCGCCATTGCTTTGCTTACGGAGAATCTCGACCTGCCCCCGCGTTAATTGCGACGGCGAGCCGAGGTCAAGATAACCAGTGAAAACGTCATTGGTGCGATAGCCGGTTTCGTAAATTTCCAAGGTGTAGCTTCCGGCTGGAAGATTGGTAATGCTGAGCGTCACTCGTCCGATTTGTTGGGCGGGAATTTCGTGTTGATAGAACTGTTGATCGTTCATTCCCGTCGGCGGCACGATGGGGGTATAGTTCCAAAACAAGACTTGGACGGAATTATCCGGGCTTTTGCAGACCCAGGATGCAGGGTCGGCGTCGGCGAGTTCGGATGGTCCCAATTCGTTCAGGAATTTGAATGCGTAGAACGCCGGTTTTTTCAAATCCTCGTAATTGATCAGGCCGAATCCGCCATGGAACGGGGTCATCCGCGGGCCGGCTTCTTCAAAGATGTCGGTGAACACCCAGTACGACATCGAGTCCACGGACCGATGGGCCCCCTTCACCTTGTCCAAGATGAATGCCGCCTGTTGGTAGGTGTCGTGCATGGGATCGGCGGGCGTGTAGGCCGAACTCCATTCGGTGAAATGCAATGGCAGGTGGGGTAGTGGGGAATGGTCAATCATCTTGCGTTCGCCAACCATTCGGCCAATCACCGAATTGGGATCGGGATCAATCACCGTTCCATGCCCGCCGGTTTCATCCAGATACCCCTCCTTGACGCCATACGCGTGAGTGGAAATGAAGTCGAGCGGCACGCTGTTGCTCTGACAGAAGATGATGAACGGCTCATCCCACTGGCCGATGGCCGTGGCCGGGCCGCCCACCTGATAGTCCGGCGAGACGCTTTTGATGGCCTTGGCGGTGACGGCATACAGCTTGAAATAATCCTCCCGCGAGCCGGTAAAGAAACCACCACGCAAGTCAGGTTCATTCCAAACTTCAAAGTACCAGGTCTTCACCTCGTCATGCCCGTAACGCTCCTGAAAATGGGTGACCAGATGGCGGATCAAGTCGGCCCATTTGTCATACGATTTTGGCGGCGTGACGTTGCCCTTCCACCAGAAAATGGTTTTGTTGCCGCTGGCCAAGGCTTGGGGCATGAACGAAAGCTCGACAAACGGCTTGATGTGAATGCTGAGCAGGAAGTCATAAAGCCGGTCGATGTATTGCCAGTTGTAAATGGGATTGCCCTGCGCGTCTTCCCTGTAAACACCCATGTCATCGGTGAGCAATCCGTGCATGCGGATGTATTTGAAACCGCACTCGCGCCGCGCCATGCGCAACTGATCCTGCCAATCCGCGCGCAGTCCTTCGTTGGCCCGTCCAGCGCCAATGCATTCCTTGAACGACGTATCCAGCGGTCTCAGGACGGCGTTCACATCGGCGGCGATCACCCGGACACGCGCATTCGGTTCCGCTGCCGGCGTTTCACCGGTCGGCGCGGCCAGCACCAACGGCTCCCCAACAAAAGCTATTGCGGACGCCATGACCCAAATACATAAAGATTTGGATGAGATTAGATTGTCTGTCATAAAAGAATGGTTAGGTTAGGTGTTTTCACTTCCGAAATTGCATTCTCAACCATTACAAGTCTAGCATTTAATTTCGAAGTCTTGGCGGAGATTCTGGTGGCGATTAAAGTGGCAGGAGCATAAACTCTTCGCGGTCTGGCAAAGGAGATTTGGAAATGGTGGAACTCGATCTTGAAGGCAAACACAGCGATCGCGCGTATGCGATGCTGGCGTCATTGGTCACACCGCGGCCGATTGCCTGGGTGACGACGTTGAGCCCCGATGGCGTGGTGAATGCCGCACCGTTCAGTTTCTTCAATGCGCTGGGCGCGAACCCGCCCATCATCGGGTTTTGTCCTGGTGATCGTCCGGACGGCACGCCCAAGGACACGGCGCGCAACATCCGGTTAACGCACGAGTTTGTGGTCAATCTCGTGGATGAAAAGGTGGCGGAGGCGATGAATCGTACCGCGGCGGCATTGCCTTACGGCGTAAGCGAGTTGCAATCCGCCGGGCTGACTACCGCGCCGAGTTCCGCGGTGAAACCGCCACGGATCGCGGAATCGCCCGCGAGTTTGGAATGCAAAGAATGGGGAACAGTGCAGATTGGCGGGAATCGGCTCATCATCGGCCTGGTAAAACGCGTGCAGGTGCGCGACGAGTTATTCGACCCGCAGACTCAACGGATTCGCACCGAACGATTCCATGTGATCGGGCGCATGGCCAGCCCGAATTGGTATTGTCGCACGCAGGATCGCTTCGAAATGGTTCGGCCCGAGTAAGCCGATGAAGAAATGCTTATGGCTTCTTTTGGTGTTCGTCGCCGGGGCGAATGCGCCAGGGGCCACTACAAACGACGCCATTCCCATCATCCAACGCGCCGTGATGGTGGACGCGCTCGTCGTGGCACCTGTCTGGTCGGGGCATCCGGTGGACTTTGCGTTGCTCACGTGTCAACCGCACCAATTCGTCGCGTTCTATGATGACCAGCGCCAGCTCACGGTGGCTCGGCGCAGGTTGGACGAGCGCCGATGGACGTTCGTCAAACTGCCCGACGTAACAGGTTGGGACAGTCACAACTCCATTGCGTTGGCGGCAGATGATGACGGCTGCCTGCATGTGAGCGCGGACATGCACGTCGCGCCGTTGAAGTATTTTCGCGCGACCAAACCCTGGGATATTGCGACGCTGGCGCGCGTCGAACAAATGGTCGGACACGAGGAGAGCCGCTGCACGTATCCTGGATTCCTGCGCGGTGCGGACCATGAGTTCCTGTTTACCTATCGCGATGGCGGGAGTGGCAACGGGAACCAGATTTACAATGTCTACGATCGCCAAACGAAAGCCTGGAAACGTTTTTTCGACCAACCGCTCACGGACGGCGAGGGCAGGAACAACGCTTATTTCAACGGGCCGATCAAAGGTCCCGACGGCTGGTATCATCTGGCGTGGGTATGGCGCGCGACGCCCGACGCAGCGACATGCCACGATTTGAGCTACGCGCGCAGCAAGGATTTGCGGCATTGGGAGACCAGCGCAGGTAAACCTCTGTCACTGCCGATCAAGCTCAAGGACAGCGAGATTGTTGATCCTGTGCCACAGCACGGCGGCATCCTCAATTCCAACGTGAAGCTCGGCTTTGACAACCTGCACCGTCCAACCATTAGCTATTTCAAATACGATACGCACGGTTACACGCAGCCGTTCGTCGCCCGACTGAAAGACGGACGCTGGGCACAACATCAAATTACCGATTGGCCGTATCGGTGGGACTTCGGCGGTGGCGGCACGCTTCGGGACGAGGTTTCCATTTCCGGCGTGCGTGCCGAACCTGATGGGCAACTGACAGAATCATTTGATCACGTCGAGTTCGGTCACGGGACGTGGTTGCTCGATCCTCAAACGCTCAACGCCA
>Ga0265338_10005743_pt1 | contig 16052 bp, 15 predicted proteins | sample 42126metaG_FD_193579 | JGI IMG/M metagenome (GOLD analysis project Ga0265338, IMG submission 193579) | Rhizosphere microbial communities from Carex aquatilis grown in University of Washington, Seatle, WA, United States - 4-21-26 metaG | ecosystem: Host-associated > Plants > Roots > Rhizosphere... | reverse complement strand
TTGCACCGTCATGTGGTTGTGGATCAGCATCAGCGCCGCGATGCTGCCCAGGATGACGATCCACGCGAGCCAGGTCGCCGGCGCCACCTTCATGCCGCCTGGCGGCTTTTGGGACCCGCGATTGTCGCTGTTCTTTTGATTTGGTTCGTCGTCGAACATGTTTTTACCTTTGGCAGGCCAAATTAACATGGTATTGCCGCTTCCGCAATGAGCTAATTAAGCTATAATGATGCCAATGCAAATCGGCGCTCTGAAGCTTGAATCCAACCTGTTTCTCTCGCCGCTGGCGGGTTATACCAACCTGCCCTTCCGGCTCGTCGTCCGTGAAATCGGCGGCGTTGGCCTGTGCACCACCGACCTGGTCAACGCCCGCTCGTTGCTGGAAAAAAACAAGAACGCGCTCAAGCTGATTGAGACCCGCCCGGCCGATTCACCGCTGGCCGTGCAATTGTTCGGCTCCGTGCCGGAGGAAATGCGGGACGCCGCCCAAATCCTCGAATCCCTCGGCATTGCGTCCGTGGACATCAACATGGGTTGCCCCGTCCGGAAGGTCTGCAACGTCGGCGGCGGTTCCGCTATGATGACCGAATTGACGAAGACCGCCGCCCTGGTCCGGGGCATGGTCGGCGCCGTGAAAATCCCCATCACCGCCAAGATGCGCCTCGGCTGGGACGACCAGAACCTGACCGCACCGGACCTGGCCCGCGCGCTCGAGGACGCCGGGGTGGCTGCGATTTTCGTCCATGGCCGGACGCGCGAGCAGGGTTTTGGCGGCACGGTGAACCTCGCCGGCATCCGCAAAGTCGTCGAAGCCGTAAAACACATTCCGGTCATCGGCAACGGCGACATCATTACGCCGACAGCCGCGAAGAAGATGTTGGATGATACTGGCTGCGCAGGCGTGAGCATCGGGCGCGGCGCGTTTTACAATCCATGGATTTTTCGGCACACGTTGGAATATTTGAGCAGGGCGGACAGTCCCCTGCCCGCCGCTAGTCCAAATGCGATTGACGGCACGCACGGCTTGTCTCGCCATAGACCTGGAATGGCGGAAGTGACGCGCCCTGCCTCGGCAAACGGCGACCTCCCGCCGGAACCGGCTTTTGCCGAACGCGTGCGGGTCATGTGCCGGCATCTGGATTTGATGGTGGAGGTATTTGGCGAGGAACACGGCTGTCGGATGTTCCGCAAGGTCGCGCCCTGGTACGCCAAACGATTCGGCCCCTGCCACGAATTCAACAAGCGGGTCGTGCAGCTCTCCACCCGCGCCGAATTCCACAATGTTTTGGAGAATTACACCCGTTGGCGGCAGCAGTTCCTCGACGGGAACGGCGAATTGCTGCCGCGTTTCCGCCCCCAACCGATGGTCGCCTCCTTCATGCGCGAAGCCGAGCCCGCGTCCACGCAACGCGAATACATCCCCGTGCCCAAAGGGCCGGTGGAGGTGTGGTAGCTTGGGATGGTCTGACAACCGCAAATTCGGACGCCCGCCCCGGGAGTTTTCCCGGTTGCTGTTCCAGTCTTTCCCGGTATAAATTGCGAAATGGCGTCCATCTATGACCTGAAACCACGCTTCCAGGCATTGCTGAGGCCGCTGATTGCCAAACTGGCTGCCTGGGGTTGGACGGCGAATGTGGTCACTGTTTTGGCGCTGTTGTTTTCCCTGATTGTCGGCGGCGGGCTTCTCTATGCGCAACAGACTCCCCTCGTTTTGCTGGTGTTGCCCGTCTGGCTGTTCCTGCGTATGGCGCTCAACGCCATTGACGGCATGATGGCGCGCGAACTGAACATGAAGTCAACCCTCGGCGCCGTGTTGAACGAGGTGGGCGACATCGTTTCCGACCTGGCGTTGTATCTGCCGCTGGCCTTCGTCCACCCGCCGTCGCTCTGGCCGGTCGTCGCTTTTGCCTTGGGCGCGGTGCTGACGGAATTCTGCGGTGTGCTCACTCAGGCCCTGGGCACCTGGCGCCACTACGAAGGCCCGATGGGCAAGAGTGACCGCGCCTTTTTTGTCGGTGCGCTGGGATTGATCACCGCCCTGGCGCCTGGCCTGTTCCGGTTCTGGCCGTGGTTGTTCAGCCTGGCAGCCGTCCTGACTGTGCTGACCTGCTTGAACCGCCTGCGAAAGGCCCTGGCCGAGTTACGCCAATGATCAATCAACTTGATCCGGTCTGGCAGATGGGCTTGATCGTCCTGGTCGTGCTGGTGTTCTCCAGCGGGCTGGTCGCCCTGATGCGGCTCGTTCGTCCGCAGGGAGATTTTTCAGAATTGATCTCCCGGATCAAAGCGTGGTGGATCATGGCGGGCGTCTTCTTCGGGGCCATCGGGGTCAACAACCGGATCTCGCTGGTCTTTTTTGGCTTTCTCAGTTTCTGGGCGCTGAAGGAATACATCACCCTGCTGAAGACCCGCACCGCAGATCATCGCGCGCTGGTTTGGGCATTTTTGTCCGTGCCGATCCAATACTATTGGGTGGGCACCAACTGGTACGGGATGGCCATCATTTTCATCCCGGTCTACATGTTTTTATTCCTGCCTGTCCGGCTGCTGCTGGCCCGGGAAACCGCGGGCTTTGTCGCGTCGGCATCCCAACTGCAATGGGGGCTGATGGCCTTCGTCTTCGGTTTGAGCCATCTCGCCCTGTTGTTGATGCTGCCCGCAATTGAAAACACCAACGCCAACGGACGCACGCTGTTGTTGTTCCTGGTGTTCGTGGTTGAAATGAGCGATGTGCTTCAATTCGTCTGGGGCAAGACCCTGGGCCGTCACAAGATCCTGCCCGCCATCAGCCCCAACAAGACCTGGGAAGGTTTCCTGGGCGGCATCATCAGCACTTCCCTCGCAGCCCTGCTCATCCGGTTTCTGACTCCCTTCACCCCGCTGGAAACAGTGGGGGTGGCGCTGTTGCTGACGATCGCCGGCTTCTTTGGCGGCGCGGTGATGAGCGCCGTGAAGCGTGACTTCGGCGTGAAGGATTTCGGCGGCCTGATTCCCGGCCACGGCGGAATGCTTGACCGGGTGGACTCGCTCTGCTACTCCGCGCCGGTCTTTTTCCATTATCTCCGCTTTTTCCATTACTGAGATGACCGCCCGCGACCTCGTTCAATTGATATTTTTCGCCTTGGTGCTGCGTCCTTTCCTGACGTTGTTCATCGGCTTGCGGGTCCGGGGGCGGGAGCACCTGCCGGCTGGCCCGTTCATCATGATCGCGAACCATTCCAGCCATCTCGACACTGTGTCCCTGCTCGGCCTGTTCCCGCTTCGGCGGCTTTCCCGGATTCGCCCGGTGGCGGCCGCCGATTATTTTGAACGGAATGTGCTTGTCTCCCTGTTCAGCAAAACGCTGTTCAACATCCTGCCCATCTCGCGGAAAAAGATCACCACGGACACCAACCCGCTGCCGCGCATGGAGGCGGCCCTGCACGCCGGTCAGTCCCTGATCCTTTTTCCAGAAGGCACGCGCGGGTCGGGCGGGGAGCTGGCTCACTTTCACTCCGGAGCGGCGCATTTGATCGAGAAATGTCCCGGGGTGCCGGTGGTGCCGGTCTATCTCGTGAACATGGGACGCAGCCTGCCGAAAGGGGAATGGATTCCCGTCCCGTTCTTTTGCGAAGTGCGCATCGGCCTGCCGCAAAAGTTTCCGGGCCATGGCCGCGAAATCACCACCGCCCTGGAAACGGCCGTCCGCCAGTTGCGCGACTTGTGAATGGCGGCCAACATCCGCTTGACCGTTATGCGCACGGTCCCGGCGCCCGGTTTTCTGCTTTTGTCTGGGGTCTGGCCGAAGCCACGGTGTTCTTTATCGTGCCGGATGTTTTGCTGACGGCGATCGGCTGCCGTTCAATCCGCGCCGCCGTTAAGGCAACCGGTTTTGCCATTCTGGGGGCGCTTTTGGGCGGACTGATCATGTATTGGTTGGCCGCGGTCTCACCGGAAACCTCCCAAGCCGGTTTGACTCATGTCCCGGCAATTAATCCCCCGCTCATCGAGTCCGTCCGGTCCCAATTGTCGGAACGCGGCCTCGTCGCAGTGTTGTTTGGACCGGCGAAGGGCGTTCCGTACAAAATTTATGCTGTCGAATGGGGTGTCCGTCATGGCAACCTGCCGCTGTTTCTGCTCATCACCATCCCGGCGCGCGGCATCCGATTTTTATTCAGCATCCTGTTGGCCGACGGCATCTGTCGGCTGATTGGGCCGTGGACGAAGCGGCAAGTGCAAACCGAAATGATCATTCTGGCGCTGTTCTGGATCGTGTTTTACGCGTTGTACTTCGCCCATTTTGGCTGGTGATCATTTCCCGATGCAAAACTGGCTGAAGATGGAGTCGAGCAGGTCTTCGGTCGTGGTTTTGCCGACGATTTCGCCGACGGCGTTGACGGCGATGCGCAGCTCGCCGGCGGCCAGTTCCAGGGTTTCCCCGGCGCGCAACACGTCCAGCGTCCGTTGCGTGGCCGCGCGGGCGCGCGTCAGGGCGTCCTGATGACGCGAGTTGATCATCACCTGCAACATTCCGGCCGTGATTTCGCCCGACCACACCAGTTCCTTGATTGCGTCCTTTAACGCCTCAATCCCCTGCCCGCTCAGGCAGCAGATCTCAACAATATTTTCGGCAAGGCGCGTCACTCCGTGCGCACCGGCGGCGGGCCGAGGGCTTCCCGCCCTGCCTGGCATAACCAGCTTCCTCGGCAAATCCGCCTTGTTCAGCACCAGGATTCGCTTCTTGCCGGCGAACTCGGCCAGATATTTTTCGTCCGCCGGCGTCAGCGGTTCACCGGCGTCGAGCACATGCAGGATGAACTCGGCCCGGGCCAGCGATTCATGGCTGCGGCGGACGCCTTCCTGCTCGATTTCATCCCGCGCTTCGCGCAGGCCGGCTGTGTCGATGAATATCACCGGCAGGCCGCGGATATTGGCCGTCTCCTCGATCGTATCGCGCGTCGTCCCCGGGATCGGCGAGACGATAGCGCGGTCGTGGCCGAGCAATTGATTGAGCAGGCTGGATTTGCCCGCATTGGGCCGGCCCACGATGGCCGCGCGGATGCCGCGCCGCAAAATCTGCCCTTCGTTCGCCGTGCGCAGCAGTTCGTCCATGAACGCGATGCCATGTTCCAGCCGCTTGAGCAATTGCTCTTTTGTGTCGGGCGCGATGTCTTCGTCGGGAAAATCAATGTGCGCCTCGATGTGCGCCAGCGTCTGCATCATTTCGTCGCGCAAGGCGTTGATGCGTTGTGACAGTTTGCCGGCGAGCTGTTCGTTGGCGGCGGCCAGCGCCAGCTCGGTGCGCGAATGGATCAGGTCGGCCACGGCCTCGGCCTGGGCGAGGTCGATGCGGCCGTTGAGGAAGGCGCGACGGGTGAATTCGCCGGGACCGGCCGCGCGCGCGCCGCCGGCCAGGAGCCCGTCGAGCACGAGCTTCGCGGGTAGCAGGCCACCGTGACAGGTGATTTCGACGGTGTCCTCGCGCGTGAACGTCCGGGGGGCGCGCAGGACGGCCAGCAACACTTCATCAACGACCTGCTGGTCCCGGACGATTTTCCCGATATGGATGGTATGGGTGGCGGCGGCGGACGGTTTCGGCGAATTTTTGCTGCCCGGCCGGAAACACTGGTCCGCAATGGCCAGCGCCTGCGGGCCGGACAGGCGGACAACGGCCAGCCCGCCTTCCCCGATGGGCGTGGCGATCGCGGCAATGGTGTCGTCCAGCATCGGGGAAAGCTACAGGTTGAAGGTTGAAGGTTGCAAGCGAGCGTATTGCTTTTGGACTGCGGCGGGAAGCGCCGCGCCACGCCGCTTTGGAAAGCAACCACTTGGGCGAAAAGCGGGGTCGCCGCTGCGCTCTGCCACCGTAGCCCAAATCATCCGCGTCCATCCATGGTTAAACAAGTTTCCACTTCATGGATGCGGCCAAGGCACGAACTCCAACTAAACATGCCGGCAGTTGCCGGCCTGGTTCTCCACGTCGCGACCCTGCAAATACAACCGCGCCTTTTCATAACTTTTCTTTGCCAGATAGTGTAACAACGCGGGGTCCGTGCCGGGCGACAGTTGGCCGGCCAGTTCGTCAATACGCGCGAAAAGCGGGAGCATATCCGGTTTGAGGTTGGCCGACGGCATGGCCTTGACGGCGGCATCCAGTTCAGCGAGCGCGGACAGCAGTTGTTCTTCGACCGGGACCGGCATGGCTTTTAGAACGGCAATTTTGCCGCAAGATTAGAGATGAAGGTTTCAAGCGGCTTGGTATGCCCGGTCAAATACCAGTAGGTAATAAACCGTTCCAGACCGGTGGACGCAAACAACACTAATCCACTCATGAAAAACAACCCGATAGCATTGGGCGGATCGGGTTCCATGACGGTCGGAACGCCCCGATAAACCACCTCCAGGGAGAGTATGATACCGATGCTCCACGGAACCCACACCGTAAGTGCCGGTGCCGCATCCAGCAGCCGAAACAGGAACAGGGGGCTCAATCCATAAACGACCAGGGTAAACGTCTGCCGGTAAGTGTTGCGTTCCCGAAAGGTTTCCCCAAACATTTTCACCAGGAAGGCGCAGCCCACGACGATCAGCAGCGTAACCAGCAATCGGATCGTTTCATAGACAACGGCTTCGCCTACGGCGAATTTGTGGATGCGGTGAAAGCCGCTCTGATGCCGGCCCCATTCCACCAGGCCATACCCCTCCGCCGCCGCCGCCAGCAACACCATTGGCAACAGATAACACACCAGCAGATAGCCCGGACTGCGTTGAGCTTTTAGTATCCGCTCCCACGCCGGTATCGGTTTGAATATGAGGAACAACGCCCTGATCACGTCCCCCATTGATACCGTTTAACGCATCAGCTGACAATCAAATCCACATGGCCAAATGAATGACGAGTGTATCGGATCATCCACACCGATCGCGCAAATGGGCATGTCATTGATGATCATGGATTGCGCAGGCGATACGCCGAGGTAATGTAAGGCATGAACGCGGTCTTTTTTGCACAGCGTGCCCGGGGCAAATGGCCGGGGCTCATGCTGGCGGCGCTGCTGCTGGCGGGTTGCGTGAGCTCGCCAAAAATCGATTGGCCGGCACGGGTCGGAAATTACACCCATGACCAGGCCATCGTGGAGCTTGGCCCGCCGGATAAATCCGCGGCCCTGACCGACGGCACGGTCGTCGCCGAATGGCTCACCCGCAGGGCGCAAATCATCCGCGCGGCAGAACCGTACCTGCTGCCGCCAGGCACTTATTTCGGCCCGCTCACGCCCATGTATTCCGAAACCACCGTGCCCGCCCAGTACCTGCGACTGACTTTCGGGCCAAACGGCCTGCTGACCTCATGGAAATACATCGGGGGATAAAATCGGCTTTCGCCGCCGCGCCGCGCGTGCTTAACTCGCCACGTGAATGTTGATCTGGGCATCTGGAGCAAGCTGACAAAGGTCGTCATTGGCCTCGTTGTCGTGGCTTTCCTGCTGCTCATCGGGATGTGTTACCTGCCGCTGATTCAACAAAATGAACGGATGCGTCGGGAAATCATGCGGCTGGACGACCAACTCCAGAATGAAGAGAAAAAAATCAGGCAACTCCAGGCCCAGTTTGACGCGTTGCGCAATGACCCGAAGACTGTGGAACGGCTGACGCGCGAAAAGCTCGGCTATGCGAGGCCGGATGAAACTGTGATGAGCTTCACCAACAATCCGTCCCGATAATGCCGGCATCGGTTTTCCTGACCGCCGACTGGCGCTGGCTGGCGATGCTCAATTACGAGGTGGACCCGGGAATTCTGGCGCCTTTCGTTCCCGCGGGCACGGAACTGGATTTTTGGAACGGGAAAACGTTCGTCAGCATGGTGGGGTTCTGGTTTCAGAAGACCCGCGTGCGGGGCATTCCGATTCCGTTCCACCGGAATTTCGAGGAAGTGAACCTGCGCTTTTACGTCCGCCGGCAGGCGAATCATGAATGTCGGCGGGCGGTCGTCTTCATCAAGGAACTGGTTCCCCGTTTCGCGATCGCCTGGGCGGCGCGAACGTTCTATAACGAAAACTACATCGCCTTGCCGATGTCGCACCGGATCGAAAAAACGGGGGATGAAATCAAGTCGGTCAGGTATTCCTGGCGATTCCATGGTCGTGAAAATTCCTTGTCTCTCGCCACCCACGGCAACGCGCAACCGTTGCGGACAGGATCGGAGCCGGAATTTGTCACCGAACATTACTGGGGCTATGCGGCGCAACGCGACGGCTCGACGCTAGAATACCAGGTGGAACACCCCCGCTGGCGCGTCTGGGAGGCACAGGAAGCGGGTTTGGATTGCGACACCGCAAATCTTTACGGCAAACAATTTTCGGAGGTCTTGGGCCGGCAACCCGCGTCGGCTTTTCTGGCCGAAGGTTCCGCGGTGACGGTGCGGAAAGGAGTTCGACTTTAGTCCGGGAACAGGCCGTAATTGGGGTACGACGCACAAATCGTCAATCTACGATTGGCCATCGGCAATCGCCCTTACACCGTCATGATTTCTTTTTCCTTGTGGGCGAGATGCTGGTCGATTTTGGCGCTGTATTGGTCGGTCAGTTTCTGCAAATCCTTTTCAGCCTGTTTTTCCTGGTCCTCAGTGATGCCGCTGTCGTGCGCGTGTTTTTTCAACAGTTCCATCGCGTCGCGGCGCACGTGGCGGATGGCCACCCGTCCGTCCTCGGCCATTTTTTTGGTAATCTTCACGAATTCCAGGCGCCGTTCCTGGCTCAATTCGGGAAAGGAAATGCGGATGATTTTGCCCTGCACCGCCGGGTTCAGGCCCAGGTTCGCCTTCTGGATCGCCTTTTCAATCGGCTGCACCGAAGTCGCGTCCCACGGTTGGATGACCAGTTGCCGCGGTTCCGGCGTGGTGATGCCGGCCAGTTCGCGGATGCGCATCTGCGAGCCGTAAACCTCCACCATGACATTTTCGATCAGTGAGGCCGACGCCTTGCCGGTGCGCACGCCGGCAAATTCGCTCACGACCACCTGCTCGGTCTTTTCCATCTTCTCCTCCGCCTCCAGTAAAACATCGTCCGGTGTCATAATAAATAGACGTTAACAAACCCGGCATCCACGGTCGACTGAAAATTCAACTGTCGTGTCGGCCGTCTCAGCCGCCGGGGCGCCGGGGACAGCACACACACAATGAATTGAGCCGCAGGCTCGACGCTACCACGGCTTATTGCTAACCTGTTGAGCGTGGCGGACATCGTTTTATCCACACTCAACGCGAAGTATATTCACGCCGCGTTCGGCCTGCGCTATCTGCTGGCCAATCTCGGCCCGCTCCAGCCACGCGCCAGCCTCGCCGAGTTCGACATCAACCAGCGCCCGCTCGATATCGCGGAAGTCCTCCTGGCCCAGAGCCCAAAAATCATCGGCTTCGGCATCTACATCTGGAATTCCGAACCCACCACCGAGGTCATCGCCGTCATCAAACGCGTCCGGCCGGACATCAAAATCATCCTCGGCGGGCCGGAAGTCAGCTACGAAACCGAAGAACAAAGAATCGTTCAGCTGGCCGATCATGTCATCACCGGCGAAGCCGATTTGAAGTTTGCGGAGGTGTGCCGGGTATTGCTCGGTAGGGCGGGTACTCCGTTGCCCGCCGAAATGCCCGGTCGCGAGGAACGGCGCGCAGAGGACTGCGCGCCCTACCAGCTGCCCAAAATCATCCCCGCCGAATTGCCGGACTTTTCCCGGATTGCCCTGCCCTACGACCTCTATACCGGCGACGACATCGCGCACCGCATCATCTATGTCGAAGCATCGCGCGGCTGCCCGTTCACGTGCGAATTCTGCCTGTCATCGCTCGACATCCCGGTGCGGCAGGTCCCGCTGGCGGCGATGCTCGAACAATTGCAGCGGCTGCTGGACCGCGGCGTGAAACAATTCAAATTTGTTGACCGCACGTTCAATCTCAACGTCACCGTCAGCCAGGCCATCCTCGAATTCTTCCTGGAACGCTGCCAGCCCGGCCATTTTTTCCATTTCGAGATGATTCCCGATCGCTTGCCGGAGGCGTTGCGTGAAATCATCGCGCGATTCCCGCCCGGGGCACTGCAGTTCGAGGTGGGTGTCCAGACCTTCAATGAAGAGGTCAGCCAGCTGATCAGCCGGCGGCAGAACAATGAAAAACTCGCCGACAATTTCCATTTCCTCCGCCAAAAAACCGGGGTGCACATCCATGCTGATTTGATTGTCGGTTTGCCGGGTGAAACGGTGGAAAGTTTCGCCGCCGGGTTCGACCGGCTGATTGCGCTCGGCCCGCAGGAAATCCAGGTGGGCATCTTGAAGCGGCTCCGCGGCACGCCCATTACCCGGCACGACGTCGAATGGCAGATGATTTACAATCCGCATCCGCCTTACGAAATCCTGGACAACAAGCTGATTGATTTTGCCACGATGCAACGGTTGCGGCGGTTTGCGCGTTACTGGGACCTGGTGGGCAACAGCGGCAACTTTGTGGAATCCGCGCCTTTGATCTGGTCCGGGCTTGTTGTCCCGGCTTCAGCCGGTTTGGTCGCGCCCGGACCGCCTGAAGGCGGGACACCGAACAATTCCCCCTTCCGCGCCTTCCTGCGTTTCAGCGACTGGCTCTACGGACGCACGGGCCGGACGGACAGCATTGCGCTGGTGCGACTGATGGAGTTGCTGTTTGAATTTCTGACCGGCGAACTGAAGCTGGAGGCGAAGCCGGCGGCCGAAGCGATGTGGCGTGATTACCGCCGCGGCGGCCGCCACGACAAACCGGGTTTCCTGAAGGAATTTTTGACGAACGAAAAGGTAATTTTGCTGCGCAAGCCCAAAACCGCTCTACCCAAACGCCAGGCCCGGCACTTGGTTTAACAGAAGATGGATGGCCATGTTGGAACGTCAGGAGGAGGGCGGGCAACAGTCATTTCAACTTTTCTTCCGCCTCTTCGTTCGTCAAACCCTGTCGCGCGCGCAGGACGGCCAGGCCGACCACCGGCGGACAGGTCTGGTCCGATTTCATGCGCGGTTCCACGTATTCGAGCACCTCGAAGAGCAGGCCATTCGCCGTCTCGTAGTTGAGGCCGGTGAGCTGGACAACATAACGCGTCGCCCGGTCAATCAGCTTGAGGTTCGAAGGCACGACCCAGACCATGAAGTTGCCCATCACCCGCCCCAGCCGCACCATGGTGCAGGTCGAAAGCGCGTTCATCACCAGTTTCACCGCCACGCGGGTCACGCCGTCCAGCAGGAAGTTTGTTTCCGGCACCGGCACAAAAAGCGAGACGCAATCCGGATCACTCTTCGCCACGAACCCGCGGACGCTGACCAGAGATTTCTCACGCGCAAAATAAATCAGACCGCGCCGGGCCCCGGCCTTGTGCGCCGCGTTGAGCTGATGAAACTGGAATTTCACCCAGGAATCCTTCTCCGGCGCGGAAACGACAGCCATCGCGCAGTCATTCCTGCCCGACGGCCGGTCCGGCAGACCATCCAGTCCGATCTTGAACCGCATCAATTCGGCGCGGCTGATTTTGCCGACCGACCGCCGGATCCGGTCGCACCGGTCCTCATCGGCCACGCCGGGCGTGGCGGCGGCCAGTTCGCGCACCTCGTTTTCATTCCATTCAACACAACGCGGTTCGCGTTTGAGCAGGTGCCGCCAGGCCTCCGGGGTTTCCGGCTGAGGTAAAAAAAGAAAGGCCCACGATTCCGCCGCCGTCGTATCACCCGATTTGCGGAACGGCGGCGTATTATAGGTCGGCGAACGCTCCGTCGTGTCGGTCAACACATCAATCCCGAACCGGTCGGCGAAATAATTATTTTTGCAGCCCCGGCGATAGGTGGATTTTTCGAGGGCGACGAGGCGGGCCAGTTGCGCCAGCAGCGCGGGTGATTTCAAGCTCGTCTGCATTTCCGCCAGTTTCTCCAGAAATTGCCGGGGAACCTCGGCCGAAGCCAGTCCCAGCAAATCCCGGACGCTCATCTCCAGCACCGTGAGCAGCACACAAAGCTGAATGGAGGCGGCCTGCATCCGCGTGGAACCCGCAATCGCCATCGGACCGGTGGTCAGGTTTATCTTCTCGATGCGTTTGTCTTGGATGACTTCGCGGCTGCGCTCGACGTGCCGGCAAAGAATGTCGTCGGGATTGTTATAGACGAAATAAACTTTCGCCCCGGCAGCCACGCCTTCCCAGGCCGTGCCGATGACAAAGGACGTTTCCCCGCCTTCAGTGACAGCAAAGACCACATCGCCATTGCGCACGCCGAGATCGCGCAGTTGTTTGCGTCCGAACGCGGCAAAATCCTCAAAACCCTCCACGGATTTGATGAGGGCGTAATCACCACCGGCCATGACGCTGAACGTGCGGTTTTCAAAAGCCTGCAAAGCCGGCTCCTGCCGGCTGAAATCACGCCAGACGGAATCGAGCAGGATGCCCAGCCGGCCGGTAGCACCGCAGCCGGTGAAGAAAATCCGCCCGCCGCCTCTCAACGCGCGCACCACGGCCGCCTGGATCTCAGTCGCCCGGCCGGATTCGACAAACTCACGGTATTTCCGGATGACGTCGTCGTCCACATCAAACAACAATTTGAGTGCCGCGCCGGCATCCCGAGCGGCCACCTCGCTTAAACTGGCCGTGACCGGATGGGACATTTCGGTAACCAGTGCGCCCAGTTTGAACTGGCCGCTAATGGCCAGGAATTCTGCCGAACGCTTTTGCGAATGGGTGCTCACGCCCCTTGAGTTAATGACATTGTCAACGTACTGTCACGCCGATAGCCTTGGGCAGGCCATATATGACACCGAATCAACAACTGGCCACGCTGAACGCGGCGGTTTGCGAACTCGCTTTTGACAATCTGACGCGTCAACTTTACGCCACGGATGCGTCCGTCTATCAGATCGAACCGCTGGCCGTGGCGTTTCCCAGCAACGCGCGCGAAGCCAGCGCCATCATCCAGGCGGCGGCGCAGGCGGGTGTATCGATCATTCCGCGCGGCGCCGGAACGAGCCTGTCCGGTGGCGCCATCGGCGACGGCCTCGTCATAGATTTCGCGCGCTACAACCGGCTCATCTACGGCCTGAACCTGGAACGCAAGACCGTCCGGGTCGGCGCGGGCGTGGTGCTGGACCAGCTGAATGATTTTCTCCGGCCGCACAAATTGTGTTTCGGCCCGGATGTGGCCACCAGTTCCCGGGCGACTCTGGGCGGCATGATTGCCAACGATTCGTCCGGCGCCCACACGCCGGTTTATGGCACCACGGCGGATCACCTCAGCAGTCTGGAAATTTTAACCAGCGACGGGCGCGTCGCGAGCGTCGGTTCCGGCCAGGACTCGCTGCCGAAACATCGCGAACTGGTGGAAAGCCTGACCTCACTGAATGAGCTGCAAATCACCGAGCGCTTTCCGCCGGGTCTCCTGAAACGCTGGCCAGGCTATGCGCTGGCCCGGGCGCTGCGCGAGCCCGGCAATCTGGCTCAGATTATCGCCGGCAGCGAAGGCACCCTGGCGGGAATCATGTCCGCCGAACTGAAACTCGTCCCGCTGCCCGAGCAACGCGGCATGGGCCTGCTGTTCTTCGCCAGCATTGCCGAGGCGATGCAAGCCACGGTCGAGCTGCTGGATTTGAAGCCGGCGGCGATCGAGCACATCGACCGCCTGCTGTTTGACCAGACGCGCGGCCAGCTTGAATTTCAGGCCGCGCGCGATTTGCTCGAACTCGATACAAAACCGTGCGAGGCGATTTTAATCGTCGAATTTTTCGGGGAGGTTGAAGAGCGGCTGGCGCTATTGCAAAAGCGCAAACTGGGCCTGCGTCAACGCATTTTGGAGATCCCGGAGGAAGCCGCACTCGTTTGGTCCTTACGCAAGGCGGGACTGACGCTGTTGACGAGCTGCAAGGGCGACGCCAAGCCGGTGGCGTTCATCGAAGATGCGGCGGTGCGGCCACGGGACCTGCCGGCCTATGCCGGCGAACTGCAAAAATTGATGCGGCAGCTGGGATTGAATGCTTCTTATTACGGTCACGCTGCGTCGGGATTGCTGCACGTGCGCCCGGTGCTGGATTTGCATCGCGCGGAGGATTTGAAGAAGTACCGGCTGATCGCCGACGAAGTGGCCGCGCTGATACAGCAGTTCAAAGGATCCCTGGCCGCCGAACACGGCACCGGCATCGCCCGCACCGAATATCTGAAGTCACAGGTGGGCGAAGAAGTGTACAAGCTCATGCGGCAAATCAAGCAGTGCTTCGACCCGTTTAATTTGTTCAATCCGGGCAAAATTATATCCGATGGCCGCTATAAAATTGACAGCCACCTGCGTCTGGGCGCCGGTTATTCCCTGCCCGTGCCGTTTGAACCGGTGCTGGCGTTTTCTGCCCGGGACGGGTCGTTCACCGCCAACCTGGAGCAATGCAACGGTTGCGGCGGCTGCCTCAAGCTGACGCCCAGCATGTGTCCCACGTTCATGGCCACCGGCCAGGAAATCATGTCCACTCGTGGACGCGCCAACGTCATCCGCGCCGTGCTGGAATTGCGCGGCCTGGAAGACCGCGAGCCGCTCCTGTCGGCGGAACTCGACGCGGCGTTGAGCAATTGCCTGTCCTGCAAGGCCTGCGCGGTTGAATGCCCGTCCAATGTCGACCTGACCTTGTTGAAAGTTGAACTGCAGCACGCGCGCATCCGGAGCCGGGGATTGAAATTGCGCGAACGGGTGATCAGTTCGGTGGACCGAATCGGCCGGCTCGGCTGCAAGCTGCCGCGTCTGGCGAACCTGTTTCTGGAGTTTTCATTGATGCGCCAGACGATCGGCCGCTTGTTCGGCGTCACCACCCGCCGGCCTTTCCTGCATTTCGCGACGGAGCGATTTGACCATTGGTTTGCCAAACGGCCGCCGTTCCGCGCGGCCTATCGTGGCCGCGTGATCCTTTGGGATGACACGTTCGTGCGGTATCACGAACCGCACGTTGGCCAGGCGGCGATCAAAGTGCTGGAAGCTGCCGGTTTTGAAGTGGTGCTGCCAACCCAACGCAAATGTTGCGGCCGGCCGGCCTTCAGCCAGGGTAACCTGGACGAAGTCGCGCGGCTGGGACGGCACAATCTTGCGCTGTTGAACCAGGAACAGGGGAACACCCCCATCATCTTCCTCGAACCTTCGTGTTATTCGATGTTCGTGCAGGATTATCGCGAGTTGAAACTGCCGGGACTGGAGCGCGTCGCGGCCCGCTGCATTTTATTTGAGCAATTTGTTGAAAATCTGTTGGATCGGGAGTCCAAAGCGCTGATGTTTAACGACCAGCCCGCACGCATGATGATTCATGTGCATTGTCACGCCAAGGCGCTTGCCAATTCAGACTACATGTACCAGCTGGCCACCCGGCTGCCGCAGCGGACAGTGACGATGCTCGAAGCCGGTTGCTGCGGCATGGCGGGAATTTTCGGAATGAAAGAATCGAAATACGATTTATCGGTGAAAGTCGCGGAACCGCTCATTCAAGTTATCCGGGGCCAGCCTTTTGGCAACATCGTGGTGGCCTCGGGAACCAGTTGCCGTCATCAAATCCAACACCTGGCACCCGTCCGTACCCTGCACATGGCGGAAGTGCTGGCCGAGGCACTGGTGTGAGCCGCGATGGTTACAGGGCGCCTTTTAAAACTCCGTTGATGAATTGAAGCGTCCTGGTTCCGCCGCCCGGAACCAGCACGGGCAGGTTGGTGGTAAGGCCGTCGGAAATCTGGCTGGCGGTGAGGCCGGTCAATCCCGAACCGTTGCCGTTGATCTTCAAAAAAGTGGCGGATATCAAGCCGTCAGGAATCTGGCCCGTAAGATTTGCGGAGGGTATGTTCACGGGCAAACTGGCCACGGGAATGGCGCCGACCAGACGCGACGATTGCAGTTTGCTGATGCCGGAACCGTCCGCCACATTGAGCGTGCCGCTGATGGTCAAGCTGTTGAAGCCGGACAGGACGGCGTTCTGGGCATTGAGCAGGACGGTGCCGATGTATTTGTTGGGGTCATCGGCCTGGATGGCATAGACCGCGCCGCCCACCTCCCAGGACGAGTTAAAA
>Ga0265338_10005742_pt1 | contig 16054 bp, 11 predicted proteins | sample 42126metaG_FD_193579 | JGI IMG/M metagenome (GOLD analysis project Ga0265338, IMG submission 193579) | Rhizosphere microbial communities from Carex aquatilis grown in University of Washington, Seatle, WA, United States - 4-21-26 metaG | ecosystem: Host-associated > Plants > Roots > Rhizosphere... | reverse complement strand
CGGCGGGGGGACGGGGCGCCGGAGGCCGGGCGCCGGCGGTGCCGGATCGCGCTCACGTCCCCGCCCCTTCGGTTCAGCCCGCGCGCACGAGGCGGGCCACGCGGCGACCGCCGGGCCCGTCGAAGCGCACGAAGTAGAGTCCCGGCGCCACCACGGCGCCGCCGTCGTCGTGCCCGTTCCAGTCGGCCGAGTGCCGACCGGCCGTCGTCCACCCCGCCCGCAGCCGCGCGACGCGGCGTCCCGCGACGTCGAGCACGTCGAGCGCGTAGGCGCCCGCGGCGGCCTGCTCCCAGTCGATGCGCGCCCCGGAGCGGAACGGGCTCGGCGACGCCTCGATCGTGAGCGCGCGCCCGCCGCCCGCCTCGACGCCGGCGAGGTAGGCGCCGCTCGCGTACACCGACCACAGCGAGTCCATCGACGCATACGCATTGGGAACCAGCGAGAAGCCCACGAGCTGGCTCCACGTGGCGTCCGTCGTGTGCGCGCCCGCCGGCACCTGCGGCGCCAGCCAGCCGCTGTCGGTCTGCGGGCCCATGCCGTCCACGAGCGTGGTGCCGGGCGCCGTGCCGGAGGGGAAGTAGCTGGTGACCGAGAGCCCGTCCGTGCCGACCTCGAGCATCTGCTCGGTCCAGTGACCGTCCCAGCCGGACTCGAGGCAGGGCGTGATGCAGAAGCCGCGCTGCTGGATCGCGCCGTGCACGTCGCGCCACCGCACGGCGTGGTAGGGCGTGCTGAACTCGAGCCGCGGCACGTAGGCCTGGTACGACGCCGTGTCGGGCACGACCGAGAAAAGGATCGTGCGGTCCACCGTGTACCACGGCTGGTCGGCGTGGAACCCGTAACGGGTCACCACGGGCGGCAGGCCGCCGAGCTGCGACGAGACCGTGACCTCGACGAACTCGGGGTCCTGGTGCGTCACCGCCCACGAGCGCGAGACGTAGCCGCCGTACACGGTGTAGCCGTCGCCGTTCGTGCCGCGCCAGGTCTGGCCCCAGAACTCGGTGCCGTCGCCGAAGTACGTCGAAAGCGAGAACGCCGGTGAGTAGTCCTTGAAAACCACGCGGTCGAGGACCTCCGGGTCACCCGGGTCGAACTGGATGGTGAGTCGCGACGTGTCCACCACGCGCTCCAGCGTGTCCACGATCACCGTCCCCGCGCGCGCGCCGGAGGCCCCGGCCAGGGCCGGAAGCAGTACCGCGAGCGCGAGGAGGAACCGGATCGGGGGGCGGGTGCGCATCGCCATTATCGTACGGGACCACGGCGCACCCACGCCAGCGCCGTGAGCGGGGTTGCGGCCGCGCATCCCGGGGGGGCGGAGTCGGGTCTTGATCCCGCCGCGGCATTGGCTTAGAGTTCGCCGCGTTCCGAGCCAGCAACTCCACCTTTAAAGGGACCCCGCGAGGTTCCGAAGGGAGACCGGATGACCCTGTCCGAAGTGACCCTGCATGCCCCGGCGCCCACCGGCGCGGGGCATTTTCGTACCCCGTCGCGCCGTGACGATCGGCACCTGCTGGGGCTCGAAGGCATCTCACGAACGGAGTTGCTGGAACTGCTCGAGGACGCCGCGCGCGAGCGCGAGTGGCTGCGCTCGGGTGCGCCCAACCGGGACGACCTGGCGGGATGTTCGGTGATGCTGGCGTTCATCGAGGACTCGACGCGCACGCGGACGAGCTTCGAGATCGCCGCGCGGCGGCTGGGCGCCAACGCGCTGACGTTCGGCGCCTCGGCATCCTCGCTCAACAAAGGTGAGACGCTCCTCGACACGATGAAGCTCTTCGAAGCCATGGGGACTCAGTTGCTCGTGCTCCGGCACGGCATGTCCGGTGCGGCGGGTTACCTCGCGCGCCGGCTGCCGGGCGTGGGCGTGATCAACGCCGGCGACGGCATGCACGAGCACCCGACGCAGGGCCTGCTCGACCTGCTCACGCTGCGCGACGCCTGGAACGGCCGCTTCGAGGACCGCCGCATCGCCATCGTGGGCGACATCGCGCACTCGCGCGTCGCGCGCTCGGCCATCGCCGGGCTCTCCGCGCTCGGCACGGACGTGACCGTGTGCGGTCCCGGCACGCTGATGCCGGCCGAGGTCGAACAGCTCGGCTGCGCCGTGGCGGTGTCCGTGGACGAGGCGCTCGAGGGCGCCGACGCGGTCATGGCGCTGCGCCTGCAGAAGGAGCGCATGGAAAAGGGACTGCTGCCCTCGACCGCCGAGTACGCGCGCGTATGGTGCATCGACGCCGCCCGCGTGGCGCGCATGCGTCCCGAGGCCGTCGTGCTGCACCCGGGACCGGTCAATCGCGGGGTCGAGCTCGACCCGTCGGTGGCGGACTCCGAGCGCTCCGTGATCCTGGCGCAGGTGCAGAACGGCGTCGCCGTGCGCTGCACCGTGCTCAAGCGCTGCTGGGCGGCGTGGAAGGAGGCGGCGTGAGCGCGCGCATCCTGTTCCGCGACGTGCGCCACTGGCGCACGGGCGCGCGCGTGACCGTGGCGGTCGAGAACGGCGTGGTCGTGCCCGTGCCGGCGCACGGCTTCGAAGGCGCCCGCGTGTTCGAGGCGCCGGACGCCGTGCTCGCCCCCGGGCTCGTGGACCTGCACGTGCACCTGCGCGAGCCGGGCCAGTCGGCCAAGGAGACGATCGCGTCCGGGACGCGCGCCGCGGCCGCGGGAGGCTTCACCGCGGTGGCGTGCATGCCCAACACGGCGCCGCCGGTGGACACGCAGGCCTGGGTCGAGTGGGTGCTGCACCGGGCGGAGGCCGCCGGCCACTGCCGCGTGCACCCGATCGCGGCCGTGACCGCGGGCCAGAAGGGCGAGCAGCTGGCGCCGCTGCAGGCGATGGCCGCGGCGGGCGCGGTGGCGTTCTCCGACGACGGCGCGCCCGTCGCGGACGCGGGCATCATGCGGCGTGCGCTCGAGTACGCGCGCAACACCGGCCGGCCGATCGTCTGCCACGAGGAGGACCCGTCGCTCAAGAACGACGGCGTCATGAACGAAGGCTTCACGGCCGCGCGGCTCGGCCTGCGTGGGATTCCCAACGCCGCCGAGAGCGTGATGTGCCGCCGCGACGCCGACCTCGCCGAGCTGACCGGCGGGCGCGTGCACCTGGCGCACCTGTCGGCGACGCAGTCGTTCGACGCGCTGCGCGACGCCAAGCGCCGCGGCCTGCCGGTGACCGGCGAGACGTGCCCGCACTACTGGGTACTCACGGACGAGTCGGTCGCCGACTACGACACCGCGGCCAAGATGAACCCGCCGCTTCGCAGCGAGGCGGACCGCGCCGCGTGCATCGCCGCGATCGTGGACGGCACCATCGACTGCTTCGTCACCGACCACGCGCCGCACATGGCCGACGAGAAGGACCGGCCGTTCGCCGAGGCGCCATTCGGCATCGTGGGCCTCGAGACCGCGCTCGCGCTGACGATCACGTTCCTCGTGCGTCCCGGGCACCTCACGCTGGCGCGCGCGATCGAACTGTGGACGGACGCGCCGCGCCGCGTGTTCGGGCTGCCCGAGGTGAGCCTCGAGCCGGGTTCGCCCGCCGACCTCGTGCTCTTCGAGCCGGACGCGGAGTGGACCGTGGACCCGTCACGCTTCCATTCGCGCGGGCGCAACACGCCGTTCGCGGGCTGGCGGCTCGCGGGCCGCGTGCTCGCGACCGTGATGGGCGGCCGTATCACCCACGAAGCCGCCGCCGAAGCCGGCGCGGCCGAGCCCGCGATGACCGCGGAGGCCGCGCGTTGAGCCGTCGTCCCCCGGCCATCCTGGCGCTCGAAGACGGGCGCGTGTTCCGCGGCGAGGGCTTCGGGGCCGAGACCGAGACGACGGGCGAGGTGGTGTTCAACACCGCGATGACGGGCTACCAGGAGGTGCTCTCCGACCCGTCGTACTGCGGCCAGATCCTCACGTTCACCTACCCGCTGATCGGCAACTACGGCGTGAACGACGAGGACTGGGAGAGCGACCGGCTGCGCGCGCAGGGCGCGGTGTGCCGTGACCTCTGCGACTTCCCGAGCAACTGGCGCAGCACCGGCACGCTGCACGACCTGCTCGCCGCCCGCGGGGTCCCGGGGATCACCGGCATCGACACGCGGGCGCTGACGCGCCACCTGCGCGATCGCGGCACGATGCGCGGCTGCCTCTCGACCGTCTCGCCGAACGCCGACGAGCTGGTGGACAAGGCGCGCAAGAGCCCGCGCATGGAAGGGCTCGCGCTCGCCGACGTGGTGACGTGCGTCGAGCCGTACTGGTGGGGCGCGAACGGCATCATGGACCAGGAGGCGCCTGCGGACCGCGACCGCCCGCTCGCGGTCGTGCTCGACTTCGGGGTCAAGTGGAACATCCTGCGGCGCCTGCGCGCGGAGGGCTTCCGCGTGCGCGTGCTGCCCGCGCGCACCCCGGCGGCCGAGGTGGTCGCGCTCGACCCCGACGGGCTGCTGCTGTCGAACGGGCCCGGCGATCCCGAGCCGCTCGACTTCGCAATCCGGACCGTGCGCGAGCTGGCGCCGCGGATCCCGACGCTCGGCATCTGCCTCGGCCACCAGCTGCTCGGCCTGGCGTTCGGGGCCACCACGAGCAAGCTCAAGTTCGGCCACCGCGGCGCCAACCATCCCGTGATCGACCGCCGCACCGGCGTGGTCGAGGTCACGAGCCAGAACCACGGCTTCATGGTGAACGCCGGGACGCTGCCCGTGGGAGAGTTCGAACTGACGCATTTCAGCGGCAACGACCAGACGCTCGAGGGCATGGTGCACCGCGCCTCGCCGATCTTCAGCTGCCAGTACCACCCCGAGGCCGCTCCCGGACCGCACGATTCGCGCCCGTGGTTCCGCGCGTTCGCCGACGCGGTGGCCCGCCAGCGCGGTCGCAGGCCCCGGCCCGTGTCCCAGGAGGCGCGCTGATGCCGCGCCGCACCGACATCCAGAAGATCCTCGTGCTCGGCGCCGGCCCGATCGTGATCGGCCAGGCCTGCGAGTTCGACTACTCGGGCACGCAGGGCTGCCGCGCGCTCAAGTCGCTCGGCTTCGACGTGGTGCTGCTCAACTCGAACCCCCGACGATCATGACCGACCCGGAGTTCGCCGACCGCACGTACATCGAGCCGATGCTGCCCGAGATCGCGGAGCGCGTGATCGCGCGCGAGCGGCCGCACGCGCTGCTGCCGACGCTGGGCGGGCAGACGGCGCTCAACCTGGCGGTGGAGCTGGCGCACCGCGGCGTGCTGGAGCGCTACGGCGTCGAGCTGATCGGCGCGTCGCTCGAAGCGATCGAGAAGGCGGAGGACCGCGACCTCTTCAAGCAGGCCATGGAGCGCGCCGGCATGCAGCTGCCGCGCAGCGGCTATGCCACCAGCGTCGCCGACGCGGTCGCGCTGGGCGAGCAGCTGGGCTACCCGCTCGTGATCCGCTCGTCGTTCACGCTCGGCGGCCAGGGCTCCGGCCTCGTGAAGGACCGGCGCCAGCTGCGCGAGGCGTCGCGCGTGGGCATCGCCGCGAGCCCGAACGGCAGCATCCTGATCGAGGAGTGCCTGCTGGGCTGGAAGGAGTTCGAGCTCGAGGTGATGCGCGACCGCGTGGACAACGTGGTGATCGTGTGCACGATCGAGAACTTCGACCCGATGGGCGTCCACACCGGCGATTCCATCACGTGCGCCCCCGCGCAGACGCTCACCGACCGCTGCTACCAGGCGATGCGCGACGCGGCGCTGCGCATCATCCGCGAGATCAAGATCGAGGCCGGCGGCTGCAACATCCAGTTCTCCGTGCACCCGGACACCGGCGACATGCGCGTGATCGAGATGAACCCGCGCGTCTCGCGCAGCTCGGCGCTGGCGAGCAAGGCGACCGGATTCCCCATCGCCAAGATCTCGGCGCTGCTCGCCGCCGGGCTGACTCTCGACGAGATCCCCAACGACATCACGCGCAAGACGCCGGCATGCTTCGAGCCCTCGCTCGACTACTGCGTGGTCAAGATCCCGCGCTGGGCGTTCGAGAAGTTCCGCGTCACGGAGCGCCGCCTCGGCACCAAGATGAAATCGGTGGGCGAGGTGATGGCGATCGGGCGCACGTTCCCCGAGGCGCTGCTCAAGGGCTGGCGCGCGCTGGAGTCCGGCGGCGACCTGCTGCCGGGCGCCGCGGCGCCGGACCAGCTCGAGGAGCTGCAGATCACGCTGGCGGAGCCGCATCCCGACCGGTTGCGCGACCTCTTCCGCGCGCTCGCCGCGGGGCAGACGCCCACCGCGCTGTCGAGCATGACCGGCATCGACCCGTGGTTCCTGCACCAGATGCAGCGCATCACCGACTTTGACCGCCTGCTCATGGACACCGGCTGGGACGACGGCCGCGTCCACGCCGCCAAGCGTCTCGGCATCTCGGACCGCCACCTCGCGTTCCGGTTCGGAATGACCGAGCCCGAGGTGCGCCGCCGGCGCATCGCCGCCGGCATCGTGCCGGTGATGAAGGCCGTGGACACGTGCGGCGCCGAGTTCGAGGCGGAGACGCCGTACTTCTACTCGACGTACGAGGACGAGACCGAGGTGCCGGCGCCGCAGCGCCCGCGCGTGCTCATCCTCGGCAGCGGACCCAACCGGATCGGCCAGGGCCTCGAGTTCGACTACTGCTGCGTGCAGGCGGCGCTCGAGCTCAAGTCGCGCGGCTTCGAGGTGCTGCTCGCGAACTCGAACCCCGAGACCGTGAGCACCGACTACGACGTCTCGAGCCGCCTCTACTTCGAGCCGCTCACGGCCGAGGACGTGCTCAACATCGTGGACTGCGAGCAGCCGATCGGCGTGATCGTGCAGCTCGGGGGGCAGACGCCGCTCAAGCTGGCGCGCGCGCTGCGCGACGCCGGCGTCCCGATCCTCGGCACCTCCTACGACAGCCTCGACATCGCCGAGAACCGTTCGCGCTTTCGCGAGCTGGTGACCGAGCTCGGGCTGCTGCAGCCCGAGAGCCGCATCGCCTCGTCGCGCGAGGAGGCCATCGCCTGCGGCGACGTGCTCGGCTATCCCGTGCTCGTGCGTCCGTCGTACGTGCTCGGCGGCCGCGGCATGCGCGTCGTGTACGCCCGCGAGGAGCTCGAGGACTGGCTGCTGCGCGAGGCGCTCATCTCCGAGGAAGAGCCCGTGCTGCTCGACAAGTTCCTCGAGGGCGCGCTCGAGGTGGACGTGGACGCGGTCGCGGACGGCGACACGGTCCTGCTCGGCGCGGTCATGGAGCACATCGAGGAGGCGGGCATCCACTCGGGCGATTCCACGTGCGTGATCCCGCCGTTTACGCTCGGGGACCGCACCGTGGCGGAGGTGCGCCGCGTCACGGCGATCCTCGCCCGCGCGCTGGGTGTGAAGGGACTGCTCAACGTCCAGTACGCGGTCCGGCACGACCTCGTGTACGTGCTCGAGGCCAATCCGCGCGCGTCGCGCACCGTGCCGTTCGTGAGCAAGGCCGTGGGGATCCCGCTCGCGCGGCTCGCGGCGCGCGTCATGACCGGTGAGCGCCTGGCGGACATTCGCCCGCGGGAGCCCGAGGTCAACATGGTCAGCGTCAAGAAGCCCGTGCTACCGTTCAGCCGTTTCCCGGGCGAGGACGCGCTGCTCGGTCCCGAGATGAAGTCCACCGGCGAGGTCATGGGGCGCGACCTCGATTTCGGGCGCGCGCTGGCCAAGGCGCACCTCGGATCGGGCGATCCGCTGCCCACCTCGGGCACGGTCTTCCTGAGCGTTCGGGACGACGACAAGCGATCCATCACTTTCATGGCGAAGAAACTGGTCGAACTGGGGTACGAACTGGTGGCCACCCGCGGCACGGCGCGGTTCCTGCGCCGCAACGGGATCCCCGCGCGCGAGGTGTTCAAGGTGCACGAGGGGCGGCCGCACTGCGTGGACTTGATGGAAAACGGGGAGATCCAGCTCGTGCTCAACACGCCGCTCGGACGCCAGACCGAATACGACGAGAAGGCGATCCGCGAGCGCGCGGTGGCGCTGGGCATTCCCGTGATCACGACCGTGGCCGGCGCCGTCGCCGCCGTCTCCGGCATGGAAGCGCTGACGCGCGGCCCGCTGCAGGTGTCGTCGCTCCAGGAGGGGCTCTGATCCGTACGCGGCTGGTGAGGACGGTGGTGGCGCTCGTGGCTCTCGCGGCGCTCGCATCGTCGTGCGCGTACTACAACACCTTCTACCTGGCGCGCCGCTACTACTTCAAGGCCACCGAAGGCCAGCCCTACGAAGTGGACCGCGCGGGATCGGCGCAGGCGGCCAACTACACCAAGGCGATCGACTACTCCAAGAAGGTCATCCAGCAGTACCCCAAGTCCAAGTGGGTGGACGACGCGTTCCTGCTCTGGGCCCGCGCGCTCGTGGGGCAGGACGATCCGCTGCAGACGATCAACATGCTGCAGGACTTCACCACGCGCTTTCCCAAGACCGACCAGCGCAACGAGGCCACGTTCTACCTGGGCCTCGCGTACCGCAACGCGCGCCGGTTCACGCAGGCGGTCGAGACGTTCGACGCGTTCCTCGCCGCCGCCCCGAAGCACGAGCTGGTGCCGTATGCGCAGCTCGAGCGCGCGCGCGCCCTGGTCTCGCTCCAGCGTTACGGCGAGGCCGCCGCCGCCGCCGGCTTCATCCTCGACCACTACCCGAAGCACGTGCTGGCCGACAAGGCGCGCCTGCAGCGCGCCGAGGCGCGTTTCGCCGACGGCGACTTCGAGGGCGCCCGTGCGGATTACGCGGTGATCACCTCGCGCGCCATCAACGACGCCGACCAGTTCACGTTCCTCATGCGTGAGGTGGACTGCCTCGAGTCGGCGCGCGAGTACGACGCCGAACTGACGCTGCTGCGCGGCGAGCTGTCGCACACGCCGCCGCCGCCGCCCGTCGTGGTGACGCCCGACGGCACCCAGCCCACCACGCCGCCGGCCAGCTCGCCGGCGATCCACGGCGTCGCGTCGGGGCAGACGTCGTTCGTGGCCAGCGAGAAGTACGGCCGCCTCACGCTGCGCATCGGCACGGCCCTGCTGCTCGGCGGGCACATGAACGAGTCGCTCGAGCAGTTCGGCTTCGTGCTCAAGGACTATCCCAAGACCGTCCTGTCGGCGGAGGCGCAGTACCGGATCGGCTACGCCTACGAGACCAGCGCCGACGACTTCGATCGCGCCGTGCTCGAGTACGGCAAGGTGAAGAGCGAGTTCGGGCTCACCCAGTACACGCAGCAGGCGCAGCAGCGCTCCGACGACCTCGCGCGCATCACGCAGTTCCGCAAGGGCGCCGGCGCGGACTCGCTCGAGAAGAAGGCCGAGGCCGGCTTCCTCACCGCCGAACGGTTCCTGTTCGAGCAGAAGCGCTACGACCGTGCGATCGAAGAGTACGGCAACGTCGCCGCGACGTATCCCGGCACCTCCGTGGCCGGCCGGGCGCTCAACGCGCAGGCCTGGGTGCTGGAGCGGAAGCTCAACCGCAAGGCCGCGGCCGACTCGCTGTACTGGAAGGTCGTCCACGACTACCCGGCTACCGAGGCGCAGCTCGCCGCGCGGGATTACCTCGAGTCGGACAGCGTGAGCGTGCCCGACAGCCTGATCAAGATCCCCGTGCCCGACCCCGTGCTCGTGGACACCACCAAGGCGCTCACGCCCGTGCCCGCGACGCCGCCGCTCGGCGCCGGCGCGGCGATGTCGCGCGTGGACTCGCTGCGCGCGCTCAGCGGCCGCGGCCGTGGACGCGACCCGCGCTTCGGCATGCCGGGCGGTCCCGGCGGCACCGGTGGCCCCGGCGACATGCCCGGCGTCCCCGGCTCCGGCACGTTTGGGGCGCCGGCCGATTCGCTCGCGCCGCGCCGCGGCCTGTTCGCGCCCACGAACCCGGACCCGGGAACGCCGTCGCCCACCGTACCGCCCGCACCGCCCGCCGACACGACGCGCCGCGGAGGCGGACGTTGACGTCGCGTGAACGGCGCGTCTGGCGGCAGTCGGCCGCCACCGTGCGTTCGCAGCGCGAATACGGGGCCGGGTTTCGCTGGCTCGAGATCGACGTGCCCGCGGACGTCACGCCTCCCGTGGCGGGACAGTTCGTCCAGCTGCTGCTGCCGCCGCCCTCGCCCGTGCTGCTGCCGCGCCCGATGAGCATTGCCGGCGTGCGCCGCCGCGGCGCGCGGCGCACGCTCGAGTTCCTCTACGCGCCCGTCGGCGCCGGCACGCGCGCGCTCGCCGCGCTCGAACCCGGCGCGCCCGTGCTGCTCACCGGCCCGCTCGGCCGCGGTTACCCGCTCGAGGAGCCCGGCACGCCGGTGCTGGTCGCGGGCGGGCGCGGGGTGGCGCCGCTGCTCATGGCCGCGGACGCGCTCGCGAGCCGGCGCCGCGCGCCCGTCTTCCTCTTCGGCGCGCGCGACCGGTCCCTGCTCGTGGGGCTCGCCGACGCGCGCACGCGTCTCGCGGCCTGCGGCGGCACGCTGCGCGTGGCCACGGACGACGGCTCGCGCGGGCACGCCGGCAGCGTCGTCGGCCTGCTCGACGCGCTCGCCCCGAAGCTGGGGCCGAGGATCGTGATCCATGCCTGCGGCCCGCACGGCATGCTCGGCGCGCTCGCGCGCTGGGCCATCGCGCACGACGTGCGCGCGCACCTGGCCATGGAGAGCGTCATGGCGTGCGGCACCGGCGTGTGCCGCGGCTGCCCGCTGCCGCGCAGCGCGGAGGCGCGGCAGCGCGCGCTCGCCGAGGGCGCCGCCGCCGCCGCGCTGCGCGGCAACCCCGAGTGGGCCATGTGCTGCACCGACGGTCCGGTGTTCGAGGCCCGCGATCTCGACTGGGACCGGGTCGCGTGAGCGGGCCGGCCGTGCGCCGCCCGATCGCGCCCGCCCGCGTGGACCTCGCGGTGCGCATCGGCGCGCTCGACTTGCGCAACCCGGTGCTCACGGCCTCGGGCACGTTCGGCTACGGCGACGAATACGCGCACGTGGTGGACCTGCGCGCGATCGGCGGCGTGGTGACCAAGACCGTCACCGTGCACCCGCGGCCGGGCAACCCGCCGCCGCGCGTCGCCGAGACCGCCGCCGGGATGCTCAACTCGATCGGCCTCGAGAACGTGGGGCTCGAACGCTTCCGCTCCGAGAAGCTGCCGCGGCTGCGCGAGCTCGCGGCGACCGTGATCGCGTCCGTCGGAGGCGAGACGCCCGAGGAGCTTGAGACGCTGCTGGGCGCGCTCGGCGGCGAGGACGGCGTGGGCGCGTTCGAGCTCAACTTTTCGTGCCCGAACGTCGCCGCCGGCGGCGCGCGCTACTGGGCAGAACCCGCGCGCCTCGAGTCCACGCTGAAGCGCCTGCGCAAGCTCACGTCGCGCCCGATCGTCGCCAAGCTCTCGCCCGACGTGACCGATATCCGCGAAACCGCGCGTGCCTGCGAGGCGGGCGGCGCCGACGCGCTCACGTGCGTGAACACGTTCGTCGGGATGGCCGTGGATCTCGAGCGGATGACGAGCCGGCTCGGCCGCGCGACCGGCGGCGTGAGCGGGCCCGCGGTCAAGCCGCTCGCGCTTGCGCGCTGCCACGAGGCGGCGCACGCGGTGCGCATTCCGGTGGTCGGCTCCGGCGGCATCGCCAGCGGCCGCGACGCGCTCGAGTTCGTGGCCGCCGGCGCCACGGCCGTGCAGGTGGGCACGGCCACCTTCTCCGAGCCCGGCGCCGCGGCGCGCATCGTGACCGAGATGCGCGCGTGGCTCGCCGCGCACGGCATCGCCGACGTGAATGACCTGCGCGGCGCGTTCACCGCCCCCGCGGCCCAGGGCGGTTCGGAGGTTCGACCATGACGACGTCTCCCGAGTTCGCGATCGCGTACGATGTGCCGACCCTCGCCGAGGCGCTCGCGCTCGAGGCGGCGGTGGGCGAGGGGCCCGAGTGGGCCAAGCTCGGCCTCGAGCTGTTCGTGGCCGGGGGACCCGAGGTCGTGCGCGCCTTCAAGGCGCGCGGCCGGCGCGTGTTCCTCGACCTCAAGCTCCACGACATCCCCAACACCGTGGCCGGCGCCGCGCGCTCGGCGGCGGCCCACGGCGCCGACCTGCTCACCGTGCACGCGACCGGCGGCGCGGCCATGATCCAGGCCGCCGTGGCGGCCGCCGGCGCGAAGACGAAGGTCGTCGCGGTCACCGTGCTCACGAGCCTCGATCCGGCCGCGATGCCGCCGGGCTTTTCGCGCCCGTTCGACCTCGAGGCGAACGCGGGCGCGCTCGCGCGCATGGCGCTCGACGCGGGCGCTCACGGCATCGTATGCGCGGCGCCGGACCTGGCGGCGCTGCGTTCGGCGCTCGGCTGGCCGTTCTACGCCGTGACGCCCGGCATCCGTATGGCCGGCGGCGGGACGCACGACCAAAAGCGCGTGGCCACCGTGGAGGGCGCCACGCGCGCCGGCGGCAACCTGCTGGTGCTGGGCCGCGCGGTCACCGCCGCGGCCGATCCCCGCGCCGCGCTCGCGGCCGCACGCGCCGAGCGCGATGCCGCGCTCGTGCGCACGTGAGCGCACCCGGGTCCGGCCCGGCCGACGCCCTCGCCGCGCTGCAGGGCGAGTGGGCCATGGTGTTCGCGTCGCGTGACGGCCAGCCGCTGTCGGCGGAGTTCGTCGCGACCGGACGCCGCGTCGTGCGCGGCCGAACGGTCACGGAGTTCTTTCGCGGCCAGGCGTTCATGCAGGGCACGCTCACCGCGGACGACTCGCAGGCGCCGATGACGCTCGACGTCCTGCTGACGTCGCCGCCCGGACGGGGTCGCAGGCTGCTCGGCCTCTACGAGTTCGACGGCGACCGCCTGCGCATCTGCGTCGGGGCACCGGGCCGCGACCGCCCGGCCGGCTTCGAAGCGGCCCTGGGCTCGGACCACACGCTCACGCTCTGGCGGCCGCTGGCGCCCTGAGCCTCCGGGCCGGATTCCCGTCCGGATCGTGAGGGAGTCCGCGCCGATCGCGCGCTCCCGCCGTCCCACGGTCCGCGGCTCGCGAAGCGGTGGGGCGCGCCGGCCTGGGGACCGGCCGTGTCTTCCGCCGCACGGATCATCCGCGTGCCCCCCGGCGCCGCCCAGGCGCCACGGGGCGGCGGCGCCGCCGGACGATCCAGTGTGACGGCACGCCCATGCCGTCGTCCCAAGGCTCGACGCATCCCTGTCGGGTCGGGGCGACGTCCGTCGGTGGGACGGCCGGAGCCACTCCCGCGGGCCACACCCTTCCGGGCGACGGACCAGCGGTCGCGCACCCGGAGCCTTCGACCTCCTGCCGCCGGAGTGCCTTCATGTCCGCTCGCCTGCTTCATCCCGCGCCCATGCTCCTGCTCGCGCTGCTGGCCGCCGGAACGATGGTCCGTCCCGCCGCCGCCCAGTGCGTGAATCCGCTGCTGGGCACCCTGGGCTCCACCGGCACCGGCGTCGGCCAGTTCACCGGGCCGCAGCGCTGCGCCGCCGACCTGGCGGGCAACCTCTACGTGGTGGACACGGGCGACAACCGGGTCGAGAAGTACGCGAAGACCTCCAGCACCTGGAGCGCCTTCGGCTCCACGGGCACCGGATCGGGACAGTTCACCAACCCGCGCGCGGTCGCCGTGGACTCGATCGGCAATATCTACGTGGTGGACTCGGGCAACTCGCGCGTCGAACGCTTCAACCCGAGCTTCACGTATCTGGGAGCGTGGGGCACCGCGGGCACCGGCGCGGGGCAGTTCTCGGGCGTGCAGGGCATCTGCGTGGACCCCACCAACTCCTACGTCTACACCGCGGAGTACACGCAGAACCGCGTCCAGAAGTTCACGATCGCCGGCACGTACATCACGTCGTGGACCTCCACGAGTGCGACCGACGTCACCTGCGATCCATCGGGCAACGTGTACGTGAGCTCGTACTCGACGAGCCATGTCACCAAGTACTCGAGCGCCGGCGCGGTGCTCGCGACGATCGGCTCGCCGGGGACCGGCAACGGACAGCTGAGCGGCGCGCAGGGCGTGGCGGTGGACCGCTACGGCGACCTGTACGTGGCCGACGGCAACAACGTCCGCATCGCGAAGTTCACCACCGGCGGCACGTGGCTCGCCAACTTCGCCAACGGGACGATCTCCAACGCGTTCGGCGTGGGCGTGGACACGACCGGCGTGCTGTGGGTGCCGGACGGCACGCAGAACAAGCTCTATCACTACGCGCCGACCGCATCCGGGATCACCGTCGTCGGCGGGCCGACCTTGATGAACTACGGCTATCCCAACGACCGCTGGACCGTGGCGGTGACCCCCAGCGGCGTGACCGGGACGGTCACGTTCCAGGACAGCACGACCGTGCTGGGCACGCCGGTCCTCACGGGCGGGAGCGCATCGCTTACGTTCTCGCCGTTGCTCTCCGTGGGAACGCACCGCATCAGCGCCACCGCCATCAACACCGGCGGCTGCAGCGGGCCCACGACGCCGGTCCAGACGCTGACCGTCAACAGGGCCACCCCGGGTTTGCAGTACACCTTCTCGCCGAACCAGGCCGGCGCCGGCCAGCCCGTCGTCGTCACCACGACGCTCTACAACTATTACTACAGCGGCAATGGTACGCCGACGGGCACCCTGCAGCTGCAGCTCGATGGCGTCTCCGTGGGAGCGCCGGTGAACCTCGTCGCCGGCGTCGCGTCCGTCACCCTTTCCTCGACGGGGGTGGGTTCGCATTCCGTGGGGCTCACCTACAGCGGCGATGCGAGCTTCTACAGCGGGAGCGCGGCACTGCGCGCGCTCGTCGTCGAGGCCGCCGCGCCGATGCCCCAGATCTCGACCTATTTCAACGGAGGCCCGCTGTCCGCGAATCCTGCGGTGGTCGTCGCGGGCATCGCGTTCGACGCGACGGACAACATGTACGTCACGGACCAGGGAGGCAATCGCGTCTGCGTGTTCGACCGGCTGGGCAACCTGCTCCGGACCTGGGGATCGGCGGGAACTGGGAACGGCACCTTCGGCCTGCCCGCGGGCATCGGGGTGGACGGCGCAGGGAACGTCTACGTCGCGGACGACGTCAATCACCTGGTCCAGAAGTTCAGTTCGAGCGGGTCGTTCCTCGCGCAGTGGGGCGGTTTCGGCACGGCTTCGGGGCAGTTCGAGTACCCGAACGCACTGGCGGTGGACGGCCTCGGCCAGGTCTACGTCACCGATGCGACGGGGCGCGTGCAGGAGTTCGCGGGATCGGGTTCGCTGATCCGTGCCTGGAGCGCGGGGCTGGCCTCCGGCGACCAGCCCACGGGCATCACGGTCCGCCCCGATGGCGAGGTGATCATTTCCGACGCCTCGTACAACCGGATCCTGCTCTTCAAGAACGCGGGCACCCCGGACGGGTCCTTCGGCACGGCCGGGTACGGGCCCGGGCAGTTCAGTGCGCCGACCGGCCTGGCGCTCGATCCCATGGGCCGGCTCTGGGTCGCCGATCGCTACAACGACCAACTGCAGTGCTTCGATGCCACCGGCGCGGCCCAGGGCTCGGTGTACATCGGCGGGGCGTCTCCTTACGCGGTCGGGGTCGATCACAGCGGATTCGTGGTGGCCTCGCTCCCGGACTACAACGAACTCGCCCGCTGCGTCCTGCCGCCGTCGCTGGTGTCGGTCTCGGACGTGAAGAACGACCAGGGCCGCTCGGTGCGGCTGCACATCACGCCCGACAACTCCGACGTGAAGAATGCTCCGTTCGCGACGACCGGCTACCAGGTCTACCGGCAGATCCGCTCGATCGCCGGCGCCCAGCGCGGCGGCGGCGCGGTGCGCGCGGGCCGCGCCAACCCCGCCGGCGTGCAGGTGTCGGGCTGGGACTACGTGCTCACGGTGCCCGCGACCGCGGACACGGCCTACACCGTCGTGGCACCCACGCTCGCGGACTCGAACCAGACCGGGCTCAACCTGTCGGTGTTCTTCGTGCGCGGCGTCACCGCGACCGCGGGCGAGCACTACGACTCGGTGCCCGACTCGGGCTACTCGGTGGACAACCTGCCGCCGGCGCCGCCCGCGCCGTTCACCGCGGCGCGCGTCTCGGGCAGCACGTACCTGCACTGGGGCGCGAACGGCGAGAGCGACTTCTGGTACTACAAGC
>Ga0265338_10005740_pt1 | contig 16055 bp, 18 predicted proteins | sample 42126metaG_FD_193579 | JGI IMG/M metagenome (GOLD analysis project Ga0265338, IMG submission 193579) | Rhizosphere microbial communities from Carex aquatilis grown in University of Washington, Seatle, WA, United States - 4-21-26 metaG | ecosystem: Host-associated > Plants > Roots > Rhizosphere... | reverse complement strand
TAACCGGTAACCCAATTATTTTTGGAGAACAAGATGTAACTTTAGAAAATGGTCAACGCGCCAAACAGCCTTATGGAAAAACCTATGCCCAATTAGCCTGGGAAGGTATTGCTACGCTAAAGATAAAAAGCGATGAAGATACACAATTCGCTTTTGAGTTGCTTAAAAAGCTACATGCAGCAACTCCTGATACCGAATATTCGGATGAAGAGCTAGCGTTTATAAAACAAGCAGTATTTGTTGCTCAACCGGTAATTGTGAGAGCCCAATACAATGAGTTAATAAATAAAGCAGCGTAATAACTCAAAAACAATTTTATTAATAAAAAAGAGTGTCAACTAAGACACTCTTTTTTTTGAAATAATAAAGCATAAGTGTCATATAAAATATTACACATGTAGCATGAAATAAATATCAAAACAGTTGTCCAATCTCAACCTGATTTTTATATCCATTTTTGTGTGCAATTAAGGTAGTTTAGCAACAAGAGAAAGGACAGTTTCTCCTGTTGTAAGTATTAAAAAGTTTTTAATAAAATACCTGATAATATTTTCAGTAATAAGTATACAAATTATTAGTTTAGCTATACGGCAAAAGGCTACCGTATGTAAAATAGCCTAAATACGCTAAACCAAGTATCATGAAAACAAAAAAAAATGAAGAACTAGACATTCCTGTTCAAATTTCAAAAACGCGACAACTAATTCGTAAAAGTTTAAAAGTGTCTAAAGGCGCTTATTATGGGGCAACTTCACATTTTCAAGTTGACCAAAACACCGCCGAAACACTACTCCGTGCCATTTGGGTTTATTCCATTTATGGTGATGTTTCCAAACTATTAAAACAGATAGATATTCAAAAGGAAAACTTATATTTAATAAATCCACTTGATAAAATAAAAAACAAATAATAGAAAATTAAGTGTTAATTTTTTGCAAATCCAATATAAAATGGAATAATAATGATGAATAAAATACAAAATCTATTCAAAATAGAATCAAAATCTATAAATACAAAATAGAAATGACAGTTTTACGTAATCAATATACAAAGCTAATTGTCAATGTCAAAAGAACTAAAAAAGGTAAAAATTCAATCAAATATAGATTAAGATTTAAACTTAAAAATTACTAAAAAGCCTCAGATATGAGGCTTTTTGTTTTTGAGATTTTTCATACTTTTTTGAATATATAAGACTATTTATTCAATATTCTTCCTGTTATCTGCCCAGTTTACAAAAACATTAAAAAAATACTGTATTTGTCACTTTTCCGACAACTAAAAATATTCTTTCGTGTCTACCTTTGTATAACGCATCTTATAATTACAGGGATATGATTGAGAAATTAAAAACATTTCAAACAAAACGAACAAGATATTCTAACATTCATGAATTAGCTCAGAGCTTGATTGCCGATGAGAACCTCAAACGTGAACTAGAAGAACTATCTCGGGTATTTCTTCATAAAACTGTAAGTGGATGCAAAAACTGTTACCATGATGCATATATACAACTTATGAATCTTAAAATTGAGGATGCTTTAAAAAAAATGGATGTTGAAAGTTGATATTGAGCTGCTACACTTGCTACAGTGTTAGAGAATAGACAAATTCTATTTATAAATAAAAAAACAATAAAAAAACAGCAAACATTCATAAAACAATAAAAGACGTATTAACTCTACATTCAAACTAATAATAAGATGAAGAAAATAATTATCAATATTAAAGCAGCTTACAAAGCCGAAACACCCAAAATAGCTAGAATAGTCGGACACCTGGGAGTGGCGGTTTTAGCAATAGCTTTGGCAGTAACAGCTGCATATCCATTGTTACCTTATCAATTTACTGCTGTATTACCCTCTCATACGGCAGAAGTAATAGGTGCTATATGCTTTCTGGTAACAGTCTTATCAAAATTTACATTTATGAAACAATCATTTCAGGAGGCACAAGCATTGTTAAAAGATGTTTCGGATAATGCAATTTTGGCTCCCAATTATACAGCAACCACGACTCAAAATATCACTCCCCATATTGCAGATACAAGATGTACTGCAGATATGAACGAAGATACTGTAGATAAATAATATGAGAACAAAGGCATTTGAAAACACAATGGCAATGGTCAGACAAGATGAAGGACAATTTGCTAACTTGCCGAGAGATCATGGTAAAGAAACCTATGTGGGTATTGCTCGTGCTTTTTGGCCTAGCTGGGCTGGATGGACAATTATAGATAGTTTGCGGAACTCTCCTGGATTTCCAAAAATACTTTCGAGAAACCTTGAACTACAGAATTTAGTTGATGATTTTTATTATACCCAATTTTGGGTGAAGATAGGAGGAGATCGTATTCCCGATGAGATAGCTCAAACTATTATGAATGACACCATCAATGCCGGAATAAGTGGAGGCATCAAATGTGCCGAACAACTTGTTGGTTTACCATCAACAGGCGTTTTAAGTCAGAATTTAATTAACAAGCTGAACAATTTACCCAAATGAAGAAATTAGTCTTGTTTTATTTAATACTATTCTTATTCCCATGTTCTAACAGTTTTGGGCAAAAAAAGGACACTGTAAATGGCTCTAATATTTGCTATTTGACAGAAAATAATCTTTGTAATCTTCAAAAAACAAAAAAGCTTGTTTGTATTTATAATCAATATCAAAATTCTAAAAAGAAGAATAAAGATAAATTATGGGTAGATACTAAAGGGGTTATAGAATTAAGCCGTGTGCAAACAGACTCTTCTGTTATTTTAAATCAGCGAAATTTCATGGTGTTGTATTATTACAAAAGAATTGTATTCCGTTACCAGTTAGTGAAAAAGCATCCAAAGTCCTATAAAAGATTCTGGGCAGGGTGGTATACTCGATATATGTATCGTCTGTTACCATATTATAAAAAATTATAAGTATGAACTGGGACAGTATATATAAAACTATCTTATATCCATCTGTAGTAACAATATTAGGCATCATCTCGCCTACAAAAGGAGTGATGATTCTGTTACTATTACTTTGTAGCGTTTCTTTTGTTTTTGGACTATGGTCATCAAAAACACATCACGAAGAAACTTTCTCGGGTAAAAAGTTCTTTAAAAATTTTGCTGAATTGGCATCAGTTTTAGGACTCATAGCTTCTATTTCTTTAATAGGGGCAATACAAGGCTTAGGGATAGAAACCATACAAATGGCTAGTAGAGCTATAGGTTGGGCTGCAATATATGGTTACATAAGCATTATTAACAAAAATCTATTGCGCTTTTTCCCTTCATCAGTCACTTTTAAATTTCTTGAATTTATACTTAATGTGGAATTTCTAAATTTTAATACCTTATTTGGAAAGTTCATCAAAAAAGAAAATAACAAAAAATGGTAACAGATTCTTTTAAATAATCAGATTATGAAAATATATATATTAAAATATTTAGTTAAAGTTTTTTTAATTCTAATCCTTATTGCAGGGTTTCTATTTTCTATTTATAAACTTACAGCTTGTAATTACCATAAAGAAGAAAAAAGCGTACAATCTATAACAACCGCAGTGGTTAAGCAGCAGGCCATAGATAGTCTTATTTCGGCAGCCGTTAAAGACACTGTCAATCAACTCAATACCCAAATGAAAAAAAGAGAAGAACAACTTAATGCGCAAATAAACAGGGTTTTAGCCCTGAAGGAAAATTACAGTCAGACAGTCAGTAATTATAATGCAGACTCTGTACACACATCTATTTGCGATTCTGTGGTTACTATTTCGCAAAGATTAATTATAGCTCAGCAACAACAGGTTGATACGTTGTTAAAGCAGAATAAAGACAGTAAGCAGAAATCGTCAGTTCTGACGAATTTGATTGTAGAAAAAGAAAAAACCATAGATAATGCTTATTTGAATATTTCAGCTCTCGAAAAACAAGTAAAACGCACTTGGTGGGAACGCAATCAAAAATACATTTCGTTTGGATTAGGCATTCTTGTTGGCATCGGAACTGCAACATTTATTACTAAATAAACGAACAATAACTTTACATACCAACTAAAATAGAAAGCCGCTATCTATTATGCTATAGAAGCGGTCTTCTAACTTATTCATAATCAGTTTTATTTTTATTATCTTCGAAGACCGTTTTTAGGCGTTTCATGTGAAGGTTGGCAACCTTTTGGCTTAGTTTTGCATAAATCTGAGTTGTTCTTATGGAACTATGCCCTAAAAGTTTCTGTACAACTTCAAGTGGTACATCATGATCCAAAAGGATAGTTGTTGCAAAAGTGTGCCGAGCCATATGTGTTGTGAGACTTTTCTTTATTCCCGCAAAACTCGCAAGCACTTTTAAATAATCATTATATTTTTGGTTACTCATTTTAGGGAGCTCAAAATCATATTTCTCGAGTATTTCGTAAGCTCTAGGAAATATTAAAATATGAAAGGGTTCCTCTGTTTTCTGTCTTGTATCTTCAATAAAGAAATCCCCATCGTTTTGCACTACCTTCTTAAAATCAAATTTAAATAAATCGGCATAAGCTAAACCTGTGTAACAGCAAAATATAAATAAATCTCGTGTTTTTGCAATGTGCTTAATTTCTATCTCTGTTTCTTCAATGGCATGAATCTCTTGTTCTGTGAGGTATTTTCTTGTTTCAGGTTTTCCACGTTGAATTTTGAGTCCAATATAGGGAGATTGCTTCATAAAACCATCGGCAATAGCTTCGTTTATGAAAGACTTAAGCTGTTTGTGTCGTTCATATATAGAAGTCTTTGCAATGTTGTTTGAATAAAGATATTCATCAAACAACTTAATGTTTTGAGAAGTTAAATCTGAGAAGGTTTTAAATTTTGCAAAACGATCAACATGGTTATATAAAGCCATAAGTTTGATTGTCGTAGAACTCTTTATATTTCTTCTACTTATACGATCAAGCATGTAATTTTGAAAAGATAGATTTCCGTGAATATTTCCAGATAAAACAGAATCAAGGATTGTAAAGCTAAATTCTTCATGTTTTCTAGTCAAATCAATAATATGTTCTTCAATTTTCTTTTTGGTATTCCCTATCAGGTAATTATAATTGAAATCATTATTGGATCCTTTTACTTTTTTATTTTCATCATCCCATTGAGTAGATGTTACTTTTATACCGGTTGAGAAATATTTTTTCTTTCCGCGAAAATAAACCTCAATTTGTATAAGAGCAGGAGTAGTTTCGGTTGCTTGTTTTTTTCTGTCAAAAACAGTTCTGATTGTAGGTAGTGGAGAAGCCATGGTAGAAATTTTTTCAAAGTATAACTTCGGTAGAAAATGAAGGGTTTAATTTGGTAGAAAATTTTGCTTGTTTTGCTTCGTTTTTGCTTGTTTTGTTTCGTTCGTTCCAATACCATGAAAATGTCAGGAACGCTGTAATATACGAAAAACGGGAGGTTTTAGCCTCCCGTAGTTGTGATTCAGCTGGGGCTCGAACCCAGGACCCCATCCTTAAAAGGGATGTGCTCTACCTGCTGAGCTACTAAATCTCCTTAAATACAGTATTTTAAGAAAAAGGTGATCCAGCTGGGGCTCGAACCCAGGACCCCATCCTTAAAAGGGATGTGCTCTACCTGCTGAGCTACTAGATCAAATACTTCTTTAAAAGCGGTGCAAAGATACGTCTATTTTTAGAAAATGCAAGTTTAGCTCTTCTTATTTTTGAAAAACTCTGTGTCTATCGGTCTTTCTAGCTGTTTCTCAGTAATGTAGCTGAAGATGTTTTTTGATTTAAAAAATAGTGTCCTATTATTTAAATTCATGAAGAGTAATTTGAGTCTTTTGAAATGATGAGACTGGCAATAATTAATGACATAAAAGATGAGCTATTGAAGTCTTATTCACAATAGCTTATGTTTTTAACTAAGTGACTTTTTATTTTAGATAATGAGCGTTTAAAGTTCGTTCGTAACCACCTGTACTATAGTTTGTAGAACGGATTAATCCCAAACCTTTTTTATAATAATTGTGTTCAAGCTCTGTTTCGGTCATTATGCGTAATGAATCGTTTGCGTACATATTATCGTAGGTTGAGATTTCAAGAAGATCGACATAGGTACAGACAATTGCAGTGGTTGAAGTTATAATCATTATCTTACTGCTATCTGCAGAAAACCACTTGTCGTGCAGTTTCGGATTTGCAGGGATAATAATGATTTCTAAGGTACTATCAGGAATAACAATGTTTCCATTATCATCTTTTCTAACATATGTGATATCTTTTTCAGTACTGATAATAACAAAATAAGTTTTTCCATTTATAACCTTTGTTCCTGTAATGTTGACATTGATTTTTTCCTCAACGCTCATTCCCGGTGTTTTGTACTACCATAAGTTATTTAGTGCTAGTGGATAATAGCTGTTTGGATCTGAGTTTATATAGGTTTTAGTCACCTTGTCTTTGCTACATGCATGAAAAGAATAGCGGCTAACCTACTGATAGAAATGAATTTTGCTTTCATCATGTGGTGTATTATTAATGATTAAGTTTAATGATTTTATTTAGGCGCAAAAAATAAAAAGAATGCTAATAAATATAATGTCATTTTATAAAAAAATAAATTTATTTAAATTTTTATTATGGTAAATTGGTTGAATCAGTTGAAAATCCAATAGATTTTTGTGTTATAATTGCTTTTGTTTTTTGTATACTCAAAAATAAATTGATTATTACAGACAATAATAAAGCTATTCTTCGATGCTTAGATAAAATATTCTTTTGGGTGGAGATAGACGTTTTTAACAATGTGTACAACAATGAATGCGAAGATAAACAGGAGTTATTTATACCAAAAGAAAAATCGATTAGGTATTAAAGTCATTTTTTCATTTTTAAAGTATAAAGAAATGCAGTGTGAATTTTATGCTTACGATTCAAAATAGACATATACAATATGGGATAAAGTTTTTGCTTTCCCCACTTAATAACCCCATTTATTGTAAATTATTTTACTGTGTACAAAGTAAGTTTCGTAGTTATACTTCCTCTATAATATTCAGAACCACTTATCAAACTATTCCTTTTTTGTAATATTTTTTAGATATTAGTTCCGTATATTCATTGTAGTGACTAAGTTCAAGTAATCCGGAGTAATTTGTAAAAATAGCAGTAAGCGAACTAAATACACATGAATCCTTATGATTATCTCTTGAAGTACAAACCCAATTTGCATTTAATGTCAGATTAGCTCGAATTAAAATAGATGACGGTCGACAATCAGCTAGTGTGTTTTATTAATCAGTTGATTAACAAGGAAAGTATTTTAGAAATAATTGTGTGATTATAATGGACTTTTTCTATTTTTATAGATTAATTTAAAAGAGGATATTATGAAACGAGTAGTTCTATTAAGTGTGAAAATTTGCGTAGCAATTTTATTTCAAGGATTAGTTGCTTGTGGTACCGAACAAAGTTTTATTGATAAACCCAAAGTTGGAGATGTGTACCAAGTTGAATGTCATAATATTGTTGGACATGACATCGCCTATCAGTTGATTAAGGTAAGGGCAATTTCAGGAGATCGCGTTCAGGTAATGCCAAATCATATGTATTACCATGAAAAAGTATATTGCATAGCACCACCTGATTATTTTAATTCCCAAGCTGCCTACTACATAATGAAGGCAGAGATTAAGAAGATGTATGTCGATCAAAAGATTGTTGAGGTATTCCGTTTGTATGAAGAAAGTTGTTTGGGAAATGATAAGTAAATATCGGCATGAGATGAACGGTTAAAGGTAAAAAAGAGAATCTCTCTGACTGCCTTATGACTTCTTGTCGTTCCTCATAACTTCTTTATAAGAAGTTTGTGCATTTAGCATTAATCAAGTACTTTTGCAGTCTTGAAATTTAAAGCTAATTTTCTTATGGCAGATGATAAAAAAATAATTTTTTCGATGGTGAGAGTGAGCAAGGTCATTCCACCTGCTCGCACAATCTTGAAAGATATTTATCTCTCTTTTTTCTATGGTGCCAAAATCGGTGTTATCGGTCTCAATGGTTCTGGTAAATCTACCTTGATGAAAATTATTGCCGGCGTTGAAAAATCATTCAATGGTGAAGTTGTTTTTTCTCCCGGATATTCTATTGGTTATTTGGAACAAGAACCAAAGCTGGACGATAATAAAACTGTAAAAGAAATAGTACAAGAGGGTGTTCAGGAAATTGTAGATGCACTAAAAGAATTTGAAGACATCAATGAGAAATTTGCCGATCCTGATGCTGACTTTGATGCTCTTATTGCTCGTCAAGGGGAATTGCAAGAAAAACTTGACCATCAAGATGCTTGGAACTTAGATAATAAGTTGGAGCGTGCAATGGATGCTTTGCGTTGTCCGCCTGAGGAAGCTCTAGTTAAAAACCTATCGGGAGGTGAGCGCCGCCGTGTGGCACTATGCCGTTTATTACTTCAACAACCTGATATCCTGTTGCTCGATGAACCGACCAACCACTTGGATGCCGAATCTATAGAATGGTTAGAGCAACACTTACAACAATATGCAGGAACCGTTATTGCTATTACCCACGACCGTTATTTCTTGGATAATGTAGCCGGTTGGATTTTGGAACTAGACCGTGGCGAAGGTATTCCATGGAAAGGAAATTACACTTCGTGGTTAGAACAAAAGACTAATCGCATGGCTCAAGAAGAAAAACAAGCCAGTAAACGCCGTAAAACGTTGGAGCGCGAGTTAGAATGGGTGCGTATGTCACCTTCGGCTCGTCATGCTAAGAGCAAAGCCCGTTTGGGAGCTTACGATCGCTTATTGAATGCCGATCAAAATGAACGCGAAGATAAATTGGAGCTTTTTATACCTAACGGACCTCGTTTGGGAAATAAGGTAATTGAAGTGAAAGATATGAGCAAAGCTTATGGAGATAAGGTCTTGTTTGATAAATTGAATTTTGTGTTACCCCCTAATGGTATCGTTGGGGTTATTGGTCCGAATGGTGCCGGAAAAACTACTTTGTTTAAACTTATAATGGGCTTGGAAAAACCGGATAAAGGAAGTTTTGAAGTAGGAGAAACCGTAGTACTAGGCTATGCCGACCAAACACACAAGGAAATTGACCCCAATAAATCAGTATATCAAGTGGTATCAGGAGGAACGGAATTTATTCGTGTAGGAGGGAAGGAAATAAACTCACGCGCTTACTTATCTAAGTTCAACTTTGCAGGAGGCGATCAAGAAAAGAAATGTGGTATCCTTTCAGGTGGTGAGAAAAATCGTTTGCATCTGGCTATTACCTTGAAATCGGAAGCCAATGTGTTACTACTTGATGAGCCAACCAATGATATTGATGTGAATACACTCCGTGCCTTGGAAGAAGGATTGGAGAATTTTGCTGGCTGTGCTGTGGTTATTTCACATGACCGTTGGTTTTTGAACCGTATTTGTACACATATTCTTGCTTTTGAAGGAGATTCTCAAGTGTTCTTTTTTGAAGGTTCATATACCGAATATGAAGAAAATAAAAGAATGCGCTTAGGCGATGAGGGACCAAAACGAATAAGATATAGAAAGCTTATAGCCAACTAAATTCAATCGATTGTTGATAAGTTTTTCTTAAGAATATACAAAAAATCTAATTAAGGAAAATTTTCTTTAATTAAAAATGCTAACTTTGTCTTCCCTTTTTAAGAAAAGTCTTTAGAAACTAATAAAAAGTTTGTGTTAGCAAGCTCATTATAAATCAATTATATTTAAAGAATGAAAAAACATAATTTCAACGCAGGACCATCCATTTTACCTCAAGTTACGATTGAGAACACCGCTAAGGCCATTTTAGACTTCAATGGTATCGGAATGTCAATAATGGAAATAAGTCATCGTTCGAAAGATTTTCAACCTATTGTTGACGAAGCTGAAGCCTTATTTGCTGAATTGTTGGATATACCTGCGGGATATAAAGTATTGTTCTTAGGTGGTGGTGCCAGCTTGCAATTCTGTATGGTTCCATTCAATATCATGGAGAAAAAAGCCGCCTATCTTAACACAGGCACATGGGCAAGTAAAGCTTTGAAAGAAGCAAAATTTTTCGGTGAAGTGGTTGAAGTAGCATCTTCTAAAGATGCAAATTTCAATTACATTCCTAAAAAGTTTGTTATTCCTACAGATGCTGATTATTTCCATATTACAACAAACAATACTATTTTTGGCACAGAGATTCGTACCGAATTAGATTCTCCAATTCCGATGGTAGCAGATATGTCTTCTGATATTTTTTCTCGTCCGGTAGATGTTTCTAAATACAACATCATCTATGGTGGGGCTCAAAAGAACTTAGGACCTGCCGGTTTGACATTTGTTATCGTGAAAGAAGATTGTTTGGGTAAAGTAACCCGTCCAATTCCTACCATGTTGGATTATAGAACCCATGTTAATGAAGGTTCAATGTTTAATACTCCTCCGGTAGTACCTATTTATGCAGCCTTACAAACATTGAAATGGTTGAAAGACTTAGGTGGTTTGAAGGAAATGGAAAAAATAAACCTTGAAAAAGCAAAAATGCTTTACGACGAAATTGAACGCAATAAATTGTTCAAAGGAACAGCTGCTCTTGAAGATCGTTCTATCATGAATATTTGCTTTGTAATGAATGATGCATATGCCGAATTGGAAGATGAGTTTGGTAAATTTGCTTCAAGTCAAGGTATGGTAGGTATTAAAGGTCATCGTTCAGTTGGTGGTTTCCGCGCATCAGCTTATAATGCTTTACCAAAAGAAAGTGTACAAGCTTTAATTAATTGCATGAAAGAATTTGAGCACACACACTAACTTTATCAAATGAGATATAATAAATAGGACACAATGGTTTAATAAAATCACTTGTGTCCTATCTTGTTTTTTAAAATATCAACTCTAAAATAAATAACCCATGAAAGTATTAATTGCAACAGACAAACCATTTGCAAAAGTAGCGGTGGATGGTATTCGTAAAGTAGTAGAAGGTGCCGGACACGAATTGGTGTTACTAGAAAAATACACTGAAAAGAAACAATTGTTAGATGCAGTTGTAGATGCAAATGCTATTATAATTCGTAGTGATATTATTGATGCAGAAGCATTGGCTGCTGCAAAGAGTTTGAAAATCGTGGTTCGTGCAGGTGCCGGATACGATAATGTTGACTTGGAAGCAGCTACGGCTGCAGGAGTTTGTATCATGAATACTCCGGGACAAAATGCTAACGCGGTTGCCGAGTTGGCAATGGGTTTGATGGTATATGCAGTTCGTAATATGTATAACGGTACATCTGGAACTGAATTATTAGGTAAAAAACTTGGTATCCATGCTTATGGCAATGTCGGCCGTAATGTGGCTCGTATTGCTAAAGGTTTTGGTATGCATGTGTATGCTTACGATGCTTATTGCCGTGCTGATGTTATCGAAGCAGATGGGGTAAAAGCATTGAACAATGTAGACGAATTGTATGAAACTTGCGAAATTATTTCCTTACATATTCCGGCCACTGCAGAAACAAAAAATTCAATCAATTTTGATTTGTTGAGTAAAATGCCTAAAGGAGCTTTGCTTGTAAACACTGCTCGTAAAGAGGTGATTAATGAATCCGAACTGGCAAAATTCTTTGAAGCTCGTCCTGATTTTAAATATATGAGTGATGTAGAACCGAGCAACAGCACTGAGTTGAAAACAAAATTTGCTAATCGTTATTTCACTACGCCAAAGAAAATGGGTGCACAAACAGAGGAAGCAAATATCAATGCAGGTTTAGCAGCTGCTCATCAAATTGCGGAATTCTTTGTAACAGGAAACGAGAAATTTCGAGTAAACAAATAACAAGTTACGAGTTACAAGTAAAAACAAAACAGAAGTAAGAGATAAAAATTATGGCCAAAATAAAACCTTTCAAAGGTATTCGTCCTCCTAAAGAGTTGGTGGAGCAAGTAGCGTCTCGTCCGTATGATGTATTGAATTCTGAAGAAGCTCGTGCGGAAGCTGCCGGTAATGAAAAATCCTTGTATCATATTATCAAACCGGAGATTGATTTTCCTGTTGGAACGGATGAGCATTTGCCTGAGGTATATGAAAAGGCAGTAGCGAACTTCAACTTGTTTCAGGATAAAAAATGGTTAGTACAGGATGCAAAGGAAAACTATTATGTATATGCACAAACTATGAACGGTCGTACACAATACGGTTTGGTGGTGTGTGCCAATGTGGAAGATTATTTGACAGAGAAGATAAAGAAACATGAGCTTACACGCCGTGATAAGGAAGAAGACCGTATGAAACATGTGCGTGTAAACAACGCCAACATTGAGCCAGTGTTCTTTGCTTATCCACATAATAATGACTTGGATGCAATTGTAAGCAAAGTGGTAGCAAAACCTGCCGAATATGACTTTGTGGCCCCAGATGGTTTCGGTCATCATTTCTGGGTGATTGAAGATGAGGCTACTATCAAACGTATTACTGAACTGTTTGCAGGAATCCCTTATTTATATATTGCTGACGGACACCATCGTAGTGCAGCTGCAGCTTTAGTTGGTGATGAGAAACGCAAGAATAACCCGAATCATACAGGTAACGAAGAATACAACTATTTTTTGGCAGTTTGTTTCCCCGATAATCAATTAAGTATTATTGATTATAACCGTGTGGTAAAAGATTTGAACGGTTTGACGGATGAACAATTCTTAACAGCTTTGTCTAAGAATTTTGTGGTGGAAGATAAGGGAACGGAGATTTATCACCCAACGAAACTTCATAACTTTGCTATTTATTTATCGGGTAAATGGTATTCGCTTACAGCTAAGCAGGGGACATACAATGATAACGACCCAATTGGTGTACTTGATGTAACAATTTCTTCTAATCTTATTTTGGATGAAGTATTAGGCATTAAAGATTTACGTTCTGATAAACGCATTGATTTCGTCGGTGGTATTCGTGGCTTGGGTGAATTGAAAAGGCGCGTAGACAGTGGCGAAATGCGTGTAGCATTAGCATTGTATGCGGTGTCTATGGATCAATTGATTGCTATTGCAGATAGCGGAAACATCATGCCTCCGAAAACTACTTGGTTTGAACCTAAATTGCGTTCGGGATTGGTGATACATAAATTGGTGTAAAATATTTTAGAATAGAGACAAGACATATATTATAGAGACAAGGCATGCCTTGTCTCTACGATAGAATGCATAAAGGCTTTCCATTGATTTGGAAAGCCTTTTTTTATCTATCCACGGTATAGTTTAATCCTGTCACATCACAAAGAAATACTTTTGTTGTCAGTAGTTTTAGGTTTATTTTGTTTTTGATTGGTGTAAATAACGGAATACCTTGTCCTAGAATAATCGGATTAATGAATAGCCAATAGTCGTCAATGAGGTTGTTTTCCATTAAGAAATGAGCAGCTGTCGGGCTACCAAAAACTAGAATATCCTTACCTTGTTGATTTTTAAAATTAAGTATTTCATTTAAAATATTGTCACTGATAAATATTGTTTTGTTTGATCCATTACTGTGCATCGTTTTGGATAAAACTACTTTGTTAACCTTGTTATACCAGTGAGAATGTTCTATGTCGTGTTTAGTGGCATTGGGTTTGTCGGCTGCAGTTGTCCAATAACTATCCATCATTTGATAGGTTTTTCGACCGTATAATGCGGTGTCAGCCTTTTCTGTAAATGTGTTAACAAGGTCAAACATTTCATCGTCAAGTTTAATCCAATCCATTTCCCCATTTGGGCCGGCCACAAAACCGTCGAGTGAGATGTGAAATAATAAAATTATTTTTCTCATATTCGTCTATTTTAACTCAGAATTTGGTTTAAAAGGTTTCAATCTGGGCATCCATCTGGGAACATTTTTTTTTATTCTCTATACTCTTTTCCAAACCTTTTATTCAAATTAGGTTCTTCATATGTTTTAAAGTAAATATTATTTATTATAAAGAAAGCGAATGCCCATATGAATATATTTAATGACATAATAGCAATTGATTCCCCGATTAATACTGTTCCAACTCCTAATATCATTGGATTTCGGACATAGCCATACATTCTTCCAATAATCAATTTTCTTGTTGGACTCCAAGGGGCTAATGTTCCTTTTCCAATCTTTATAAAGGTTGATATTGTCAATATCATCGCAAACAATCCTGCCAATATTATAATAAGACCTATTACTAGTGACAATACATTTTTAATTGAGATATCGTTCTCAATGTATAAAGGAACTAGAATCAAAACAGTAATTGGTAGGATAAAAGAAATCAATTGTTTTATTGCGTTTTTCATTTGTATGTTGTTTCAAGTTTAAACGAATCTAAGCAATGGCATGACTTAATGGTCAATGGCTGCCATGCCCCGATCGGCATAACGTTTCCCTGCGATATGGTCGGGTGTCATTGATGCATTGAGTTGATTCATTTGTTCTGAATCAAGCTGGATGTATGCAGCTGCTACATTTTCTTCAAGATATTTCCGGTGCTTGGTGCCGGGGATTGGTACGAAGTAGTCGCTCTTTTGCAATATCCAGGCAAGCGCGACTTGTGCAGGTTTGATGTTCATGTCTTTGGCTATATCAAATACTATTTTCACTTCTTTCATGTTGGCATCAAAGTTCTGGCCTTGGTAGCGTGGATCGTTTTGTCTATAATCATTATCAGGATAGGCTTCTGCCCGTTTGACTTCGCCGGTAAGAAAGCCTCGGCCTAGTGGAAAATAGGGCACGAGGCCAATGCCTAACTCGTTTAAAAGTGGTATTATTTCCGGTTCCAGATTCCGTTCCCAGAGTGAATATTCGCTTTGTAATGCTGTAAGGGGATGGACGGCATGGGCGCGACGAATTTTGGTGATGCCGGCTTCAGAAAGACCGAAGTATAATACCTTTCCTTCCTTGATTAGATTGCTTACTGTGCCTGCCACATCTTCTATCGGCACAGCCGGGTCGATGCGATGTTGATAAAGAAGGTCGATGTGATCTGTCTGGAGTCTTTGTAGTGAGCCTTCTACACTCTCACGAATATACTCCGGCCGGCTGTCTCTTTCGTATGCGAAGGGTTTCCCTTCTTCTATATGAAAGCCGAATTTGGTGCAGATGATTACTTGGTCGCGTTTATCTTTGAATGCCCGACCGAGTAGCTCTTCGTTGGCGTGCGGGCCATACATTTGTGCGGTATCGAAGAAATTGCATCCAATTTCGATCGCACGGTGTAGTGTGGCTATTGATTCTTTTTCGTCAGCAGAACCGTATGATTGACTCATGGGCATGCACCCAAGTCCTATTGCAGGTACTTCTAATCCCTGACTACCGAGTTTGCGTTTTGGCAAACTGTTCATGGCATTTTCTGATGTGTTGCTTGATTCTTTCATTTTGTTTTTTTATTATAGATTAATGACTATCGACTCTCTATTGATAGAGTCAGCTTTTCTTCTCAATAAATACAAATGGGGAAGTAGGTTAAATAACGGTGTTTGTTATTTAATGGGGTGGGTTGGCAACTCAACGATTTTACTCTTTGATTGATACTATCAAAATTAACATTTGATTGGATTTTTGTGCACGGGGCTTCGGCTACGCTCAGCCACCTTCCGGCTATGTTTAGTTACCTTTGTGCACGGGGTTTTGGCTCACTTCGACTACGCTCAGTGCAAGTCGTTCAGCCACTTTTTCGACGGGGCTTCGACTACGCTCAGCCACCTTCCGACAGTACTCTGACACCTTCTAACAATATTCAGACACCTACCGGGGTCTATTCAATAAACGGTGTCAAGAAAATAATGCGGATACAACTACGAACGGTGCCAACTGTATTATTACATTTACTAAGAAACGGATATTCATTTTTTCATCATAATGAAATAGAACCGCATTATCTTTTTTATGTTGATACTATATCTTTGACATCAAATAAAGGAAAGTTATATACCAATCAAAAAAATAAAGAAAATGAAAAAGGTTAATTATTTTATTTCAATCTGCTTGATGTTTTTTTTCATACAAATTCAAGCAAGAACTTATTCAGGACAAAAGCAACAATTTGTATAGAAAGGATTTCA
>Ga0265338_10005737_pt1 | contig 16058 bp, 18 predicted proteins | sample 42126metaG_FD_193579 | JGI IMG/M metagenome (GOLD analysis project Ga0265338, IMG submission 193579) | Rhizosphere microbial communities from Carex aquatilis grown in University of Washington, Seatle, WA, United States - 4-21-26 metaG | ecosystem: Host-associated > Plants > Roots > Rhizosphere... | reverse complement strand
CGTTCCGCAGCATAGATCTGCATTGGTGCCTGACGCTGGAGCCGCCCAAGGCATCCACACTCGCGCACAAGCCCAAGGAACACGCCGCCGACACCACGCGGATGCTGGTTGATCTCGAAAAGACGGCCACGCTGCTTGAAGGCCATCTCGCCGGTTCACTCGGACTGCGGCTGCTTGAAAAGAACGCGGTCTATCAGTTTTTCAGCTATCTGTTCAATCTCGAAGAGTGGGCGGCAAAAGACAACCTGTCCGCCGATGACGGTGTAGACCGCCAGATCGTGAAAAGCCCGGTGGCATGGCATAGCGACCATCTCACCATTGGCCGCAGATATGTCCAGATGTTCTCTCTGAAGACGACGCCGGAGGCGTCACGGCCTTGCCTGTTTTCAGGTCTCATGACGCTCGATTGCGACAGTGTGCTGTGCTCGACATGGCGGCCGAAGTCCACGTCCGCGGCGCGCAGCGAGATTGACGCGCAGGAGAAATTCATCTCGTTCTTTAAAGTCGGCGTGCTGACGCGCGTGATGAGCGGACGCGACACGGCTTCGCTTGAAACCGGCGCGGGAGCCAGAGCCGCCAATACCCAGGTCGATGACTTGGGCGAAGTCATTCGCTCGCTCGACAAAAAAGCACAGGGCGAATACTCGCTGCGTTTCCTTGTGGCCGCGCGCAGCGTAGATGAGCTGCGCGGCATCGCACCCGCTGTTCATCGCGTCTTCGCTGATGCGCGGGCGCAGGTGATGGAAGAGACACTTGGGAACCTGTCGGCCTTTTATGCGCTGTTTCCCGGCAACCAGAAGTTCAATGTCTTCCCCATGTGGCTTGCGGAAGACCATCAGGCACGTCTATCTTCCATCTTCGCTCCGAATCTCGGGCACATATGTTCGGAGGACTTGGATAACGAGTACCTGAACATTTTCGAGACGCGCACGCGAACGCCATTCTTTCAGGACGTGTATGTGGACGGTGTGCGCGTCATGCTCATTCTCGGGCCAACAGGAACCGGGAAATCGGTGCATGGCAATCTGGCCATCGCCCACGAGCAGAAGTACGGCGGATTCACGTACATCTTCGACATCGGCGGCAGCTACGAGAGCGTCGTCGAATTGTACGGCGGCAGGGTTGACCGCATCGGGAAGGATGGTCCGCGCGTCAACCCTTTCGCGCTGGAGCCGACCGAAAGCAACATCACCTTTCTCTATTCGTTCGTCAAGCTGCTCTTGACGAACGGCGGCGCGGAGCTTGAGCCGGAAGACGATGACGTGATCCACAAGGCCGTGCGGGATATGTACCTGCTCGACCAAGAGAATCGCCGCCTGTCGAATCTTTTCCTTCCCAAAAAGCTCGACAGGTATCTCTCGAAGTGGGTTGGCAACGGTGTCTATCACGCGGTCTTCGACAACGTGGAGGACAGCCTCTCGTTGTCGCGCCTGCAATGCTTCGACTTCCAGGGCGTGAACAACGAGCAGTACGCCGACTTGATCGAGCCGGTAATGGTCTGGCTGCTCCGCCGCATCAACGATGTTCTCTATAACCCAGCCAATCTCGGCGTGCCCAAGCACATTCTGATCGAGGAGATTTTCTCTTCGATGAAGAACAAGCAGCTATTGGATGGCGCGCTCGCCTCCATCAAGACTGTGCGCAAGAATCTCGGCGGCGTCACCATGATCGGCCAATCCGCCGAGGACCTGGGCGCGAACGCCGACAGCATCGTAAATTCCTGCACCTCGTTTCTGTTCCTGAAAGACGCCACCTTCAATCGCAAACGCTACGCGGAGTTGTTCAAGATGAACGAGCAACAGCTTGCACTCTTCGAGAGCTTGCAGGACCGCGAAGGTTTGTATATGCGCCGCGACGGACTGACCAAAGTTGTTCGGCTTAATCTCGACAGCCGCAGCTATGCGGCCTTCTCGACCAAGCCCAAAGACCGTGTGCGCCGGGCAAAGTTGATTGCCAAATACGGCCTCACCGAGGGCATCGCACGTTTTGCCCAGGGCGAGACCGAGTAACCCAACTCAATTCACGAAAGGAATCTCTCATGCACCCACCGATCCCTATTGCTGTCTTTTTCAGCATCGCTCTGGCCGCGTCCTCGGCTCACGCCGCCACCGATTCGCATCCACTCCAGCCCAGCGCTCCGCGCACCGTCACAGTGACGGAAGCGGAAACGCCACCGCAGGTGCGCGCCGGTTTGTTGCAATCGACGCTCATTGTGCTGCCCGCCGAAGAGAAAGTAGCCAACGTCTTCGCTGGCGATACGGTGAACTGGATCTTCGACGGTGGTCATGTGGCTTCGCGTTTTATCAGCGTCAAGCCCAAGACCGCAAACGCCGCCACGGACATTCACATCGTCTCCGATCACGGCAACGAGTACACCCTCCAGTTACGCGAGGTATCGAATGACCCCGATTCACACTTCGATTCCAAGGTCTTCATCAATCCAAGCGACCAGGCTGCAAAGGACCGTCTGGCGCAGCTTCCAGTCTTTGTTCCTGCGGCGGAACTGGATAAGGCGAAACAGGAAGCTGCTGCCGCGAAGGCCGCTCAGGCCGCGGAGCTCAAAGCCGAGCAGACCAAGGCGGAGCAGTACCACAGCGAATATCCCGGCACGCTGCATTTCGACTACGCCTGGGATGAAAAGAAAGGCAAAGAACTCGGCCTCCAGCAAATCTGGCGAGACGACAAGTTCACTTATCTGCGCGGAGTTTTTCAGGAAACGCCAGCTCTCTACGAGTTGAAGGACAACAAGGGTTCACTTATCAACTTCGATTTCAATGGTGGGCTCTACACCGTGCCCAAGCTGTTGGAGCACGGGTATCTCGCCATCGGCAAGCAGAAGGTTGAATTCCATCGCGTGGGAGGTACGAAGTAGCCATGACAGAGCCGAATCAGAATCCTCCTGTTACTGTTCCCGAGCAGCCGGAAGCGAAGCCGCCGCTGCGTAAGGGTATGCCGGTGGTGATTGCCCTGGTGGCAATTCTCGCCATACTCGGGATCGCCAATGTGTCGAGCCTGCTGCGCGGCAACAAAAAAGCGGCCCCGGCGAGCGCATTACAGATGCGCCCGGTTTCGCCCAATGCGCAGCAGGTATCGAGCTTCGAGACACAACAGCAGTTGCAAGCCAAACACGACGCCGAGGAAAAAGAACGCCAGCAGGAGTTGGTTGCAGCTATGCAACAGCTCCAGGCCACCGAGGGAGCGCCCGGTCCCGAGTCCGCGAACGCCGCGCCGATGACTGCGGCACAGCGGGACACGCTTTACGGCGCGAGTTCCAATGCGCCGCAGCACACCTCGAATATTTCGGAAGCGCAGGCAGAGGTCAAGCAAAAGACGCTGGCGCGGGAAAAGCAGAAGCAGGACGCAATCAACAGCGGAACCGTGGCGCTCGACTTCGAGCATTCCAGTGGAACTCCCGCCTCGTCGGCTGTGGTCCCGCCAACGTCAGCGGCAGAACTGCCGCTAAGCCCGGCCACCGCCTACGTGGCCGGTAGCGCGGCGTCTGGCCAGCCCGCTACTACGCAGGTGAAAGCAACCGCCAAGACCGACCCGATGGGACCATATGACTTCGACCAGTATCAGGGGCGTCTCTATCGGATCTTTGAGGGAACTGTCCTTGAAGGTGTCGTTACCAACCATATCGACGGCGGTTTCAGCGGACCAATTCTGGTCATGCTGACCACCGACTACTACTCGCACGACCATCAACAGCTCTTGATGCCACAGGGCACACGACTCATTGGCACGGTCCAGAGTGTGGGCAACGCCCAGCAGAGGAAAATGTTCGTTACCTTCCACCGCGCTGTTTGCCCCGATGGTTTTTCGCTCGACTTCGACAAGTACATAGGACTCGACCCGTTGGGCACAACGGGCCTGGCAACGAAAGTCGATCACGGGTATCTGATGGCCTTTGGCGCGGCGGCGGCCATTGGCGGCTTGGGCGGTCTCGCCCAGATCGGCAACAACAGCAGTGTCCTTGATTCATCAACGCAAATTCGCAATGGCATCTCCGAGCAGACGGCGGCGGAAGGCGAGCAGGTGTTAAACCACTTCCTCAATCGTTTGCCCATCATCACGCTCAAGGAGGGTTCGCGGGCCCGCGTCTACGTGGGCCGCGACATCCTCATTCCGTCCTATGCGGAACACCGCATGGACCCAACGCTGTGAACATCGACGATCAACAGGTGCAGGCTCATGAACACATTCAACGATCGATACAACCACTTGCTCAATAAGGCGAGGAACGAGAAGTGCGGCGGCCACAGCGCCTGGACTGTGCAATCCACCGGAGAGAAAGTCGCCGTTGCGCTTGTGCTCAACCGCGCCGACTGGCTTGAGGAGTTTGACTACACCCTCGCGGAAGCCATCGAGCGCACCGGCCAGGAATGGGTTGCCATCATTCCGCAGATTGCGCGCCAACTCACCGAGGAGGAAGCATGACGCACCGCGCTATGAATCGCCGCAGGCTTTTCGTCAATGCCGCGTTGGTCGCGTTGGCGCTTCTCGTCCTCGCAATGCCTGCCACGCAGAACGTCCTCGCGTGCGCATTAAATGAATTCGCTGAGATCACCGAAAGAGCGCTGCATTTTCCATGCAATCTTTTGGACCACGGCAAATGTTTCACCCTGGACAGGTTGGACCCGACCTGCCCGCAATGCAAATAAACCCTCGACCGAAACGAAGGAGATCGTCTTATGCAGTTCACACGCAAGAAGCACCGCAAATGGCTTATCGCCGGGATGGCCCTGCTCCTGACCGCAACGCCCGGTTTCGCGCTGTTCGGACTCGGAGATATTGTCTTCGACCCGACCAGCTACGCCAGTCTTGTCTCTCAGCTCACCACTCTGGAGACACAGTACAAGATGCTCAAAAACAACATCACCCATTTTTCGATCAAGCAGCAGTGGCAGACGACGCTTTACACGCTTGAAAACGCGAATGTCGCCAACATGTTTGGCGAGACGGCGGGCATCAGGATTGCACTCAATACCAACTCACCTTCTACATCGACAACGGCATGGAAGACGGCCACGGTTTCGATGAACAGTAGCGCGAGCAGCTACTTACAGGGGCAGCCTGTCGGCAGTTCCCGCCTGTCGCAACTCGCCATGATCGAAACCGCGGACTCGATCTCTCCCGACTGCCTCACTGCCGTGGGCCAATACCGGAGCAATCGGACCGAAAATGCCACGGCCAACTCTACGCTGCTTTCGGATCAGTTTGACAGCACAGACAGCACCAACAGCGAAGTCCAGCAGCTTAATCTCTTGAACGCAGCCGAGGCACAGAAGTTGAGCGAGATGCAGGCTCAGGGAACGCTTCATACCTGCCTTGCCGGACAAATGACCGTTGCCAACATGGAACGGCGCAATGCCGCTGTTGAAGACCTCAATACCGCGGTCTTTGTCCAGCAGCAGCGCGCGGCCAATGATACCAGCGCCGCTAACGAAGGCAATACCTGGCAAACCTATCTTCCATGAGTTGAATGGCGGACTGAAAACTTTGCGGCGCTGGCCGCCCAGCCAGCGCCGCCCCTGATTCCAGTAGAGAGGTGGCAACCATGATTTCACCAACCTTGTTGGCCCAGGCATTACCGAGTGCAAGCTCCGGCGTGGACTGGCTCTACCAGTTCACGAATAACCTGACGAATCTCACTACCCAGAACGGCGGTGCGCTTACCCAACTTGGACTGACCGAGCTGAGCTGCATCGCCCTGTTCACGCTTATCAGTATGGTCATCAATTGGAACACGTCAGGGATGACGTTGCGCTTCCATACGCATCCGGTTCGCGCAGGCGATCTCACCCACTTTCTGTTGCGGCTGATCGTTTGCTGCCTGCTTATCAATTACTGGGTGAACCCGCTTCCCGGAGCGAGCTTCGGTCTCAACCATTTCTTCAGCTACATCGCCCAGGCGATGGTCGCTGCTTTCGACCAGAGTTCTCTGGACAACCTGCTGCAATTGTTCAAAACGGCCGGCGACAACACCGCGATGCCATCGCTCATGGCTCCGATCCAAATCCTTTGCTACTTCGTGGTGCAAGGACTGCTGGGGATTGCCTCGGGCATTCTCTTCCTCATCAATTGCAGTTCGTTCATCCTTTACGGGGTCACGGCGCTCTTCGGTCCGATATTCATTCCACTGCTGATGACCAGGACCTTCCGAGGGAAGTTCTTTCACTTCCTCGACGTGCTGCTTGGCTTCGCCATGATCCGCGCCGTGGCAGCCGCGTTCATCTTCGTGTGGTCCGGTTTTTTGAATGCCTTTATCCAACAAACTTTCAATGGTAATTACTCGATGGATATGTGGCTTGCCAATCTCATTCCGTGCACGATGGTCTTCATCGCCTTCATCATCAACATGCTCTTTATCCCCAGCATGACACAGGCGATCTTCGGCGGAACGGCGGGAATGGCAGACAGCGTGTCCAAAGTCGGTGGCGCGGTGGCTTCCATCGCCATGATGGCGGGGTGAGTATGTGGACTTTCCTCTTCAGCTTTCTGTTCCTTCGCCAGTTGGGTCTATCGAGACCAATCCGGTACGTGCTCGTGGTGTTCATGCTTGGACTCATCATCATAGTCCTGATTTACACCGCAAACCTGTTTCTCACTCTTGAAGAAAGGACAAATGCTCCCCATGTCCACACGCACAGCTCCCATTGAAGCACCGCTCTTGCCGGATCAATCGCTGCTTGTCGATCGCATCGGCAACGAGGTTTATGCATCCCACTATGCCGAGCGCAAAGCCTACCGCTTCATCATCGCCTGTGGCACGGTTGTGCTGCTTGGTTCGCTGGGGATGAATCTTTCTCTCGCTCGCCGTCCCATTGCCAATCGCTATATCCGTATCGACGAGATGGGCCGCGCGCAAGCAATCCAATACAGCGACCTCAACTACAGCCCGCGCGAGGGCGAAGTGCGCACGTATCTCACCGACTGGGCCAACTACCGCTACACGGTCAACCGCGAGGTGATCGCCAAGAAATACCCGCTCAATTACTACTTTCTTTCGCAGGTCCTCGCCTCGAAGTTGATGGCCGACGACAACCAGAATCATCTTGTCTCCCAGGTCACTGCGGGCCAGATCGAATCGAGCGACGTACAGGTCCAGAACGTGACCATCACCTCGATATCCGAAGAGATGATTCAGGGCGCTCGCATGGCCCGCGGCACAGCCCTGATGACCATTGACCGCTTCTACTCTCCGCAGAATTCTCGTGAGCCCCGAACAGAGCATTGGATGCTCAGCATTACCTACTATCTCAATCCCAAACAGGTCAGCGACCAGGCCAGGATATATCCGCAATATGAGTTCATCAATCCGCTGGGATTGACCATCACTGAGTTTCACGAAAACCGCGTCTCTGTCGATCCTCTCAAGCCAGATGCAACCACGGGAGGAGCACATTGAGCTACGAGCTGATTCTGCCGTTCTTCCCGGAGGAGTTGCGCGAGTTGCTGCTCGACCCGTCGATCTCCGATCTGATGATTAACGGGGCGACGGGTGTGTTCGCGGATCGGAACGGCGTCGTTGAGCGCATTGAACTGCCCACACCGTACACAAACGAGCGGCTGCAAGCGGCCATCGAGCGCGTCGCGCGCATTCTCGGCCAGGACCTCACCGGCCAGAATCCGATTCTCAATACGCGCTTGCCCGATGGCTCGCGCGTGGCCGTGGTCGGCCCGCCGTCATCGGTTTATGGACCGACGTTCACCGTCCGCAAATTCAACCGCTGGTTTACCTCGGATGAGCTGGTCGCATCGGGCAGTCTCCCGGCGCAGGTTAGGGATGCGGTGGTGGAGCTTATCGGCAAACGGAAGAACGGCATCATCGCCGGTGGAACAGGATCGGGCAAAACGACCCTGATGAAAGCGTTGCTCGATCACGTTCCCATACAGGAGCGTCTGATCGTGATCGAGCAACCGGCCGAGTTGAAGATCGCCCATCCCAACGCAGTGCGCTGGGAACCTGCCTCTTTTCTGTGACCCAATGAGGGCGGGCGGATGGCACTTTAGCCGCCGCCGCTTGCCGTCAATGACGCTGTTTTGGCTCCCCCATTCCCTTCGGTCACGGTCCCCCCAAAAAGCTATGACCGCTGCGCTTTGCACGGCAGCCTTCTTGTGCCTCTCTTGCCCCGCCGTTGGGGTCACTTCAGAGTCCGCTCAACGAAGCACAGGGGGATAGTCAGGCCCGGCAGAAGATTCGAGGCGCAGCTTCCAGACGTCCGGCAACCAGAGGTCGAGTTCATCCTGCTTAAGGACGGGCAGGTTGGTAATCAACTGCGTCAGGTAGAGTTGGGAGTCGATCCCTAGTCTGCGGCAAGTGCTGGTGAAGCTCGATAAAATGGCCATGTTCCTGCCACCCCGCTCGTTGCCCACGAAAAGACTGTTCTTCCTGTTGATCACTACTCGCTTCATCTCGCGCTCTGAGAGATTATTGTCGAGCGGCACAGAAGCGTCAGCGAGGAAGATGGTCATTGTCTGCCACTGGTTCAACGCATAGTTGACCGCATCCGCCATGGGATGTTTGGGGATCAGATGTGACTGAAGCACGCGCTTGATCATGCGCCGATAGACAGGCTCCACGAGATCGGCCACATCGCCACACCAGATCGACTGCGTGGAACGCGCGATGCGGAAGCCCTGCCGGTCGAAGTGATTCTCCAGCCGGTAAAGCGGCAGATACATATCGAACTTGCAGACGGTGATGTAACTGAGCAGGCCAGGACCAGGCAGTCCCTTGTCGATGGCCGCTGCCGGTTTCACTGCGCTCTCGATGCGGGGATTCTCGCCCTCGGCTTCGCAACCCACACAGGCATACTTCTTGCGCACATGATGCAGACGCTCGAAGTGCCCGGGATAATACTCCAACTGCCAGCTCTCATCAGCGCCGATTTCTTTGCGCTCTTTGCCACAGCAGGGGCAGGCACGTTCGGCTTCGCTCAGTTCGTACACATGCTCCTGAACCGGCAGTTTGCCGAAGTTCTCCAGATTGCGGCGGCCGCGCGGCTTGCGGATACGACGCGGAGATTCATCGGGCTTTTCATCTGCAGGGAAATCCTCTTTGTTGACCGGCTTGCTGTCGAACTCCTCACCAAAAGCCAACAACATCTGGCCCAGTTCCAGCACCGTGCTCAAGCGATCCGCGCGGGGGCCGTAGTACCAACGCTTGAAGCGATCCACCTGGACCTGCAGACGAAGATTCTCGATGTACAGATCATCCGACTTCTTCTGCAGGTTATCGGCACGGTTCTGCTGTTGATTCGCCCGTTGCTTTTCCTGCTCATGTGTGGCCACCAACGACAACAGCATCGCCTTAAGCGACGCCGCATCATCGGGTAATTCCGCAGGCTTTAAAGTGCTGGGGTTCACATCTATATAGACGCATCAGAGAGGCTTTGTGTTGCGCATTTTATCCAGCAATCATGCACCTTTTATCAACTCCGGAAGTCTCTCGTTCATAACGCGGCATCCGCTTTACTCGAGACATATCGATGCCATCCAGAAGCATCGCAAATTCACTCGGACGAAGCTCAATCGACGATGTGCCACTTTGTATTTGCGGCAACCTGAAGACTCCAGCTTCGAGCCGTTTATACCACAACACGTACCCATCGCGATCCCACTGCAAAACTTTTAATCGATCACCACGCCGCGAACGAAATAGGAACAGATGCGCATGAAATGGGTCTTGCCCAGTGACCGCACGGGCCAACTCTGCCAGACGATCGAAGCCACAGCGCATATCTACCGGCGAGGCTGCCAGCCAGATACGCGCCGATTGCTGATGGTCGAAGGCGCGGAGACTGGGAAGTCCAATCATGATGCCGACTCCAGAACGGCAACAAGACGGCCGAGATGGGTGGCATCGAATCCGGCGCCAACCCAGAGTTGATGCCCGCAGCGTAACTGCACGCGGATCGCGGAGGCCTCTCGATGCACCGCGCTGGATTTGTCGGCGATATGAACCGATACAAAAGCCGTGGGTGTTGGCACGCTGTCGGTTGTGCCAGCCTTCGGCTCCGGGACTTGCGGTGCTTTTCCCGCTGACAAATTGTCCGCTGCCGTCATGGCTTGCGCCAGACGATGTCTCTTTGTTGCCGAGTAATAGCTGGTCGGCTTGATGCCGCGCTCCAGGCAGTACCGCTTGGCGCTCTGCCCACTCTTTACCTGCTCGGCCAAGATCTTTTCCCAATCCGCACGGCTCAGTCGATTGCGTGTGTCCATGACCCGAATCTAGCGCCAATCTGCACTTGCCACCAGATGGGGTTCATTGAGCGGACTCGTCACTTCAAGGAAAAGAGGCATGACATGACGAACACAGCAACACTCTCCGAAGTTCAACTCCGCCAGTTCACAGGCTCAGAGAACTGGTATCGCCACGGCATCAATCGCGCGGTCCTGTACACCGACGGCGCAAAGTACGTCGCCGACCAGGGCGGCGCCTACTGGCTACTGGACATCATCGCCATCGCACAGCAGCATGACCGTTCAGTGTCAGCCGAAGAATTCCAGGTCTGGATCTTGAAAGTTCACTCCGACCGCAGCGCGACCGTGTTCTGTGACGACGGCAATGGGAACCCAGTTTATACGCAGGAGATCCCGTTCACGGACTTCCCGGTTGACGAAGTGAAACTCTACTTCGCCAACAACGTCATTCACCTGCCCAGCGAGTATTAGCTGGGCACGCCCGCGTCGGCTTTCACCGACGCGGGCTTTTCATTGCTCATGGCGGACATATTCCACGGATACATCGAGACCGAGTTCCGCGAGATATTTCATGTATGCGCGTGGCATAGGGGCATCGAGGAAAGGCCGACCCCACTTTTCCTCGGTTATGAAAACGAGGCAGGACAGCTTTTTCTTGCGCTTCTGATTCCAGATGATGACTTTGACGATGTCCTTATAGAACTCCGCCCACGCATTCTTTCCCGAAACCTTGAACTCGTATGCGCAGCCATTTTCCTGATCGACAATATCAATCTTCTGGTCTAGTTCTGGAGCCACCATCGCTTCAATCTGGAATCGATCCGGGTCGAGCACATGGACAGCAGCTCGCCAACCCTTTGCAATAGCCTGAGCATTCTTGGTGTTCTCAGACACATCGCTGGAGTTCTTCAATCGAACGGAAAATGCAAGTTGGGCAGCCTGTACTACGGGATCTTCCATAATCCTCACCGGCTATGAGCATATAACTATTTGCCACACCATTGAGGGCTCCTGCCCTACGCTCCAGGCGCGCCGCAGTGAAAAACGGCACGTCTTGCGCTACCCCTCTAGCGGACCTGTGTCCTGTCCGCAACGCCTGCCCTTGCCGAACAGCAACTGCAAAAACCCTTGCTAAGGGGCTCTGCCCGCTCGCGCCCGCAAGGGTATCCCCAGTCTTCCGCACTGCGCTGCGCTCCGTTTGTGCAGACCAAGGGGCTTTCCACTCCCGCTGCGCTCCGTTCCAAGCCCTGGGAGATTCCCCTCCCCTTGCAGTTGCTACCCCCGCAGGCGTGGGCCTGGGCCAAGGCGTTGTTGTGTGAACAACAACAGCACGGCCATTCAAGAGCAAAGGCAAAGGAGAATCACCGATGAGCAGCGCAGCCGTTACTACCGCCAACACCGTCAACACGTCCACCTATAACCCCAACCAGTCGCAGCAGAAGCAGACCGCGAAAGAAGTTATCGCGGCCAACGTACAAGCCCTGATCGAGCAGTTGGAGCAAGGGCACAGCGAAGGACTTACCGCCTATCTCACTGCGATGGGCAGATTTCATAACTACAGCTTCGGCAACATATTGGAGATTGCACGGCAGAAGCCGGATGCAACCCGCGTTGCTGGCCTGTATGCGTGGAACCAGCTTAAGCGGAGAGTCAAGAAGGGAGAGCGCGGCATCCGCATTCTTGCGCCAGTGATCGGCATCAAGCGCAAGAAGGATGAAGAGGTCGAGAAGGACATACGCACACAGAATCATGCCGTGTTGGTTGGATTCCGTTCAGCCTATGTCTTCGATGTTAGCCAGACCGACGGCGAAGAGCTTCCAGAACTTTCAACCAAAGTTAGCGGAGATGTAGGCGAACGGCGGGAACGGCTGATTGAATTCGTTATCGCGCAAGGCATTCAGCTTGAGTTCAAGGAGTCTATCGCCCCCGCGTTGGGTGCCAGCTACGGCGGAAAGATCGTTTTGCTTCCCGGTCAGTCAACCGCTGAAGAATTTTCAACTTTGGTCCATGAGCTAAGTCACGAGATGTTACACAAAGCCGACCGTCGCACAGAAACCACCAAGATAGTACGCGAAACAGAAGCCGAGGCGATTGCCTTTGTAGTCGGTAAAACTATCGGTCTCGACACTGGTAGGGTATCGGCGGATTACATCCACTTATACCACGGGAACGCGGCACTATTGGCCGAGAGCTTGGAAGTTATCCAGCGTACCTCAGCCGTCATTCTATCCGCTCTCGAAACACCCAGAGCGGAAGACGCGCAAGAAGCAGAACCGGAACTGGCGAAAGCCAGCTAACCAACTCTTTTCAGCGGCGGGCGGCCTCATGCCGTCCGCTCCACCATCACCGGAACACCAACCCGCTCAAGGAGAGCAACTATGAACCCGAACACCACCACCGAATACCGAAACCTTCCCATTGCCGTCCTCACCGAGTCCGCCACCAACCCACGCCGCATCTATGACAATGCCGCTCTCAGAGAGCTTGCCGAGAGCATCCGCGTTCAAGGAGTGCTTTCGCCCTTGCTCGTGCGGCCTTTGAATGAACGCGGCTTTGAGATCGTCGCCGGAGCGCGGCGCTACCGCGCCGCGCAGATGGCCGAGGCCGAGACTGTCCCCGTTCGCATCGTCAACCTTACCGACGCAGAGGCATTGGAGGCGCAGCTTATCGAAAACCTGATTCGCGCCGAAATTCACCCGATGGAAGAGGCCGAGGGGTTCGCGCGGCTTTTGGCTTTTGAGGAGCCCAAGTACAGCATTGAGCAGATCAGCGCCCGCGTGGGCAAACAGCCGTCTTTCGTGGCCGCTAGGCTGAAATTGATTGACCTTGTGCCCGCAGCGGTCGATGCTTTCTATGCCAACGAGATCGGCGTGAGCCATGCGCTGCTCTTGGCAAAGCTGCCCGCCGACCAGCAGCAACAGGCGCTTTCGGCTTGCTTCAAGGAAGTCTATAACGGAGCGGACAAGCCCACACGGATTCTTCTGCCGGTGCGCAATCTGCAATTCTGGATTGAATCGAACGTGTTGCTTGTATTGAAAGACGCGCCTTTCGACAAGCGCGATGCGCAGCTTGTTCCCACGGCGGGCAGTTGCGCCGACTGCCCCAAACGCACCGGGCACAACAAACTGCTTTTCTCGGACGACCTTGGAAAGCAGGGGGACCGCTGCATTGATCCCAAATGCTACCAAGCGAAACTCACGGCGCATGTGGCGAAGACCGTTGCCGCCAAGCCTGCCTGGGTCTCACAGCTTTTTTTACCTTTGCCGCCGAACACGCGAGCATCCTGCTGGGTTTGCTGCCGCCTCTTGTGTATATCCGGAGTCACGCGGACCGTGCCGTCATGCAATGGTATTTGGAACGTATGATTGCGGTGTTGCGGAACCCGCAGCCGGGCAGCGTGCTACTGGGAGAGCACCTCGCACAGATGATGCTGATCGAGTTGCTTCGACTCCATGTGACGCAGAAGGAAACGGAAAGAGTCGGCTGGCTCTTCGCGCTCTCCGACCGGCAGTTGAGCGCAGCCATGACGGCAATGCACGAAGACCCCGGCTATCGTTGGACCGTACAGGAACTGGCCGAACGCGCCTGCATGTCGCGGTCAGCCTTTGCGCTGCGCTTTAAGGCCAAGGTTGGGAGTTCCGTCATGGAATATCTGACTCAATGGCGGATGCTCCTCGCAGGCGATCGGCTCATGCACTCGCACGATTCTGTCGCTGCCATCGCTCTCTCACTGGGCTATGAATCCGAGAGCGCGTTCAGCTTTGCCTTCAAGAGGGAGATGGGTTGTTCCCCGCGTCAGTATTGCCGCGCCCGAGCCTCTGCTCTGGCCGATCCTGTTTCCGCGTAAGCCGGAGCAAGACTTCCAGACGTTGCCTTATGACTGTGTTTCAGCAATAGTCCCCGTAGGCTTTCCGGTCTCTTGGTTAGCATGGATACGTAACGGCAAAGCCAACCTGCGACTCCCCTTGTGTGAGCGAACAACCTGCTTAATCTCCCTCATAGAGGAAAGTCAGCTTGACGGAGCTCGCGACGCACAAGGCGGAAGACCTCCGCGAATTGCGGCAAGGCTTCCATCTGATGCCCGAGACGGCTATTCCAAAGGCTTCCTAGCCGCGCCTCTTTCGCAAGGATGCGATCTTCAAGACCAGCGATTTCCTTTTCCCGGAAGCGGAGCTTATCTGTGATTGCTCCGACGAGATCGCCGATTTGGATACCAGCGCGAGAAGTGAGGAACCAAAGATCGTAGAGGTCCCGAGGCTCGTTCCGAGCACGGTCCTGAAGAGCTACGATCTTTTCAGTGGCGATTTCGTTGAGGCTATACGCCGTGACCGGACAGTCTTCCGGTATGTCATCGAACTCCGCATAGCCGCGTAGGACAGGAAGCAGTTCGACTGGAAAAAACAGAAACTCTGAGATCGTAATGTCCACCTTGACCGTGTTCGATGTTGGCAGCGGTCCTTGATAGCGGAGGTAAAAGGTGTAGCTGTTGATGTGCGTTTGGCGATCCTCACTCTCGAAGGCGAAGCGTATGCCTGAGGCTTGGGCCACCAATTCATACACTTCTTCGAGACCTTCGCGAATCTCCGCAAACTTCACATTCCAGGCAAGCGTGAAATCCAGATCCTCCGAAAAACGATAGTCGCCAAAGTGACAGCGTTTGAGTGCGGTGCCGCCTTTGAAGATGAGGAGGTCGTGGAGCTTGCTTTGGCTCAGACCGACCAGGAACCAAGCCAGGCAGTAGTCCCGCTCCAGCACGGCCTCGGGGATACGCCGCCCACCATGCTCCTTGTATAGCCGGTTTGCGAGAAGAGAAATGTTGCGCTGCGGAATCATGTGTGCGGAATAGCCTCCAATTCGTCGATACCGATGTTGAGTTGCAGACGCCAGCGCGCCTGGAAGGGACCGGACTTCGGTAGCGTCGGGTCCAACCGGTCATAGGTCGAGGTCAACTTGGCCCGTAGCGACTTGAGTTGGTCCGGCGAGGCCATCGCATAGAGTTCCAGCAGGAACCCGAGCCGCCGTCGGAGAGCACCACTCGAAAAGTGCTGCACATAGTCGAGGAGTTGCGGGACCTTGATCTCAGTCCGGCTCACCCAGAGAGCCTTTGCCACCTCCGGGATGCCGCCTGCGTATTGCGGCTGCCGAAGCCCATCGAGGATGGTTCGTTCCTTATCGCTGACCATGACGGACTGCTGCTTCGTGACCCACACTTGCGTCAAACCGAAGATCTCTGTTGGCTTGACCGTAACGAAACGGTACTCGTGTCCGTGGATCGAGCGCGGCGGCGTCCGCAGCGTAGAACTGACATAGATCGTGAATTGCGGCTGCGTAACCATGCGGTGCAGTTCCATCGCGGAAGCGTGCGAGAGGAAGTAGGGGTGTCCCTCGCACATCTCTCTGGCGATCACATACGGATCACCAACATACTCCGTCGCCCGGCCCAGTTCGAAGGGAACAAGTGTATAGAGGCCGGCGCGAAGCCGAGTGACGAGCCCCCGCCGCGCCGCTTTGTGAATCAGCGTCCGGGCCGAGGAGCCGCGCAGCCCGGTGATCTCTTCGACATCCCGAAGGCTGAAGGTGGTATGGCCGCGTTCGTTGAGTTCCACCCATAGGGTGGAGGATCTGGAGCCCAGTGTTTTCAACGTGGGTGCAGAAGTTTCCAATCTGGGTGGAGCATTTCGCGAGTTGTATTCTGTGCTCATATTGTTCCCCCACAGGGAACGAACCAAGAACACAGTATCACATGTCGATGCTATTGTATGCATGAAACGTTCCTTCACGGGGAACATTTCGTGATTCAGATGTCATTTGAACCTTCGACCTCTGCCGTTCTGCGGAAGAGGGCTTTCGAT
>Ga0265338_10005736_pt1 | contig 16058 bp, 14 predicted proteins | sample 42126metaG_FD_193579 | JGI IMG/M metagenome (GOLD analysis project Ga0265338, IMG submission 193579) | Rhizosphere microbial communities from Carex aquatilis grown in University of Washington, Seatle, WA, United States - 4-21-26 metaG | ecosystem: Host-associated > Plants > Roots > Rhizosphere... | reverse complement strand
TTGTTCTTTTATTACATAATTATCAATTGAAACTAGTTGTAAGTTTTGATAAGTTAATCGTAATCTATACGCCCAAATAAATATTTTTTCAATGGCATTTGAAATATTCTCAAAACCAAATCTATCTACATAATATATTAATGCACAATCAAACAGCATCCTAGTGTATTTATCACCAGTTCTGTTTCTTCCATAATATTCAGATAATACTTTAAGAATTTCTTTTGAAGTTGCTGTTAATGTAAATTCATTCTTATAAATTGAATCATACATTGTTTTATAGTAACTTATCATTTCAAAAAAGTACTTTCCATTAATAATAGTTTGGTCTAATTGAAATGGAAACTGTTTCGAATCGGAATGTTTTAAGATATAGGAATCAACATATTTATATAAATCCATATATGGATACCTATTTTCATCATTAGGTTTTAATGTTATTCCTTTAAATAAAGGGATATCCTTTTTGCCAAAATATTTAGATGAATTCCCTTTAGACCAACCTCTTACACGATATAAAAAGTCAGCAAATAACTTGGCTAAATCATTAGAATTAATATCTTCCCATTTATCAACAATATTTGATACTTCAGATTCTGATATATTCAATTCAGAACTATGTAACTCTCGTAAATGAAAAGCTTTTAATAAATCATGTGGTTCTAAATCTTTTCCTCTTGCATTTTGAGAATCAAAAAACTGAAATGCTTCTGAAATATCGTCAATTACAAAATATGTAATTTCACATTTGTTTAAGAAGTAATCAATAAACGATTCATCTAAAGTGTTAATTCTTTGTAGTATGGTATTGAAGTTCTTTTGAATATTCCTTTTTGATATATCATTATTAAATTTTGGAGTAAATAGATTGTTTTGTAAATCAAATAATTGAGTCAGTAATTTACTATTTAAACCTTCAGTTTTATGTAATAATATAGCTTTTACTAATAATAAAAAAGTAATTGTCCGCTGTTGTCCATCAACAATCGAAAATATATCATTGTCCTTATCTTTGTGTATAACTATTGTTCCTATTCTATATGGTGTTTCTGATTTGAAACGAGAAATATCATCAATTAATTGAATAACATTTACGGGTTTCCATTTATACGGTCTTTGATAATTTGGTATCTCTAATTTACTGTTAGTTAGATATTTTCCAACGGTATATATATCACTTGCTATAATTCCCATACTATTTTTCTAAAATACTTTTACAAATAGTTATAAATGAACCTTGACCACACTCAACTTTTTGGTTTAATAATGTATCAACACCAACTTGTTTAGCATGATTTAGAAAGCATGTTTGCCAATCGGTATCGGTTTTGAAGATTTTATATTTTCCATCATTCATGTCTTTAACATTTAAAAAGCCTAAATACAATAGTACGACTGGAATTCCTTGATTTGCAAGCCACCATGAATGAGCAATCCTATTTGATAATTGGTAACAATTGTCACGAGAGATAGAAACAACAAATCCACTTTCATTTATTCCATCATTAGCTATTGAAATAGCCTCTTCAATTTTGGTATGGTTTAATTTTGAGTTTTCACTTGCATCTTTAGCTAATGATTTACCTTTACTTTCATCTTCCAATTCTTTCACATGTGCTTTGGCTTCAACTAATAAAATGCCTTTTTGATTGTTTATCGTACATGTTGAAATTAAATCCCAATTTGGTGTTCTTGAATTGCTAGATTTTACTGCCAACCACCAATTGGCTATATCATATCCAATTTTCTGATTGAACTGGGAAGATAAAAAATCACGTAATTCAGCTTCTTTATAATACGTTAAGTTTATAGGCTTCCATTTATCACTAATATCTACATTTGCATCGGTTGATTTGATTAAATTATTAATTTCAACTAAAAACGAAGGTTCTCTTAGTAATTCTAATACACAACGTTGACTACCTTTAAAAGAATTCATATCAATTTCGTTTTACTTTTTAAAATTTAATATTAAATTTTCGATATTGGGATAATCTTTCAGATTTCCCACTATTATTTCCCATTATCAACCAACTTTTTTAGTTCGTACCAATACGATTCATCCCAAGAACTATTTGCACTTCCAGAAGTTGAAGGAGCTACAAATAACTTTGTTTTACTAATGGTCTGGGGTAGTATTCCATAATTTACTTTTCCTGTTTGTTTAATTTTATTAAATAGAAATACAGCGGCTGACGCTTTCCCATTGAAACAAACAAATTGTGGTTGAAATTTTTCTATTTTCTTAATGAATCCTTTTATATCGAAATCCTCATGTTTTAAGTCGCTATCGTTTCCTTTTGTGAGTTTTGCAATATCAGTTAAACCAATATTGAATTCCGTTAGTTTTTTATAGTTGAGTGGATTAATTTGACGTGAAGTGAAATTCGTTTGTTTTAATATTGAGTAAAACTTATTGCCTGTACCAGCATAGTAACAACTAGTTTCAGCTGATTTAAAACCAACTGCTGTTCCACAAAACACTACACTTAAATTTGGGATTAAAACATCAGGTAAAACCATATCAACCTTTGAATAATTTAAAACTTACTTGATATCTATAAAACTCAATATTGGTAGTAACGGCTAATGCTCGTTTAATTCTAATATCATCTTCAAGACCAATAATAACTCCTTTGACCTTTTGTGATTTTTCGGCTAATTCTTCCAAAACATATCCCATGTATCGTTGAATTTGACCAACAACAACATCGCTTACTCTCCCTTTTTTTAATTCAACAACTAAAAGCGTTTTTTTATCTTTACTTATAGCTAAAATATCTATTGGTCCGGTGTCGCTGGGATATTGCTGACCGATAATTCGACCATCTTCTTCGAAAATATCATAACTTTTTCCAAGGTCAGTATGTTTCCAGTTTTTAACCAGAAAATCTTCTAAATGCTTTTCTAATGCAAATTCAGATGGGTTTTCAACAGTAGTATCAGTTGAAATTAATGTTGGTGGTTTTTTTCCCCCAATTAAGGATTCAATTTCTTCGGCATATTTTGTTATATCACTTGTTGTTCCAATCGAACCAGTTGAATTTCGCAATTCATTACTCATTGCTGACCGTTCAATTGCCACTGGATACCATTTAACAACTCTTCTATGTGGAAGAATAGAATCTGCTCTATAAAAATAATTAGAGTCTATTTCGCCAACATAATAATTACCTTGACCATCGGGACATAATACAATATCACCAATACTTAATCCTTTGCATACTGTCCACAACATTCCACAAGCCAAACCAGCTGATACTTTGCCTTTATCGGGGAATATTTTAAGCCAAATTGGAATATATTCTTTATTAAAATCTCGCCAGTTTTCTGGTAAATGGTTAGTTAAATCTTGTTTGATATCGAAATCAGCACCAATAAAATTTCCACTAAAACATTCATTAGCATAAATACTTTTGCCACCAAGCATTATTCTTACATATTTCTTCATACCAATCTTGTTTTACCCGTTAATAATTCTTGCATCATACCTTGTTTGATATTTTGGTATTTAACTTTATTGGTCTCAAAAGATTCAATGTCTTTTCCTATATCAGATATAACTGTGGCAATTGCTTTTTGTTCTGTAAGGGTTGGGGCTAATGGTATTTTCATATCGGCTATCATCTCTCTTCTTACAGAATCAACAGATGATTTTGCTGTCATTGACATTACCCGGTCATAGAACTTTGTAGAAAACTGAAAAAACAGGAACTTACCATCTACATTTTCTCTGTAATCATACAGATTATATACTCTTTGATGAAAGTCAAATTTGCCATTGATATAATGAAAGATTTTACCAACTCCAACACCATCACCAGCAGTTAAAATAGCTTCACCATCGAATGAATATGAATGAATTCGCTCAACTTTTTGTGACCTAACAAAAAACGGATAAGCTCCTTCGTCATTTCTATCTTGTGTGTCTTTTGAACCAGTTATTATCTTAGAAAAATCACTAATCGGCTCAAGTGTCCAATCCTCCGGAATCAACCCAACTTCGGTTTGTTTATATCCAAGGTTATTTTCAAACCCAGTCAATCTTTTTTTACCGGTGAGCAGTTCTTGCATAGCACCCTGTTTCATGCCTTTCTTTTTGGCTATGAGTTTATCCAAATTGTTTATGAGTTCATCAACATCACTTAATGCGGTGGCAATGGCTTTTTGCTCGGAGATGGTTGGGGGAAGTGCTAGTTTTACATTTGAAAGTAATTTACCATTCGTTAATGCTCTTGTCGTATATGAACTAGTAGATATTATTTGTCTTCTTATATAATTAGATAAAAAACAATATTTTTTAAAATCGACATTTAATAGTTCGTTTTTAGACCTACCTCTTAAAAGAAAACCACTAAATACACAATTTGGGATGTCTTCTGATAACACAGCAGATATTCCTATTTCAAATACCGTTTCAGAAGTTCTAGTGAAAAACACATCACCTTTTTTAGCAGAAAACGATTGTTGTTCTTGCCAATCTACAAATACTTTTCCTTTGATTTGTTCCTTTGATATGCCATAGTTTTTATAAACATCCATATAATTAATAATGGGTGTCCCATATCCAAAATACTGACTTTCTTTATTTAATCCATTTTTGAATTCAAGTATATCCCCAATAAGTGATAATTTCCAATCGTCTGGAATCAAACCAACCTCTGTATGTTTATATCCTTTTTTTACTAGTTCCATACCAATCCCATTTTTTGAAGATGTGCATGAACCTTTTCTTCTAGAACTTTGGTAGAGGAATCCAATTCGCCCAAGGTGTTTTCGTATCGGTCTGCCAATTCTTTAATTCTGCCAGTCAATCGTTGCGAAATGGCATCAACTTCGGTTTGTATATTGGCTTGTAACGAGTTTATCCATTTGGCATCTACAACCAATGTTTTAACATCGGCTTCGGTTAATGCACTATATTTTTTAAGCGTAGCATCTTCGAGTTCGGCTTGCTTGGTTTTCAGTTTAGCTTTCAGTTCAGCATCTTTGGTAAATAGTTTTTCAATGCTTTGTAATAAATTGATAGTTTCTATTTCACTTTTAAAACCTTTTATATCTTTCAGATATTTTGCAACCGAAGATTTTGTCAATTTTCCATTATCATTAGTTGCATCCTCCAACAAACAATCCTCACCAGCATGTTCTTCTTCGTATCCGGTAATCTCGGCTTGTATGCTTTCTATCTCGGATTCCAATTGCTGTATGGCTTGGAGTTTATCGGCAAAATAGCTGTTTTGAATAATTTGTTTCGGTAGTAAATCGCAAGTCCAACCTTTATCAACTTCTTTACCGGCTTTGTTCTTTTCGGTAATCCTTCGCACCTTGGCATTCCAACCATCTTCTATAATCATGTATACATCATCTTTCATTGTCTCGTTCCAGTAATCGAGCAAATGTTGGTATATGTCGTAAGTATCGATTAAAGCTTTGTCTTTATATGCCAATAGCAGTTGTTCCGAAACGCTATTAATTAATTTCTTTGGTGTTGTTCCTTCGCCAATGTAGGTTAATGAATCGTAGATATTGGTTTTCCAGATTTCAAAATCCTTGGTAAGTTCGGCTATATAGTTTTTAAATTCAACGTGGTCGAAAATGGTTTCTTTAATTACTGAAGATTCTATTTTCTGTTTACTATATCCAACACGTAATGGTTCAAACAATTCGTTTTTCAACGATGGATACACCGACCAAAATGCATCGAGGTTTGTAATGTCTCTATCAGGTATTCCACCATTTAAGTGTGCGTTCAGGTCTTGAATATCTTCTTCCTCTTGGGTATCTATATATCGGGGAATGTTAAGGTTGTATTCGTTCTTTTCTATTTCTTCGAATGGCACAAAACGAGCATATTTTTCAATATCCTTTTGGTAATTGAATACATCCACCATCTTATGAATGTCTTGTTCACGCAATCGGTTTTTGTTGCCGTCTTTTATGAATCCTTTACTGGCATCTATCATAAAAATACCTTTGCGTTGTTCGGCATGTTCTTTATCAATTACAATAATACAAGCCGGAATACCAGTACCATAAAACAAGTTAGCTGGTAATCCAATAATACCTTTAATGTATTTTCTTTCATTAATATTTTTGCGAATTTCAGCTTCTGCATTACCTCTAAATAAAACACCATGCGGTAATATAATAGCACCTTTACCAGTACTTTTAAGCGAACCTATAATGTGTAATAGAAATGCATAATCGCCATTTTTATCGGGTGGAACACCATACCCACGGAATCGATTATATTCGTCATTCATTGGCGATATACCATTGCTCCAATTTTTAACCGAAAAAGGTGGATTTGCAACCACAAAATCGAAACGTTTCAATCGTCCATCGGTTTCTTTAAACTGAGGTGCAGCTATAGTGTTTTTCCCGGCTATTGATGCTTCGGGATAACCATGAAGCCACATATTCATTATTGCTAAACCTTTGGTGGCGATATCTTTTTCTTGTCCGTAAATGGTCAATCCATTTTGCGATTCTTCGGCAACCTTTAACAACAACGAACCCGAGCCACAGGTTGGGTCATACACGGTAAACGATGGTTTGTCAGCTTTGTTTACATCAATAATTTTCGATAACACTCTTGATACCTCTGCCGGTGTATAGAACTGACCTTTACTTTTACCACTTTCTGTTGCAAAATGACGCATTAAAAATTCATACGCATCACCAAGAATATCATCATCATCGGCACGATTGTTCTTAAAGTCTAGCGATGGGTTTTCAAAAATGGCAATCAACTTTGAGAGTAGGTCAATTTTTTCTTTACCACTACCAAGTTTATCATCATCGTTAAAGTCTACCAATTCCATCGAACCATCCAAACCATTAGCAGAAAATAGAGGTTTTAGAATCTTCTTATTGATTTGGTCACCAATGTCTGGTTGACCTTTAAGTGCAACCATATCATCGAAACTTGCACCTTCAGGAACTTCTATTAAGCTATTGGTTTTGTTGGCATACTTGTCGGATACATATTTTACAAAAAGTAAAGTTAGAACATAATCTTTGTATTGAGAGGCATCCATTCCACCACGTAGTTCATCACAACTAGCCCATAGAGAACTGTATAATTCAGATTTTTTTATTGCCATTTGATAATTTTAATCTCTAAATAAGGTAATTGGGATGCTCAATGAATTGATTCAACGACACCACATATATTTGCTAAAATTATAAAAAAAGTTGGATAAATTAGTATAAATATAAAATTATACTAATAGTAGCTGATTGCTTTTGAAATATCGTATTTTAGCCCTTTATATCCTATACAACGATTATGAAGACAGAAATATTTAATCAATCGATAAATGAGTACTTAAAGAATTTATATAATCCAATTAATCTCAAAAGGATTTGGATTATCGATGAGGCTTATAAGTTTGAGTTTGCTAATTATGTTCAAAAAAATGTAGATTTTAAAACACAAACCGATGAAGAAATCCTTTCTATCTTAATTAACTCACAAACCATAAAATATGATGGTTCAAGAGGTGTTCAATTCATCCAAAAAAGTGGTAAAGAAACTTTAAAAACATTTATTGCTATTTCTGATATCTTACTTTTTAGACAATTTGTAAATTCATCTTTCGAAAGTATTGATTGGAGTTCAAGAAGTATGAGTTTAACTGTTTTGAGTGCGTGGATTTCGTCTTTATTTCCAAATAAAATTTATCCTGTTCCAGCGAAAGGATTTAATGTGACAATAAATTATTTGTTTGAAACGGATATTTCTACTTTCCCTAAAACAGGTGAAAAATATATTGTTGCATGTCAAGAATATCTTAAATCTACTGAGATTGAACTAAGAAAGTATCCAATTGAGGATATATATTTAAAAGTTTGGAATAAATATTTTGAATTAAATCCTAAACTAAATATACCAACTAAACAGCATTTTGAACAAGTTGATTGGAACTGGATTGTTCAAGATTTTCATTTGTTTGTTTATCGCAATATCCTAAAACTATATAATCCCAATAGAAAAATAACTTCAACAATAGCTAGTAATTTTGAGCCAATTGAAGTTAAAGAAGGTAATAGTAAATTGGCAACTCATATGAGGTATGAAAGGAATAATACGTTAATTAAAAAGATTAAGGAAAATGCATTAAAAGCTAATCCGATGCTCAATTGCGAAGTTTGTGGTTTCTCCTTCTTTAGGAAATATAAAGAACTAGGACAAGGATACATTGAAGCTCACCACAATACCCCTTTGCATGAAACGAAGCAAACAATTACTACTAGAGATGATATATCATTACTTTGTAGCAATTGCCATAAAATGATTCATAGAGGGATATCAGAATGTGAAGGTAATAAGATAATGACCGTAGATGAATTGAAAGAAATTATTAATGCTTAATAAAGTTTTTTCAAAACAAAAACTTTAATATAATTTATGGGTTTAATTAAAATAGATTGGAACTCTATATTGAATTCTTGGTTGATATTGTGCTTTAATTAACCAATATGAGGTAAATAATTTATTAACATTATATTTTGAAGATAAAAACTCAGAACTAACGGCTTTACCACTATTTTTAATTACAAAGACTTCTTTACGTAAATCATCTCCATTAAACAAATATTTATTAGCAAATTTATTAGCTTGACGTTCTTTCTCAGAAGTTTTTGATGATGGTGCATTAATTATATCATCAAAAATTATATCATCGTTTTTATGCAAAATTATATGACCTATTTCATGAAATAATGTAAACCAACATGATGCTAAATCATTCCCTTTATCTGAAATCTGAATTAATGGTTTATTTTCTATCCATCTTACTGCACCATAAACCGTTTTAGGTAAATAAGGTACGAATGTTAAAGCAATTCCAAAATCAGATAATATTTTTGGCAATGAATAAAAGTAATTAATATTAACAATATTCGTTTTCCAACTACTAGCGTCAATCCAGTTTATTAATTTATTCTCATCATATTCAGGTAATTCTAATGCATTAAAATCAATTTCTCCTCTTCTTAACCAAGCTTTTAAATTTATTTCATCAATAGAGTCATAAGTTTTAAGTCGATATAAGGTAGACAATTGCTGGGTTAGTTCAAAGACTTCATCTTCAGTCTCAACACCAAAGAAATCTGTAATATCATTTAAAATATCAATACCATTAGAATATTGATTCTTCAAAAGTGGAATTACTGATTTTAGTTTATTATATTTCTTTTTAAGTTCTGAATATGTTTTTTTTGATTCACGCTCATGTATTGCATAATCCTTTTGAAAACTTTCCAAAAATGATTTTAAATCAGTTCCTAATTCTGTATAGTTTGAAATAATATCTAACTCAACTTTATTAAATTTCTTTATTGAACTAAAGTCTTGTTTGTCTAATATTTTAAGTAATTCAGTTTTATCTTTTTTATTACTATCCAAAACACATTCTACCTCATTACCAACAGTATTAAACAATGTCATTGGGTCTAATACTTCAATTTTATTTGTCATTGCGTTCATCATTACGCTTTTTTATAATTATGTTTATTTATTTCATATACATAAATATGTTTAACCTCATCGAACTGTCCAGTCCAGTTTTCCTTTATCAAATAATCTTGGTCTATAATTGTATGAAAAAACTTTCTATAATCACCATTAATTCTTGTTTTCAACACAAGTGCATCCTTTTTTTCTTGTGCCGATAAAAGTTCAATTCGATTATCTGAACTTCCATAGACTTTATTATATGCATTTGCACTTTCAAAGTTTTTTAATCGTTGATGAGTTTTTACAGACGCTTTTGCAATTTCACTATTAAAAATTCCAGTAAATTTTTTATTGAGATTTCTATCCGTAGGATTTTCAACAAAAGCTTCATAGCATTTGCATTCTTTTGATTCCTTAAATTTAATTACCATTATAATATGTATAAATATTACATAGCTTAGGATTTAGATGATTATCTTTTTTTTACAAACATAATCTTTTTTTGAATTACTTTTAGACATATTGAAATAATTTAAAATGTTCTCAGAAATTAAATTATTCATAATAACGAATATGTTTATTAATTGGAAAAGGCGATGTAAATTAACCAATCATTTAAATTTAACACCAGAATATTATATCGATACCTCAATTAATCCAAACCTTTTCAATAAAACGGTTATATTTGCGTTATAAGAACTTTAATTATAAAAACATACACTCATGACAAAGGCTGATATTGTTACCCAAATTTCAAAATCACTAGGAATCGAAAAAATAGTTGCTCAAACTATCATTGAATCTACAATGGTATCGATTCAAAACTCACTGGGTAAAAATGAAAATGTCTATTTAAGAGGCTTTGGTAGTTTTGTTGTGAAGAAAAGAGCTCAAAAAACCGCAAGGAATATATCAAAGAACACATCTTTAATTATTCCGGCTCATAATATCCCAACGTTTAAACCTGTTAAAACCTTTTTAGATAGCGTTAAAACTAAAGTGAAATAAGATTAGTTGGAATCATAGAAAGAGTTATTGCCGATTCATATTGACCACCCTGTGTTGATTTAAATCTAACAGTTGATATTCTTATCTGAAAAGGATTTGAGATGATTTAAAGGTCGCTTATGGGACTTGTATTGTGTTTTATTATTAGAGTAATTCCCAATATTTCTAAAAGAAGGTATATGTTCTTATAAATTTGACTATATCTTAATTCTATTGTCAATTATTAACCAGACTTTCTAAATGAATTAGTACCAGTTTGAAATTGATGTTTCTTTAAGTACCTTTCCTTTGCACCGTCCAATTCAGATTGTAATACAAATATAATAGTACGGTTATCTATTCTTACCGGAACTTTTTCATCTTCTTGATGTTTTAGTACTTTGTTTCGTCCCTTTGGCAATTGATATTTTGGTAAAATACCTTGTTCTAATTCGCTTTTCATAATCATTGATATTATTGTTTATTAAATGATTAAATTGGTATCAATACAAGTATATACGGTTTATTATAGCATTTATTTTATAGATGTATCAATTTAATAGACTTAGATGTTGATGTATTGATTAACTATTTTTAGCAAAAGCGGAAGTTAGCGAAGCATTTAAAAAAAGAGAACATAGTGTGGTATACTTCCTCTTTATTATACCAAATACGATTATAGTTCATAGAAATATTCGGGATATACTTCATAAGATATTATTGTCATTATTATAATATGTAAAAATACTAGGATATCTAAGGTTGATTTTCGATATTTGTTCTCGAAATTAAACAACATAGGATATGAGAAAACTTTTATTATTAATAACAAGCATTTGTATCGTTACTATGCTACAAGCACAGTTGGTTTCTAAAACAGTAAATGTTGCTATGGCTGGGACATTATCGACGCTATTAACGGCAACAGATTTAACGACCATTACTAATCTTACTGTAACTGGGAATATTGATTCTCTTGATTTTGTTACGATGAATAGTATCAAGTATTTACGGGGACTTGATTTAAGTGTTACAAATTGTACTAGAATTCCTAATGATGCTTTATATTTTAGTAATTTATTATCCTCTTTTATTTTCCCATCATCGGTAACTTCTATTGGGAATCGTGCTTTTCAGTATAGTTCGTTATCCTCTATTACGATTCCTTCATCAGTAACTACTATCGGAGACTTCGCTTTTTTTTCTTGTCACGATTTAACATCTATAACAATACCAACATCAGTAACGTCTATTGGGAATCGTGCTTTTTCTGGATGTACTGGTTTAACCTCAATTTCTATTCCATCGTCGATTACTTCAATTGGCGATGCTTTTTCTGGATGTGTCGGTTTAACTTCTGTGACAATTCCATCTTGGGTAACATCAATTGGATACGAAGCTTTTTTGGGATGTACTGGTTTAACCTCAATTTCAATTCCATCGTCGGTAACATCAATTGGAGACGAAGCTTTTTTTGGATGTACTGGTTTAACCTCAATTTCAATTCCATCGTCGGTTACATCAATTGGAGACGGTGCTTTTGTTGAATGTAGTGGTTTAACCTCAATTAGCATTCCAAAATCAGTTACATCAATTGGATGGAGTGCTTTTCAGGATTGTAGTAGTTTAACCTCAATTATCATTCCATCATCAGTTGGTTCTATAAATCCATGGGCTTTTTTGGGATGTACTGGTTTAACCTCTGTGACAATCCCATCTTCGGTAACATCAATTGGAGACAGTGCTTTTGCTGCATGTAGTAGTTTAACCACAATTTCAATTCCATCTTCGGTTACATCAATTAGAAGTTATGCTTTTTCTGGATGTACTGGTTTAACGTCTGTTACAATACCATTTTCGGTAACATCAATTGGAGAAAGTGCTTTTGGAGGTTGTAGTAGTTTAACCTCTGTGACAATTCCATCTTCGGTAACATCAATTGGAAGCAATGCTTTTTTTGAATGTACTGGTTTAACCTCAATTTCAATTCCTTCATCGGTTAATTCAATCGGAAGCTATGCTTTTGAGTGGTGTAGTAATCTAAACTCTCTCTATGCTTATGCAATTGTTCCCGTTAATTTGTCAACGTCAACAGAGGATTTTGCAGTCTTAGATAATGCAACTTGTATTTTATATGTTCCTGCGGGTTCTTTAACTGCATATCGAACAGCTAATCAATGGCGAGATTTTACTCATATAATTGAAATGAGTGGAATGTGGACCTCCGATTCAACCATACTTCTTTCATCACTTTCAAATAGTTCATTTACAATTAATGTTCAAACAAACAATGCATGGACAGCCACCAGTTCTGTGCCTTGGCTTAGTATTAATCCTTCTTCAGGAACTTCTTTTGATTCTTTAAAAATAATTGCTCTAGCCAATCCCAATAATTCTATTCGTACTGGGACTATTGCAATTAATTCGATTTCAGGTACTAAAACAATAACGGTTACACAAGCAGCTGGTTCAGGAACTACAACTGGTTTTACAACAATAAAGAATGAAGACTTAACACTATATCCAAACCCAGCAACCACTAGTTTTACCATCAATAACGAAGGCATCGCTAAGCTTACCATCTATGACTTAAATGGTAACTTAGTTTTAAATACTATGGTAATGGGCAAAGAATCTATTCCCGTTTCAACGCTAACAGCTGGTATGTATATAGTAAAAATAATATCGGGAACGAGTGTTGTAACCAAGCGTTTGGTTGTAGAATAAGAGGGTTTAGTAAGATAATTGAGTTAATAGTGTCTCAAAAATAAGACTACGATTATTATTGTTTTACATGAGGACTCATTTCTTATGTACTTTAATATTTATAATGTCAACCCTTCAAATGTTTAAAGATGAGATAATGCTTATTCATTAATGGATTTTTAAATAAATAAAAATGAAATTTTTATTATTGTTCTTTTTAATTATAATTTTTAACAATAAAATATTCTCGCAATTAGGTCATCAGGACTTTGAATGCAAATATTTTATCGAAAAAAAATATTATAATCACATGCCAATAAATGATAGAAATTTTGAGCTTGGGTCCGGTACTTACTATTCGGATGAAGATATAAACGCTTTTTGCGTTAAACATGACTCAATTATAGATTGTCCTTATTATATTTTTAAGTATAATATTAAAAATCCACTTATTGTTGATTCTCTAATTAATAGATTAGAAAAGACGTCTGTTTTTTATAGTACTAACGATGATTCTCTTTTCTATTCAATATATCGATATAAACAATTAAGAATAGGTGTTGGGGGACATTCGAAAATCACTATTGTTGATTCAATTCAAAAAAAAGAGTTTAAAAATAAATATCCAATAATAGATTTTAGTAATTATTACAATGAACTCTATTTACCTAAGGATTATATCGTTTATTTGTTAGATTATCAGAGTGGTCAGATTTTGCCTTTTGATGTTTCTCCTTGTTATTATAAATTACCCAGAGGATTAGGAAATGGCTTTTCTTATGGGGTTGCTATTAGTAAAAAGAAACTTGAAGCAATATATTGGTTGATTTTTTGGTAAATACAGTTCCAATACTCTAATTTGAAACATTCTGAAGACTTATAACACAACCTCATAAGCCCTTCTTTACCTTACGTTGGTGTTACTGTTACTAACATAATATTGTTATTGTTGAATTAATATCTTTCACTATATTCGTATTGTGAAACTATACAATATGACAAGCAATTCAATAAAAACATACGGTATAAATTATACAAATTCAATATCGTACCGTTTCGGTTTCAACGGCAAAGAAAAGGATAACGAGGTGGGACAAGGCAACTACGACTTCGGTGCTAGGATGTATGATAGTAGAATTGGTAGGTGGATGAGTTTAGACCCATTAGCAATTAAATACCCTTATTTATCTCCATATAATTTTGTTGGTAATAGCCCCATAATGTGTATCGACCCTGATGGTAAAAAGATATTACCTATTAATAAAGATGCTGATGATGCTATGGCTAATTTATCAACCACATATGGTCAAGCACTTGGAATAACTAATAGTAAAACCAATGTTTACGGTGTTAAAAATAGTGAGATGTCATTGAAACAAGTTAGAGCTGCATTAAAAGTAGTAAATTCTAAAATCACAAAAACTCAAATAGCAGAAGCTTATCAACTTTATCAAGCATTAGCTGACCCCAAAATAATTGAAGTACAAGTTTTAAAAACGGGTGAAAATAAACCATCATTTACTAATAAACCATCCGATAATAATAATGGAACAAACTATGCTGGTAAAAAATCAATGGATACAGATAATCAGGAATGGTCCGAATTTACTGCCATTATGCAAAATCAAGGAGGAACAGTAACATCAACTCTATCTGATGTTTTATATAATGGGAAAGAAATCAATATTAAAGATAAATCATATTCAATCATATCTTCAGAAAAAGGTCAAGGATGGGTGTTTTTTAATAATGAAGATTCCAAAACTTCTGGTAAAACTTCTGGTCTATTAATAGTTGATGGTACAAATAAGACAGACAATCAAAATGGGAATTCAATAACAGGTGCAGCAGTTGAATTACAGAGTAAATAAAATTATGAAGAATATATATATATTATTTCTGTTGTATTGCTTATTATTTACAGCAAAATCGTTTGGACAAAATAAAATATTTGTAATATATCAAGATGATTCTATTCAAAATTTCTTTAAAGAAAGAAATAAAATAAATGGATTTTATTATGATATTAATAATCTAAAGGATTCACTTCAAGATGGAACATATATTTTTTATAATGTTAGACGACAAGACAGCCTTTTGAAACAAATATTTTTAAAAGGACAATATTTAAACAATAAGAAAGAAGGACGATTTGAGTGCTTTTATTATTTATATAAGTCAAAAAAGAGAATAGTTGGAAAATCATCACAACATGTTTGTAATTTCAAGCATGGAGTTATGAATGGAATTGAAGAAGAAAATATTTTTTGTAATTCAGGAAAGTATTCTTCAATAATAATGGTTTCTCATAGAGAATATTTTGATGGTAAAAAAGATGGATTATTTATGTTTTTTGAAAATGGATATCCCACGAATGTTAGCATATATAAAAATGATAGCTTAATAAATGTACTTATGAATAGGGAATAAAAAGTATAAGCCATAGTTGAAAAACCCCCGTTAAACAGAGGCTATAAATCGAAGCGAGTTAAACTAGCGGTTCCATTTCGTTACCGTCAATTTTAAAACGGCTCATAAAACAACCATAATAACACCTTCTTTACCTTACGTTGGTGTTACCGTTCATTCAATAATAACACTGTAATAGTTGACTTTTATAACAAATTAAAAAACCTTTCAAAGATATTTGAGAGGTTTTTTTATTGCTGTTAATGGTGCTGAGGTGGTTTACTAATTGGTTATATATAAATGTAAACTAAAAAACCTAAAATTGAACTATCTAATACCGATTCAAATTGACCACCATTCTGGCGATTTAAATTGACCACCTGATTATTCTTATTTGTAAAAGATTTGAAAGGCTTTAAGGGTTGCTTACGGAGCTTATTTTATGTTTTAATTGTTGTATTGGTCGTGTCTATCTATAAATCATTAATAAATC
>Ga0265338_10005735_pt1 | contig 16058 bp, 11 predicted proteins | sample 42126metaG_FD_193579 | JGI IMG/M metagenome (GOLD analysis project Ga0265338, IMG submission 193579) | Rhizosphere microbial communities from Carex aquatilis grown in University of Washington, Seatle, WA, United States - 4-21-26 metaG | ecosystem: Host-associated > Plants > Roots > Rhizosphere... | reverse complement strand
AAGATTGCCTTCGATGGCTTTTCCGTGGACCTTGATGCGATCGACCAAGACGGGCTTGGCGCCGGGAACTACGGGAGGTACCTCAGTCTGCGCCTGCGCGAAAACGTGCGGGGACAAAGCAAGGCACGCGAACGATAAAGCCAACGGGCCGAAAAGTTTTCGCATTCTCCTCAGCATCTCTTTCTGTAAACGATTCCACTATACAGAGGCGCTTTCCGCAGCGACAAGCTAAACCGGGCAACCCGGTTTGGATTGCCGGGAACGTCTGAAATCGACCGTTTTCGCCCCCCGCAAATATATCTAATAAATCGATGTAATGGCTGGAAAAATGCAGCTTCCCTGAGCAGATTCACAACCTGTAGTATTCGCATGGCTTAACAGGCCAGGAAACGAGCACATCCCGCGGAGAAAATCGCGGTCAGGATTGCTATACGAGGAGTGACACAGATGAAGATGAAACTGGTTGGAATGGTTGGATTGATGGTCGCAAGTCTCTGCTATGCGCAGGAGGGCAACTTTCAGCCCGCCAGTACCAACGTTCTGGATGCGCAATATCCCCGCGTCGACAGCGCCTCGCGGGTGCAGGTGAGGATCAAAGCTCCGGACGCCACCAAGGTAAAGGTCAATTTCTGGAGCGGTCCGAAGATGGACATGGAGAAGCAGGCGGACGGATTTTGGACCGTTACGACACCTCCGCAGGCTCCCGGCCTTCATTACTACGCAATCAACATCGACGGCATCGACGTGAACGATCCGGGTAGCCATACCTTCTACGGCGGCAGCAAGGATGCCAGCGCGGTTGAAGTGCCGGAAGCGGGCGCGACTTACTATTTGCCGCAGGATGTTCCGCACGGCCAGGTTCGCGAGGTCTGGTACAACTCCAGCGTGACTAGTAGCTGGCGTCATGCGCTGGTTTATACGCCACCCGATTACGACAAGAATCAGGCTGCGCGCTACCCGGTGCTGTATCTGCAGCATGGCGGCGGCGAAGACGAAACCGGCTGGACCAAGCAGGGGAACGTCAACTTTATCCTCGATAACCTGATTGCCAGCAAGAGCGCCAAGCCGATGATCATCGTAATGGCGAACGGCTACGCGCGGCGCGCCGGCCAGGCAACTGCTCAACCCGGCGGCCCGATGGGCGGTCCTGGCATGATGCAAGCCATGCAGCAGATGATGACTACATTTGACGAGGACGTAACCAAGGCGCTGATTCCCTACATCGACAAAACGTTCCGCACCGTTCCCGATCGCGATCATCGCGCGATGGCGGGACTTTCAATGGGCGGCATGCAGACGTTCGTGGTCACGTTCAATCACCTCGACACGTTCTCGTATATCGGCGGCTTCAGCGGCGCGGGCGGCATGTCAATGCGCGGTGGACCGGCACCGGATCTTAAAACCATGTACGACGGTGCGATGGCTGACCCGGCGGCATTTGCAAAGCGCGTTCATCTGCTCTGGATCGGCGTTGGAACTGAAGAGCCCGCGCAGATGAGAACCGGAATACAGGGCTTTAACAAGCTGCTGGAAGACGGCAAGGTGCAACATATCTTTTACGAGTCGCCTGGCACTGCACATGAATGGCAGACCTGGCGCCGCGATCTGAAGGACTTCGCTCCGCGTTTGTTCAAGTAGATTTCTGCGTTGATCCAAGGAACCGGCTCTTTATGGGCCGGTTTCGTTTTTTGTCTCCCGATATTTATTTGGCCAACGGGCCCAAGGGCGCTAAAAGGTATGTATCTTTCTTGAATGCTTGTTATCGAATAGCCTATTGGAACTAAAGGAGTCCGATGGCAAACGACGCAGTCCCCACCCTCTACGAATGGATTGGCGGCATGCCGGCAATCGAAAAATTGTTTTCGCGATTTTACGAGCGCGTTCTGCAGGACGATTTACTGCGCGATCTTTTTGCGGAAATGGCTCCGGACCACCCGCATCGCGTAGCAATGTTTATTGCCGAAGTTTTGGGCGGACCGTCTGAATACTCAAAGGAGCGAGGCGGCCATGCAACCATGTTCCGGCAACATGTTGGCAAACCGATCACCGAAGAGAAGAGGCAGCGCTGGGTTCAGTTGCTGCTGAGCACTGCGGACGAGGTGGGTGTGCCGGCTGATCCTGAGTTTCGCTCTGCAATGGTGGCATATCTGGAATGGGGATCGAGGCTTGCGGTGGTGAACGCTGCGCTGCCAGATGGCGTTGCGCTCGATGCAGCGACTCCGATGCCCAAGTGGGGATGGGGAGTGCCAGGCGGCCCATATCGACCTTAGCGGGCAGCCAAGAAACACGCCGCACAGATGCACGGCAAACATATTTCAAGCAGCTGCATCTCACTTCGCAAATTGAGCATCGAAGTCGGGAATGTGGAGGAGGAGGAGTATGTCTCGACTGGCTCTATATATCTTTGGCGTTTCTAGTGTCTTCACTGCGTGGGTTCTTTACAAAAACCAGAAGGCGGATCCCACACGCAAGGTTCCCGCTAAGAAGGCCGCGGCTATGCTGCAAGCGGCATGGTCGGACTATCACACGCGCGCTTGAAACTGGCAATCTGGAAATCATGCTTTGTTGGAGCGCCCTGGCCTGAAGGCCTGACTGCACTCCAGCGATGATTCAGCAGCCTGAAGAGGCTGTTACGAAACTCTTTTGATTCCCGGGAATAAATGTGAATTTGACTATGGAGAAGAAAGGTTATCTTCATTCATGGGCTACATTCGAGGCGAAGGACGGAATCAGGGTACGTTGTTTCCCGTGGTGCTGGATGATCTTGTGCCGGCCGACCACGTGTGCCGTGTGATTGACGCATTCGTTGATGGTCTGTTGATATCAGAGCTTGGATTCGAGCGGGCCGAAGCGGCGGAGACGGGCCGCCCCGGCTATGATCCGCGGGATCTGCTGAAGCTGTATTTGTACGGTTACCTGCATACAATGCGCTCGTCGCGCCGGCTGGAAGCTGAGTGCCGTCGCAATCTCGAGTTGATGTGGTTGCTGGGTCGACTTTACCCGGATCACAAGTCCATAGCCGAGTTCCGGCGGATACACCGCGAGGCGGTGACTGCCGCGGGTGCACAGTTGGTGCGTTTGGCGCGGAGTTGCGGTTTAATCCGGGGCGAGTGGATCGCCATCGATGGCACGAAGTTCCGGGCCGTGGCAAGTGCCGAGAGCGTGCAGGAGCGCAAGGCGCTGGAGCGCTACCTAGATAGCATGGAGAAAGCCGATGAGGAGCAGGAGGCCACCATCGATCCGGCAGCGGTGCAGGCTGCCCTGGAAAAGTTAAAACAGCATCCTGAGCCGGAGGCCGGTTTCATGCCCGTGGCCCGGACCAAGGCTCCGGCTTACAACGTGCAGACCGCCGTCGATGCCGCGCACGCTCTGATCGTAGTCCATGCCATTACGCTGGATGCGGGCGATAACCGCCAACTGGAGCCGATGGCCCTGGCAGCCAAGGCGGCTCTGGAAAGCGACAGTTTCCACGTCGTCGCCGATGCAGGCTACTCCAACGGCGAGCAGGCGGCACGATGCGAAGCCGCCGGGTTGTTGCCCCATGTGCCGATGACGAGGGCGGTCAACAACCAGGGCGACGGCAGCTTCTTCGGGCGGGAGCAGTTCTGCTATCAGCAAAGCTCAGACACATATCTCTGCCCGGATGGCAAGACGCTGCGACGCAGGCAAACCCGGCGAAACGACAGGTTGGTCGTTTACACGGCCGATCCGGCAGACTGCGGTGCCTGTGCGAAAAAGCCTCACTGCACAGAAGCCCGGCGACGGACTGTCTCGCGGCTGCTGGATGAAGGCGCTCTCCTCCGAATGCATCAGCGTGCCACAGCCGACGCGATGAAGCTTCGACGTGCAACCGTCGAGCATCCCTTCGCCACTCTCAAATACCGCATCTTCGGGCATCCGCGTCTGCTGCTGCGCGGCATCGCTGGGGCACAGACGGAAATCAGCCTTGCTGCCATGGCCTACAACATCAAACGGATGGTCAACATCCTGGGAGGCCACAAACTACTCAGGCAATTGCGCCCAGCCTGATCGAGACATCAAACGGAAAACAAAGATATCTCTCCCCATCCAGTCAGTCTCATGGAGAATGGGCGCCAGCGTTTCGTAACAGCCTCTGAAGGCTCCTGCTCCCTCCCTATCCGCTATAAAAAAACGCGCCGCGTGGGTTACATGCGGCGCGATCTCAAGTCTGTTTCGAATATCAGGACGCCGAGAATTTGCTGCGCCGGGCAATTAGTTCGTCGGCAATCTGGCGATTCATTTCGCGGCTGATGGGATAGAAGACCATGCCCGCTGCTGCGGCAAAGAAAGCCAACCCTGCGTAGACGCTTGCGGTTAACAGGATGCCGGATTGCGCTTGCGCCGTCTGCACGTCTGACCCTGAAACAAATCCATAGTACGCGAAGAGCCAGCCGGCAATGGCTCCGCCGAGAGCCAGGCCCGCCCAAAGCGCGAAGACAACCGCGGCAGTCACTGTGCCACTGGCGCGGCGACCCGTCTTCCACTCGCCGTAATCTGCCACATCGCCCATCATTGCCCAGATAATCGGCCCGGACAATCCATAGGAGAACTGGCGAAGCACTTCTGTTCCGATGATGATGGAGGTGGCATTTGTGGGGATAACGTACAGCAGGATATTGAAGATGCCCGTGAGCGTCATGCTGGCGATAAAGAGTTGACGCTTGCCCATGCGTGTTGCGACTGATGTGGAGCAGGCGACGCCAACGAGCAACGCGATCAGGCCGAATCCGTTGAACCACGCGAACAGGTCTACGTTGCGCGCAACGAAGCGGAAGTAGGGCAGCATCACGTTGCCGCGGACCACGATGGCCGTGAAGTAGAACAGCGTGGTGAGAAAGAGCATGATCCACGGACGGTTCTTGAAGAGGTCGGCGAGGTCCTGGGTGAGCGAAGTTTTCTGCTGCGGATCGGGCTGAATGCGTTCCTTGGTGACGAAGAACGCGACGATGAAGAAGATGACGCTGAGCAGAGAGAGCAGGCCCATGGTGAGCTGATAGCCGCGAGCGTCATCGCCATGGCCGAAGAACTTGACCATGGGAATGGCAAGGCTGGCGACGATGAAACCCGCGGAGTTAGCGGCGATCTGCCGGTAGGATGCAATGCTCGTGCGTTCGTCAGGATCGGACGTCATTACGGCCGTGAGCGATGCATACGGCACATTGTTCACGGTATAAACCACGCGCAGCAGGATGTACGTGGTCCACGCGTAGATGATTTTGGCCGCGGGGCTTATTCCCGGAGTGGTAAAGGTGAGAACGCCGATGATGCCGAAGGGTATGGCGGTCCACAGCAACCACGGGCGGAATTTTCCCCAACGAGTGCTGGTGCGGTCGGCGATCATGCCCATCACCGGGTTGAGGAAGGCCACACCCAGGCCGACAACGAGAAAAAGAGTGCCCGCCTGTGCCGCCGACAGGCCGAAGGTGTGTGTGTAGAAATCCAGCTGCAAGGCGAGCATGGCCTGAAAAATAAAATTGGCTGCCAGATCGCCCAGGCTGTAACCGAATTTCTCTCCAAACGTAAGTTTCTCTCGCATATGTGCCTCAAACTTTCGTGGGCCTTGCTCGCGTGAATCTTGCTGCTTATTTGGTTACGCGAAGCGTTAGTTTCTTCAGGTCGGCATCGCGCGATGAGGTGCCGATCATGATTTCGAAGTCGCCTGGTTCAACTACGTACTTCATATTGACGTCAAAGAAGGACAGCGCGCCGGGCGTGATATCGAGCGCAACGGTGGTTCGCTCGCCTGGTTCCAGCCAGACTCTTTTGAAACCCTTCAGCTCCTTCACCGGACGCGTGACGGAGCTGACAAGGTCGCGAATGTATAACTGAACCACTTCAGAGCCGGCGCGCTTGCCGGTGTTCACTACATCTACCAGCACCTGCGTTGAGCCCTTTTTCGCAATGCGCGTCTTGGCGAGGCGCGCGTTTTCAAGCGCAAATGTGGTGTAGCTAAGGCCGTATCCAAAAGCGAAGAGCGGCGACACGTCGTCAAAGAGATAGCCGCGGCGTGCCGAAGGCTTGTAGTTGTAGAACACCGGCAGATGCCCGGCTGAACGCGGGAACGAGATCGGCAGCTTGCCGCCGGGGTTGTAATCGCCAAACAGCACATCGGCGATTGCGTGTCCGGTCTCCTGGCCCAGGTACCAGCACTCGTAAATTACCGGCACATTCTCGTTCAGATAATTGATTGAGAGCGGCCTTCCATTAAAGAGGAAGACGATGACCGGTTTGCCCAACGCGACCATGGCTTTGACCAGCTCTTCCTGACGTCCGATCAAGTCGAGGCTGGTGCGGTCGCCCATGTGCTGCAGGTTCCAGGCCTCGCGCGAGGTCTGCTCATTGCCGCCGATGGCCAGCACGATGACGTCGGCTTTTTTGGCAACCTTTACGGCCTCGGCAATGGCTTTGCGGTCTTCAACCGGATCGCTCGCCACGACTTCATCCTGGTTCCAAGAGCCGCCGATGGTGATTTTGCAGCCTTCGCTATAGAGCACCTTGGCGCGTTTGCCTACCTTTTGCTTGATGCCCGCGAGCACGCTTACATCGTGCTTTGGAACGCCACTGTAACCGCCCAGCAGGCTGCGGTCGGCATTGGGGCCGATGACCGCAATCGTCTTGATTTTGCTCAGGTCGAGTGGCGCAGTCTGGTTTTCGTTTTTCAGCAGCGTGATGGCCTGGTGTGCTGCATTCAGGGCCAGGCCGCGATGTTCGTCGCTTGCAACTACGCGCTCGGCCTTGTCTGGATCGGAATATGGATCGTCGAACAGGCCCAGCTCGAACTTCCAGAAAAGCATGGGCTCAACCATCTCGTCGAGTTGCTTCTCCTTGAGCACGCCTTTCTTGACGAGTTCGACCAGGTGCAGATAACAATCTGGATCGGGCAGCTCAATATTCACACCGGCTTCAACCGAAAGGCGGCAGCTTTCCTTCTTGTCCTTGGCTACAAAGTGCCCGTGCGTGTCAGGCCGGTAGCCGAGTTCCCATATCGCGTAGTAATCGGAAACGATGAAGCCCTTGAAGCCCCACTCTTTGCGAAGCACGTCGCGCAGCAGCCACTTGTTGGCATGTGAGGGTACGCCGTCAATCTCGTTATACGAAGCCATGAGCGTGACCGCGCCTGCTTCGCGCAGCGCCTCGCGGAAGGTGTAAAGAAATGTCTCGCGCAGCACACGCATCGACACGTTGGCCGGCGCACAATTCATGCCGGACTCCGGCTGCCCGTGACCGACAAAGTGCTTGAGCGTTGCCAGCACGTGCTTCTTGTCGCGGAAATTGCGGTTACCCTGGAATCCGCGCACGGCTGCGATGCCGAGCCGCGACACCAGGTACGGATCTTCGCCGTAGGTCTCTTCCACGCGCCCCCAGCGCGACTCGCGAGCCACGTCTACTACCGGAGTAAGAGCGTGATGAGCGCCGCGCGAACGCGCTTCGAGCGCCGTCATGGTGAAGAGTGACTCAACCAGCTCAGGGTTGAATGTGGACCCTAACGCAATGGGCTGCGGAAAGCTGGTGCCTTCAGGCGCGGCATGTCCATGCAGGCATTCTTCGTGGAAGATGACGGGGATACCGAGCCGGGAATTCTCAAGGAAGAAGCGCTGAATGTCGTTGGTGAGCTCCGCCATGGCGCGCGCGCCTTTGCCGCCGCCGGCGTCGCTGGGCCTGCCTACCTGTCCCAGACCTCGGCGGTCGCGAAATGCTTTCTTCGCCTTTTGCAGATCGAAATTGCCTTTGGCGTCGACGAGTGTATCGGCCTTCTGCTGCCAGATGCACATCATCTGCGCTGCCTTCTCTTCCAGCGTCATGCGCTTCAGCAAATCCTGCGCGCGCTTGGCCGATGACAGTTTGGGATTCTTGTAGGCCGGAGTCTTTTGCGAGGCCTTGACGGACACTTTTGACTTTTTCATTCGCGTTCTCACTTCCCTGGAAGTTAACGGTTTGCGGACCCAGTAAATCTACCACCGCGATAGCAGAATCCGCGACCATAAATTCGCAATCTCGAATTGGCGGCTAATGCCATTTAAAGCGATTTACTTTGGAGTTCCGTGATTACTGTCACAAAGACCGGCGTGCCGGCTGCGCCTTCAGGTTTTGCACAACGCCGGAGGACTCGCAAATGCCGCGGGCTCCGTTAGGATGAACAAGGACTCCCCCATGGCAGAGAATAAAAATCTTCCCCCGGCAACACTGGCTCACGTCGCTCAAACACTTAACCTTCCGCTTCGCGGAATCTGCTCGGTCATTGAACTGCTTGACGATGGAGGCACGGTTCCCTTTATTGCGCGCTATCGCAAGGAGGCCACCGGCAACCTGGACGAGGTGCAGATTCGCGCTATTGAAGAAAACCTTGCCTACTTTCGCGAACTGGAAGACCGGCGCGCCTCCATCCTTGCGTCCATTGGCGAACAGGGCAAACTGACAGACGAGCTGAAAGCGCGGATCGAAGCCGTGCTTGACCGCAACGAGCTTGAAGACCTGTATCTGCCCTACAAACCCAAACGGCGGACGAAGGCCACCATTGCGCGCGAGAAAGGCCTGGAACCGCTGGCAGCTTACGTGTGGGCGCAACAGCCCGCGGACGAGCCGCTACACGCGATGACGGCGCGGTTTATCAATCTGGAACTCGGTGTAGCCACAGCCGAAGACGCACTCGAAGGAGCGCGCCACATTGTTGCCGAGTGGACGAGTGAAGACGCCGGCCTGCGCAAGGCTCTGCGCCAGCTCGTCTTCGATGAGGGCGTGGTGGTGAGCCGCAAGGCGATGGATGCAGTGGATGAGCAGGAAAAGTTCAAAATGTACTACGACTACAAAGAGCCTGCGAAATCCATCCCATCGCACCGTATGCTCGCCATTCGCCGGGGCGAAAGTGAAAACGTGCTTTACTTCCTGATTGAAATTGAACAGGAGCGCGCCATCGGCGTCATGCATCGGCATATTCTGCGCCAGCAGGGCGACTGGACGCCGCAACTGGAACTCGCCATCGATGATGCGTGGAAGCGGCTGCTCAACTCGTCGATTCAAGGCGAAGTGCGGTTTGAACTGAAACGGCGATCCGACACCGAAGCAATTAATGTTTTCCGCGATAATCTTTATCACTTGCTGCTTGCTCCGCCGGCTGGTCCCATCTCAGTGCTCGGAATCGACCCGGGTCTGCGCACCGGCTGTAAAGTCGCCGTAGTGGATGAGACTGGCAAGCTGCTTGCGCACGACGTGCTTTACCTGCACACATCAAAACATGGCAATACCGAAGCCGCGCCAAAGCTCGAAAGCCTGTTGCGGAAGCACAATGTACGCGCCATCGCCATTGGCAACGGCACAGCATCGCGCGAAACAGATGCGTTCGTTCGCGACTTTCTGCGCGAAAAGGGCATCGCCGACATCTTTTCGGTCACAGTGAGTGAGGCAGGAGCCAGCGTCTACTCCGCATCCGAAGTGGCCCGGCAGGAATTTCCCGATCTCGATCTGACGGTGCGTGGAGCCATCTCAATAGCGCGCCGCCTGCAGGACCCGCTCTCAGAACTGGTGAAGGTCGATCCGAAATCGATTGGAGTGGGCCAGTATCAGCACGATGTCGATCAGCGGAATCTTGCCGAGTCGCTCGAAAAGACCGTGGAGAGCTGCGTCAATCGAGTCGGTGTCGACCTGAACACGTCGTCGTGGACGCTGCTGCGGCATGTTGCCGGCATAAGCGAGCGAACCGCGCTGAATATCGTATCTTATCGCGATCAGAACGGCAGCTTTCGCTCGCGGAAGCAAGTGATGAAGGTGCCGGGCATTGGTCCCAAGATCTTTGAGCAGGCTGCAGGTTTCTTACGAATTCGCAATGGCGATAACCCGCTGGACATGACGGCGGTGCATCCGGAGTCCTACCCGGTGGTTGAACAGATGGCAGAAACACTCGGGGCCAGCGTAGACACAATCATCCGCGAGCCGCAGTTGCTGGAGAAGGTGGACAAAGCGCGGCTCACGGTAGGCACTTTTACGCTCGACGACATTCTGGCTGAGCTGCGCAAGCCCGGACGCGACCCGCGCGATAAATTTGTTGCTCCGCAATTTCACGAGGAAGTCCGCACCATGGATGACGTGCAGGCGGGTATGGTGCTGGAGGGCGTGGTGACCAACGTGACGAAATTCGGCGCGTTCGTCGACATCGGTGTTCACCAGGACGGACTGGTGCACATCAGTGAGCTCTCCAACCGCTTTATCAAGGACCCTTCAGAAGCAGTCAAGGCCGGCGAGATTGTGAAAGTGAAAGTGCTGAGTGTGGACACGAAGGCGAAGCGGATTGCTCTCTCAATCAAAGCACTGCAAAGCCCACAAGCGAAGACCTCGCCAGTGAAACGCGTTCAGCCGCCACCACCATCGAGCCTGGACGATAAGCTTGCGGCGTTATCGTCGAAGTGGCGAACGCGCACCTAGCGGAATCTAAGCGGGTGGATCTGCTTTTGCATTGCTGGCGCGTGCCCGCTCGGTCAGCAATGCGCGTTCGGGCTCATTCTGGGTAAGTGAAGCGGCGCGCTCGAATTCGGCACTCGCCTCTGGCTCTCGAACGCGCTCCGGCTGAGCTACGAAGATTGCCTCGGCTCCGACTCACAGTTTCGCGCCAGGTGAGGATAACCTGCTGGATCTAGTTGTATTAAATTTACAAAGTTTGCCAGGTGGCGGGAGAAGTTGGCTATTGCGCGGGCAACGGTACCAATTCAGCATCCAGATGAATTTTGCCACCGGTTACGCTGAGCGTCTTGTTCCAGGCCGTGAAGCCTTTCATCTCGACATAGACTTGATGCGACCCCGGACCGACGGCAATGGTTGAAGGCGCGTTGCCCACAAATCGGCCATCGATTTCTATATCGGCACCAGCGGGATTGCTATCGACGGTCAAAAACGCCTGGGCCGGCGCCGATTTTCCCACCAGCTTCGGCGCTGACTGATTCCCAGCATTTGCCTGCAGAGTAGACTGAGCGATTCCATCCGGCTTGGCTTTTGGAGCGGGCTTTTGAGCAGCCACTGGTTCACTTTCCGCAGCGATCGGCGTGCTCAATGGTTCCACAATCGATTTCTGGACCGGTGAATTGCCAATATCCTCACGGGCAGACTGCGCGCCGCCCAGACCGGTCAGCCGAGTCACAATCAGCCCCGCCAATACCAGCACTCCAACGAGGGCCGGCACCCAGACCTTTACCTCGCCGGTGGCCGCGTGCCACCAATAGGACAACGTTTCGTTCACGTTTATCCAAGGCTCTATTTCGCCTGGAACCGCAGCTTCAGGTTTCAGTTTCACGTTGGCGGCATTATCCGCAGGCTGATCCAGATCCATGCTCTCGGCCACCCTGGCCACCATTTCGCGGTCTGCCTGTTTGCATTGCAGCGCGTTACACATGGCCAGCGTGTTAAAGCAAAGATTGTTGATGGTCCGCGGAGTGCCGCCGCCCATCGCGGCAATCAGGTCGAGCGCCTCCGGGGTAAAGAGCGGCTCGCCTTCGTAGCCGGCTTGCCTCAGGCGATAGTCGATGTAGTCCTTTGTTTCTGCCGGAGTGAGCAGCTTGAGATGGCAAATAGTTGAAACACGCTGGCGAAGTTGCACCAGCGATGCCTTCTTCAATTTATTTGTGAGCTGCGGCTGTCCTGAAAGGATGATCTGCAGGAGCTTGCCCTGCGAGTTTTCAAAGTTGGTTAGCAGGCGAACTCTCTCTAACACAAGGTCAGACAGATTCTGGGCCTCGTCTATGACGATGACGCACTTGCGTCCGGCTTCAGTTTCCTTGATCAGCGCTTCGCTCAGCTGCTTGTGCATTTCAGAACTGCTGCGGGCCGGCTTGATATCGAAATCACGGAGAATATAGCCGACAAAATCGCGCGGTTTGCATTCCGCGTCGATGTCGAAGATGAACGTGCTGCGCGCTGTATCTTTCGTGTCCTCGAGGAAGCGATAAAGGAGAGTGGTTTTGCCCATCCCCGGCGGCGCGATCATCGCGATAAAGCCACGGTTGTTATAAAAGCCGTTCTCGAGAGATGAAAGCGCCTGAAGATGAGTGTTACTTGGAAACAAATAGCGCGCGTCCGGGTTAACACGGAAAGGATCTTCTCGAAATCCAAAGTGTTGCAGCAATGAATTGTTACTTTCTACCCTGCGGCGGAGCATCAAAAAATCCAGGTAGCCGGAGATCTCGTCCGGTCGGTGGGTCGATTGATCCATTGATTAAGAATCCTTGTTTGTTGTCCGGGAGCCATGCTCAATATATAGCAACGGCGTTGTTTTGGGCCCTGTTTGCGTGAAATCATTGCCGCCTATGTCGCCTGGTTGGTGCATTCTTCAAACTAAAGTATCCACATCAAAACTTCGCGAGAACCCGTAACAACCAATATATAGATTTGCATTACTGGCGTAAGGGAAAACTTAGTAACAAGTACTTAGCATAGTAACCCCAATTTATTAACAGAATAGACATGGATATAACTCCGGTGCGCTTATCTTGCGCGATAACTAATAGGTCGTCAAAGACCGATCGCCGGCTCGCCTGAGGGCGCCAGCATCCTATCAAATTTCGCCTGGGCTGGTGCAGTCTTGACGATTCGCCGCTTTTCACTTCTGGTTTCATGCTGCAATGTTCTCGTCCGTCGCGTTTGAACCGCTATAGCCACGTTGAGACTTTTCGGTATTTCAGGACGTCAAAGTTCAGTGGAAACTCCATTGCTTTATATGCAATGATTATTTCGCTCTTCGAAATGTCGGACCATCTGCGGACGCCAGCCTGCGTTCGACTAGATTGAGCTTGCCATGGTTGGAAGAGCGAAAAGCGATCGATTAAGCTGACTGTTGTGCGGTGGTTGGATAAGGCCATAAGGGGAACACGAACAATGAGTAAAACTCTACTCTGCGTACTGGCTTGCGGCTTGCTTGTGAGCGGTGCGCATGCGCAGACAAACTGGCCAGGTTTTGGCAACGATCCGGGCGCCGACCGCTTTTCGCCGTTGACGCAGATCGACACCAAGAACGTGGACAAGCTGACGCTGGCGTGGAAATTTGACACTACGGTGGCGAATCCCGCTCCGGCGCCGGTTTCGCCGATCCAACATGGCGATGCCGCTCCACCGGCCGCAGCACCGCGCCGCGCTCGATTGTTTCGGCCGTCGGAATCGGAGCCTGTGGTGGTGAACGACGTGCTGTATATGTCTACCGGGTTTGGGCATGTGATTGCGCTCAACGCGGATACGGGAGAAAAGATCTGGGATATTGTCAGTCCGCACCCGCCAGCGATGCGCGGCGTGAGTTACTGGGCAGGCACCAAGGGCTTTGATCCGGCGATTGTGTACGGCACGATGGATGGCTGGCTGATTGCGCTCGACGCGAAGAGCGGCAAGCTGGTTTCCGGTTTCGGCGATGGAGGCATGGTCGACTTGAAGATTGGCCAAGTGGTCAAGCCCGATTATCCGACGTGGAGCGTGAGGTCGCCAGTAACGATCTACAAGAACTATGCGCTTCCAGGTTGTTTTCCCGGAGAGCAGCCGGCGTTTGGCGCTCGTTGCGATGTACGGGCATTCGATATGCGGACCGGAAAGCTGGTGTGGACTTTCCACACGGTTCCTCAACCTGGCGAGCCCAATCACGATACGTGGAAAGATGGGCAATGGGAGAACCGGTCAGGCGTAAACAACTGGGGATTCATGAGCGTGGACGAAAAGCGCGGCATGATTTTTGTGCCGCTGGGTTCGCCCAATCGAGACTTTTACGGGGGAGATCGCGCGGGACCGAATTTGTATGGAAACTCAATCGTTGCGCTGGATGCCAACACCGGAAAACTGAAGTGGTATTTCCAGACCGTGCACCACGACAACTGGGATTACGACGATTCGTCTGCGCCGATCTTGATTACCGTGAAGCACAACGGCAAGGAAATTCCGGCGGTGGCGCAGACTGACAAGAATGGTTATATGTTCATTCTGAATCGCGAAACCGGCAAGCCGATCTACGGCGTGAATGAAGTTGCGATCAAGAATGACAATCCCAATCCCGGTGACTCCAACTGGCCCACTGAGCCCATTCCCGTGAAGCCGCCGCCCCTGGCGCGGACGACATTTTCTCCCGATGAGATTGCCACCGTGACGCCGGAGCATGAGCAGTACTGCAAGAATCTGCTGGCGATGGAAGGCGGGGCGATGACGGGCGGTCCGTTTGCGCAGTATGGGCCCAAGCTGCGCGTGATTTTTCCGGGTTGGACCGGCGGCACGAATTGGGGAGGCGGCGCTTACGATCCCAGGCTTGGCTATATCTTCATTGGCAGTAAAGATCTCGGCAACTTCAACAAGATGGTTCCGGATGGACACGGCGGGTACAACCGAGTAGGGCCAGACAACGCGCCACCAAAGATGGGTGACTACTTCTGGGATGGCGACAAGGAATGGCCATGTCAGAAGCCGCCGTGGGGCCGCTTGATTGCAGTGAACGTGAACACTGGCGAATTTGCGTGGCAAGTTCCGCTCGGTTCGTTTGCTGAACTCGATAAGCTGGGCGTGCCCTCAACAGGAACTCCCCTGGCGAGCGGCGGGCCGATTGTGACCGCTGGCGGACTGGTGTTCATCGGCGACGCAGGAGACGGAAAGTTTCGGGCCTTCGATGAGCGCACCGGCAAGCAATTGTGGGAGGCCGACGTGAGCAATACGATCAACGCAAACCCGGTTACCTGGATGGGAAAGAATGGCAAGCAGTATGTTGCGGTGATGGCTGGTGGTACTCCGCACAATGGAGCCAAGCCTACCTGGCTCTATGTGTGGTCGCTGCCCGGCAAATAGCCGCGACGCCTTAACATGAAAAGGCCGTGACACTCAATCTAGTGCCACGGCTTTTATTTTGGTGATTGCGAAATACCTGAAGCAGGCTAGACCTTGCGAAGGGCGACGCCATTCTTGACCAGGTAATTCCTGCTGGTGGTGGCGAGAGAGAGAGGCGTAATGTCCTCTCGATTGTCGTAATCCAGCTCCACCATGACCATGCCCTTGAGCTTGGTCTTCTTTTCTTTTTTCTCGATCACGTCCAGAATGCCGAGAACATCGACCTTGCCTTCACCCAGCGGGCAATAGCCGGCCATGTGTTGATCCTTGTCGTTCCAGTCCTTCAGGTGCAGGTGCTCGACGATGTCCAGATGATCTTTGACCACCTGCACGGCGTCTGCGCCGCCCTTGGTGAGCTGACCGATATCTGGCGCGAAACGCACATACTTTGTATTCACCTCGCCCATTACCGCATAGGTTTCATCCCGCGTTTCAACGCAGGTTCCGGTGTGCTGATGCAGGCCCGCGGTCAGACCGTGTTCATCGATTGTCTGGCAAATCTCGTTCAGAGCCGAGACGATGTTGGCCTTGTTTGCGGCGAAATCGTATGTGTCGCGCTTGACCGGATTGGGGCCGACGACGACAAACCTGCCGCCATATTTCTTGATCAGGCCGGCCCAGCGAATAGCGTTGTCCAGATTTTGCTGGCGCTTTGTGGAATCGGTGAGATTGAAGTTGCAGTAGGCCGAGACCAGGGGCAGGTGATGTGCGTCGAGAACAGCGCCCAGGCCGCCCGGCTTCTGTTCATAGGCATCGAAGACGTTGCCGAAGGTTTCAAATCCATAGAAGCCGAGACCGCTGACGTCGGTAATGGCCTGCTCCATAGCATTGTTACGCCATGTGATGCCGGTATGGCCGATCTGTACATGGTGCTTCTTCATGGCCAGCATTGACGAGGGAAGCGCCGCGGCGGCTGCGCTGAAGGCCAGTCCCCGGAAAAACTCGCGGCGGGTTGCAATCTGTTTCATAGGTTCTGCTCCTTCTTCAATCACGACTTTCAGATGGATAGCACATGATGCCCAAAGATGTATTCGTCAAAATTCAATTTTGCTTTGAATCCGGATGTGAAGCATTTGCCGAAGGCGAGGACGGCCCCGGCTTGGGCGAGTTCGGTCCGAAGTGCGCGGCCAGATAATCGACAATCGTGTCGGCATCGTCATCCGAGATAACTGCGCCGCGGCCCACCATTTTGCTGACTTCCAGGGCCCAAC
>Ga0265338_10005733_pt1 | contig 16059 bp, 13 predicted proteins | sample 42126metaG_FD_193579 | JGI IMG/M metagenome (GOLD analysis project Ga0265338, IMG submission 193579) | Rhizosphere microbial communities from Carex aquatilis grown in University of Washington, Seatle, WA, United States - 4-21-26 metaG | ecosystem: Host-associated > Plants > Roots > Rhizosphere... | reverse complement strand
TCCAGGTCCACCTCACGCGCAACGGAGATCGCGTCGTGGGCGAGCTGCGCCTCAGCCGCGAGCAGGCGCCGCCCGACACGCGCGCCGTCGAGGGCGCGAGCTGCGACGAGGTCGTCGATGTTCTGGCGCTGACCGCGGCGCTGGCGCTGCAGCCGGCGTCGCGCGCCCCACCCCGCGCCGGCAGCCCACGCGCAGGAGCCGTGCCCGCCGCTGGCCCCCGCCCGGCGACGGCACCGCCGCGCTCCGCACGCGAGCCTCCGGTGGTGGCCAGCGCCGCGCCGCCGGATTCCGGGGCGCCGCCCGCCGACAGCGCCGCGCCAGCACCACCGCCTCCCCCCGCTCCGCCGCCTCCACCTCCGGATCCTATCGTCCTTGCGCCTCCGATCGTGACGCGCGCCCCGGGTCCAGCGAGCCCAGCGACCGGAACCCACCTGGAGATCGGCGCCAGCGCCGCCTTCGCGCGCTTGCTTTCGTCGATCGCGGGTTCGGGCCCCGGCCCCGGCCCCAACCTGGGCGGCGGCGTGATGCTCGGGGTCACCCATCTCCGCGAGGACCGCATCGCGCGATCCCTGCGCCTCGGGTGGCTCTACCTGCCGAATGACTTCCTGCTGGCCGGCGGCGACGTCGTCGATCACTGGTCCGCGTTCACGCTGACCGCCTGTCCGGGCTGGGGGTTGCGCGCGGGTCCGCTCGACGCCCAGCTCTGCGCGCGCGGCATCGGCGGCTGGATCACGGCCACCGATCGCGCGGTGACCAACCGGCGCTCAGCGTCACGATCCTGGTTCAGCGCTGGCGCGCTGCTGCGCGGCGCCGCCGCGCTGGGGGCCGGGTTTGCCCTGGAGCTCGAAGCCGGGGTCGACGCACCGCTCGTCGACCACCAGTTCATCATCACGACGCCGCTACGCACGGTGGCCGACACACCGCCGCTGTCGGTCTTGGTCGGATTCGGTCTTTCCCGTAGACTGTGAGCGCGCGGCGGTGCGTGATCAATCGTCGCGGCGCTGGGAATTTCCCGATAGGCCTGATGGGCACCTTTTCAGCATATCGAACGATGCAGCTGCAGCCCGCCGGCGCAGGCCCGGTCGACGCGCGGGCTGGCGAAGCCGACGCGTTGCCGCGTCCGACCGCCAGCGCCGACCGCGAGCGCGACGCGCGCCTGCGCGGCATCGTCGAGGGCCACATCGACTTCGTCGCGCGCGTGCTGCGCAACGCCGGTTCGCCGTCGGCCGAGATCGACGACGACGTGCAGCGCACGTTCATCATCGCCGCGCGCAAGCTGGATGACGTCCGCCCCGGCGCGGAGAAGAGCTTCATCCTTCGCGTCGCGCTCAACGTGGCCGCGCATGCGCGCCGCACGCTGGCCCGCCGCCGCGAGGTCACCGTGGAGCCGACGCTGGAGATGGCCGACGCCGCCGCGTCGCCCGAGCAGATCGTCGATCGTAACCAGGCGCGCCGGATGCTCGACCGGATCCTCCAGAAGATGCACGCCGACCTGCGTACGGTCTTCGTGCTCTTCGAGGTCGAGGAGATGAGCATGATCGAGATCGCGGCGGCGCTGGGGATTCCGCAGGGAACCGTCGCGTCCCGCCTGCGGCGCGCGCGCGCCGAGTTCCGCGCGCGCCTCGACGCGATCCGTGCCCCCTCCGAAAGCGAGAAGCAACGATGAGCGACCCGGTTCGCCTGTTCGACGGCAGCGACAGCGCGCTCGAGCGGCAGCTGCTGGGTGTCGCACGCTCGGAGAGGAGCTCGCGCGAGGCACGCGCCAAGACGCTGGCGGCGCTGGGCATCACCAGCTCGGCGGCCCTGTCGGCGGCCGCGGTCGGCGCGATGGCGACGCGGGCTTCGATCGCCGTCGGGAAGACCGCCTGGGCCAAGCTCCTGCTGAGCCTGTCGGCGCTGGGCGCGGTGGCGATCGCGCCTCCGGTCTATCGCGCCTGGCAGCGCCATCACGCGGCGGTCGACGCGCATGCGACGGTCGGGCGAGCCGCGCAGGCGATTGCGGCACCGCCAGCGCCAACCGAGATGGCGGCCGTGGCTGCGGGCGCGGGTATCGACAGGGACCGGCCCGCGCTCGACGGAACCGCGCCGGTCCCGGCCGCGACGCTGGCGCGCGAGCTGGCCGCCCTCGACGTCGCACGCACGGCGGCCGCCCACCACGACCCCCGGCGGGCGATCGCGCTCCTCGACGCCTACGCGCGCGCCTATCCCGGCGGCAGCCTCAGGCCGGAGGCCGAGATCTTGCGCATCGACGCTCTCGCCCAGGGTGGTCACGCGGCGGCGGCGCGCTACCGCGCCGAGGCGTTCGTTCGCCGCCACCCGGGCAGCGTCCTCGCGGCGCGCGCGCGCCAGTACCTCGCCGACTGAGCGCGCGATGCGCCGGCGCGGTACCACCCGAACCCGCGACGCCGGCACGCGTGCGGACCGCGCGCGCGCGGGCGCCGCGTGCGCGCTGGCGCTCGGCCTGGTCGCCTCGTGTGGCACCACCGTCGATCCGATCGGGTACAACGGCGGCTCGGGCCTGCCGCTGGGGCCGCTGACCGGTCCGTCGACGTATCCCAACGCATTTCGCGACTGGCTGGGCCACACCGACGCCGAGATCGCGGCGAAGCTCGACCTCGGCTTCACGCAGCTCTTCCACGGCGACCCGACCACGGACGCGATCTACGTCGCCGTCGGCACCGACCGCGGGTACATCTACGACGTCTTTCACGGCAACCAGGTGCGTACCGAAGGGATCGGGTACGGCATGCTGATCGCCGTCGAGCTCGACAAGCGCGACGAATTCGACCGCCTGTGGACTTACGCAAAGTCGATGTTGCGGGTCACGAGCGGAGCGACCAGCGGCTACTTCAACTCGTTCTGCGACACCGACACCGGCACCGCCGCTTGCTTGGATCCGTTCGGCCTGCAGCAGATGACCATGGCGCTGATCCTGGCCCACGATCGGTACGCGAGCGCACCCGGCACCATCGACTACGCCGCCGACGCGCGCGACCTGCTGACGCTGATGCGCCACAAGCAGGACCAGAACGGCGGCGTCGTCGGCGGCGTCACCGACACGTTCGACGCGTCGTCGGACCTGGTGCTCGATCTCCCCAACGTCATGGCGGCGGGGATCGGACGGCCGTCGATCGAGATGCCGGCCTACTACGATCTGTGGGCGCAGGCGACCGGCGATCCGTTCTGGACCGCGGCGGCGAAGGCGGCGCGCAGCTACTGGCAGCGCACCGCCAACCCGACGACCGGGCTCACGCCGGACCGCGCGACGTTCGCGGGAATGCCCGTCACCGGGTCGGAGGTGTTCCAGTCGGAGGCCTATCGCGCCGAGCTCGGCATGGTGCTGGATCAGATCTGGTCGGGCGGCAACACCTGGAACCCGGGCGAGTGCGACCACTTGATCAGCTTCTTCTCCGCGCAGGGCATCGACACCTACGGCATGTCGTATTCGCTCGACGGGATGACCGTGCTGAACCCGAACCACGACCCCGCGCTGGTCGCCGCCAACGGCACCGCGGCGTTGATTGCCAGCGTTTCGCAACGCACGGCCTTCGTCCAGAGGGTCTGGGACATGGACGTTCCGAACGGCGTCACTCGCTACTTCGCGGGAGTGATCTATCTTCACGCGCTGCTGGCGTTGAGCGGCCAGCTGCGCGTCTACTGATCGCGCGGGCGGCGACCGCGCCTTTCGGTGTAGATTCGGATGCGGTGAAAGCCGGAGATCGTATCGCGCACAGGCTCGGTCGGACGCTGGCGCTTGCCGTCGTTGGCGTCGTCCTCTTTGGTCCGTTCTTTGGTCCGTTCTTGGGTCCGTTCTTGGGCCCGTTCGCGGCGCGGGCCGCCGAAGCGCCGGTCGCGCGCGTCTGGCTGAGCCCGCAGCCGACCGGTGAGACCCTGCGCGCCGTCTGGGGCACCGAAAAGGCGCTGTGGGCGGTCGGCGACGCCGGCGCCGTCCTGAAGTCGGCCGACCACGGCGGTTTCTGGTTGTCGGTCGACAGCGGCACCACCCAGAACCTCAAGGCGATCTGGGGCTCGAGCGAAGGCGACCTCTGGATCGTGGGCGACGGCGAGACGATCCTGCGCTCGACCGACGACGGTGTCGGGTGGCACCGGCTGAGCCCGCCCGCCGGCGGGGATCTGGCGTCGGTCTGGGGCAGCGATCCGCACGACGTCTACTTCGCGGGCAGCAACGGGCAGCTCCTGCACACCGACGACCACGGGCGATCGTTCACGACGATCCGCCCGCTCGGCGACACCGACGAACAGCTGACCGCGATCTGGGGCAGCGGCACCGACGAGATCTGCGTCAGCGGCGACCGCGGCTCGATCGTGTCGACCAACGACCGCGGCCAGACCTGGACCGCCGTGCGCCAGCAGACGATGCGCCCGCTGCCCTCGGGGCCCGCGCCCAAGACCGCGGCGGCGCCCGCGCCCAAAACCGCGGCCGCGCCGCTGACCGGCAGCAGCGCGCTGTCGATCACCGGCACGCGCCGCGGCGACTGGCTGGCGGTGGTCACGTCCTGGACCGCCACGCGCAAGGGCAACACCGGCTCTGTCGGCGTGGAGCACACGGCCGACGGCGGCAAGAGCTGGAAGGAGCCGCACGTCGAGCCGACGCCTGCGCCCTGGCCAGGCTTCCACGCCTTTCACCCCGCCGACGATCACACCGTTTACGGCGTCGCGACGTTCGAGCAGTGGGACCGCCCCGTCGAGGAGCGGCAGCGCGTGGGCCTCATCGTGTCGCGCGACGGCGGTGCGACCTTCGAACGCCGGTCGTTCCTGCCTCGGGGAGGCGGCGTCAATGCGCTCTGGCGCGATAGCACAGGACCGCTGGTCGCGGTCGGCCCGCTGGGGCTGATCTTGCGATCGCGCGACGACGGGCGCACCTGGGAGGAGTCGTCGACCCATCCCTTCGGCACGGCGACCCTGCGCGCGTCGTGGAGCGACGGCGCGGGCCAGGTCTGGCTCGTCGGTGACGACTGCACGGTGCTGCACTCGTCGGACGGCGGGTCGCGCTTCGAACAGCAGCGCCCCTGCCCTGCCGGCGCCGGCACCGAGATGCAGTCGGTCTGGGCCAGCAGCGCCGACGACGTCTACATTGCCGGCTCGTTCGTGTCGCGCACCGTCGATCGCGGCCAGCACTGGGCCGTGATCTCGCCGCCCGCGCCGGTGGCGGCGCCCTGGCGCGTCTGGGGCAGCGAGCCCGACGACATCTACGCCGCGGGCTACGGCGTCTGGCGCTCGACCAACAGCGCGCAGAGCTGGCGCATGGTCGATGGCTCGCGCTCGCGCGCGCCCGGCGATTGGTTCAGCGGCGTGTTCGGCATCGTCAACGAGCGCTTCGCATTCAGCGAGACCGGGCGGCTGGAACGCGGCTCGAAGACCGGCGCCAGCTGGCAGGGCCTGACGCCTCCAGCGGCCGGCTGGCACGCCGGCGTGTTCTGGGCCGACGGCGCGGCGGCGCTGTGGGCGCTGGGCCCGAGCCACGGGCTCTATCGTTCGACCGACGCCGGCAAGACCTTTCAGGCGATCGCGACGCCGCTCGGAAAGAGCACCACGTTCATCGCCATGCGCCGGCGCGAGGAGCAGCTCTATTTGTTAGCCGACGACCCGTCGCTGTCGGCGCCCGGGCCGTCGACGCAGGTGACGTTGCTGGTGTCCAGCGACGAGGGGCTCAACTGGTCGACCTACGCGACGGTGCCCTGGGGTGGCGTCGCGCTCGGCACCGTCGAGAAAGATCTCCTGATCGTCGGCGCGAACGGCCTGGTCGTGCGGCTGCGGTAAGCGCCGCGGGGAGCCGCTCACGGCGCGGGCGCGTCGTCGTGGATCGGCGCGGTTGTCGTCGGAAGCGCTCCTGCCGTCGCCGGCGTCGCCGGTCCGGGCTCCGGCGCGATCAGGCTGGAACAGGCGTCGGGCAATACCGGGCCGGGCGCGGCGTCGTCGGTCTGCTTCTTCTTGACCTCGGTGTTCTGCGCGTCGGGGCTGAACCACCAGGCCAGCGTGGCGCCGCAGCCGTCGTCGGGATCAGGGGGCGGTGGATCCTGAGCCTTGCAGTCCGGGCTGTCCTGGGGGCACTTGAGGCGCACGTGAAAATGATCGTGGTGCCCCCACCACGGACGCAGGCGCGCGAACCACGCTTCGTGGCGTGCCGGCCCCCCGCACAGCGTGCGGCGGATCGCCGGGTTCACGAAGATACGGTCGACCGCAGGATCGGACGCAGCGGCCGCGAGGAGCCGCTCGGTGCGTCGGGTCCAAAGGTGGCTCATCACGTGCGTCTTCAGATCGACGACGGCGGGCGGCCCCACCCGTTCGCGATCGGCGGCGCGCAGGTGACCGGCGCGCAGCCCCACCGGCGCGACGTAGCCGACGTCGACGTCCAGCCCGGTCTGATGGCTGCGGTGCCCCGACGGCGTCGGGCCGCCGCGCGCCTGCGAGAGATCGCCGACGACGACCAGGCCCAGGTGCTGTGCCCTGGCGGCGGCGCCGAGCCGGGCGATGAACGCGACCAGGTCCGGGTGTCCATAGTAGCGGTTGCGCGACCGGTGCAGGTCTTCGTAGCCGCGCCCGCTGGCCGGCAGGGCCACCGCGCCCTGCAGGCAGCCGTTCGAATAGCCGCCGATCGCCTGCGCGGGCCCGGTCGACGGCGTGCGCTGGTGATTCCAGAGCAGCGCGACGGGATTGGCGCGCGCGTCGGCGGCGACGGCGGAATCCGACGGCGCGGCCGTCAGCGCGGCGACGGCGATCCCGCAGGCCAGCACCAGCGCCGACAACCGGTCGATCATGTCCTCAGGATAACCTGCCGCGCGAATGCGTGCGTCTGCCGACTTGCGCGCGGCGCGCCGCGCTGGAATGCTGCGCGCTCGATGACGACCGACCGACGATCTGCGGCGAGAACAACCACGACCTCCCTGGCCGCGCTCGGACTGTGCCTGGCGCCGTTGCTGGACCCGGCTCCCGCCGCCGGCGGGCAACCCGACGCCGGCGCGTCCATGAGCGCGGCGGCTGCGGCCACCGCGGGCGCGGCGACGTCGGGCTCCCACGCGCCGGCGCCGCCGCCGCGCACGCCGCCGATGTTGACGCCCACACCGGCGCCGACAGCGGCTCGGACGCCGTTCGTCCCCTCCGACTTCCGCAACGAGCACGCGGGCGCGACTCACCTCTTCCGCGCCGCCGACCTTCCGCCGCCGCACGCCACGCCGTCGGTCGACAACGGAGCCAAGGTCATCGACCGCCCCGCCTCTGCCTGGCCGCAGGGGCCGCACGGCTTCAAGGTCGAGCTCTACGCCGACAAGCTCGACAACCCGCGCTACCTGCGCACCGCGCCCAACGGCGACATCTTCGTCGCCGAGAGCAAGCCCGGCCAGCTCCGCGTGCTGCGCGGCGTGGGTCCCGACGGGCGCGCGCAGCAAGTGGCGGTGTTCGTGCGCGACCTCAAACAACCGTTCGGGATCGCGTTCTACCCGCCTGGCCCGGATCCGCAGTGGATCTACGTCGGCAACACCGACTCGGTCTGGCGCTTCCCGTACCGAAACGGCGACCTGGCGGCGCGCGGCCCGCACGTGGTCGTGAACGACCAGATCCCGGGCGGTGGGCGGCTGCGCGGCGGCGGCCACTGGACGCGCGACCTCGCGTTCCCCGCTGACGGCAAGAAGATGTTCGTGTCGGTCGGCTCGCATTCGAACAACGACGACACCGACGACAACCCGGCCGAATTTCACCGCGCCGACATCCTGGAGATGAACCCCGACGGGACGGGGATGCGCGTCTACGCCTGGGGGATCCGCAACCCGGTGGGCATCGCATTTTGTCCCCGCACCGGCGAGCTCTGGACGTCGGTCAACGAGCGCGACCGCCTGGGCGACGACCTGGTGCCCGACTACATCACGCACGTCCGCGACGGCGGCTTCTACGGCTGGCCCTGGTACTACATCGGCGGCAACATCGATCCGCGCCACGCCGGCAAGCACCCCGAGCTGCGCGACAAGGTCACCGTGCCCGACGTGCTGCTGCAATCGCACCACGCCTCGCTGGAGCTGACGTTCTACGACGGCAAGCAGTTTCCCGCCGAGTACGCAGGCGACATCTTCGCGGCGCAGCACGGCTCGTGGAACCGCGCGCCGCGCACCGGGTACAGCGTGGCGCGCGTGCCGCTGCACCAGTCCGGTCACGCCACCGGCGAGTACCAGGACTTCCTGACCGGCTTCATCACCGCCGACGGCCAGGTATGGGGCCGCCCGGTCGGCGTCGCGGTCGCGCGCGACGGCGCGCTCATGGTCAGCGACGACGGATCGAACTCCGTCTGGCGCGTCAGCTACACCGGCAAGTAGCGGCGGGCGCGGCGGCACCGCGCGCTCCCGCGACCAAGGAGACGACGGCGCTCAGTTGCACAGGCCGTTGTTCTTGATCATCTGCAGCACGTTGCTGCACGCGGCGTCGCCCATCGACTTGGCGTTGTTGTACTCCTGGAGGCAGAGCGCCATCAGCTGAGCCTGGCTGGCGTTCCCGGAGTTGCAGCAGGCGAGCAGATCGGCGCAGCCGCCCGAGCCGCTGTCGGTGCCGGAAGCGCCGCCCGCGCCGGTGCGCGTGTCCGTGCCCGCGTCGGTGCGACCGCCGGCGCCGGTGCTGCCGCCCGCGCTGCTCGCGCCGCCGGCGCCGCTGCTGCCGCCGACCGCGCCGCTCGACCCACCCGTGCTCCCGTCGTTGTTCGAGGTGCTGCTGCTGCCGCAGCTCGCAAGGCCGATCGTCGACAGGACCATCATCGACAGGGCGAGCATCAGGGACCGATTGGGCGTGTTCATCGAAAGCTCCGAGCGTCAGTTCGCCGGCGATGAAAGCACGCGGGCGCGCTGCCTGTCCACGGATGAGGCCAAAAAGCCGGCAGAAACCACGCTTGACGCTGCGGCGCCCGTGCTTTTTTAGGGGTCGTCAGGAACGGGCCGCCGCGCAGCGCGGCGGCAGAAACCAGATTCCGACACCCACCCAAGCGTTCGAACGACGTCCGCCGGACGTCTCGAACGCACGAAAGGAGACAGTCATGTTCGAGCTCACGCGCGCATTCACCAACGGCAGAGGCGATACCTTCGACCGCGTCTGGAGCGACTTTGCGCTTCCGGCACTCGGCTTCAGCACGCAGGCGGTCCGCGTGCCCGCCGCGGACGTGGTCGAGACCGCCGACGAGATCGTCGTCCAGGTCGACCTGCCCGGGCACAAGCAAGAGGATCTACAGATCAAGGTCGACGGCGACGTGCTGACAATCGAGGCCGAACGCAAGGCGGAGCGCGTCCAGAAGGGCGAGGCCTACCACCGCTGCGAACGGATCGTCGGCAAGTTCGCCCGCTCGTTCACGCTGCCCGCGAACGTCGATTCGACGCGCACCGCGGCGAAGTACGAGGCCGGCGTGCTGCAGATCCGCCTGCCCAAGCGAGAAGAGGCGAAGCCCCGCACCATCAAGGTCGACGTCAAGTGACCGGCGCGCGGCGGGGTCTGCCCTGCGGGCGGCCCCTCTCCCGCGCCTCCGGCGCCGCCTCCCCCCGCAAGGGGGGAGGCCGATTGTCTTGAGCCGTCGGAAGACTCAGTGGTCGTGGTCGTGGCCATCGCCGTGATGGTGATGGCCGTGTTCGTGTTCTTCGCCGGGCTGGTGGCCGTGATCGTCGCCGTGATGATGATGATCGCCCGGGCCGTGCACGTGGCCGTGCTCCAGCTCTTCGGCGGTCGCGTCGCGCACCTCGACGACCTTCACGTCGAAGTGGAGGCGCATGCCCGCCAGCGGATGGTTGGCGTCGATGGTGGCGTAGTCGCCGCGCACGGCGGTCACGAGCGCCAGCATCGGACCGGCGTCGGTCGTGATCTGATACTGCATGCCGACCTGGACCTTGCCGGCGGGTAGCTTGCGCAACGGAATGTTGCGGACGTGGCCCTCGTCGCGCTGGCCGTAGGCGTCCTCGGGCGCCAGGCTGACGGAGATCGCGTCGCCGACCTGCTTGCCGTCGAGGGCCTTCTCCAGGCCGGGAACGATGTCGCCGGCGCCGTGGAGGTAGGTGAGTGGCTCGCCTCCCTCGCCTTCCGACGTGTCGAGGACTTTGCCCTCGTCGTCCTTGAGGGTGTAGCCAATGGTGACCGCCTTCTGTGCTCCAATCTGCATGCGCCGGATATTGGCATGAATCGCGCCGCTGGCCAGAGGGCCAACGTTGAAGGCTCACCACCCCGCGCGTGAGATTCCCCACCGGGTACCCGGTGCACTCCCGATTTGCGCGCGCGCCGCGCGTGGAGTGACGCTGGCCCCGCAATTGCGATGGGTCGGGGCATGGCCCTCGCCCTCGCGCCCCTCGCCTTTTCGACATTGCTTTTCGCCACCGCGGCTGCGACGCCCGACGTCGAGACGCTGCGTCTCGCGGCGCCCGCCCCCGCGCCCGACGAGGGCGGCCAACCTTCGTTTCGCCTGTCGCGTGCCGGCCTGGAGCTGGCGGGCGTGCTGGCGCTGGGCGCCGCGTGGTACGAGGCGGAGATCGACTTCAACGGCCGCGACTTCGACTTCGAACGCACCTGGAGCAGCCAGTGGACCAAGCTGGTCGATGGCCGCGGCTATCGCTTCGACGACAACGATCGCACCACCAACATCGCGCATGCGTTCGTGGGCCGCACGTATCACGGGCTCGCGCGCACCAACCACGCCACGATGTGGCAGGCGGTGCTCTTCGATCTCACGGCGTCGTCGCTCTGGGAGGCGGGCATCGAGAGCCAGGAGGTCTTCAGCATCAACGACACGCTCGTGACCGGCATCGGCGGCATCTCGCTGGGTGAGTCGGCGTTTCAGCTGGGCGAGCTGTTTGGCCGCAGCGCGCCCACGTGGCGCAACCGCCTGCTGCTGACGCTTTTCTCACCCGCGCGTGCGTTCCTGGCGCTGACCGAGGGTGCGCCGACCCCGAAGCCGCGTTCGGTCGACAGCCACGGCATCGCCGACGACGTCTATCACCGCTTCGCGCTGTCGGCGGGAGGCTCGTTCGCGGCGACGCCCGCGATGGGCGCGGCAGCGCCGTCGACAGCGGCCGCGACGCCGTCGGGAAGCAGCTTCGCCGCGCACCTGGACATGGAGATCATCAACCTGCACGCCTACGGCCGCGAAGGAGCGGCGCAACGAAACCTCTCCGGCGGGGAAGCGACCGCGTTCTCGGTCGGCTACGAGGGCACACCGGAGCGGCTCGACGAGCTGACGATCGCGGCGCGCACCTCGCTGTTCGGGCGCTACACGCAGGACGTCGCGGGCGACGCCGGCGATCGTCGCGGCGGCGCGCTGATGCTCGCCGCGGGCTCGGCGTTCAACCTCGGGCTCACCGAAGGCGACCGCACCGACGACTTCGTCACCGCCGTGCACATGCTCGGCCCGACGGCGGACGCGCTCATCTACCGCGGGCCGCTGACGTTCCGGCTGTCGAGCGACGTCTACGGCGACTTCGCGATGGTGCGGCCGTTCGCGCTCGGTCCCGATACGCCGGCGTCAATGCTCGCGGGTACGAAGTCGGTGCTGCGCGAGCACGACTACTACTACGCGATGGGCCTGACCGCCGCCGCGCGCGCGGAGGCGCGCTACGCCGGCGTGCGCGCGGGCGCGGCCTTCGAGTGGAGCGGCTACGATTCGATCCAGGGGCTGGATCGCGCGCAGGACGCCTACGCCGGCCCGACCGGGGTCTATCACGCCGGCGTCACCGACGACTTCGCGATCACCGACCAGCGGATGAAGGTGCACGTCTACACCGAGCTGCCGACGCCGATCGACGACGTGCACCTGGGGCTCTCGTTCGATCTCGAGCACCGCAGCGGCGAGCTCAAGGACATCACGCGCAGCGAGGACGAGGGGCGGGCGGCGGCGGTAATCTCGTTCGTGATGTGAACGCCGCGAACGACCGCGTCACCTCCGCGAGGCGTGAACCGACAGCGTCCAGCGCGCCGTACGCGTGCCCGCGCCGCTCCACGCGCGCGCCAGCTCCGGCTCGAGCGTGACCAGCGGGTCGACACCGCGCGCCCGCACGTAGGCGCGCAACGCCGACCAGGTCCGCACGTAGCCGAGCAACGAAGGCAGATCCCAATCGAGCGCCATCTCGAACGGCGGCGACGGGATCGGCTCGAAGGGAAAGCGCACGGCCGCATAGCCCTCTTCGACCAGTCGCCGCTCGGGTTCCCAGTAGCTGCCGAGGATGTCGGCGTAGACATGTTGCACCAGCGCGTCGACAGCGGGCGTGATGCGCGTGAGGTTGTAGCTCCAGACCGCGAGCACGCCGCGCGGCCGCAACACGCGCGCGGCCTCGGTGAAGAACGCGTCCTGGCGAAACCAGTGGAACGCTTGTGCCGCGGTGAGCAGATCCGCGCTCGCGTCGGCGGCGCCGGTCGCCTCGGCCTGGCCGACGCGATACGTGACGTTGGCGCGCCCCGGGGCCTCGGCCAGCTGCGCGGCGCTGGCGTCAACGCCGACGACCTCTGCGAAGTGGTCCGCGAGCGCCAGCGCCGCTTGACCATTTCCGGTGGCGACGTCGATCGCGCGCGCGCGCCCGGGCGCCGCCGTTGCCAGCCAGGAAAATAATGCGGCCGGATAGCTCGGGCGAAAGCGAGCGTAGTCGGCCGACTGCGCCGAAAACAGGTCCTTGAAGGTCATGTCTAGCCTGATTCCCTCAGTCTGGAGGTACCAAACCCAGGCAGCCATGATCAATGGGGGTGGAATGGGGACTGTCCGGCGCGCGCCGCCAGCGCGACGCGGCTGCACTGCGGCGTGTGGATTGACGCACGTCGGGGCCGTCGTATCCCCGACATCGGGGCGTGATTCCCACCCTGCTCCGGATGGGGTAAGGTTGGAGGGTGAGCGCCTTGGGTGCTGACGGCACAGGCGCCCGGGTGCGGGCGGCGCGCCGCGGTGGTTGGCGAGTCGGCGTGCTCGCGCTGCTGGCGGGCGCGCTGTTCGCGAGCAGTGGCTGCAACAGCTCGTTGGAGTTCCACAACCGGCCGATCGGCGGCACCGGCGGCACCGGGAGCATCGCTGGCACCGGCAACGGCGGCGCCGCGCCGGGCGTCGGGGGCGCCGGCGGCACGGGCAGCGGCGGCTCGCCGGCGACCATGGTGGATGCGGGTCCGGATCTGCCCGTCGATCAGGGGATCGACATTCGGCCCGATATCCGTCCCGACGTGGCGCCCGACGTTCAGCCTGACCTGCGCCCCGACGTCCGCGATACCGGCCCCGATGTCCACGACACGGGCGTCGATACGAATGGACCGGTGGTCTGCACGGCCAATGCAAACTGTAAATTGCCGGGATTGGTCTGCCTGACGACCGAGAGCCGCTGTGTCGAATGCGTCACCAGCAACGACTGCGCTGCCAATTCGGCGGCGAAGACCTGCGACACCACGAACCATCGCTGCATCGAGTGCATGAGCGCGACCGACTGCCCTTCGGTGGCGGTTGGCGAGGTCAAACCGTCGCAGTGCACGGCGAATCACCAGTGCCTCAACGGATGCGACGACAGCATGCCAACAACGTGCCCCAGCAAGCCGGCCGCGCTCGTCTTCGCGTGCACCAGCTTCGGCGGCGGCGTCAGCCTGTGCGTCTACTGCACGTCCAATGCCCAGTGCGCCCCGGGAGAGACCTGCACCGCCGACCACGCCTGCCTCGCGTGTCAGAGCAACGCCAACTGTGGCGGAACAACGCCGATCTGCGACACCTTGTTGACCGGACGCTGTGTGCAGTGTCTGGATTCGCGCAATTGCAACGGCGTTCCTGGCGCGCCGCTCTGCGACCCGGCGACGCTGACCTGCGTACCGGTCCCGTAGGGCCCTCTCTCGCGTCGTCACCCGCGCACCCCCGTCAGTTACCAGCGTGTCATTCGAACCCCCGACGGGAGGCGCGCTTCCGATCGTCAGTCCGCGGCACGTGGGTTGCTGAAGCGAGATCAGCGTGAGGGGGGCCAGCGATGGGAAGGCGTCTCGGCTACGGAGTCGCGTTTCTGGTGTCGTTCGCACTGGAGGGAAACCTCGGGTGCGGTAGCTCGGGTCCATCGGGGACGACGACCGGCGCGGGCGGCGCCGGCGTCGACGCTGCCGTCGATACGCCATCGGCGGGCGGCGCCGGCGGCGCCCCGACGACCGGCAGCGGCGGCGCAGGCGGCACGGCCGACGCGGGCACCGGCGCGTTGAGCTGTTCGGATCTCTTCGCGCCCACGCTGCAGACGTACTCCGTCGACATCAGCGACGCCGACTGGACCGCGATCCAGGCCGAGTTCATGTCGGCCGGCATGCTGACCGACCAGGCGTTCTTCGACTACCAGCCCAAGTACTATCCGGTGACGTTCCACTTCGGCAACGACGCCTCGAAGAACGCGTACATCCGTCTCAAGGGCGATTCGTCGTGGCGCGAGACGGTGCAGTACGACGGCGTGAACGGCAAGATGCAGTTCGTCGTGGCGTTCGATCAGCTCGACAGCCAGGCCACTTTCCACGGCGTCGGAAAGATCGGCTTCGACATGCCGCGCGCGGATCTGTCGTTCCTGCACGATCGCATCAGCAACACCTGGATGCGGCAGATCGGCATCGCAGCCCTGTGCGCGACCAGCGGCAAGCTGATGGTCAACGGCACCTACTACGGCCTGTTCGCCGCCGAGGAACGCATGGGCCATCGGATCTTGGGGGAGTTCTTCCCCGGCAACGGCGACAACGATCTGTTCAAGGGCGGCGCGACCGCCGAGACCAACTCGAGCACCGCCGACTGGAACAAGCTCAGCCAGTTCTGGAACGCGACGACACCCGCGGCGCTGGCGGCGATCGTCGACCTGCCGCAGTCGTTCCTGACCTGGGCCGCCGAGATGATGCTCAACGACGGCGACGGCTACTGGGGCGGCGACCACAACTTCTTCATCTACGATGAGGGTCCCAACCAGGGCTACGTCTTCCTGCCGACCGATCTCGATTCGACCCTGGATTTCCTGGGCTACTTCACCGGCGATCCGGTCTGGTGGTGGTCGTCGCGCCCGGGCCTCCAGTTCATCGGGCAGCAGTACCGCACGGCGATGAACGACGCCACGCTGCGCGGTCAATACACCGGCGCGGTGGCGACGCAGTTCGGCCGCTTCGACGTCTCGCAGTTCCAGAGCTGGCTCGATCAGTGGTCGGCGCAGATCCGTGACGCCGTCGCCGCCGACCCACACAAGCCGAGCTCGACCACGGTGGCCGTCTTCGACGCCGCGGTCGCGCTGGCGCGCCAGGGCGTGCAGGCGCGCGCCGACTTCGTCAGCCAGTGGCTCGCTTGCCAGCAGAGCGGCAGCGGCGTCGACCAGGACGGCGACGGTTACATCTGGTGCAAGGAGTGCGACGACACGACGGCCACGACTCACCCGGGCGCACCGGAGATCTGCGGCAACCAGGTCGACGACAACTGCAACGGCCTCTACGACGAGGGCTGCCCGAGCGCCGGCAGCGCCGACGCTGGCACGACCACGCCCGCGCCCGACGCCGGCGGCGGCCCGGCTCGCGACGGCGGGGCTGACTGAACACGCCGCGCGCCCGACCCGCGAGCAAAGGTGTAAAAGACACGGCGATGGATTCACCATCGCCTCCTCGAGACACGCCCGCCGATCGGCACGCGGTGCTCAAGCGCGCGCTGGGCCTGACCGCGGGCATCGGCGCCATCGTCGGCCTGGCCTTCGTCGTCGGGCGGCTGTACATCAGCAACGAGTCGGTGGCGGTCAACTACCTGGCGACGCGCGGACCGCGCCCACCGGGGCTCAAGATCTTCTTGCAGCGCGGGCAGGAGCTGACGGTGCTCGACCCGGCCACCGAGCTGCGCGACGGCGATCGGCTTCGCTTCGTCGTGCGCGCGAGCGCGCCCCGCTACCTGGTGCTGCGCGCGCGTGACGGCGCGGGCCGCGACCAGCAGCTCTATCCCGCGCCCGGCGCCGGGACCGCAGTCGCGGTCGAGCCCGGCCAGACGCTGCCCAGCCCGCTCGCGATCGACGCCACGCCCGGCAAGGAGACCGTGACCGCGCTCTTTGGCGAGCGCCCGTTTGCCGTCGGCGCGCCGCCGAGCGG
>Ga0265338_10005729_pt1 | contig 16062 bp, 10 predicted proteins | sample 42126metaG_FD_193579 | JGI IMG/M metagenome (GOLD analysis project Ga0265338, IMG submission 193579) | Rhizosphere microbial communities from Carex aquatilis grown in University of Washington, Seatle, WA, United States - 4-21-26 metaG | ecosystem: Host-associated > Plants > Roots > Rhizosphere... | reverse complement strand
TGCGCAGCGAGAAGGGTGTACCGGTCGATAGCCTGATCGTGGTCGCGCAGGTCTCGACCGCGCCGAGCCCGCCCGCTAGTTCTCGTGCGTGACCATCCTCGAACGCTCCGCAATCCTGCCGGAACAGTTCACGCGCTGGTTCGCCAGCCGCGTCTGGGCGCCGCGCGCCCACCAGCTCGACCTGTTGGACAAGGCAAGGGCCGGCAGATCGGTCCTCCTGATTGCACCGACCGGCGGCGGCAAGACTCTCGCGGGTTTTCTGCCGAGTCTGGTTGAGCTCAGTGGAACCTCAATGGCCTTCCCTGCGCGTGGCGGCGACGAATTAGCAGCGGAGAAACGCCTCCTCTCCACCGGCCGCGGCGTGCGGCGCGAGGGCGGACTGCACACGCTCTACATTTCGCCGCTCAAGGCGCTTGCTGTCGATATCGCGCGCAACCTGGAAGCGCCGGTGGCCGAGATGCGGCTGCCGATCCGGATCGAGACGCGCACCGGCGACACGCCGACCTCGAAGCGCCAGCGCCAGCGCCGCGATCCGCCGCAAATCCTGCTGACAACGCCCGAGCAGCTCGCGCTGCTATTGGCGTCCGCCGACGCGCCGTATCTGTTCGGCTCGCTTCGACGCGTCATCCTCGACGAGTTGCATGCACTCGTCACCTCGAAGCGAGGCGATCTTCTGTCGCTCGGTCTCGCGCGGCTTTTTCGCCTGTCGCCGCAACTCACATCGATCGGGCTGTCGGCGACCGTCGCCCAGCCCGACGAGCTGTGCCGCTTCATGGTGCCGCAGCGCGCGAAAGATTCGCGCGCCGATCTCATTATCGCGCAAGCCGGCGCCGCGCCCGATGTCGCGATGCTGAACAGCCGCGAACGGCTGCCGTGGGCCGGCCATTCGGCGCGCTACGCGCTCGGTGAAATGTACGAGCTGATCAAGACACACCGCACCACGCTCGTTTTCGTCAACACGCGCAGTCAGGCCGAAGGCATCTTCCAGGACCTCTGGCACCTCAACGACGATAATCTGGCGATCGCGCTGCATCACGGCTCGCTCGACGTCGCGCAGCGGCGCAAGGTCGAAGCCGCGATGACGGGCGGCTTGCTACGCGCCGTGGTCTGCACTTCGTCGCTCGATCTCGGCATCGACTGGGGCGACGTCGATCTCGTCATCAATGTCGGCGCGCCGAAGGGCGCGTCGCGGCTCCTGCAGCGCATCGGCCGCGCCAATCACCGCATGGACGAACCGTCGAAGGGCGTGCTCATTCCGGCCAACCGCTTCGAGGTGCTGGAGTGCCGCGCCGCGCTCGATGCCATCGCCGAGAACGCCCAGGACACGCCGGCGGCGCGCACCGGCGCGCTCGACGTATTGGCCCAGCACGTGCTCGGCTGCGCCTGCGGCGAACCGTTCCACGCCGATGAGCTATTTGCCGAGGTGACGACGGCCGCGCCATACACGGGACTGACGCGCGCCGATTTTGATGCCGCGGTGGATTTCGTCGCCACCGGCGGCTACGCGCTCAAGGCCTACGAGCGCTTCGCCCGCATTCGTCAGGGCAAGGAGGGCCTGTGGCGCATCACCCATCCGAATGTGGCGCAGCGCTACCGGCTCAATGTCGGCACCATCGTTGAAGCCGACATGCTGAAAGTGCGCCTGGTGCGTTCGCGCGCGTCGAAAATGATTCCGCGCGGCGGACGCATGCTCGGCCAGGTAGAGGAATATTTCGTCGAGACCATGGTGCCTGGCGACACCTTCGTGTTCGCCGGCGAGATTCTGAAATACGAAACCATTGTCGAGGACGAGGTGTATGTGTCGCGCACGACCGCGGAGGATCCCAAAGTGCCGGCCTACGAGGGCGGCAAGTTTCCGCTCTCGACCTACCTCGCAGGGCGCGTGCGCGGCATCATCGCGCATCCGCAAGAATGGCGCGGCCTGCCGTCCCAGGTGCGCGAGTGGCTGGAAATACAGGAATGGCGCTCGCAGATGCCGGGCCAGCGCGAGCTGTTGGTCGAAACCTTCCCGCGCGCCAACAAGCATTATCTGGTCTGCTATCCGTTCGAAGGCCGCCTCGCCCACCAGACGCTTGGCATGCTGCTGACGCGGCGCCTGGAACGCGCGCGAATGAAGCCGATGGGTTTTGTCGCCAACGAATATGCGCTCGCGGTGTGGGGGCTCGGCAACGTGGCACAACACATTGAGCGCGGCACACTTTCGCTCGACAAGCTTTTCGATGAGGACATGCTCGGCGATGATCTCGAAGCCTGGCTCGCCGAATCGGCGCTGATGAAACGGACCTTCCGCAACTGTGCGATCATTGCCGGGCTGATCGAGCGCCGTTTTCCGGGCGAGGAGAAGTCGCGCCGTCAGGTCACCATCTCGACCGATCTCGTTTACGACGTACTGCGCAGCCATCAGCCCGACCACGTGCTGTTGCGCGCGGCGCGAGGCGACGCCGCGACTGGCCTGCTCGATGTCCGCCGGCTCGGCGAAATGCTCTCGCGCATCAGCGGCCGAATCGTCCATAAGGCGCTCGACCATGTCTCACCGCTCGCCGTTCCGGTGATGCTGGAGATCGGTCGGGAAGCGGTTTATGGCGAAGCGGCCGATACGCTGCTCGCCGAGACCGAGGCCGAGCTTGTGAAGGAGGCCATGCAGTGAGGGGACCTGCGACCGCGACAGTCGACCTGCCGCTGAGGGCGGGGGACACCAAGGAGCACGCGATCGTCATTTGCGACACCACCCTCACCGCCGACCCGGCGGGAGCGCTGTACTGGCCGGACGAAGGCCTGCTCGCGGTCGCCGATCTACACTTGGAAAAGGGCTCCGCTTTCGCGGCACGCGGCGTGTTGTTGCCGCCCTACGACACGGCGGCGACGCTGGCGCGCCTGGGGCGCCTGATTGCGCGCTATGCGCCGCGGCTTGTGATCGCGCTTGGCGATAGCTTCCACGACGGTGGTGGCGCCGCGCGCATGGCGGAACCGGACCGCGCCGCGCTCACGGCACTGCAGCGCGGGCGGGACTGGCTGTGGATCGCCGGCAATCACGATCCTGGTCCGGCGGCCGGCACCGGCGGCCGCTTCGCCGATGTGCTGGCGCTCGGTCCCCTCATTTTTCGGCACGAACCGTCACCGCTTTCATTCGACGGCGAGATCGCCGGCCATCTCCATCCGCAAGCCCGCATCGCCCGCCGCGGCCGCGCCGTGAGCCGACGCTGCTTCGCCGCCAATACGCGGCGTCTTATCATGCCGGCATTCGGCTCCTACACCGGCGGCCTCAATGTGCGCGACCGCGCCATCGCGACGCTGTTCGGCACGCTCGATTTCACCGCCCACATGCTGGGCGACAGCCGTCTTTACGTCGTCACGGCGACGCGCTGCCTGCCGGATTGATTGCTATTTTCGCTTCGCCGTGCGCGCCGGACTGGCTGGCGCATTCCATGCGGCGGCCGCCTTCACATTGACGGCGTCATCGGGCTGCGGCTCGGCGGCAAAACTCTTCACCGCATTGCGCGCGGCGGCCAGCGTCTGTGGATCGAGGTGCGAGGCAATCTCATCCCGCTTCGCCGCCGCTTCCTTGTCGCCCTGATCACCCGCAAGGGCGAACCATTTGTAGGCCTCGGCATCGTTTTTTTGCACGCCGATGCCACGCGCGTAGAGGATGCCGAGATTGTACTGGCTGTCTCTGACACCGTGATTGGCGGCCTTGCGGAACCACTCAGCGGCTTGGTTGTAATCCGGCGGCCCGTTCACTCCCTCCGCATAGATCACCGCGAGATTATGCATGGCCTTGCCGTTGCCCTTGCGGGCAGCGGCTTCATAAAGCTCGCGCGCCCGGGCGAGGTCTTTCTTGACGCCGACGCCCTTCTCGTAGAGCCCGCCGAGCCGGAATTGGGCGGGAGTAAGCCCGCCTTGGGCGGCGCGTTCGAACCAATGTGCGGCGGCTTGGGCGTTCTGCGGGACGCCGCGGCCCTCGGCAAAACGTGTCGCCACTTCGTAGGCTGCGGCCGGATCGCCCGCAATGGCGGCGGCGCGCAAGGCCGGATCGCCGATGGTGGCAGGAAGCTTGTCGTCAGCGATCGGGGTCCCGTGCCTCGCCGGTGACGCCGTCAGCGGCACGGTTTCGGGACTCGGCAGAGCGCCAGTGATGTCAGGCGATGCCCATGACGGCAGCGCCGCGGCGGCGTGTCGGCCGCCTGACGATGGCGCCGGCACGGTTGCCGGCGTTGGGCCAGCATCCTGCGGCTGCATGGATTGCCGTTGCGGCAAGGCTTCTTTGGTCGCCGGCGGCTGCACTGCTGGAGCGTTGAACGAGCGAGGTGGAACGGGCAGAGACGGTCCGGCGGGCTGCGGCAGCTTCTCTGGAGTGACGGCCGGCGGCACGGCGGGCGGCGGCGCCTGCTGAGGGATGGACCGCTGCTGCGTTTGCGGCACCACGGTCACGCCGCTGTTTTGAAAAAACTTGGCCACAACCCGCGCGCCGCCGAGCAGAATGAGGACGGCGGCCCCGGCGACGATAAGCGTGTGCAGCCGCTGCGAACTTTTCTTGGGCTGCGCCGCGGCGGACGCGCCAGCGGCACTAGTCGGCTTTTCTCCCGGCCGCTGCGCGGCCGCAGCCTGCGCGGCACGGCGCGCGGCCGCGATGAAATCCGGCCGTCCGGCATCGGCGATCACCGGCGGCTTGACCGAACCGATTGCCGCTTCTGAAGCGGCGATGCGTTCCGCCGGCGACAGGCTGGAACGCGCGTGACCCGGGGTCGAGCCAGGCTCCAACGGGTGATCGGGTGGCAATGACGGATCGATCGGCATCCGAGCTGCAGATATCTGCGCCGCGGTCTCGAGCTCTGGGAGCGGCTCCGGGGCAAGCGGCGGCGCAATGTTGGCCGCTGGCGGCAGCGCACTGTGCGCCACAATCGATTGCGGTGTGGGCGCCGACAATGAGGTAGACACTGTGGACGGCGATGCTTCGCCGCCGCGCAGTCCGCCCTCGATGCTGGCGAGCCTGTTGACGACGTGCTCGACCGTTTCCTGCACGGCCTCAAGCGAATCGCGGGTACGGCGGTCGTTCGCCTTCATCTCGGCAACGTCGCGCTCGACCCCCGGTGACGGTGCGGCGCCTAGCGCGCCCGCGGCCATGCTATTGCTGCGCATCTCATTGAGATGCACCAGAAGGTCGGATAGCCCACGCTCGATCGCTTCCAGATGGCCGAGCCGCGCGTCGGAGGCGTCGAACCGCTGCACCAGGGCGGCGATGCGATCCTCAAGATGGGCAAGCGCCGCATGGTCGGTATGGGTGAGCTGAACCCAGTCGAGCTTTTCGATCAGCCCCGTGAGCAGCTTTTCCAGATCGCGCGGCACCGCCTGACCAGCCTCGCTCGATGCCGTCAGAGCAGCGGCAAGCGAATCGATGCGCTGCTCGAGCGCGGAAACGTCGTGACCAGCTCCCGCCGACGCTGTCAGCGTGGCGGCAAGCGTGTCGAAGCGCTGCTCGAGCGCGGAAACGTCGTGACCGGCTCCCGCCGATGCTGTCAGCGTAGCGGCAAGCGAGTCGAAGCGCTGCTCAAGCGCGGAAACGTCGTGACCGGCTCCCGCCGATCCCGTCAGCGTGGCGGCAAGTGAGTCGATGCGCTGCTCGAGACCCGACACGTCGCGGCCCGAGCCGCTCGACGAGGTCAGCGCCGCGGCGAGGGTGTCGATGCGTTGCTCCAGCGCCGAGACCGCATGGCCCGTGGCCGCGGTGTTGGCGAGGACGTCAACCTGGCCGGCAAGCGTGCGCACCTCTTCGGCAACGCGCGCCAGCGTATCGTTCGACGCGACGTGCGAAACGACGCCGCGCAAGCCCCCGATCGCAGTTTCGAGCTGCTGCAGCGCCGAGGGATCGTCCTTGGCGATGATCAGGTCGACTTTCTGCGACAGCGCCTTCACCGCTTCCTCGAAGCCAACCAAATTTTCCGCCGGCGTCAGCACACGCAGCGCGTCGCGGATTTCCGTCAGTCCGCACTCGAGACCGGCGAGCGCGCTCGGATCGAGACCGGATTGGCGGCTGTGATCGATGCGCTCGCCAAGCGCCTTGATTTCGATTTCGAGCGACTCCACCGCGCGCCGCGGGAGTGCTTCGTTGAGCTGGCGGCCGATTTCGGCGAGGTCCGAACGGATCGAGGCGATCGCCTTCTCGATATCGCTCGACGGCTGCAACGCCTCAATGCGCGCCGTGATCTGGCGCAGTTGCTGCTCGAGGCTGGAAAAATCGACCGTCGGGGCGCTGACCACGGCAACCGGACCCGCGGATTTTTCAGCCGGCATTGAAATCTCGCGCGCCGAGGCAAGCGGCGGCGTGGCTTCCGCGGCCGCGGCCGGTTCGCGCAACGAAGCGCGCGCCGTCACGGCTGCGCCGTCGAGCGTCTGCTGCCGGGCCGCGATTTCGGCGACCGCATCGTCAATAGAGAGGCTCGACTCGGGTCTGGCGCGGGGCCTCCGCGGCGCGCCCGTCAGCCGCGGCGGCGATTCATCAACCGCTGCTGCCGGCGTCGGGGGTGGCGTTCTGGGCCGGGATGTGGCGCGCGACAGGCGTTCGATCTGCGCTGACAGCTGATCGAGCCGGGTATGCATCTCGCCGATGCCCTCACGGGCCGGAGCCGATACCCGGCGCGCCTCATCACGGGCGACCACCAGCAGCCGCGCCTCTTCGGCCTCCCGCGCGGCAGCGTCGCGGCGCTGTGCGTCTTCGGCGGCGCGCGCGAGCGTTTCGCGGCGCGCCTCTTCGCGCGCGACTTCGAGACGCCGCTCCTCGGCTGCGCGTGCCGCCTCCATGCGCGCTTCTTCTCGGGCAGTCTCGCGGGCGACTTCGAGGCGGCGCTCCTCTTCGGCCTCGCGGGCGGCAGCCTCTTGGGCGGCCTCTTGGGCCGCCTCTTCGCGCGCCGCCTGGCGGGCAGCTTCAAGGCGCTGGGCCTCCTCGGCAGCGCGAGCGGCCGCTTCGCGGCGTGCCTCTTCCCGCGCGGCCTCGCGCGCCGCTTCGAAACGGCGCTCGTCCTCGAGGGCGCGCGCGGCTGCTTCGCGACGCGCTTCTTCACGTGCGGCCTGGCGGGCGGCCTCGCGAATGGACTCAAGGCGACGCGCCTCTTCGGCGTCGCGAACCGCGGTATCGCGCGCAGTGCTGTCTCTGACTATCGCGTCGCGTCGCGGCTCATCGCGCCCGCGCTCGCGCTCCCGCGCATCGCCACGATCCCCTTTGCGGCGCGGGCGATCCCAGTCGCGACGGGGCCAGCCCTCGCGGTCGCGCCGGTGAGGTTCGCCTTTGGATTCGCCTCTAGGTTCGCTATGGGGCGGGCGCTCGTCGCGCTCGCCGCGCCGGTTCTCGCGGTAAGGACGGCCTTCGTACTTGACCGGAGCGACATCGCGTTGGCCGCGCGCGGGCGGCGGCTGCGGTTCGGGCGTCGCCGCACGCACCGGACGCCGGTCAGGAGCGTCGTCGCCGCTCTTTCTGATCACCCTGTTGAGCCACTCGTCGACAGACACGTCGATGCGCTGCGCCACGTCGCGCTCGGCCTCGCGCGGCTGTGGGCGCAGGCCTCTCAGATTCCACGGACCGCCAGATTTCATCCTCGCGCTCAGACCACAGTGGAAGGGGCCGTATGCGCCCCCCTCTCGGGCCACCGCTGATTACGAAACAAGCGCACGGCGCGACCCTCTTTCCCCGCATCCCGACTTTTCCGGATTAGGGTAAACAAGCGGTTAAGAACTGCCGGGCGACCGCCAAACAGTCTGTTGCGCCGGCCTTTTGTTCAATGCCGTCCTGGCCCAGCCGGAAGCGCCAAGGTCCGGCCTTTCGCCGCCCATGTAACCGTTACGGTAACGTGCTCGGCGAACTCCGCCAGATCTTTACAAGTCGCTGCTGGAAGACCGGCTTAGGTCCTGACTGGACTTCAGAAGTGGACGTTCAGCCCGCGGTCAGACCGCCGTCGATCACGAGTTCCGCGCCCGTAGTGAACGCGGCTTCGTCGCTGGCCAGAAACAGGATCGTGCGCGCGATCTCATCGGGCTGCGCCAGCCGGCCGAGCGGGGCCGCATGCATAAAATTGTCCGCCAGCTTTTTCGGGTCGCGCGCCGACGCGATCATCGACTGCAGCATCGGCGTTTCGACAAACGACGGGTGTACGGAATTGCAGCGGATATTGTAGCCTCTGCGCGCGCAATGCAGCGCCACCGATTTCGTCAGCAATCGCACGCCGCCCTTGCTGGCGCCATACGCGGCGAGATTGCCTGAGCCGATAATTCCGGCAACCGACGACATGTTGACGATCGAGCCGCCGCCTCGGTCTTTCATGACGCGCACGGCGTGCTTACACCCAAGAAACGTACCGTCGAGGTTGACGGCCATCAGCGCCCGCCACTCGTCAAGCGTTGTTGTCTCGACATCTTTAAACAGCACCGTGCCCGCGCTGTTGATGACAATATCGATGCGTCCGAATTCAGCGGCCACCGCGTCGGTGACCGCGATCCAATTCGCCTCGCGCGTCACGTCCAGGCTGCGAATGGATGCGCGGTGTCGGAGCAGCGCCAGCGCGGGAGCCGACAAAGCCTGCTCGCGGTCGGTCAAGACAACCTTGGCGCCCTCGTCGAGCAGCAAGTTCGCGGCGGCAAGGCCGATGCCCGATGCCCCGCCCGTGACCAGAGCGACCTTGCCCTCAACGCGACCCATGCGATGCCGCCGATCCAATGCGCCGCGTCAGGCTAGTGCTGGTGGCACGCGCTGGCTAGTATCTGCGGTGCACAATGGATTCTCGCCGGAGAGACGGCATGCCGGACGCCTTTATCTACGATCACGTGCGCACCCCGCGCGGCCGCGGCAAAGTCGACGGCGCGCTGCACGAAGTGACTGCGCTCAATCTGGCGAGCCAGGCGCTCGGCGCCATCAAGGACCGCAATCAGCTCGATACATCGCATGTCGATGATGTGGTGATGGGGGTCGTCGACCCGATCGGCGAGGCGGGCGCCAACATTGCGCGGCTCGCCGCCTTGGTGGCGGGTTTCGGCGACAGCGTCGCCGGCGTGCAGATCAACCGCTTCTGCGCCTCGGGGCTCGATGCCGTCAATTTCGCCTCGGCGCAGATCATGGCCGGACAGCAAGAACTCGCGATCGGCGGCGGGGTCGAATCAATGAGCCGCGTCGGCATCGGGTCCGCCGGCGGCGCCTGGTCGGTCGACCCGTCGATCGCGGTTGCGCATTATTTCCTGCCACAGGGAATTTCCGCGGATCTGATCGCCACCAAATACGGATTTTCGCGGGACGATGTCGACGCCTACGCGGTCGAGAGCCAGAAACGCGCCGCGGCGGCGTGGAACGATGGCCGCTTTTCTCGTTCGGTGATGGCGGTGAAGGACGTGAACGGCCTCACCATTCTCGACAAGGACGAACACATGCGGCCGGGCACGACCATGCAGTCGCTGGCCTCGCTGCAGCCTTCGTTCGTCCAGATGGGCGAGAAGGGCGGCTTCGATGCCGTGGCCATTCAGGCGCATCCCGACGTCGAATACATCAACCACGTCCACCACGCCGGCAATTCGTCGGGCATCGTCGATGGCGCCGCCGCGGTGCTGGTCGGCAACGCGGGTGCCGGCAAGCGGGCGGGCCTGAAACCGCGGGCCAAGATCAGAGCCTTCGCCAATATCGGCTCGGAGCCGGCGCTGATGCTGACCGGTCCGGTCGATGTGACCGAGAAGGTGCTGAAAAAGTCCGGCATGACGCTCGCCGACATCGACCTGATCGAAGTCAACGAGGCGTTTGCTTCGGTCGTGCTGCGCTATCTGCAGGCCTTCGATCTCGATCCCGCCAAAGTCAACGTCAACGGCGGCGCCATCGCCATGGGCCATCCGCTCGGCGCCACCGGAGCGATGATCCTCGGCACTGTGCTCGACGAACTCGAGCGGCGCCAGCTGTCGACCGCACTGATCACGCTCTGCATCGGCGCCGGCATGGGCACCGCGACGATCATCGAGCGCGTGTAAGAGACGGGGTGACATCGATGCCGAAAATCGACATCGCCAAACTGACACCCGATATCCGTACCGGCTATCCGCCGCCATACGATCGCGTGGTCGTGGGCCGCGAGCGCAAGCGGCTCGGCAACGCGGTCGGGCTCGATCAGTTCGGCGTCAATCTTACCACGCTCAAACCCGGGGCGGCCTCGGCGTTGCGCCACTGGCACGAACAGGAAGACGAGCTGGTGTTTATTCTGGAAGGCGAAGTCGTGCTGATCGAAGACGACGGCGAGACGCCGCTCAAACCGGGCGATGCCGCGGGTTTCAAGGCCAACAGCGGCGTCGGTCATCACCTCGTCAACAAATCGGACCGGGATGCCGTTTATCTTGAAATCGGCACTCGGTCGAAATATGAGCGCGCGCATTATTCTGAACCAAATGTGGATCTGATGGTGGTGCGCGACGACAAAGGCGCGCGTTACACCCACAAGAACGGTGAGCCGTACCGATGAGCTTCACCAATTTCACGCTCGATGTCGGCGCCGACGGCATCGCCGTCGTGACGTGGAATGCGCCGGGCCGCTCGATGAATGTCATTGACGGGACGGTGACCGAGGAGCTTGCGGCGATCGTCGAACAGACGGCCGCTGACGCGGCAGTGAAGGGCGTCGTCATCACGTCGGGCAAGGACACGTTCTGCGCCGGCGCCGATCTCACAGTACTGCAGGCCTTGAGCCACGCCTTTGCGGAGCTCGCGGCATCGCAGGGCGAAGAAGCGGCGAACGCGCGCTTTTTCGAGGACAGCCGCAAATGGTCGCTGCTTTGCCGCCGCATCGAGACCTGCGGCAAACCATGGGTCGCGGCGATCAATGGCACCGCGGTCGGCGGTGGCTTCGAGCTGACACTCGCCTGTCACCACCGCATCGCTGCCGACAACGCCAAGACCCGGCTGGGGCTGCCGGAGGTGAAGGTCGGCCTGTTCCCCGGCGCGGGCGGCACGCAACGGATCGCGCGTATGATGCAGCCGGCCGATGCGCTGCAATTCCTGCTCAAGGGCGACCAGATCGACGTCGCGCGCGCCAAGGCCATGAAACTCGTCGACGCGGTGGTACCCGCCGCCGATCTGATCCAGGCCGCCAAGGAATGGATTTTATCGGGCGGCTCGGCCCAGGCACCGTGGGACATTGAAGGCTTCAAGCTGCCCGGCGGGCCGGTGCATTCCAAGGCAGGCATGATGGTGTTCACGCCGGCGAATGCGCTCTATCGCCGCGAGACCTACGACAATTATCCGGCGGCACGCGCCATCATGCAGGTCGTCTATGAGGGCCTGCAACTGCCCATGGACCAGGCGTTGCGCGTCGAGTCGCGTTATTTCGCGCATATCCTGCGCTCGCCGCAGGCGGCGGCGATGATCCGCTCGCTGTTCGTCTCATTGCAGGAAATCAACAAAGGCGCCCGCCGGCCACCGGCAGTGCCGCGCAAGACCTTCAAGAAGATCGGCGTGCTCGGCGCCGGCTTCATGGGCGGCGGCATCGCCTATGTGAGTGCGCTCGCCGGCCTCGATGTCGTGCTGGTCGATCGCGACCCTGAAACCGCCGCGAAGGGCAAGGTGCATTCTCAGGCGCTGATGGACGAACAAGTCAAGCGCGGGCGCGCCAACGCGGCCGAACGCGATGCGCTCCTGAAACGCATCGAGCCCACTGCGGACTACGTTGCGCTGAAAGATTGCGAGCTGATCATCGAGGCAGTGTTCGAGGATCGCAAGGTCAAGGAGGAGGTGATCGGCCGGGCGCAGAACGTCATCGGCAAGGACACGATCTTCGGCTCCAACACCTCGACGTTGCCGATCGGTTCGCTCGCCGCCGCGTTCAAGGATCGCACGCGCTTCCTCGGCATTCATTTCTTTTCGCCGGTCGAGCGCATGAGCCTGGTCGAGATCATCCTCGGCAAGGACACCAATGACACGGCGCTTGCCGGTGCGCTCGACTACGTGCGCACCATTCGCAAGACCCCGATCGTGGTGAACGACTCGCGCGGCTTTTACACGTCGCGCGTGGTCGGCACCTATCTGCGCGAAGGCCACCTGATGCTCAGCGACGGCGTACCAGCCGCCATGATCGAGAATGTCGGCCGCATGGCCGGTATGCCGGTGGGTCCGCTCGCGCTCAACGATGAGGTCGCGGTCGATCTCGCCTGGAAAATTTTGCAGGCAACCGAAGCCGATGTTGGCCCCGACAAGGTCGACGCACGGCAAAAGGCGTTGCTATCCGAGATGGTGGAAAAGCGGGGCCGGCTCGGCCGCAAGAACGGCAAGGGTTTTTACGATTATCCCCAGAGCGGGCCGAAACGGCTGTGGCCGGGGCTTGCCGATCTACAGCCGCGCAAACTCGATCCCGACGCGATCGACGTCGCGGAGCTCAAAGAGCGGCTGCTGGCGATCCAGGCGCTCGAAACCGCCCGCTGTATCGAGGAAGGCGTGGTCACCGACATGCGCGAGGCCGATGTCGGCTCGATCCTCGGCTTCGGTTTTGCACCTTTCACCGGCGGTACCATCTCCTACATTGATGGCATGGGGGCTGCGGCGTTCGTGGCACTGTGCAGCCGTTTGGCGAAGCGCCATGGGGACCGTTTCAAACCGTCTAAACTATTGGCCGAAATGGCGAAAAAGGGTGAGACGTTCTACCGGCGCTTTCCGCCGAGCGAGCGCAAGGCGGTCGCCTGACCATCATGGCGGTGACATTGCCCTTGACGGCGGGCCGCGTGTAAGGTCGCGGCCAATTTTTTCCGGGACCCTGCATGGCGCGTGATCAAGTCGACCTGACGCCCATCGAGCGGCGGGACGAACTCGTCGCTTGGCTGGCGCAAGGCGTCCGGCCGAAGTCGCAATTCCGCATCGGCACCGAGCACGAGAAATTCGCCTTCACGCTCGAAGGTCATCACCCGGTCCCCTACGAGGGGCCGCACGGCATCCGCGCCCTGCTCGAAGGCATGCAACATCTTCTTGGTTGGGAGCCGATCATGGAAGGGCCGAACGTGATCGGCCTCCATGACGTGACCGGCGGCGGCGCCATTTCGCTCGAGCCGGGCGGTCAGTTCGAACTGTCGGGCGCGCAGGTCGAGACCGTACACCAGACATCGCGCGAGCTGATGGCGCATCTGGCGCAGGTGCGCGAAGTGGCGCAGCCGCTGCACATCGGCTTTCTCGGCCTCGGCATGGCGCCGACCTGGAGCCGCGCCGACGTGCCGCGCATGCCCAAGGGCCGCTACAAAATCATGACCGCCTATATGCCGAAGGTCGGCAGCCTCGGCCTCGACATGATGTATCGCACCTGCACGGTGCAGACCAACCTCGACTTCTCCTCGGAAGCCGACATGGTCAAGAAACTGCGCGTGTCGCTGGCGCTGCAGCCGATTGCGACGGCGCTGTTTGCCAACTCGCCGTTCACCGACGGCAAACCCAACGGCTTTCTGTCGTTCCGCTCGGAAATCTGGCGCGACACCGACAACGATCGCGCCGGCATGCTGCCGTGGGCGTTCGAGCCGGGCATGGGCTTCGAGCGCTGGGTCGACTACGCGCTTGATGTGCCGATGTATTTCATCAAACACGGCGACGAATACGTCGACATGGCCGGGCTGTCGTTTCGCGATCTCCTGGCCGGCAAGCTGCCCGGTATGCCGGGCGTGCGCGCCACCATCTCCGACTGGGCCAACCACCTAAGCACGACCTTTCCCGAGGTCCGGCTCAAACGCTATCTGGAAATGCGCGGCGCCGATTCCGGTTCGCTGCCGAATTTGTTGGCACTGCCGGCGTTCTGGGTCGGCATTCTTTATGATGACAATTCGCTCGATGCCGCCTGGGACTTGGCCAAGAACTGGACCGCGGAGGAGCGGCAAAAGCTGCGCGACGACGTCCCAAAATTTGCGCTCGCCGCGAAGGTGCATGGCCGCACCGTCTTTGAAATCGCCACCGAGGTTCTTCGGCTCGCCCACGCCGGGCTCACGCGCCGCAAACAGCTCAACCCCGCGGGCGAGGACGAGACGCGGTATCTGGGGGTGCTCCACGAGCGGTTGCTGCGCGGCAGCACACCGGCGCAGGATCTCCTGGCAAAATTCAACGGGCCCTGGCATGGCTCGGTCGATCCGATTTTCACCGAAGACGCCTATTAGAACGTGAACCGGGAAGCGGGCACTGGTTTCCGGAAAATCACGCTCCGTTGACAGGCCCCCCTGCGCGCCTTCGGTTACATTGTCTCCGTCATAGAGACAAATAACTAAGCCTGTTTTTGACGTTTTTTTACGAGTTCCGGTCAAACTGGCGCAATGACGAAGGCCCTGACTGCCGAAATGCAGCACAAACATGCCGAGCGGCAACTTTTCACCGCGCGCCGGGCATTGAGTCATCTCGTGGAGCTGTACGAGAGCGGCCAGTGGCGGCACCTCTATAAGGAGGAGGCCTTCGCCGAAGCGGTCCGGCAGGCGCGCCAAGCCGTCGATTCGTGGGCGGGCGCCGTGGCCAAAGCCGAAGCCCAGGCCAAAGCCAAGGCAAACGCCATTTAGCTGAACGCCGTCCAACCCATCGGGAATCGCGCGCCACCGCGGACTGTGTCCTGCACCAATCTGCGGGCACCATCGCTTATCTCATTCAAAACTTTTTGCTCAGGCCTGCAACAAAAGGTTGCGACAAGCGAAGCCATGACACGGGCTGCGGCTTGCCTGTATGCTTCCCATCGCTGGCTTTTCTCCCACGAGGGTCCTCATCATGAGCCACTACCCTGCCGCGCGCGCGCCGCTGTCGCGCCGACGTTTCCTGAAAAATACAACGCTCACCGCCGGAGCGCTCACCTTGCCGGCAGCACCGTTCGTCGCCCGCGCCGCCACTGCACTGAGGCCGGTGTCCATGACGCTCGATTGGATCTATCAGGGCCCGAATGTCGGCTTCATCATGGCCCGCGATAAGGGCTTCTATCGCGAAGCCGGCCTCGACGTCACCGTGACCTCCGGCAAAGGCTCGGGCACCACCGCGCAGCTCATCGCCAGCAAGGCGAGCCAGTTCGGTTTCTCCGACGGCTATGGGGTCGCCACCGCCATCTCGAAGGGCATGCCGATCAAGACCATCGGCAGCGTGTTTCGCAAAAATCCGGCGGCCCTGATCGTGCTCGCGGAGTCCGGCATCGTCTCGCCGAAGGATCTCGAAGGCAAGACCGTCGCCATGACGGCGGGCAGCGGGCAGTTTCAACAATGGCCGGCCTTTGCCAAGGGCGCCGGCATCGACGCCACGAAGATCCGCATGGTCAACATCGATCCCGCCGGCGTCGGCCCGGCGCTCGTCAGCAAAAAGGCCGACGCCATCGGCGGCTACGCTCAAGGCTACGTGCCGGCGATCGAAATTCGCGCCAAGAAAGAGGTCCGCATCTTCTGGTTCGCCGACTATGGCGTCAACGTCGTGTCCAACGGCATCATCGTGCACAACGACCTGCTCAAGAGCGATCCGGAATTGGCGCGGACCTTCGTGGCGCAGAGCATCAAGGGCTTCCTGTACGGCCGCCAGCATCCGGACGAGGCGGTCGCCTCCGTCAAACGCTATCTGCCCACGGTCGACCCGGCGATCGCACGGCGCGAACTGGAATTATCCTGGAAAACCTGGGTGACACCGAACACCAAGGGCAAGCCGCTCGGCTGGGAGGCCGATGCCGATTGGAATTCGACCGTTGCGGTGCTCAAGCGATATGGCGGCGTAGGCACACCACCGGCGCTCAGCGCGCTCTACACCAACGAATTTGTGCCGACGGGCGCCGAATACGTGCCGCCCCAGACCGCCTGAACGGCCTACCGGCTGTGGTCTTCCAGGCGCGACGCACAGCCGTCCACCGCTGGCATAACGCTTGCTTTTCAGCGGCTTCGCGACCGGCTATCAAGCTATCGGGCGAGCACGCTTGCTGTCGTCCTTCATGCCGGCCACTGATCCCTGGAGGTGAGGCTATGCGCTCTTCGCATTCTCAGACTGCGCCGGTATCCCGACGCCGCTTTCTCAAACAATCCGCACTCGCCGCCGGCGCGCTCGCCGTGCCAGCCGCACCGTTCGTCGCGCGCGCTGCGACG
>Ga0265338_10005728_pt1 | contig 16065 bp, 14 predicted proteins | sample 42126metaG_FD_193579 | JGI IMG/M metagenome (GOLD analysis project Ga0265338, IMG submission 193579) | Rhizosphere microbial communities from Carex aquatilis grown in University of Washington, Seatle, WA, United States - 4-21-26 metaG | ecosystem: Host-associated > Plants > Roots > Rhizosphere... | reverse complement strand
TGAACGACGAGCCCATGGCGCTGCGGCTCTCGGCGACGGACACCTACGCGAAGGACGTCGGCAATGACGCGCGCGTGGGCCTAGGCCTTCTGGCCGCGTACGATCTCTAGGCCCATCTGCTTGGCGCGATCCCAGCACCACGAGACGAGCTCCACGCCACCCACGGTCACCGTCGCAGCGAGGATGAGCAACAGCGTCGCGCCGACGTACTGCGGCCAGGTGAGCCTGTTGCCCCAGTGGTCGTTGAAGCAGAAGCCGAACTTCGGCATGTACAGCCACACCTCGTGCAGCGCGTAGAGCCAGAGCGACGTCGTGCCGTACCACTCGAGCACGCGCCGCGGCACCGAAGGCTTCGCATCACCGACGCGCAGCTCCACGAGCGCGAAGAGCAGCGTCACTGCCATGACCACGCACACGCGTTGCCACTGGCCGGCGGGCTCGCTCCACGGATCGTGCTCGCCAAACGCCGCCGCGAAATGGCCGGTGACGATTCGCGAGACCACCGCCCAGATCGCGAGCACGCCCCACACGCGAATCGACTTGAAGCCGCACGCGATGAGCGCGCCGCCCGCAGCGCCGAACGCGAGGTGACCACCCCAGGGCACGAGTGGAAACACCGAGCCAGTGCTGATGCCGATGAACGGCGCGAGCGGTCCGTGCATGCGGCTCATCGCGGGCGCGAACGCGAAGATCGCCGACGCGAGCGCCAGCATCAGCAAGCCGAGCGTGCGCGGGAATTTCGCCAGCGGCGCGCTGATCACGAGCAGCACCAGCAGCGAGAGCCCGATGCACGAGAGCACGTCGATGCGCAGCAGCCATTTCGGTTCGTCGAAGATGGGAAACCACTGCCACGTGAGCCACGCGGCCACGGCGAGCACCTGCAGCGAGCGAAAGAAGATCCGGCGCGCGCGCTTGGCGACCGCGTTCTTCTTGCCTGCGCCCACGAGCGTGTACGCGAGCGCGAAGCCCGCGCAGAAATAGAACGCCGGCGCGACCGTCCCGTCGATGACGCCCATGAGCTTCGACGCGGGGCCTTCGCGCAGCGCGGGCTGCACGAGCACCAGCGCGTGCGTCTGCACCATCACCAGCGCTGCGAGGCCTCGCAGCCAGTCGATCGCGCGAGCGCGCATTCTGATTTCAGGAACGCCCCAGCGTCACTTCACGCCCGCGGCGTCGAGGTGCGCGGCGAGCTTGCCGAAGAGCGCCAGGAAAAACATGCGGAAGTCGCTGCCCAGGCTCCAGAGCGGGTACTTGAAGGTCGCGGGGCGGTTCTTCTCGACGAAGAAGTGGCTGTACCAGGCGCAGCCGTAGCCCGAGAACGGCGCGGCGATGAGATACAGCGGGTGCATGGTCGCGATGGCGGTGATGAGGATCGCGAACACGCCCGTGGTCCCCACGTAGTGCCAGCGCCGCGTGGCCGGCAGCCGATGCTCTTGCAGATAGAAGGGCCAGAACTCGGCGTACGTCTGAAAGCGCTCGGCCGGCGCGACGGCAGCGGGGGTACTCATGAGGCCCATTCTAGCGCGCCTGGGGGCTCGATCGCATGTCGATGGTGAAGTATGTCCGCGGGCATGCGCCTCGACTTCCGCTCCGACACCGTCACCCTCCCGACGCCGCAGATGCGCAAGGCCATGGCCGACGCGGAGCTCGGCGACGACCAGTACGGCGAAGATCCCACCGTGCGCGCGCTGGAAGAGCGCAGCGCAGAGGTCGTGGGCAAGGAAGCCGCGCTCTTCGTGCCCAGCGGCATCGCGGGAAACCTGTGCGCCATTTTGGCGCAGTGCCAGCGCGGCGACGAAGTGGTGCTCGGCGAGCTCTCGCACATCTTCCAGAACGAGGGCGGCGGCTACGCGGTCTTCGGCGGGCTGTGCGCGCGCACGGTGCCCAATCGCAGCGCCTGCCCTGATCCCGCCGACGTGGCCGCGGTGATTCGTCCGCAGGGCGTGCAGTTCCCGCGCTCGGCGCTGCTCTGTTTGGAGAACACGCACAACTGGCTCTCGGGCGCGGTGGTGAAGCCCGCGGAGATGGACGCGGTCTGCGCCGTCGCGAAGCGTGCGGGCATGGCCGTGCACCTCGACGGCGCGCGCATCTTCAATGCAGCGCTCGCGCTCGGCGTGGAAGTGAAGGTGCTCTGCGCGCCCGTCGACACCGTTCAATTCTGCTTCTCGAAGGGACTCTCGGCGCCCGTGGGCTCGGCGATCTGCGGCAGCAAGGCGGTCATCGAAAAGGCGCGCAAGGCGCGAAAGATGCTCGGCGGCGCGATGCGGCAGTCGGGTGTTCTCGCGGCGGCGTGCCGCGTGGCCATCGACACCATGCGCGATCGGCTGGCGGATGATCACGCGAACGCGAAGCGGCTCGCGGAAGGGCTCGCGTCGATTCAAGGCGTGCGCATCGACGCTTCGAAGATCGACACCAACATCGTCGCGTTCGGGCTCGACGAGTCGAAGTTCGGCGAGCGCTTCCGCTACGCGTGCGTGGCCGAAGGGCTCTTGCTCAGTTGCTACGGCGGCGATTGGCGCAAGCTGCGCGCAGTCACGTACCACGGCCTCGAGCGTGAGCACGTGGACGCCGCGCTGCGAATCGTGAAGGCCGCGGTCGCGGTCGCCTAGTAGACCGTCGCGGGTTGCGCGAGCTTCAGCGAGTAATTCGAATACTCCGGCGCCGGCGTACCCTGGCAGCCCGGAGCGACGACCGAGTCATCGGGCACCGGCGAGTCCGGACAGCCGCAGCCGCCAGGCGCCGGGTTGATGCAGCCTTCCACGATCTGTTGGCCGAACATCGTGAGATCCGAGTCGACCGCGTACACGCCGGGGCCGTTGTAGGTCATGCCGAACCACGCGTTGTTGGTCTGGCCGCCGCCGAGGTTGTTGTCGTCCCAGGCCCACGCGAGCCAGCCGAGCTGGTTCGCTTCGGACGCGCTGATGATTTCGTCGGGCGTCACGAGCGTCGGGCTCGGGCCGATGTTTCGACCAGGGCCGAACTCGCCGACGATGATCGCCGCGCCCGTGCTCTGGCCGAGAGCGGCCAAACGCGCGAGTCGAAGTTGATAATTGCCATTGTAATCAACAACCGTTCCGCCGCCGGTGTACGCGGGCCAGCTGGTGCTGTCGACGCTGAGGGTGATCGTCCACGCGCCCTGCGAACCACCGACGTTCTGCGGCGCGGGCTGCTCGCCGTTGAGCTGGGTCATTCCCTGCACGCCGCTGAAGCTGTAGGCGCTGATGCCCGAGTAGCTGTTGTTGGTGCCGTCGAAGTTGGGCGCGAACGGGTGCGTGGCCGAGTTGCTCGCGAGCGTGACCACGGTGTTGGTCCCCTGGTGCACGCTCTGGATGCCCGTCGAGTAGTCGTTGGCGCCGCCATACAAGTGAATTGAAAAGATGATGTTCTTTTGAGGATCACTGTTGAATACGTCCTGGGCGTAGTTCAGGAGATCCTGGTCGTCCTGGCCGGAGCCGCCGGTGTCGATGACGAGCGGGCAGGTGTAGCCCGCGTTGCGCAGATCGGTGATGGCGCTTTCGTACGCCGTCTCCCACGTCGCCGAGTTCGACGGCCCCCACTCGTTCGCGATGTTGATGGAGATCTTGTCCATGATCGGCGCGAACACGGACTCGTTGCTCACCCACCAGGAGACGATGGTCGCGAGATCCGCCGAGCTGGTGTCGCCGCTGCTGCCGGTATGGGTGCCGGCCACGTTCGCCGCGGTGATGATGGGCATCTGCTTGTTGGCGATGTGCTGGTTGAGCGCGACGTCATAGAACGACGACGTCGCGGGGCCGCCGCTCACGCCGATGTCGTACATGAAGAAGCGCACCGCGTTGGCACCCGAGCGCGTGATGCCGGCCGCGGAGTTGGAGTCGAAGTGGCAGCGGTCGACGCCGCGCATGCGGAACTCGTAGCCGTTGGCGTCGTAGACCTTGCCGTTGAGCACGAAGAAGCCGTTGCCCGTGTTGTTGCTGGGCCGAGAGACCGTGCCGCCTGTACTTCCGGAGCTGCTGCCGGAGCTTCCCGACGTGCCCGTCGAGCTGCCGCTGCTCGAGCTGCTTCCGGTCGTCGAGCTCGCGCTGCTGCTGCTCGAGCTCACGCTGCTGCCCGTGGACGAGCTGCTTTCACTCGTGCCGGTGCTCGAGCTCGCGGTGCTCGAGCTGGTCGACGTCGCGCTGGACGCGCTGCTGCTGCCAGTGCTCGAGCCGCCGGAGCTGGCGGCCTTGTTGCCGCTACACGCGGCGAGCATGACCACGGCGCACAACGAGGTGGCGATTCGCATGGGACGTCCTCCGGGCGCGAACGCTATCGCGACTCGATCCGGCCGTCGCGTGACCTCGCGTCGCGCGCGTTGGATGATGCGTCGCATGCGCACGCTCGAAGCCCAGCTCCTCAACGGCCGCGAGCTCTATCGCGAGGTCGTGCTCGAGCGGCTCGCGCACGCGCGCGAGAGCGTGTGGATCGCGACCGCGAACGTGAAGGCGATGCTGGTGGAGCGGAACGGCGAGTACGTTCCCATCGTCGACGTGTTCGCGGATCTCGCGAAGCGCGGCGTGGAGCTGCGGCTCCTGCACGCCGAGCTGCCGTCGCGACCGTTTCGCGACGCGTTCGACAAGCACGCGCGCCTGGTGAGCGGCGGGCTCGGGTTGCGCACCTGCCCGCGCGTGCACTTCAAGGCGGTGCTCGTCGATCGCGCGTGGCTCTACCTCGGTAGCGCGAACCTCACGGGCGCGGGCCTGGGCGCCAAGGGCGACGATCGCCGCAACTTCGAGCTCGGCTTCGCCACCGAGGACTTCGACACCATCGATCGCGTCACCGCAATGTTCGAAGCGATCTGGAGCGGCGCCGAGTGCCGCACGTGCAAGGTCCGCGACGTGTGTCCGGATCCCATTGGCCCCGCGGCGAAGCGGCCGCGAAAGAAGCGCGAGCGTCGCGACGATGGCGGCATCGAGCTCGGTCGAGCGCGGCGGCTGCGGCGCGGTCGCTGATCACCGGGTGATCGGCGCGCCTTGCAGATCCGTCGGCTGCGCCAGCGCGCTCGCGGTCAGTCCCGGCAGCCAGAAGCGAAACGTGCTCCCCGCATGCGGCTCGCTCTCGGCGGCGATGTGCCCACCGTGCGCCTCCACGAACGAGCGCGCGACGTAGAGCCCGAGCCCGAAGCCCGGCACGGCCGCGCGCGTTCGGCCACTTCGATAGAAGCGATCGAACACGTGCGGCAGCTCCTCCGACGGAATCCCGGCGCCGTGATCGCACACGGACAGCTCCGCGCCACCCTCCAGCGGCTGCACGCGCACCTCGATCAACGTTCCGTCCGGCGAGTAGCTCGCAGCATTGGAGAGCAGGTTCACCAGCACCTGGGCGAGTCGATGCCGATCCGCGCGCACCTGTGGCGTGGCTGCGTCGGCGTCGAGGTGGATCTCGTGCTTCATCAAAGAGCGGCGTGAAGTCGTCGATGGTGTCGCGCGCCAGGTCAACGAGCGATACCGGCTCCAGCTCCAGGTGCAGTTGCCGCAGATCCACCGCGGTCACGTCGAGCAAGTCGGTGGTCATGCGCGCGAGCTGGAGGGCTTGCTTCTCGATGCGCCGAACCGCGCTCTCCGAAACCTCGATCTGCCCATTCACGGCGGCGCGCTGGAACAAATTGGTTTGTAACAAAATGGTTTGGATTGGCGCGCGCAGGTCGTGGACGATCGACGCCGCCAGCTCCATGCGCAGCTTCTCGAGCAACTCCTCGGCGTCCTTGCGCGCGGTCACGTCTCGGAAGAACCAGATGCGCCCGTAGCGCGCGCCGTCGCTGCCCACCACGGGCGCGCTGTAGCGCTCGAGCACGCGGCCGGTCTTGAGCTTGATCTCGTCCCAGCTGCGCTCGTCGGGGTTCGCGTAGAGGTGGCGCACCTTGGCCAGGAACGCTTCGGGATCGGTCACGCGATCGGCCACGGAGGCCAGCGCGATTTCGTCCGAGCCTTTCTGAATGACCTCCGGCGGGAGGCTCCAGTGCTCGATCATCTGGCTGTTGATGGAAAGGATCTGGCCTTCGGGCGAAACGACGAGGATGCCGTCGGCCGAGGCCTCGGTCATCGCCTGGAGGAGCGCCGAACGAAAGGGCCCCGAGTCGTGGGGCTCGGGCTCCACCCGCTCGCGCCGACGACGTCGGAGAAACCTGGCAACAGGGGCCAGCTTCATGGCGCGAACTTATGGCGCGGGAGGTGCCACGCAACGGCCCCGATGGGCATCTTGCCCGCGTCCCATGGCCTCCCTGCTCGTGGTGGATGACGACGTCGATCTTGCCGACCTGCTCGCCGAGCTCTTGGCGCAGGAGGGTCACGAGGTGCGTCTCGCGCGCGATGGCGAAGACGGCCTCGCTCGCCTGGCCGAGCGCCACCCCGACGTGCTCTTGCTCGATGTGGAGATGCCGCAGCTCGACGGGCCGGGCATGGCCTACCGCATGGTCGTGCACGACTGCGGCATGGAGGAGATCCCCATCGTGCTCGTGAGCGGCGTGGCAGACCTGCGCGAGGTCGCTCGCCGCGTGGGCACGCCGTACTTCGTCTCCAAGCCGTTCCAGATGCCGACGCTGCTCCGCGTGCTCAACCAGGCGCTCGAGGAGCGGACGCCTCCGCACGCCGCCAGCGAGTCCGAGCAGCACGTGCAAGCGCTCATGGGCAGCGAGCACCCGTGAGGTCGCTCACTTGTGCTTGCGAGCGGGAGCCGAATCGTCGGGCTCGAGCGTCACGCACACCTGCGAAACCGTGCTGCACACGGTCGGCCTCGGCTTCTCGCACACGATCGAGGCCGTCGCCGGATCTTCCGGACAGAGCTCTTTGCGCTTGACGACCTGCGACGCCCAGGCCTTCCACGCGTCCGCTGGCGTCTTGGCGCTCGCAGCGAAGCGGCAGGGGCCGCAGTGGCAATCTGCGAGGTGCGCATTCCACGCGTCGCGCTTTGCAGCGGCGATCGGAGTCGGATGGCAGCCCGGCGCGATGGCGCAGTCGGAATCGCTGTGACAGCCGCGAAAGTCGTTGAGCACGGACGGCCAGCGCTGTCCCACAGAGTAGCCGCCTGCCACGAGCGCGAGAGGCGCGAGCACCGCGAGGAGCTGGGTTCGGCTGATCTGCAACGTCATTGGGCGGAGGCGCTCTTGGCGCCCATCGCAGGCGCGAGCGGCTGCAGGAACACGAACCCGCTCACCGGCCAATCTTTATATTTGCGATTCTTCGCCACGAACTCGGCGAGCGTGTCCTCGATGACCTGCTTCTTCAAGCTCGACGCGTGTCGCACGTAGACCTGTCCGTCGTGCCGCACCACGAAGCCAAGATGTGAATAGCGGTTGGAGGTCTTGTCGTCGCTCTTGTGCGCGACCACGACGATCGAGCCTTCGGGGATCGCGGCGGCGTGCGCCTCGACCTTGTCCAGCGGGAGGGCGACGAGATCAAACTTGCCCAGAGGCCGGCGGTTCTCCGGGAGCGACTCGAGCTGGAGCGCGTCGGAGCGCGCCTTCCACTGCTCGGGCGTGAAGGTGCGCACGTCGTGAATCACATCGGCGCCACCGACCTGCGCGGTCACGTTCTTCACGAAGCCCTTCTTCTCGTTGCTGGGGATCCACTCCGACTCCATGAAGTGGTTGCGATCCGTGTACGCGACCTGATCGCCAATGTAACGAATATGTTGCAATAGCTTCTCTGCCTCATCGATCGACGGCGCCTGCGAGAGCGCGAGCACTTCTTCCACGTAGGTCACGCAGTCCACGCCGTCGTAGCGCACGGTGGGATCCGGGTCCGGCTTCGCGCCCGGGCCCTCGCCGAGCGGGTCGTTCACGTAGGGCGTGGTGAGAAACGCCGCCGACGCCGCGTCGACGCGCGAGGAGAGCGCCGGCATCGCGTGCAGCTTCTTCACCAGCGAATCGAGCTGCGGCCGGTTCATCTGGGTCACGCACGAAGGCGCGTTCGCGGGCGCGGCGGGTGCGGCGGCGAGGGCGAGGAGGAGCAGAACCATGGCGCGATCCTCGCACAAACCTCAGAGCTTGCTGGTGTCGATGACGAAGCGGTAGCGCACGTCGCTCTTGAGCAGCCGCTCGTACGCCTGGTTGATCTGGTTCGGCTCGATCACTTCCACCTCGGCGCCGAGCTCGTGCTTGCTGCAGAAGTCGAGCATCTCCTGCGTCTCGGCGATGCCGCCGATGAGCGAGCCGGAGATGCTGCGGCGCTTCAGGATGAGCGGGAACAGGTGCAGGTCGAGCGGCTCCGGCGACACGCCGACCACCACGAGCTGGCCTTCGCGCTTGAGCAGGCCGAGGTACGTCGGCAGGTCGTGCGGCGCGGACACGGTGTCGATGATGAGGTCGAAGCGGCTGGCGTTCTTCTTGATCGCGCTCGCGTCGGAGGTGAGCACGAACTCGTGGGCGCCGAGCTTCTTGGCGTCGGCCTGCTTGCTCGGGGTGCCGCTGAGCATCGTCACCTCCGCGCCCATGGCGTTGGCGATCTTCACCGCCATGTGGCCGAGCCCGCCGAGGCCGAGCACTGCCACGCGCGAGCCCTTGCCGACCTTCCAGTGCCGCAGCGGCGAGTACGTGGTGATGCCCGCGCAGAGCAGCGGGGCCACGCGCTCGGGCGCGATGTTGGTGGGCGCGCGCAGCGCATAGTTCTCGTCGACGACGATGGCCTTCGCGTAGCCGCCATGGGTGACGCCGAAGTCGGAATCCGTGCTGCCGTAGGTGAGCGTGGAGCCCTTCTCGCAGTACTGCTCGAGGTGCTCCTTGCACGAGCCGCAGGTGCGGCACGAGTCGACCATGCAACCCACGGCCGCGAGGTCACCGACCTTGAACCTGGACACGCCGCTGCCCACGCGGCTCACCTTGCCGATGATCTCGTGGCCGGGGACGAGCGGGTACTCGGCGTCGCGCCACTCGCTGCGCACGGTGTGCAGGTCGGAGTGGCAGATGCCCGAGAACTGGATGTCGATGACGATGTCGTTCGGACGCGGATCGCGGCGCTTCAGGTTCCACGGCCCGAGCGGCTTGTCGGCGGCGAAGGCGGCGTAGGCACGGGTCTCGAACATGGGGATGGCCTCGAAGAGGGAGGCACATCTGTGCGCGTCCCCCGGCCTTCCTGCAAGTCGAACGCGCGCGCCGCCGGCATCTTCCTCAGTCGTCGACGCCGGGCAGCTCGAGCCGCAAGAGCACCAGCTCCGTGCCGTTGGGCTTGGGCGTCACCGCGACCACGCGCTGGTTGTTCTTGGTGCCCACCTTGAGCTCGATGGTGCTGTCGTCGTCGCGGCTGTGGACGCCATCCGAGCACGCGTCGGACTTCGCGGACTTCGCGTCGCAGCGCGTGACCGGCCCGCGCTTGGCGAGCTCGCGCTGGTAGAACGCGAGCACCTTCTCGGGCGAGTCCGTCGTCGCGAACTTGGCGAGCTCGAGCTTCACGCCCTTGGCGCCGCTCATCAGCGAGAGCATGAACGCGCCGTTGTCGCCGTCGTCGTCCCTCGCGATGCGGCGCGCGCCGGGGTAGGGCGCGATGTCCACGTCGACCTTGTCCGCGTGGGTGCTCAGCTGCGCGTTCACCGAGCCGGCGTGCAGGCTGGCGTCGACGTGATCGTCGGCGGCGAAGGCCATGGCCGGCGCGAGTCCAAGGGTGGCGGCGAGGGCGAGCGTGAGTCGGCGCGTGCGGGTCATGTGGGGTCCTCGAGGTGTCGAACGTATCTACGGCACCTTGTCGTCGCTATTTCGTCGAGGGCGGCAAATGCAGTACGAGCGGCCCATGCGGACCTTTTTCGCGATCCCCGTCGTGACCGTGCTCGTCGCCTGCGCCCACGCGCCCTCGGTCGATCACCGCGTGCCCAGCTTCGACGGCACGCCGCTCGTGGCCATTTCCGACGACGTCTGGGCTGATCCCGAAACGACGCCTGTCGAACGCGAGAACCTCGCGAAGGACTTCATCGCCGCGCGTCAGAAGCTCGCCGAGGCGCTCGGTCCGCTCCGCAGCAGCGCGCCCATGGCCATCTTCTGCAAGTCGCAGCGCTGCGCACAGACCTTCGGCACGCCCTCGGGCCGCTCGTGGACCTTCCCCAAGGGCACGCGCGCGCCCGGCGGAAATTGGATCGCCACGCGCGACACCATCGTCGTCCTTCGCGTGGACGCGGAGAGCATGCCCTTCGCCATGCACGAGATGGTGCATCGTGAGGAGGCCGCGCGAATGCACGGCGACTCCGACGTTCCGACGTGGTTCAACGAGGGCAGCGCCGCGTACTTCGCGAACGCGCCTGCGTGCAACGGGCCGCAGTTTCCCGGCGTCGACGATTTGCGGCGCGTGGAGACCAACCGCGCCTGGAGCTGGTGGACGGACCAGCGCGGCGCGCAGAGCTCCGTCTACTGCCAGGCCAAGGCGGAGGTCGCCGCGTGGGTGGCCAAGAACGGCAACGCGAAGTGGGTCGAGCTCGCGGACGCGCTCGGCGCGGGCAAGCACTTCAACGATCTCTACGGCCCGATGCTCACCAACCGCCCGCGCGTGACGCCCATCGTCACCGTGTCCACCGATCTCGGCGATGCCAAGCGGCCCTTCAGCATCGCCTTGTGGATCAAGCCCCGCGAGGCCTCGGGCGTGCTCGCGAGCCTGTCGGAGACGGTGATGGGCACGGGCTGGTGCTCGCCGCTCCTTGGCTTCGACGCCGACCATCACCTCGTGGCGCAATTGCTCACGCGAGGCGCGCCGGAGCTGTCGAGCTTCAGCATCGCGCGCGATCCGAATGCGCTCCTGGTCGGCGCGTGGACGCACGTGGCCATGACCTGGGCGCCCGGCGGGATGCAGCGGCTCTACGTGAACGGCGAGCGCGTCGCCGAGACGAAGGCCGCGGGCTTCTACGCGAACGGTGCGGGCACGACGATGTATCTCGCGTGGGGCTCGTACAACCTGGCGACGTCGCAAGCGAGCTGGCCGGGCGCGCTCAGCCACGACGACTTTCACGGCGCGCTCACCGGCATGCAGCTCTTCGCCAGCGAGCTGAGCGAGGCGCAGGTGCGCGAGCTCGCCAAGGACGCGCCGTAGAAAAGCGAAGGGCGCCGTCCGGCGAACCGGGGGCGCCCCTCGTTCATCCCGCGGACGACGCTACTGAACCGTGAGCGTCGGCAGCTGCGTCACGTCGAACTGCAGGCCGCTGTTGGAGCCCGCGCCGTCGAGGTCGCAGTAGGTCCAGGTGGCGCCGTTGTCGAGGCTGAAGCGGTACGTGTACGCGTACGTGCCCGCGGTCGCCGGAGCGGCGAAGCTCTGCATGTACTCGTCGTTGTTGCCGCAGTTGTTGCACGAGGCGTTGAACGACGCGGGCGTGCTCCAGGTCCAGCCGCTCTGGTTCTCCGGGTTCGCGGTCAGCGGGCCGTAGCCCACTTCGGCGACGACGTTCGCCGCGGGAGAGCCCATGCCCGTGAGGCCGGTCTCGAAGTAGCGGCCGTAGACGAGGCCCGAGTCCTGGCCCGCTGCGAGCGAGAGCGTCGTCGGCGACTGGAGGACGCAGTAGCCCACCTCGTTCGCCGAGCCGGTCTCGTTCTGGGTGCTGCTGCCGGCGCAACTGCAGACGTTCGGCGTGCTGGCGCTGTTGCGCGGCGTGGGCGCGAGCACGGAGAAGTCGGAAGCGTTGTTGTTGGTGTCGGTGCAGCCGTCGCCCGCGCGGAGCTCGGCGGTGGCATTCGCAGGAGCCGCCGCCGGAGCGCCCTCGAAGCACGACGCCGTGGAGCCGAAGCCGATGAGGTCAAGCGCGACCGGGCAGCCGAACGCGTTCGCCGTGGTGGTGTTCATGAGCGCGGCCTTGCCCGAGGTCGCGCCGATGGCGATGCCACCGTCGACGTCCGGAGTGGGCAGCAGGGTGGTTCCGCCAGCACCGGCCCCTTCCTGGATGAGGAAGTATCCGCCCGGGCCGATCGAGCCCGTCAGCGGGGTGACGTTCCAGCCTCCGTCCGTGGTCGCGCCGATCTCCTGCACCGACATGCCCGCGAGCGAGATGGTCGCGTTGCTGCGGTTGTGCAGCTCGATGAAGTCGTTCTTGTACGTGGCGCCGCTGTTGCCGCCGCCGCCGTAGATCTGGCTGATCACAAGGGCGCCGGTCGCGACCGTGCCGCAGGTGGCCGGGCCGGGGAGCACGGTGCTGAAGGTGGTGTTGTTGTCCTGAGAGAGCGAGCCGCCCGCCAGCGACTCCACGCCGTTGACGCCGCCCGCCACCTTCACCTGGTAGGTCTCACCGTACGAGAGCGCCGGCGCGAACTGCAGCGTGGCCGTGGTGCCGTCTGGCGAGATCGCGGTACCCGAGAGGCCTGCACAGGTGGCGAAGTTGTCGGCCGAGACCTGGATGTTGCCCACGCAAGCGCCGGGCTGCCCCTGGCCGTCGATCGACGGGCCGTACATCGGCGCGTTGAAGGCGACGATGAGGTTGGTGAGCACATCCACGTTCTGCGAGGCGTCGGCGGGGGTCACGCTGACCACCTGGAGCTGCGGGCAGCTGTTGACGCTGATGTCGTTGGCCGTCCACGCGGTGATCTCGCTGTCGAGGCCGAAGCGCCACATGGGCACGCCGCTCACGGTGACGTCGCAGCCCGTGTACAGGCCGAGCGTGCTCAGCAGCGAGGTCGGCACGCGCAGCGCGAGATCGCCGGTGGGGCCGCTTCCGACGGTCGAGAACGCGGCCTTCTGGAAGCCGGTTCCGCCGGAGCCGAACGCGCCCGTGATGATGCCCTCCATGGTCACGAGCTCCGTGTCGTAGACCCAGCCCGTGCCGCTGACCGGTGTGACGATGGGCGCCGCGAAGCTGGTGTCGCTCGAGAGGTCCTGCACCGCGGGCAGCGCCTGGCCTGAGCCGGTCTGGGTCACGGTGGCGCCGGTGACGGCGTAGATGGAGATGTCGGCCGAGCAGTGGTTGGAGCTCGATGCCGAGGCCGAGCACGACTGCCACGCACCCTGGGTTGCGACGACGTTCACGGTGTCGCCCGCGTGCAGCCCGGTGCCGATGGTCGTGGGATCCATGGCGAAGAAGAGCGCCGGACCGGTGGGATCGTTCTGCACGAAGAAGCCCGGGCCCTCGGCGGCGCCTGCGCCCGCGCTCGCGAAGTCGGCCTTCACGTAGCTCACCACGCCGCCGGTGATGGGCAGCGAGCTGAGCGTGACCGGCGACGCCGACGCGTCGTGGATGGCCTGGCGGATGGCGCTGATCTGCGCGCTCACGCTGGTACCGGTGGTGGTGCCCGTCGAGCCGCTGGTGCCGGTGCTGCCCGAGCCGGTGGTGCTGGTCGTGCCCGTGGAGCCGGAGTCGCTGCCCGCGGTCGTCGTCGCGCTGGTCGAGCCCGAGTCGCTGCCGGTGGTGGCCGACGTGGACGACGACGAGCCGTTCGTGGCCGTCGTCGACGAGGTCGTGGAGCCCGAGTCGCTGCCCGTCGAGCCGTTCGACGCGGTCGTGGAGGAAGTTGTCGAGCCGGAGTCGCTGCCGGTGGTGGCCGACGTGGACGAGCCGTTCGACGCAGTGGTGGACGAAGTCGTCGAGCCGGAGTCGCTGCTGCCGCTGCTGCCCGCCGTGGTCGTGGCCGAGGTCGACGAGCTGTTGCTGCTGCTCGCGGACGTGGTCGAGCCGGAGCTGGAGCCGCTCTCGCTGGTGCCCGTGGTCGAGCCGGAGGAGCTCGAGCCGTGCGTGCCCGTGGTCGACGTGCTGCTGTGCGTGCCCGTCGTGGCGCCGTGGGTGCTGCCGCTGCTGCTGCTGCTGGAGGAGTCACTGCCGCTGCAACCCAGCGCGTAGAGCGACAGGGCGGTCATCGATACCAGGACACGCAAACGCATTGGGTTCCTCGCAAAGAATCTTGGAAGGCGAACATTTGCCAGAACTCGACAGGAAGCGGAAGCCCACGTCACCGCGAAGTTGCCCGAGCGTCCGAGCGGGCCTGCAACCGGGGCGGCCTTGTGCGCGACAATCCAGGGCCAGGTCCGGAGCATGCATGCGTCATGTCATTGTCGGGATGCTGCTGGCGATTCCAGCGGTCGCGCAGGCCGCACCGACGGTGTGGGTCACGCACGCGACCGTGAAGATCCAGCCGAGCGACGCGCCAGGCACGTCGACGAGCGCCAGCATCTCGGCGGCCCAGAACGAGTTCGAGGCGTTTCAGGTCGCGGTCAACGGCGGCGCTTCCGGCGCGACGGGCGTGAGCGTGAACGCGCCCACGCTCACCGGCCCCGGCGGCGCGACGATTCCCGCGGCGAACGTCCGCTTGTACCGCGAGGCGCTCATCACCACGACCTATGCGTCGAACCAGGAAGTCAGCCCCGGCACCTGGCCCGACGCGCTCATCCCCGACGTCGACGAGATCGCGAACGAGAAGCGAAACGCCTTCCCCTTCGACGTGCCCGCCAACGAGAACCGCGTGGTCTGGGTGGACGTGCTCGTGCCCGCGAACGCCACGCCGGGCACGTACACGGGGACGCTCCAGGTCGTCGGCGACGCGGGGCTCTCGGTGGACGTGCCCGTGACGCTCACCGTGTGGCCGTTCGCGCTTCCCTCGACCGCGAGCTTGCCCTCGACGTTCGGCCTCGGCTGGGACACGCCGTGCCTCGCGTACTACGCGCAGGGCTACAACGATCCGCGCTGCGGCGACTCGGGCGTGGAGCAGCTTCGCATCCAGTGGACGCAGTTCTTCCTCGATCACCGCATCACCGTCGATCAGGTCTACACGGGCCCGAATCCGAGCGGTGGAAGCTACGACTGGACCACCTGGGACGCGCTCTACGGCCCGCTCTTCGACGGCACCGCCAACACGCGGCTCGCGGGCGCGAAGGTGACGACCATTCGCTATTCGTGGGGCGCGAGCTCCACCGACTACGGCGCGTGGGCGTCCCACTTCAGGCAGAAGGGCTGGTTCGATCGCACGTACGACTACACCTGCGATGAGCCGCCCAACGGCTGCGCGTTCACCGACATCCCCGGCCGCGTGGCCAACGTGCGCGCGGGCGATCCCGAGTTCCGCACGCTGGTTACGACCAACATCGACGACGCGACCACGAACGACGTCCTCAGCGACATCACCATGATGACGCCCATCATCAACGAGATGGACGACAAGAGCGGCAGCTTCGCGGGCAGCCAGCGCGCGAGCTACGACGCGTACGTCACCGGCGGGAACACGCTCTTCTGGTACCAGAGCTGCGAGAGCATCGGCTGCAGCAGCGGCTCGGGCGCGAAGAGTTACAGCGCGTATTCCACGGGCTGGCCGTCGATGATGATCGACACGCCCGCGATGCGAAACCGCGCCATGGAGTGGCTATCGTTCGCGTACCAGATGCAGGGCGAGCTCTATTACGGCACCGGCATCGCCATCGAGAACGGCGCCGATCCGTACCAGGACCAGTGGTTCTTCGGCGGCAACGGCGACGGCACGCTCGTCTATCCAGGCACGACCGCGGAGATCGGCGGCTCGACCGACATCCCCGTCGCGAGCATGCGCATGAAGCTCATCCGCGAGGGCATGGAGGACTACGAGTACCTGAAGCTCGTGTCGGACCTCGGCGATCCCACGTTCGCGCAGCAGGAAGCAGCGACGGTGGTGCAGCATCCGTACGCCATCAACGACGATCCGAGCGTGATGTACGCGGCGCGCACGGCGCTCGCTCAGCGAATCATCCAGCTCCAGAACACGAGCACCGCGTGCAGCGACGGCACCGCCGCGAACGCGTGCAGCACCACGTTGCCGCAGCAATGCGTGGGCGGCGCGCTTGTGTCGGCGTGCGCGACGTGCGGTTGTCTGAGCGGCCAGAGCTGCCAAGCCGACGGCACGTGCAGCGCGACCACGAGCGGCGCGTACAGCATCGACCGCGTGGCGCACACTCCGACCATCGACGGCCAGTTCAGCGAGTACGAAGGCATGCCGCAGCTCGCGATGGGCAGCTCGAACGTGCAGGCCGCCTGGGACAACGCGAATTTGTATCTCGCGTTCGACGTGGCCGATGACGACCTCGTGCCGTCGGATGGAACCGAAGCGAACGACTTCAACGGCGATGCGGTGGAAGTGATGATCGATCCCGATGGCGATGGTGGAGCGACCGCGGGCGCGAGCGATGTCAATGTGAT
>Ga0265338_10005726_pt1 | contig 16069 bp, 1 predicted proteins | sample 42126metaG_FD_193579 | JGI IMG/M metagenome (GOLD analysis project Ga0265338, IMG submission 193579) | Rhizosphere microbial communities from Carex aquatilis grown in University of Washington, Seatle, WA, United States - 4-21-26 metaG | ecosystem: Host-associated > Plants > Roots > Rhizosphere >... | reverse complement strand
TATTTCACATGTTGTGGGTGTCCTTTCCTCAGCTAACGGAGGCTCTCCTTTTACCGAAGGATCGGGAAGTATCTTTGAAAGAAATACTACAGAAGATCTGTTGCTTGGCGGGACAGCTACAGTATCGGCGAAGTTTGCCTTCATCAATGTGAACTCCGGTATACCAACAGCATCTATTTCAGCCAACAGTGGGAACAACTCCACGTATTTGATAGGAGCAGGAGTATTGGGGACAACAAATGCACAGACATTAACGATTGGCTCAGCATCCACCGGGAATATCGCGATAGATAGTCCAACCGCATTGAGTTTGGATCTAGCAAACGGCAAACCAATCACGACAGGGACAGGATTAACGACATTAGGAGGGAGTCTGACAGTGAATGGAACGAATGTCAACCTTGCGGGGACAAATCCTGTAATCGGAACAACAGCGAGTAATCAGACACTGCAAGTGAACGCTAATGGGAACGGGACGCTGACATTGAATGGCAACAGCAATTCAGGGAACATCCAATTCTTCAGTTCAACAGTAGGAACGTTTTCTTCAGGGGGAGTCTTGACGTTGGAGGGTAACAATACCGCAGATATTACGACAACAGGGAGTAATACCTTATCCCTTGACACTGGAGGATCAGTAGCGATCAACATCGGGAATACTCATGCGACTTCATTGGCGTTTGGTGGGAATCAGAACCCAACATACACGTTTAATGGGACCGGGGCATTTTCTGTGACTAGCGGAGGAGCAAACAACATTACCCTTGGATCATCGACAGGGAACGGGACAGTGGTAATCCAGCCAAATGCAGGAGGACAGGCATCACTTATTGTGAAGAACCAAGGAAGTGGAGATTTGTTTACTGCTTCAGCAGGAGCAACGCCCAAATTTACGATCAAAAATAACGGGAATATAGTAGCAACAGGAGCAATCAGTGGTCTGACGGGATTGTCCTCAAGTGGGAACGTCACACTGTCGGCATTTAATGGTGACAATGCAGTCCTGTATGGTACAGTCACTTCAGGGCAGTTAGCAGCAGCAACGACGAATACAGCGAATCAATGTTTGCTTTCAGGGTCGAGTGCTACTTTTACGCCAAGCTGGGGAACTTGTGCGTTAGGGACGAATTACTGGCAAGAAAATTTAGGAGCTGTTGCGCCAGCAAACATAACGGATGATTTACTTCTTGGAGGGACATCAACAGCATCAGCGAAGTTTGCGTTCATCAATAACATCGGAAGTGGAGTACCAACAGCAAGTATTTCAGCAGGGACAGCAAACAATTATGCCTATCTGACAGGAACAGGAACGTTTGGGACAACCAATAGTCAGACATTAAATGTAGGGTCAGCATCAACGGGGAATATCGTGATAGATAGTCCAACATTATTGGGACTGAATACAACCAATGGTGCAGCGATCACCACAGGGACAGGTTTAACAACATTAGGAGGAAGTCTGACAGTCAATGGGACCACGGTATCGCTAGCAGGAGCAAATCCAAGTATTGCAGCAACAGCAGCGAATAGTAGTTTGAGTTTGACTTCCAATGGGACAGGGAATATCAATTTAGGGCAAAATGCAGGGAATGGGAATGTTGTAGTTTCACCAAATGCCGGAGGGCAAGCAGCGTTAATAGTGAAAGACAATGGAAGCGGAGATCTGTTCACAGCATCAGCAGGAGCAACAACTAAGTTCACCATTAATAATACAGGAGACATATCATTAGCAGGGAGTGTGGTATCAGCAAGCAACTACATCACAGCACCAAACTTCAGTGTGACAACAGGAGGGCTAGGGACGTTTGCAAACCTGTTAGATAGTGGGTTAGGAGCAAGTGCAGCAGTATATACTGATGGATCAAAGAACTTAACAACCACAGCACCAACAACAGGAGTGATCGGATACTTCCAGAGGATAGCTGGGGCATTATCACCGACAAACATAACCGATGATCTGTTGTTAGGAGGGACTTCTACTTCATCTGCTAAGTTTGCTTTCATCAACAACATCGGTTCAGGGACCCCAACAGCAAGTATTTCAGCAAACATCGGCAATAATGCTACCTATCTGACAGGAGCAGGAGTGTTGGGGACTGCCAACAGGCAGACATTAACTCTTGGCTCTTCCTCAACCGGAGACATTGCCTTCCAGCCAGGAGGACAGGCTGTGGGGACTAGTCTCTATCTTGCATCAAATGGTAATGTTGGGATTGGAACTTCAACACCTAACCTTGGTGGATATACAGGAAGTGTTCTTACCTTAGGCGGGTCAAATTCACCCGTAATTGAATTCAACAGAGCGACAAGTGCATCTAATACGATCATTGGCAATTTTAGAGCGGGAGATTCTAATGGAAGCGCATTGGTAGGTTTAGATTTCAGAACAGGTAGTAGTAATACCACAGGTGCGATCGATTTTTTGACAAGGAATGCTTCTGGTTTGAATGTAGTCGGACGTTTTGACGAGAATGGCAGTTTCGGGATTGGTACGACCAGTCCTCTTGCAACACTTGATGTTCGGGCAAATTCAGGGACGACACCGGTTGCCTCAATTTCAGGGAATACGGCGAAAGCAGCATTGGTGGTTGATAATAGTGGCGTAGGTGATATCTTTACCGCATCAGCATCTGGTGCAACAAGATTTACGGTGACCAATGGAGGAACGTTAAAATTGGTTGGAGGACAGACAGCAGATATCGATACCATGACAGGGACAACGCTTAAGATCGGGACCAGTAACGCAACATCACTGACATTTGGAAATGGGACAGATGCGACCATATTTAATGGGACAGGTAGCTTCACCATCGGAGGTAATTTAGTATTAAATAGTAATACAGCAACAACACAATTTGGTGGAGTAACGTATACCTGGCCAATAGGCACACCAGGGAACGGCAATATCCTTGAGACAACAAATACAGGGGCACTCACTTGGGTATCACCAGGGACATTACCATCATCGAATTTCTTCCAACAGCTAGCAGGAGTTATCACGCCATTGAGTGAGACACAAGACTTCCTGTTGGGAGGGCCAGCAACGGCCAGTGCAAAGTTTGCATTCATTGGGAATGCAGGAGGGACCCCAACAGCAAGTATTTCAGCAAACAGTGGGAACAACGCAATCTCTCTCACAGGAACAGGATTCCTCGGAACAACCAACAGACAAACCTTAACACTTGGTTCAGCATCAACTGGAGACATTGCCTTCCAGCCGGGAGGAAAAAGTAATGGCACTAGTCTTTATCTTGCATCCAATGGCAACGTTGGTATTGGTACAGCAGCACCAAATGCAGCCTTAGACATTAACGGAAATGCTGATATTGATGGTTCTGGGAATGGCTTTGCAGTAGATGATGCTAGTGCTGGAACACTGTATTCAGCACAATTTAGATATGACAGTTCTTTACTTGGCTTAAGTAATATTGCAAGAATACGTTTAGGTGGCGGAACAGGGATGAGTGGATTTGGTGTAACTAATTTTGATAGTTCAATGCTTTTGTATGTTCAAAATAATGGCAACGTGGGAATCGGGACAACGACACCAACAGCACTTCTTGATGTGGCAGGCACAGCATCCGTTGGAGGACAATTAACTTTCAGATCGGGAACTGCACAGATTCAATCAACAGCAAAGCAGACTCTCACTCTTGGTGGCAACATAACAGGAGATATATCTTTCCAGCCAGGTGGAGTGAGTGCGGGATCGAGTCTCTATCTTGCATCAAATGGCAATGTCGGTATTGGGACAACAAACCCGTTGGCAGCACTTGATGTGAGAGGAAATTCAGGGACGACACCGGTTGCCTCAATTTCAGGGAATACGGCGAAAGCAGCAGTGGTGGTTGATAATAGTGGCGTAGGTGATATCTTTACCGCATCAGCATCTGGTGCAACAAGATTTACTGTGAAGAATAGTGGAGTAGTGGTGATAGGGAATAATACTAATGGAATACAATTTGATCCCACTTTCAATACTGATTGTGCAGGTCAGATCTTTGCCGCAATTTATTGTGGTACTGCACGTCCAACCAAGCAAATTACTCTCTCAGCAGAATATCCGGGAGCAGTAGTAGTAGCGTCACCTTCCGCTGGTACCAACATCAATGGGTTTATGACAGCCAGTGCCTCCATGTCTGCTACACCGAATTCGTTTAACCATGAGACATACTATCAGTGGATGTCAACACAGACAAACCAGTTGAATCAATATACTGTTGCATTGACTCTCACCTTGCCATCAGACTTCAGCGGATGGCCAAGCAGTGGTACTGTTATGACTATTGATTACAATACCGGCCTTACCACGAGTGCCGATAATGCGCTTGATGTCTTTATGTATCAAAAAGGCGATACATCAGGAATACCTGTCTATTTCAGCACCAATAATACTTCAGCAACAGGAAATCCGAAGACATGGACAACAGTTACTATTACCGGTGCGCAGTTGAGCGGCACCAAGACATGGAATTCAGCAGGAGCACAAGTTACCCTTTATCTCACAATGAAAGCATGGAATAGCCCTGCTAATTATGTTCAGATCGGAGATATTAAATATAAATACTTATCAGGATTCTAGAGAGAGAAGTATCTGATGTATCAAGAGTATCAAAAGCTTTTGAGATGTAACTTTTTATTATGAAAAAAACAGAAAGAATCATTACTATTATAATGCTTTTGGTTATTAGTTTGTCCAATGTGGCAGCACCGGTCAGTTATGCCGCGGAATTAGTCTCATCATCATCTGCTCAACAGACGCCGTCTTATAAAGGACCGACACCTCTCGCTCCACGACCGGCATTTCATCAGCCGGACACTGGCAGCGTACTGGGTGATTCAACTTCATTATTTGTGATCGGATCGGGTGGATCAGACACCCAAAACTCAGCATCCAAAAGAATTCCCTTGCGCATGCAGCAGCTTCCCAAGAAAGTCTATCAAACAGATGAAGATGTGCAACTCGCTGTGACCAATCCTGACGATGCTCCTTTCACCACGTCTGTTCTCAATACAAAAGGGCAGGCAATCAGTGTTCCTATTAGCCAGAGCAATAACGGAACCATAAGCAATGTTAATATTATCGGATCAAATGCAATAATACCAGGGAGGTATAAAATTCAAGTGACAGATTCTCAAGGAGATGTATTGACTCAGGATTTCAGCTGGGGTGTCTTGGCAATGAATTTTGACAAAAGCACGTATCACCCGGGTGAGACGGGTAATATTTCTTTTGCCGTATTGAATGATCAAGGAGATATGGTATGTGATGCACAATTAAAGTTGGAAGTGAGAAGCGAGAAGGGAGAATTAGAGGATACGTTATCGACAACAAATGCATCTTCTTCAGCGAATTTAATCACGGTCAATCCCCAGTGTCAAAAGCATGATTTTTCTCTCCAGCCGGATTATCAGACGTCATATACATTTCCGAAGACGGGAACTTACACCATGCAATTAACCGCAGTGACATCAGGCGGCACGCATAGTATTACAAATATTGTGCCTGTGCTAAATAATACATCTTTTGATATACAGAGAGTCAGTGCGACACGTATTTATCCACCAGATACTTATCCGATGACTATCAATATCAAAGCTAATAGAGATTTTTCAGGAACGGTAACGGAGACGGTCCCACAAGATTTTGTCATTACACCCGCTAGCGAATCAGCCCTACTTCGCCAAGGCTCCGCAGGACAAGCACAATTTATTTCAGGAAATGCACAGGAGCCAACGTCCTATGATAATATGCAGACGATGTATCTCAACGGCCAAAATCCTGCACTACAGCTACAGCAGGTACTTGCTACAAAATCTGCAGCGCTTGCCATGCCGTTTCACGGTGACTATCCGATAACCCAAGGATTCGGTGCACAAATGACAGATCCGACACTGCAAGCATTTTATACCCATTATGGACTTGCGGGGCATGATGGAGTGGATTTCGGTGTGCCCATGAATACGCCTCTCTATGCTGTTGATGAGGGGACTGTGATATGGTCGGGACCGGGTGATTATGGCATTACTATTATCATAGGACATGTCTGGGGGGAAAGTTATTATGGTCACTTATCCAATACCGCTGTAGCCGTAGGGCAGCATGTAGTAAAAGGAGAACTTATCGGTTTTTCTGGAGAGTCAGGAGAAGCAACAGGACCGCATTTGCATTTTGGGATGAAACCAAACAATCCTGATATGCAAAATGGATATTATGGTAAAGTGGATCCGTTGCCCTATCTTCCCTATAATCAAGCACCAAAGTCAATAGCATCACTTGGGCCAACACTTCCACTTCTGAATCTTTCTCCGGTTCTTGGCGCATCCACTTCGGCAAGTCAAACGCCAAGTTCTACGCCGACGCAGTCTCCAACAGTGATTCCTCTCAGCAGGGTCACCGGTACGCTTAGTATGCCTATAATAGCACCAACCACCCTAACACCAACATCCCAAGCATCAGTTTCGGCGACTCCTGCAGTATCCCAAAATCCCACAGCAACTCCTTCTGCTGTTCCTCAAACACAGTCAACAACCATGATAACCGAATCTACGACTCCTCCTGTTAATACTGCGATTTCTGTGTTGGATAAACAGATTTTTCTCAATGAACAACTCGCTAACAGTACGCAGACAGAAAAAGTAAAAGTTATTTTCTGGCAAGTCTCTTTGAAAAAAGGTCAAACAACTTCCTTGGGGTACAACTTCAAAGCACCGCCGGAAAGTCCACAGTTTTATTTATTTGGACCGATGCAATTCTATCAAAATGGATCAAACAAAGTCGTTTTCCAAGAACAGCGACAATGGCAGGTCGCATCTGATGATGTCGGAGTGGAGTGGTACAGCAATACAGCAAATACTTTCTGGAACGGCTACAGCTGGCAGTATAGAAAGAAGTTGGATATCAGTCTTAACAATGTTTATGCAACACCTTCAGCACAGACGGTTGATTTTATGGATAGCGGAGGAGATGCGACAAACGCAACAAGCGGTAACACAAATCTTATAACAACCAGCGGAGGATTCTATTCAGCGACGAGCGGTACTGTTGCATATGATACTACGAACACAAATACAGGGCCGGGTTCGATAAAATTTACTACCGGTGGAAGTGGAGCTGTTGCGACAGTAAATGCAAATGGCATTCTTGCTGATGCCGGAAGACGTATCTCTGTATATTATTATTTTACTACTGCCTTTTCTAATTTATCAGCAGCAGATAATATTATGTCAATTCAAACAAGCGGGGGAACGCAAATGTTTGCACTGCAAGTTACTACAGGAGGCGTGTTAAAATTAGTTGCCGGAACAGGATCAGGGACAGTAATCGGTACAGGTGCTACCTTAACGACAGGATCGTGGTATCGTATTTCCGTTGGATACAAAGTTACCAATGCAACAACGTATGCTATTAAGGTTTACGTGAACGGTTCATCAAGTATTTCAGTATCAAACAGTACAACATTAGGAACAAATACATCAAGTAATATCGTTTTAGGATGGACAATAGCAAGTGTGGGGAATAATCAAGTTATGAATATTGATGACGTTTATGTTGACAGTGATGCGGATCTATCAGATACAGGAGATGTGCATGTGACGGCAAAGAGACCTAATGCAAATGGAGCAGCAAATGGATTTACGACGCAAATAGGGAGTGGTGGTTCTGGTTATCCGGGTGGGTGTAGTGCTCCTTCGTGTCATGCTTCTCAGGTTAACGAGCGTCCGTTAAGCACAACTAATGGGTGGTCAACTGCAAGTAATGCCACAACTGAAGAATATACAGTTGAAGGAGCTGGAGTAGGAGACGTCAATATCCCGAGTAACGCAGGGCTTATTTCAGATCAATCCTGGATTTATCTTCATTCCAGCGCTGTTTGTACAACAGGCAATGCAAAAATTGTTAATAATGGAGTTAGTACCAATATCACACTGCCCACATCAAATGCAATGCTTACCAATTATGCCAGTATAACTACGTTTCCTTCCGGCAATACAGCAGTTGGAATTACAACTTGTACCACTGGAGCTCCCACAGTCCAACTGTTTGAAGCTGGTATTCAAGTTGCCTATATTCCAGATCTTACCAATTTTCCTGTTTTAGTTAATCTTTCAAGTGACACAGATCTTCACAATCATGCGCAAAGCAGTGGCAATGATATTCTTTTTACTGATTCGACAGGAGAGACGTTATTGCCATTTGAGATAGAAAACTACACTAGTAGCACTGGTTCATTGCAGGCTTGGGTAAACATATCTTCACTATCTACTGCTAATGACACGATTATTTATATGTATTTCGGTAATCCATCAGCATCAAGTCAAGCAAATGTGCATGGTACATGGAACAGCAATTATGGAGGGGTGTGGCATTTCTCAAGTTCAGGAGGCACACTTGGGTTAAGTGATTCAACAAGCAACGGGAATACCTTATCCCAGGGCTCGGCTGATCATATAAACTCAAGCAGTACTGGCCAGATTGATGGTTCTGCATTGTATAATGATGCTGCGCAAGACGGGTATCTTGATGCTGCTAACAATGCCATATTTAATCCCGGCACAGCTTCTTTTAGTGGAACAGCCTGGGTAAATGCCTCGGATCTGCAAACAACAACAGTGAATGCTATTATAGCTCATATTATTGCCGGCAGAGCGGGATGGGAGTTTTACTTAGGCGGCGATGGTGGATGCTCTCTTGCAAATTCTATATGTTTTTGGGATGGCACAAGTGATACGGGTGTTTCAGCAGGATTCACAAATAGTACCTGGACGCAGGTAGGATTTGTAAAATCCGGAACAACAATAACTTTTTATGTGAATGGAAGCAAAGTTGGCACACCGCAAACGGCAGCTGCAACCATACCGAATGAAACAACGACTGAAAACATAGGATGGGATCTTAATAGTACAACACCGTTTATAGGAACTATGGATGAGCTTGAATATTCACAAACAGGGCTTTCTCCAGGTTGGATTAAAACAGAATACAATAATCAAAGTGCACCAGGAAGCTTTGAAACCCTTGGTAATGTCGAAACAGACATTTATGCGCCGCTGCTCAGCCAAATGTTGCGCCATGGGCAATTCTTCGGCACTGTGGGTGTTGAAAGCGGAGTGCTACAGCCGTTTACCTGGTAGGTCTCTAGTAGTTAATAAGGAGTTTCAATAAAAAACTTCAAAAAGTTATCGGGACAGATACTTTCAGAGTCACCTTGCAGAAAGCTCAATCGACTAACATAAATGTTAACTGGTGGATTGTGAATTAGTTTTGAAAAAGTAAAATATTTCTTCTTTTTTCTCCCATTTTTCACGGGTTTTCATAAATGAGGCTGTACGTCTCTTTATGATATGATTATGATATGATTTTTCAGCCTTGACAAACCTGTGAAAATATGTCGTAATGGAAGTAGGCCTAACTATATCATCGTTACACAAAGATAAAGCTAAATAGGTAACTTTTCATAACCTGCCCTATGAAACGCAACTTTTTCACCATACAAGAAGCTTCCTCGCTGCTAAGCGTTTCTCCAAACACACTTCGCCGCTGGGAAGATGCTGGTATTATCAAACCAATCAGAACCTTAGGTAATCAACGTCGTTATCGGATGGAGGATATCACATTGCTTGAACGCCGCCGCCGGCTTAGAAAGCACAGGACAGAAGATCAAAACGAAACTGTTTCTACAAACATCTTTTCACAGGCCCAAGAGAAAACTACAGGATTAAATAGCCAAGATGCTACTCCAAATCAATTTGCAACCAATCTCACGGATTACTTAGCAAATAAATTACCAGTAATGACCGAAGAACAGAAAAACTACAGGTCGCAATTTGTCCCAGCGGAGACTGCTTCACAGCCCACCGTTGTTCAGCAAAGTAGTGCTTCTCCTTCTCAAAAAGATAACAAAAAATCAACATTTCACATTCCCGCAATCTTCATGCCGGTTATTGGTATCGCTGCAGCTTGTATTCTTCTCTTGTGGGGTATTGTCTTTTGGCAATTTCTTGGACGACCAGGATTGCATCAGTCAGCACTTGTTGCGCAGAAGGGAATTGCTTCCTCATCTATCCTTGCAAGTCAAGGTATTGCTTCACAGTCAGTGCTTGCTGCACAGACTGCAGTCCCTACTTATCAACTTCAGGTAAATATCCCTGGCATATTTGGCAAGAAAATAAAATTTCTTGACAGCGTGAATATTCAGAAAGAATTAAGTGTAACAGGTATAGCGTCACTCAGTGGGGGAATCATCACAAATAATGCAAATGTAAACGCCGGAACAGGGAAACTTACTGCATCAAATGTTATCTATTCATTACTTGCTGGTTCAAACATTACCATTACAGGCAACAAGCAGAATCCGACCATCAACGCAAACGTGGCAGGAGGCGTAACTTCCTTTCAAGGACAAACTGGGGAACTCACATTGACGCAAGGTTCAGGGATAGGTTTGAATGGATTGACGGTGACCAACACTGGTGTTTTGTCTCTTCAAGGAGCAACAGGCGATGTCTCTCTTGCAGCAGGAAGCGGTGTTGGTATTTCTGGTACAACCATAACCAATACTGATCCTGGATCTGCCCAAAACATATTCAAAAACTTCACCATTGATGCAACTACGATCTCAGCCTCTTCAAACAGTGATACTCTTTCTTTCGCAGCGGGGGCGGGGATAGAATTATCGGGAGATCCAGGCAGTAAAACGATTACTATAACAAGTAATGCTTCAGGAACCGTGTCAGGACTGACACCAAATGGTTCTGTTTATGCACTCACCTCATCAACTGTTGGATCAACAGGTGTCGGTCCAGCAGGTACAGTACTGCACGGGACAGGTGGAGCACCGGATTTTGAAAAAGTTAATCTCGCCGCAGACATTACTGGGACTTTGCCGGTTGCAAACGGTGGAAGCGGTAATGGTGCACCGACAAGCGGACAACTTCTTATTGGCAATGGATCAGGAGGATATACTCTTGCAACATTGACAGCAGGAACGGGAATTGGCGTTGGAAATGCGTCAGGATCCATAACGCTCTCAAACAATGGCGTACTATCGCTAACTGGTACAGCAAGTGAAGTAAGCGTTACCGGCTCAACAGGGGATATACAGATATCGCTTCCTCAGCATATTGATCTTACCTCCTCACCGACATTCTCTTCACTTAATCTGACAGCTGCAAGCAACCAACTAGTTCTGGGATCAGGAGGTACGAAAGGAACAATAACAACGACACTATTGACGACAGGGCAGACCTATACATTCCCCGATCAAACCGGGGTTGTCTGTCTGGATTCGGGAAACTGTGCAGGGGCAGGAGGAGGAATTGTCGGATCGGGAACGCCGAATTACCTAGCGAAATTTGATACCTCAAGCACCATAGAACGGTCAAGCATATACGATAATGGACAAGTCGGCATAGGCACTACCAGCCCGCAAGGGCTTTTTTCCGTTTCTGGGGCTGTCAACGGAGCGGATCTTGTTGACCTCAACGTAACCAATGGACAGGATATTCTGGTCGGTTCTTCTTCCGGTCAGGCACGGTTTCAGTTTGATGCAAACGGAGACCTCAATATCGTTGGCGGTGAGTACGAGATCGGCGGCGTACCGGTACTAGGAGCAAATACTTTGGAGAGCGCAGTTATTAATTCCTCCCTGACGAGTGTTGGCGCATTGAATGCTGGAACAATTACTGCGGGATTCGGAAATATCGATGTCGGAGCTGACAGTATCTCAGGAGGAGATTTCTTTTCAAGCGGTGGCGCCGGATATAGTTCAAGTGGAGATGGAGCTGGAATAACCTTCAGTGGGATGAATACTCATTTGATTAGCGCAACAGGTGGAACCTTGGAGTTGGGAGCAGTGACTCTTGCGGGTGACATAAACGGTAATAGTCATAATATCACAGGACTAGGATCAATTAATGGATTGACGATTACTGCTAATAGCGGAACAATTACCAGTGGCACATGGAATGGCACGGCAATTGGTCCGACATATGGCGGAACCGGGCAGACGGGTTATGCAGTTGGTGACTTACTGTATGCAAATACCACAACGAGCCTTGCTAGACTCCCAATTGGTGCTTCAGATGGAAAAGTGTTGACTGTTGTGGGCGGACTTCCGCAATGGGCAGATGCCGGTGGTGCAGTGAATTACTGGCAAAGAAATTTGGGTGCGCTTGCTCCTGTTAATGTGGACGATGATCTGCTTTTGGGATCAAATGCAACAGGAAGTGCGACATTCCGTGCTTCAGGAACAACCGGAGACCTTACAGCTGCTGGGACGATAACATTTTCTAGTATTGGAAGTGGAGTCGTGCATAGTACTTCAGGACAATTGTCCACAGGGGCAGTCCAGAACGGCGATCTTGCACATAGTACTATTATAGTAACAGGTGGGACAGGCCTTGGAGTATCTGGTTCACCAGTTTCACTTGGTGGTACGCTCACGCTGAGTAATACCGGTGTCACATCAATCGCGGCAGGGACGGGAATTACTACTTCAGGATCAGGTGCCGTAACCGTCAACAATGGTGGCGTGCTCAGTCTTACCGGTGGATCAGGAGGGACTGCCCAAACTGGTGGACTCACTCTTGCCAACGCGACCAGCAATACGTCAACGATAACTATTGATAAGGCATCAACAAGCAATCTTGGTTTAGCATCTTTTAGTTCAACCAACTTTAGTGTGTCAGTCGGAGGGGCAGTAACAATAGCAACAGGAGGAGTTGGACCAACCGAGCTGGCAAGTACATCAGTTTCCAATGGTACCTATGGTGATGCAGGAAATGGCGTCGGAGAATTTACTGTTGATGCAGATGGTCGATTGACTTCCGCCGGGGACAGGGCTATTGGTCTTTCAACAACGGATGTAACAGGGACATTGGGAGTTGGTAATGGCGGGACAGGACTTGGAAGCATTGCAAGCGGAACAATCATTTTTGGTTCAGGAACCAGTGTTCTTAATACTCTTGCGACTGATCTAGGGACAACTGGAGAGTGTTTAATTTCAAACGGATCAGGTCCTTCCTGGCAGACATGTCCATCTGGTAGTGGCGGAGGCGGATCCGATTGGACCCTCGCATCAAATGTGATTTACCCGAATGACAGTTTCAATCAAGTCGGCATAGGGACGACAAATACCTCAGATGTAACCTCAGAGTTGTATGTATCGAGACAATTGTCAGATGGAGCATTAGGGAAAGCCTTAGCTGTCTTTAACCAGACAGAGAATCAGGATATTTTGACAGCAAGTGCATCAGGACAGACAGAATTTACTATTGGTAATAATGGTGTAATCTCCTTCACCGGAGGAAGTGGCATCATTCAGAAACTGGCATCAAGCGCAACATCGGGCAAGACATATAATCTTCCTGATTTTGCAGGTGTTGGAGGAAGTGCGGATATTTGTCTCTCAACTGGCAACTGTGCTGGATCGGGAGGAGGCATCACTGGGTCTGGTGTTAATGGGCAGTTATCATTTTTCACTGGTTCTGGATCGATTAGTTCTGATGCGACATTGTTCTTTGATAATGCAGCAAAACTATTTGGTGTTGGTACAAGTTCTCCTATTACGAAGTTTGATGTTGAAGGAGCTGTTACCGGAAAAGCTTTGAGTATTTTCAACACTACAGGCAATCAGGCAATCTTTACAGCATCAGCATCAGGTACTACCCGGTTTACTATCGGTAATGATGGAACCTTGACAGCGACGAAATACAGCGGTGCCAAAGGTGTACTTTATTCAAATGCAGGAGTAATAACACAAAGTAATGATGCCGGAACAAGCGGACAAGTCTTGCTTTCAAATGGCGGGACACCGCAATTTACTGCACTCGGTGGAGACATTGCCTCAGTTAGCAATACCGGATCAGTGACATTGGCAAGTGTCGGTCCTGGAGCAGGGACTTATGGCTCAGCATCCCAAGTGCCGGTCTTTAACCTTGATGCTCAGGGGCGAGTGACAAGTGTCACCAATACCTCAATCGCAATTGCCGCGTCCCAAGTTACCTCAGGACAACTATCGCTTGCACGAGGCGGGACAGGAGCAGACTTATCACTTGCCAATCAATACAGCATTCCGTATATCAGCACAGCAGGTTCTTCCATGGGATACTTGGCACCATCAACAGCAGGAGAAGTCTTGGTGACGGAAAGCACAGGAGGTCCGCCACAGTGGGCACCCTCTTCGTCAATAGGAACAAATTATTGGTCATTGATTTCAGGTGTTCTTTCCCCAGTCGGATCAGATGAGGTACTTGCAGCGACGAGTTCAGCAACAACAGTAGCGACCTTTACCAGCACCGGAACAACAACAAATAATACTTTAATACAAAACACCGGATCAGGAGCAGTGACTAATCTCCTGAATTTGAGTCAGTCAGCAGGATCGGTGACCAATGCAATTGCGGTAAATGGAAGCTTCAGCAATGTTTTGAAAGTCGGTAGCAATGTGATTCTTGATAATAATGGTATCTTGCAGTCGGCAGGATTGTCTGGAACATATTCGAACAATTTAACACTTAACGGGTCAAACTCGATTAGTGCATCAACCTTAACAGCAACCGGCGGCACGATCAACGGCACCTCAGTCGGCGCAACGACACAGTCAACCGGTTCATTCACAACATTATCAGCGAGTGGGACAGTAACATTCTCAAGCGGCACCTATAATACAGGAGGACTACTCAAAACAACAGCCAGTGGTGGTACTGTAGCTCTTGCTGTTGCCGGGACAGATTACCAGTTACCGATAACAGGGGCAAATGGCATTACCTTTTCATCAAATACTGTCACTTTGGGTGGAGCACTTACTCAGGCAACAAGCATACCATTTAGCAGTAATATTCTTACCCTTGGAAATAATGCGGGGAACGGCAATCTTGTTGTTGCGCCAAATGCTGGTGGCAATGCAGCGCTTATCGTCAACAAACAAGGAAGCAATGATATTTTTACCGCCAGTGCTTCTGGGGCACCCCGGTTTACTATTGCCAATGACGGCAGTCTGACTGATACAAAATATAACTCGAACGGTCAGTTACTATATGCAAATGGATCAGGCTTATTTACACAAACAACAGGCGGGAGCAGCGGACAAGTGCTTCAACTGAATGGTTCCAGTATCCCAACATGGGTGGATGCCGGAACAGTAGGAGTTAATTACTGGCAAAATGGTGGTAATGTTTTGGCGCCATTAAGTGTAGCTGAAGATTTGGTCCTTGGCGGCAACAGTACTGCATCAGCAAAGATCGCGTTTATAGGCAATGGAGCAGGTACACCAACGGCATCTATTTCAGCACAAAGCGGTGCAGCACCGACGGGGTTGGCATTAAGCGGTAATGGGAGTATTCAAGCGCTTAATATGAATACGTTGACAATCGGTGGAGCATCAACGGGTAATATTGTCTTATCACCGCTCGGCGGAGCAGGGACAGGGTTAACAACCAATAATGGAAACTTTAACCTTTCAGGGGCAGGGAATACTTACAAGATAAACGGTCAGGATGTTTTGTCAGTAGGATCGTTGGGGACAAATGTTGTCACTTCATCATTGACGACTGTCGGGGTATTGAATGCCGGATCGATTACTTCAGGATTTGGGTCAATTGATGTCGGCGGTGATTCTATCTCCGGAGGGGCTCTTAATGCTAGTGGTACAGTAACTTTTGGAAGTGCCGCGTATGAAGGGAATAATGCCGTACTCTATGGGACAACAGGTTCAGGACAGGTTGCCGCAGTAGGCGCAACAAGTACAGGCAATCTATGTTTGTTGTCGGGAGCAGGAGGCGCGCCTTCTTGGGGAACGTGTGCTCTTGGCAACAACTTCTGGCAGTACAACACCGGAGCATTATCACCATTAACAGTAGGGAATGATTTGTTATTAGGCGGTAATAGTACTGCATCAGCAAAGTTTGCATTTATCGGTAATGAACCAGGAGGGACACCAGTTGCAAGTATATCAGCACAGAGTGGAGCAACACCAAACGGAGTAGTCTTAAATGGAGGGACATCAACAATCCAATCATTGAATATGAACACGCTCACCCTCGGAGGGACAACAACAGGGAATATTGT
>Ga0265338_10005724_pt1 | contig 16073 bp, 10 predicted proteins | sample 42126metaG_FD_193579 | JGI IMG/M metagenome (GOLD analysis project Ga0265338, IMG submission 193579) | Rhizosphere microbial communities from Carex aquatilis grown in University of Washington, Seatle, WA, United States - 4-21-26 metaG | ecosystem: Host-associated > Plants > Roots > Rhizosphere... | reverse complement strand
CATTTCCCAATTTAAACCCAGTCGTGCCGGTTCCTGGGTTGAACTCAAATATCGCATTCCGTCGCGCCTCGCGGCTTCTCAGTCGTGCCAAATCGTTCAATCGCAAACCGTTGATTTTCAACGTCAGTCGTGCTCGATGGTGCCCAGTCGTAGTGGGTGGTGAAAGCACGACTGAACGGTCCCAACCGCGACCCAAACCCCAAACTCGAAACTTTAAAGCCCAAATAATTCCATTGGCCACCAGCCGCCAAACCATTAGCATCGCCACTCCCACCCCGAAGATTTCGGGGCGGTTACCAGAATACGATTCATGAAAAGTTACGATATCGCAGTCATCGGCGGAGACGGCACCGGGCCGGAAGTCACACGTGAAGCTCTTAAAGTGTGTGAAGCAGCCGGCAAGAAATTTGGTTTCAAACTCAACTGGCATCCTTACGACTTCGGCGGAGATCGCTATCTCAAGACCGGCGAAGTATTGCCCGACGGTGCGGTGGAGGAACTGCGCAAGTTCAAGGCGATTTACCTCGGCGCGGTCGGCCATCCGCAAGTGAAGCCCGGCATTCTGGAAAAAGGCATCTTGTTGCGCCTGCGTTTCGAACTGCAGCAATACATCAACCTCCGTCCGGTGCGCCTCTATCGCGCCGAAGATTGCCCGCTCAAGGACAAAGGCCCGGAGCATATCGATTTCATTGTCGTGCGCGAAAACAATGAAGGCCTTTACGCCGGCGCCGGCGGTTTTCAATACAAAGGCACGCCGCAGGAAGTGGCGATCCAGGAAAGTGTGAACACCCGTTTCGGTGTGGAACGCTGTTTGAAATATGCCTTCGACCTCGCGCAAAAACGCCGCAACGGTAAAGCGTGGAAAGGCCTCAAGCCCGAAGACACCGCTGCCGGCAAGACCGCGCAACTCACGCTCTGCGGAAAAACCAACGTGCTGACCTTTGCGTTCGATTTGTGGTGGCGCGCTTTCAACGAGCTTTCGCCGAAATATCCGACCGTGAAAACCGATTACGCGCACGTGGACGCCACGTGCATGTGGTTCGTGAAAAATCCCGAGTGGTTTGATGTTATCGTGACGGACAATATGTTCGGCGACATCATCACCGACCTCGCGGCGATGATCCAAGGCGGCCTCGGTGTGGCCGCCGGCGGCAATATCAATCCCGAAGGCACCTCGATGTTTGAGCCAATGGGCGGCAGCGCGCCCAAATACACCGGCCAAAACGTCATCAATCCGATCGCAGCCATTAATGCCGGAGCCATGATGCTCGATTTCCTCGGCGAAGCCGAAGCCGGCGCGGCGATTGAAAACGCCGCTATCAAAATCATCAACACCAAGATCAAATCACTCGCCGCAGGCAAGATGGGTCACGGCACGCGCGAAGTCGGCGATTTGGTGGCAGCGGCTCTTTGATGGGACGCCGAGCATTTGCTCAGCCAGTCGGAATCTTTTAGCGCCGGGTGAACGCCCGGCGCTTTTTTTAGTCACAGCGCACAGTCCGCGGAGAAGCCCACTCGCGCAGCGCCTCCACCTTTTCTGACATAATGACCGACAGCGGGCGGGTTTGCTTGATTTCATTAAGCAAATCCTCCTGCGACACCGCCCGCCCTTCCGCTCGCGCAGTGTAAGTTGCCGAAACAATCGCCTGCTCAATCTCCGATCCGGAGAATCCTTCGGTCGCCACAGCCAATGCCGCGATATCGTAGTCAGCTGGATCCATGTTCCGTTTGCGTAGATGGATCTGCAAAATTTCCTGCCGATGCGGAACCGAAGGCAGGTCCACAAAAAAGATTTCGTCGAAACGCCCCTTGCGGATGAGTTCAGGCGGCAGACGTTCGATATCGTTCGCGGTCGCGACGAGAAAGACAGGTCTTTTCTTCTCCGCCATCCACGTGAGGAGCGCGCCGAGGATTCGCCGCGAGACACCGCCGTCGTCATCTGATGCGCTCACCGCCACGCCCTTTTCAATTTCGTCCATCCATAACACACAAGGCGCCATGATTTCAGCGGTCTCCAGCGCCTTGCGCAAGTTGCGCTCGGTCTCGCCGTAATACTTGTTATAGAGCACGCCGAAATCGAGTCGGAGCAAGGGCACGTTGAAAATTCCCGCGGCGGCCTTGGCGGCGAGGCTTTTGACGCAACCTTGCACCCCGAGCAGCAGCATTCCGCGCGGTGGATCAAGCGTGTCGTCTTCACCGAGAAAAAAGCGTTTGCGCATTTCGAGCCAGTTGCGGAGGCGCTCCATGCCGCCCACGTCAGAAAATTTCGCGGTGTCGATTTCCAACGAGAGCAGGGCGTCGCCACCGAGCAATTCGTATTTTGCCTTCAGAACGGCGGGAATATCTGATTCGGAAATGACGCCGTCCTCGACGGCTTTCATCGCAAGGCGACGTGCGTCGGTGGCGGTGAGTCCGGCGAGATTGCGCACAAGTAAGTCGAGGGCCTTGTTCGTCGTCTGCACGTCGCGATGGCCATTCCGCGCCCCCCAATCGCCGGCGACATCCACTACGATGCCGCGCAATTCATCGAGCGTCGGCAGCGGCATCCGCAAATGCGCAGTGTAAGGTTTGAGTTCCTCCGGAATTTGCAGCGTGTAACCGACGAGCACGACGGTCGAGTAATGTTGCTGGTAGGTGAGCGCGATATCCTTCAACTGGCGCATGTGCACCGTGTCCTGCAAATATGGATGAAAATCGAGCAGCACAAAAAGACTATTTTGGCCCTCGGTCCGAATATATCTGAGCAGTTCCTGCGACTTGAGAACCGACTTGGACGGCTGATCGCACGGGTCAAACGCCTGCAAGCCTTCGGTCACCGTCCAGCGATAGGTGCGGATCTGGAGGCGCTGACCGATTTGGCGCACCATGCGGACCACCTGCGGTTCCTCGTTGCTTTCGACGGCGATGAGCGGCGTGTGCGAGCGGATAATGGCCTCAAGGTCGTGCAACGGGCTTTCAGTCGTGGGCACACCGGATTGTGATGACTTGGAAGACGGCAGATTCATCAGTGAGAGACAACAATCACGTGGGATTGCAATGACATGGCGATAAAAATGGCTCAATTATTGCCAAATCACAAGGCATGTGTTTCGGGATAATCGGGCAATTTGAAGCGATCGGCCAAGGTAGACCCCATCGCTAATTTAAGAATGAATGGAATCGAAAGCATTTTCATCACCTGGTTGCGGAAGAAAAGTCCCAGGGGTGTTTTCGGAACGAACGATCCGGCGAATTTCTCCGCGGCTGTTTGCTTTTCCACGATAAACGGCCGGAGCTGTGTTTCGTAGCGCTTGAATGCCTCCTGTGGTGTGGTGTCTGGTTTGCCGAGTTCGCCCGCGAGAACGTACGCGGCTGCCATCGCAAGCGCCGAGCCCTGTCCTGCAAGCAACGATGGACAAAACGCCGCGTCGCCCACCAGCGCCACTCGTCCTCGCGACCAGGAGTCCAAACGAATCTGGCTCACGCTGTCGAAATACAATTCGTCGCAGGATTCCATCGCCGCGAGGATCTCCGGGCATTCCCAGCCGAGACCGCCAAATTGCGCGCGGAGAATTTTTTTGTTGGCCATCGTATCATAGGGATCGATTGAATTGCCGCGCTCATCCAGAAAGACGAACAAGAAGAGGGTCCGGTCATGCCGGAGGGAAATTCGTCCGATCTGTTTTCCCGGCGGGCTGAAGCTGACATAAATATCATCGTTCCGCGGTTGGTAACCAACCGCCTCAAATGCCGCGACGGAAAACCCCAGAAATTTTTCGAAGCTGTTTTCGTTTCCGAAGACCAGCTTCCGGACCCGGGAATGAAGCCCGTCCGCGCCGATGACTATGTCGAAGCGCCGGGGTGGTGCATATTCGAAATCGACCTCCACTCCGGCGGCGTCCTCTTTGATGCCCGCAATGCTGTCGCCGAAAATCATTTCGCAGCGGTCCTGAACTTTTTGATAAATGTTTCGGGCCAGATCCGAGCGGGCGATGCTCAAATACCGGCCCTTCGTGGCGGTGCGGAAAGCATCCACGTTGAATCCCCCGATGTGTTTTCCTCCTGCGTTCACGAGACGGAACTGTTTGATATTATATCCATCGCGTTTAATTGCCGGAAGCAGGCCCATGCGTTCCGCGACGTCAAACCCCGTACCCCAAAAATCGATCATGTATCCGCCGCCCCGCAAGCGGGGCGCCCGTTCCACCAGAGTGATTTCAAAGCCATGTACGGCCAGCCAATACGCCAGAGTCGGCCCCGCGATACCAATCCCGGAAATGAGAACCCGCATGAATAAATTTATCACTGCCTGTTGGTTTCTCAATTGCTGTCCAACAGTTGGCGCTAAACCAAACGCTGGTATCCGTCGAAGCTAAAGCTTGAACTTCGGCAATACACACGCTAGAAGCAGGCATGGATTCTTTTCTCGAAGCGGCGATTGAGGAAGCGAAGAAAGGCCTGGCGACGGGTGGCATACCCATTGGGTCTGTGCTGGTGTGCGATGGCAAAATCATCGGGCGCGGCCATAACCAGCGTGTGCAACACGGCAGCGTGATCCACCATGCGGAAATGAATTGCCTCGAGAACGCTGGACGGTTGAAGGCATCGGTCTATAGCCGATGCGTGCTTTACTCCACTCTTTCGCCGTGCCCGATGTGCAGCGGGGCGGCGTTGCTCTACAAAATCCCTCGTATCGTCGTCGGCGAGAATGTGACTTTCCAGGGACCGGAAGAATACGTCCGTTCACAAGGTGTGAAGGTGGAGATTCTGCAGGACCCGACGTGCATCCAGTTGATGCGCGATTTTATCAAAGTCCGACCGGAGCTTTGGAATGAAGACATCGGGGTTTAGATCTCCCCTTTTCGGATCAACTCATCGCATTTTTCGAGCGAGATGGGTTTGCTCTTCTCGATGGAAGAGATTATTCGCGCTTGTTTCTCATCCGGTTCAATAAACTCGCGAACGAGTTTATCTGTGACGTCGACGCGCGTGGCCATTTTATATTTTGCAAGCGTCGTCTCGTCCCATTTCGAAATGATGACGCTGACGCCCGCCTGTTTTTGAATCTCCGGCAGGCGATCTTTAATCGTTTCCATGGCTTCATTCACAGGCGCAGTGCTGAAGACCTGGCGATGATTTTCGGCCTGCTGCGCCTTAAGTGCTGCCGCGAGTTCGTTAAATTTTACGGAGTCGCCGGCTTGTTTTGCGGCCTTGGCAGCCGTGATCTTCTCCTGCAGCTTTTTCTGGTTGGGGGCACTCCAGAAATGGGCATAAGCCACGGCGCGCGAATCATAGACGCCGATGGTCGGGGCGGAGTTGTTAGTATCGGCGGCTGCAACGGTCACAAGGGCGCCGAGCAGTGAACCGATCGTAATGAGGAAAGGAAGCATTTTCATACTGCTTCCCTTTTACTCCCTTTGGCGGAGAACTGTTAATCGAAAATAATTGAGGCTAATATCGTTTTACCCGATGCGGGGAAAACAATGCAAGATTATGCTGCCTTCTGATCGGCCTTGCGGCGGATGATGGGCTTGGCGTCACCGGAGACGACGGGTTTCGTAATTTTCACGTGCAGGATGTCGTCGTTGCTGGGCACATCGAACATCACGTCGAGCATCAATTTCTCCAACAGGCTGCGCAGCGCGCGCGCGCCGGTGCCTTTTTTGACGGCCTGTGCCGACAATTCGCGAAGCGCGTCCGTGGTGAATTCTAATTCCACGCCTTCCATGGCCATGAGTTTGGCGTATTGCTTGGTGAGGGCGTTCTTGGTCTGGGTGAGAATGGAAACCAGTTGTTCTTCGCTCAACTCTCCGAGCACCGTGGTCATCGGCAAGCGGCCAATAAATTCCGGGATGAAGCCAAAGCTCAATAAGTCCTCGGGTTCGACGAATTGCAAAACCTTTTCGCGATTGATGGCTGCGGTTTTGTAATTGTCTTCAACCGCGCGGAAACCCATTACGTTTTTGCCGAGGCGACGTTGGATGATGCGTTCCAAGCCGACGAACGCGCCGCCGCAGATGAACAGAATGTCCGACGTGTTCACGCGGATATATTCCTGTTGTGGATGCTTGCGGCCGCCTTGCGGCGGGACGTTGCACGTGGTGCCTTCCAAAATTTTCAGCAATGCTTGTTGCACGCCTTCGCCGGAAACGTCGCGGGTGATGGAGACGTTCTCGGTCTTGCGGGCGATCTTGTCGATTTCGTCGATGTAAACGATGCCGCGTTGCGCGCGTTTGACGTCGTAGTCGGCGTTTTGCAACAGGCGCAGGATAATATTTTCGACGTCTTCACCGACGTAACCCGCTTCGGTCAATGTGGTGGCATCGGCGATGGCGAAGGGCACGTCGAGAATTTGCGCGAGCGTGCGGGCGAGCAACGTCTTGCCGGAGCCGGTCGGTCCGATCATAAGAATATTGCTCTTCTCGATTTCCACTTCCGAGTGCGGGTCGGGCGGGGCATCGGTCGCTTCAGCTTCCTCCGGAGTTTCGCCCTTGCCCGGCAAATCCTGCAGGATGCGCTTGTAGTGATTATGGACGGCGACGGAGAGCGTCTTCTTGGCGTGCTCCTGGCCGATGCAATATTTGTCGAGCTGCCGCTTGATTTCGGCAGGTTTGGGAACCGTCACGCGCGGCTTTTGCTTCTTGGTCGCCGCCGCAAATTCCTTGTCGAGGACGTTTTTGCATAGGACGACGCAATTGTCGCAGATGTAAACGCCGGGACCGGCAATGAGTTTCTTCACTTCCGCGTGTGATTTACCGCAGAAGCTGCAAAGCGTGATGTTGGTTGGTCGAGCCACTCGAATTTGCGATTTATGATTTTCGATTTCGATTTCAGCGTCGTTACTGAATCTTATTCTTTCTTATCGGATAAACTGGTCGCGCGTTCAGCGAGATTTGGAATCTCTTTGCGCGATTGGACAACTTCATCGACCAGCCCGTAAGCCTTCGCTTCTTCGGGAGTCATGAAATTGTCGCGGTCCGTGTCTTTTTCCACCTGATCGATGGATTTCCCGGTGTGTTTGGAAATAATTCCATTCAGGCGTTGCTTCAATTTCAGCATATACCGTACCCGAATTTCCACGTCCGTGGCCTGTCCTTCCGCGCCGCCAAGTATCTGATGGATCATGACATTGGAGTTCGGCAGGGAATAGCGTTTGCCCTTGGTTCCCGCACACAAGAGCACGGCGCCCATGCTGGCGGCCTGGCCGATGCAATAGGTATTCACGTCGCACGTGAGGAACTGCATGGTGTCGTAAATCGCGAGGCCGGCTGTCACGCTGCCGCCGGGGGAATTGATATAGAGGTGAATGTCCTTCTTCGGGTCGTTCATCTGGAGGAACAACATTTGGGCGATGATGAGGTTCGCCACCATATCGTCCACGGGTGTGCCGAGGAAAACGATGCGGTCAACCAGCAGGCGGGAATAGATGTCGTAGCCACGCTCGCCGCGTCCAGTTTGCTCGACGACCATGGGAACCAAAAAGTTTTTCATGTCAGATTTCATCTCTAGTGCCGCAACGTAAAGGAGGGTTCCCGGGAGGTCAAGCGCTGGCGACGGCTAATAATCCTTCCTGATTGAGTCAAACGCGCTTTGCGCTTGTTTGTTCGGCAAGGTGTGGTAATTCAGTTTCTCTAGCTGTCAAGACGACCACAGGAACCCATGCTTCCAACCTTCAGCTTCCGGACCGAAAAATCCAGCGAATGCTCGCGACATCCTGCGGGAGCTTGGGGAAAAATTTGGTGGTTGGCGGCGGCCATCGTTTGCGTTTCCCGGGAGAGTGTTCACGCCGCCAATCTCGACGGCACCGAACGGAGTGAGAGTGCATACGTCATCACCAATGCCGCTCAATTCCGGGCGGTGCCTCCGGAAATTTTCCTGGGCCCTTGCGCTTTTCGATTAAATGGCGTGGTGACATGGGGCGATACAAATCGCGATTTGCTCGTGGTGCAGGATGAAACGGGCGCGGTGGCTATGAGTCCTGCTGCGGGTATCCGAGACTTGGAGGTGCAGGTTGGGCAGCGAGTTTCGTTGGCTGGTTCGGGATGTTCGCCGGGCGTGGTAGGTTTTCCCAATTATCCGTATCGCCCTTCCGGCTCGGACGTGCGACCACTGTTCGAAGCTCCAGGTCATTGGGGCGAATATTATTTGACGCGCATGCGGGGATATCTGCACCCGCCGGTCACGGGCGAATACACGTTCTGGATCGCGAGCGATAATTCATCGGAACTGTGGCTGAGTTCGAATGAGGATCCGCGCAAGATGAAGCAAATTGCTTCCATCGCGCGTTACAATTGGGTCGCGCCGCGCGAATGGTCGCGATTTCCTTCGCAACGATCGGAGAGCATTCTTTTGCAAGGCGGGCAAAGCTATTACATCGAGGCCGACCAGGAGCAGGCCACTGGCGATGATCATTTGGCGGTCGCGTGGCAGGGGCCGACGGAAAAGCAATCGGTCATCCCAGGCGTTTATCTGACGCCATGGGTGGACAACGTGGCTTCGCTCTCGGCGACGAACGGAATTTTGCGCGAGTACTGGTTGGATTTTTCGTTGGGCAGTCTTGCCACGATCACCGGGCCGCGGCCTTTCGATTCCATACTCAATGTTGAAAAATTGTGGGTGATGTCGCGAGACTCGGCGACTCTGCCGAAACCACTTTCGATCACCTTAAACCAGCAACTGCGGCCGGAGGAACGATTCAATTGGGTGGAGGCCCAAGGGGAGGTGACGTTTACCGGCAAGGATGATAGAGGCGGTTTTTTGGAATTGTCCGACGACGAGGCGCAAATCCAGGTGCGGGTGGCGGAGAGCGACCCCGAGGTATTGCGCTCTTTTCAAAATGCCACCGTGCGCGTCACGGGAGTTTGTGAAGGGGTGTACGACGCGAAAGGAGTGTTGGTCCCCGGGTTAATTTGGACGACAACAGACAACAATATCGCGATGGTTGAGACGGCGAAGGCAAATCTCGCGTCGGTGGGACAGTCCTCGAAACCTACTTCAACCAACAACGCCCAGGGAGTGATGGGTTTTTATAATTTGCACGGCGTGGTCACTTTTGACGACCAGGTTTTCGGCGAAGACATCATGTTCGTGCAGGATGAAACAGCGGTTGTTTTGGTTTCATTGAAAGAGCGTAGCTTTAAGAATCGATTTGAAGTGGGCCGATGGGTTGAATTGGGCGGCGGCGCCAAGGCGGGAAAAAATATTCCCACACTCATTCCGCTGTCGGTCATGGAACTGGGCTGGCGTTCGATGCCGGTGCCGGCGACGCAGCCTTTGAAGTTTCCCATACCGGGAAACCGGGACGGCCGATGGACGGAATTGGAAGGCGTGGTTCACTCGGCTAATCCCAATGGCACGCTGACTTTGTCCGGCGTCGCCGGCTTGCTCTCTGTTTGGATTGGCAAATCCACCAATGACAATTTGAATCGACTCGTGGATGCGAAGGTGCGCTTGCGCGGAGTTTTATCTTTGACGCTGCAGGACTCGCCGTTGTTGCTTGTGCCCTCCATGAGTTTTGTAAATGTCGAAAAGGACTCGTCTGGAGATCCTTTTGCGATGCCAGCGTGTTTGGTGTCCAACGTTTTTGCAGGCGACGCCGACCTCGCGCTGGCGCACCGAGTGAAGCTGACGGGAACTGTTACGCTGAATAATGGGCGGGTGCTCTTCATACAGGATGGGACGGCGGGTGTTCGTGTGCAGCCGATCGAACACGGAGGATGGCCGCCCGGCCAGCCAGTGGAAGCGGTCGGCTTTCCAGCCGTGAGCGAATCGGTTCACACGTTGACACAAGCGATGGTTCGTCCAATCGGCGGCGTTCATGAAATTATACCGTGGAAGCTGGATGGCGGCGACGGCATTTCGTTCAATCGCGCGGGGACTTTAGTTCAGGTCAACGCCACATTGATCGGTCAGCATAGAAAACCTGGCAGCCAGATTTTGGAACTGCAGGAAAAGCAGCGGCTGTTCGAAGCCGAGTTGCCCGCCGGAGAGCCGCAGTTGCCCGTCTTCGCGCCGGGCAGCCGGCTCCGACTGAGCGGCGTATGTGATTTCGCGCAGGTGCCGGGCTCGGCTTCGAGCGGCGCGGCGACCGAAAGTCCTTCCACTGGCGCTTTGAAAATCTGGCTGCGTAGTCCGGCGGATGTGGTTTTGTTGAGTGGGCCTCCGTGGTGGAGTTGGAAATATACTGCGGTCTTGGTCAGCGTGCTGTTGCTGGTGGTGGCTGTCTCATTGCTGCGAATTCATTTGCTCCGCCGCCGGCTCGAGCGTCACCTGACGCTGTCGCGCCAGATTCTCGAAAGCCAGGAAAGCGAGCGCCACCGCATCGCGGCCAATTTACACGACAGCCTGGGCCAAAATCTTCTGGTGATAAAAAACCAGGCGCATCTGGCCATGCAACCGGCCGAAGAATCCGTTTTGCGCCAGCGGCTTGGTGAAATTTCCAATTGCGCCGCAGAAGCCATCGCTGAGGTGCGCGAAATCACGTACGCGTTGCGACCTTATCAATTGGACCGGCTGGGGCTGACCCAGACGATTCGCGCTACCGTGAATCGCGCCGCCGAAAACAGCCCGATTCTATTCGCCAGTCATACGGATGACATCGATGGCGTGTTCGACAAGGAATCAGAAATCCACGTGTACCGCATCGTGCAGGAAGCCGTGAACAACATCCTGAAACATTCCCAGGCCAGCGAAGCCGCGGTGGTCGTGAAGAAACTGGCGTCGACGGTGTCTCTTTCCATTCGGGATAACGGTTGCGGTTTCGATGCCATCGCAGCGCAGCACTCCGATTCTGACGATGTTGGTCACGGCCTCAATGGCATCAAAGAGCGCGTTCGTATCTTAAGTGGAACATTCGTGATTGATTCGCGTCCCGGTCATGGCACAACTTTGAGCATCGAAATCCCCATCCTCGTTTTCAACCATGCCAGAAGTTAAATTACTCGTGGTGGATGATCATCCGGTGTTTCGGCGAGGCTTGCGTGAAATCATCGAGGAGAATCCCAATTTCCGCGTCGTTGGTGAAGCATCCGATGGTGAAGCGGCCATGCGAATGATTGTGGACATGAAGCCTGACATTGCGGTTGTGGACATTGACATGCCGCGGCTCAACGGCCTCGAAATGATGCGCGCGCTTCGAAAAATCGATCTCTCCGTCGCCACCATTTTTTTGACGATGTACAACGAGGAGGACATGTTCAATGCCGCCATGGACATGGGCGTGAAAGCCTATGTGCTCAAGGACAACGCGACGGAAGACATCGTGGCGGCACTGGAAAAAGTGTCCCAGGGAGAGTTGTTTATCAGTTCTTCCATGTCCACGATGGGACAACGGCGCAGCGAACGGGTGCAGGAATTGCTGCTCAGCAAACCGCAGATCGATGACTTGACCTCAGCGGAGCGGCGCATCCTGAAGCTCATCGCCGAAGACCGCACCAGCAAGGAAATTGCTGACCTTCTGCAGATCAGCAATAAGACGGTCGAGAACCATCGGTTGAATATTTGCCGCAAATTGAATCTTCACGGGAGCCACAGCCTGCTTAAGTTTGCGTTCGATAATAAGTCGTATCTCTGAGCTGCGAAAGCAGTTCAACGGTAATTTCCGGGGTGAAATCGCCCATCCACCAAATTTCCTAGGTGTTTCCGCCTATTTCCGCTGAGATTTTGTCTGGTATAACAACAATATGCCCTTTAGTGCCGCGATCCGCGAAGTGAGCACGGTAAGACGAAAGATCGATCTGGATAACTTTCAAGTGGCGAGTGTAAAGACGGCTCGCGATATCAACCGCCGAATTGTGCTCAATCTCATTCGCAAGCATCAGCCCATTTCACGCGCGGAACTCTCCCGTCATTCACGCCTGCAGCGCAGCACCGTTTCCGTCATCACGCAGCAATTGATTGCGGAACGCTGGGTGAGAATGGGCGCATTTGGCAACCTGCCGCGCGGCCGGAAGCCTAAATTTCTCCATCTCAACGGCGAACGTGGTGGAATTGTCGGCGTCGATTTGCGCCCGGAAAATACCACGATGATGCTCGCGGATCTGGAGATGCGAAGTCTCGCGCAGGATTCCATGCGCACCGGCAGCGATCCTGAGGAGTTTATTGCGGAACTGGCCCGGCGCATTCGTCGTCTGATGAGTGCGCACTCGCATCTTGCCTTTGAAGGAATTGGCATGGCCCTGCCCGGACGCATTGATCTGGAATCCAATCGGCTGGTGTTCGCGCCCAACCTGGCTTGGAAATCCGTCGACCTCAAAGGCCCGCTTGAAGCGGCGACCGGTCTGGAAGTGGAATTGGAAAACGCCGCCAATGCCTGCGCGCTGGCAGAGATTTGGGGCGGCGCTCATTCAGAAAGCGTTCGCAATCTTGTGACCGTGACGGTATCCGAAGGTATTGGCGCGGGAATGGTCCTTAACGGCCAGCTCGTTCGCGGAGCGACGGGCATGGCCGGTGAGTGGGGCCATGTCACACTTCAGGAGAACGGCCCCTTATGCAAATGCGGCAATCGCGGTTGCTGGGAGGCGTGCGCTTCGAATAGCGCGGCCGTGCGTTACTTCACGGAATTGGAACCCACTCAGAACAAACCGAAGATGTCCGGCATGCCGACTTTTGATCTCGTCCTGAAATTGGCTCAGCAGGGTCAGCCTCAGGCCCATGCGGCATTGGAAAAAATGGCTCATTACCTCGGTGTTGGCGTGGCCATGACCATTGCCGCTTTGGCGCCCGATGTCCTGGTCGTTGTCGGCGAAGTGACGCGAGTGTGGGACAGGGTCGGCCCGATTATCGATGGCGTGATCGCGAGCCGATTATCGATGGGCTCCAAAACGCAAATCGTTCCGACCAATCCCGACACGCAGCCCCGTTTACGAGGCACGATCGCGTTGGTTCTGCAAAAACATTTCGGCGTTCCTCATCTCGCTTAAGAAACTGCGCCCTGTCAAATCAATGAACCACCCAACTGCAATTTGTTCCGCGTCCGAATTATCTGCAAATCCAAATACGACATTTGTCGGATGTTCGATGCCAATCCGCTGTGGCATCATCGCCAACAATGTTCCCAATCAAACGCTGTGTCCGGCGAAGGGTCTTGGTAAAGGCAGAGCGTAGTTGAAGTCGAGCGGGCCCTGTGGCCAATGCCTGAAGAATCCCCAAAAACGAATAAACAACCGCCCACCCCCAAATCCGTATGAAAATGGTAATCAGACTACTTAAACTCCTTTTCGCCTTTGCGTGCGTCGCCTATTCGACGACTACATTTGGCCAGACATTGACTTGGACAAATGTAATTGCTCAAACGCTCCCGGGTGGAAACTTTGGGCGCGGCACCAACTGGTCCGGCCTGAACACGTCGGGGACCAATACGCCCATCACAGATAGTATCTGCACCTTTGACGGCACCGTTCCAGGGGCATTGTTTGTTTATACCGCGGATGGCATCAATGGCAACGCTGGTGTGCCAATCGGCGGCGGTTTTGGTGCCAACGGCATAACCATTCACTTGACGCCGACGCAGACGAGTCCGGTTACTTTTTACGCGACGAACATCGCGGCCGGCATGGGCTTTAACGGAATCCAACTGGATGCCGGCGCAGGGCAGTTGATTCTGGGTGACAACACAAGCTCCCAGATGATTGCCACTTTGCGCCCCTCGGGTGGCATTCACACGTGGGAGAACGATTCCTCGTTTCCAATGATCATTAATCCCAACTTCCAAATCCAAAACGGTGGCGGTAATGCGCATGGGATTGATTTTAGAGGCACGGGAGATTTCGGCATTACCAACAATCTCCGGAATAATAACAATGCCCCGGTGAACGGCATTACCTGGGACAACACCGGCACGACAACCTGGTACGTCGGTGGTTCGAACGACAAATTCAATGACGGCGGTCTCGGCACCGTAACGATCAACTCCGGTACGCTGAAGATTAAGAGCCCAGGCCTCCTCCCGATCACCTTTGGCAACACCCTCCAGCACAATGGCACGTTGTTGTTGCTCGATACCGGCGTGGGTGCTTCGGACACATTGAGCCGCAACATTAATGGCGCTGGTCCGATTCAGTTGAACAGCGGTTCGTGGACATTAACTTCAGGAGGAAGCACCTTTTCTGGCAACTGGCTGCTGACCGGCGGAGAACTGATTGCCAACGGCACCGAAACTCCGGGCTCAAGCGGTCCGCTTGGTGAAGGTGGCACCATTAGTTTTAACGGCGGCACCCTCGGATTCGGCGCCAATAATAATTTTGATTATTCTTCACGCTTCAGCACGGCGGATGGCCAGACGTATAGCTTTGACACGGCTGGACAAAGTGTGACCTTCGCGACCGGCTTGGTTGGCAATAACACGGTCACCAAGGTGGGCCCGGGCACGTTGACACTCGCCGGTACGAACACTTACACCGGGCTGACCCTGGTTAGCGCCGGCAAATTGGTGTTCCAAGGTCCGAAGACAGGTACGGCAACCATCACGGTGGTAGACGGGGGCGCTCTCGGCGTCACTCAAACCAACGCCCAGTTTACCCCGGGCGTGCTCAACATCACGAATTCAACTTTGGAATTTAATGCTGTGAGCAGCGAAGCGACCCCGATTGTAGCAGCAGGCACACTGAATGCCTCCGGCACAATCAATATCAACGTCAACAGCGGCACGTTCATTGCCAACCACAGCTACCCGCTATTCTCATGGACGACCGGCACGGCTCCGGCGGTCAATCTCGGATTCCTGGGTGGCGCTTTGGGCACGCTCACCACGAACGGTGGCAACACGATCGTGTTGAATGTTTCAGCCCTCGCGGACAACTGGAGCGGCGTAAACGGCACCGGTTGGACGGTTGCCAATAACTGGCTGGCTGGTGGCGTTTCCACCACTTATGTCGATCCGACTCCGGTGGTGTTTGACGACTCGGCGACGGGAAACAACAGTGTGACTGTGGATGCTTTAGTCCAGCCCAATAGCGTTGTGGCCAATAACACGGCCTTGAGCTACACCATCACTTCCAGCGCTGGACTCGATATCGGCGGTACCGGCGGCCTGACCAAGAACGGCAATAATACTCTCACATTGTCTGGCGGCGCCAACACCTACACTGGTGTCACAACTGTCAACGCCGGTATCTTGAGCGTCAGCGCTCTGACCAATGGCGGAATTGCGAGCGACATCGGCGCGTCGAGCAGTGCTGCGGCGAACTTGGTTCTCAATGGCGGCACATTGCAATATACAGGCATTGCGCAGACCATTGATCGCGGCTTCACGGTTGGCTCAGGCGGCGGCGCGATCGACGCTTCAGGCGCGGGCGCGTTGAACCTGAACAACGCCGGGGCGATAGTCTTGAGCGGCGCGGGCGCGCGCTCATTCTCTTTGACCGGCACCAGCACGGACACGAATACTCTGGCGGCCACGCTCGGTGACCAGGGCGGCTCAAGTTCGTTCAGCAAGAATGGACCGGGCTCGTGGATCCTGACCGGAAACAACAATTATTCCGGTTTGACGACGATTGCGAACGGATCACTGCAACTTGGCGTGGGCGGCAGCAGCGGCTCGCTCGGCAGCGGCAACATCATTGATAATGGCAGCCTGCATGTGAACCGCACCGGCACTCTGACCATCAACTCCGTCATTAGCGGCGGTGGCACCGTGAATAATGACGGCACGGGTACGCTTGTTCTGGCCAACAACGAAACCTATACCGGCGGCACGGCTATCAATAACGGCACGTTGCAGGTCGGCACTGGTGGTTTGACGGGTTCCCTGGCTTCCGGCGGCGCCATCACGAACAATGGCAAACTGATATTCAATACCACCGGCTCGTTCACTTACACCGGCACCGGCCTTATTAGTGGAACCGGCAATGTCGTCGTGACGGGCGGTGGTCTGATCAAGGCCATTGGCGCCAACACCTACACGGGCTGGACGCAAATTGATCCCAATACCACATTCCAGCCCGCCGAAGGCAATCAAGGCGGGTTCCTCAGTTCGGTTGTGACCAACAATGGCACCCTCAAGCTCGTTCGTCAGGACCAGGGCGTATTCGGTTATTCCAATAACATCGTCGGCTCCGGCAAATTGTTGAAGGACGTCAATAACAACAACGACAACG
>Ga0265338_10005723_pt1 | contig 16073 bp, 12 predicted proteins | sample 42126metaG_FD_193579 | JGI IMG/M metagenome (GOLD analysis project Ga0265338, IMG submission 193579) | Rhizosphere microbial communities from Carex aquatilis grown in University of Washington, Seatle, WA, United States - 4-21-26 metaG | ecosystem: Host-associated > Plants > Roots > Rhizosphere... | reverse complement strand
GGATCCAAGGGCTAGCGGCACATGCTGTGCAGCTAGCCCTTGGATCCGACTGGCCACCGCCTGCGCCTGCAGGCCCGCGCAATTTACCACCCGCTGCGCGCGCAGCATGAAGGGCTGTGGCTCAGGCTCTGCGCCAGGCTCGGCCTCGCCGCGTACGGCGTCGTCACCCACTTCAATCCTGAACCGGCCATCCGCCTCGCGCTCGATTCGCCGCACCGGCGCTCGAAATGCGCATATCGCGCCGTGCGCCTCGGCGTCGCCTTGCAAGGCCAGCATCAGTTGATGACTGTCGACGATCCCGGTGTCCGGCGAGTGCAGCGCTGCCACGCAATGCAGCGCCGGCTCCAGCGCGCGCGCCTGCTCGGCGTTCAGATGCCGCAGGCTGGACACGCCGTTGCGGCGCGCCTGCGTTTCGATCGCCGCCAGCTTGGGTATTTGCTCCCGCGTTGTTGCAACCAGCAGTTTGCCGCAACGCCGATAGGACACGCCATGGCTGTCGCAATACGCATACAGCAACTCGCGCCCGCTCACGCATAGACGCGCCTTGAGCGAACCGGGTTCGTAATACAGGCCCGCGTGTATTACCTCGCTATTGCGCGAACTCGTGCCCGTGCCTATCGTCGCCCCCGCTTCGAGCACCAGTACCTCGCGGCCCGCCAGCGCGAAGGTGCGAGCCACCGCCAGCCCCACAACGCCGGCGCCTATCACCACTACGTCGATTTCATCCATGCAATTGGAACGTCCATTCAAGTGCGGGATATGATTATCCACGGCCGATACCCCAGAGATGGCAACCGCTCGCCTTCCGCGGCAACCCTTAAGGGTTGCCGCGGGGTTGCCGGACCCCATCCGCTGCCAAGCTCGCGTAAAATCGGATACGACGCATGGTGCGCCTAGTCATTCGCTGGAGGAATTCATGATTCATCGTACTCTCACCGTGCTTGCGTGCGGCTTGCTCGTGTGCAGCACCGGGGCGTTTGCGCAATATCGTCCGGGCACACCCGGCGGCCTCGTGACACCGGACTGGCAACTCAAGGCGCATCCGCAACTCGAATTCGCGGCATCGAGCTCAGCCGCAGACCAAAAGCAAGCGATCGCCGATCAAAAACGCAAGAAGAGCTTCAAGACTGCCGATCCCGACGATTGTAACTTGCAGTGCCCGACTGAATGAACGCGAACCGCTCCGGCGCTCGGCCCGAGCAAGCATCCGACCCGAGCGCCGGCGCCGTGCACGACGACGCATCCATCGCTGGGGCATCCCGCCCGACAGCCGCGACGCCCCGCCCGAACCCCGTGGCACAGGCAATCGCTACACGCCGCTCAGTACGCGCCTTCAGGCCCGATCCGATCCCGCGAGCCCGGATCACCGCGCTGCTTGAACTGGCCAGTCGCGCGCCGTCCGGAACCAATACCCAGCCGTGGCGGGTTTATGTCCTCAGCGGCCAGACCCTGCAGCGTGTGGTCGCCGCACTGCTCAAAGCCTATGACGACCCCCAGCGCGACGCACTCTATGTGCAGGAATATGCCTACTACCCGCGCAAGTGGTTTTCACCCTATATAGAGCGACGCCGCAAGGTCGGCTGGGACCTCTACACACTGCTTGGCATAGGCCGCACCGACAAGCAACGGATGCACGCGCAGCATGCGCGCAACTTTCGCTTTTTCGACGCGCCGGTTGGACTGGTCTTCACGATCGACCGCCGGCTCGAACTAGGCAGTTGGCTCGACTACGGCATGTTTTTGCAGAACCTGATGATCGCCGCGCGCGGCGAGGGCCTCGACACCTGCCCGCAAGCCGCCTTCACCCAGTTTCACCGAGTGCTCGCGCGCGAACTGTCGCTGAGCGACGACGAGATGGTGGTATGCGGCATGGCGCTCGGTTACGCCGCCCATGACGCGCCTGAAAATAGCCTGCAAACCACTCGCGATCCAGTCGAAGCTTTCACCCGTTTTCTGGATTGAAAGCCAATGCTTCCTATAACAGGCTCTCAACCTTGTGAGGTCAGCATGACGATAGACCGACCCAGACGCCGCGATCCGGTCGTCACATTTTTCAACGGGACACCCCATGCCCGTGCGACCGTGTTCGGCAAAACGATGCTGCACGGGTTCATCGGCGCCCTGCTGATGGCCGGCGCTCCTTGGGCCACCGCAGCGCCGAACGCGATTCAATGGGAACTGGACGTGGTCGAGCAAGGTCAGATCGTCGATCAGTTCAAGGACGTCACCAGCCTGGGTCAAGCACGCACCGAGACTGCATCGCACACGGTGCAGCATGTATTGAACTGCCCGCCGCCGGCGGACAACCCGGCCACGCCCGACTTCAAGCTGACCCGCACGATCTCGCTCTCGCCAATACACCTTGGCGCAGACGACATCACCTTTGCGATCGATACGCGCGAAATGATCGAGGATCCTGTCGCGAATCCGAGCGCGAGCGGCTGCCGCTTGCCCCCCGAGGCGCGAGTCGTGGCCGCCAGCCATCCAGGGCTGATGGTGCGCACCGACGGCAGTTGGACGAGCTGGACTGTTATCGAGCACGACCCGTCGCTCGTGTACCGCATCAAAGCGATGCTGGCTGCGCCGACATCGCCAACGCAATGAGGTGTGAGCGATGAAGTCGCTGCCGAATTTACCGCATGGGCCACAGTGCGATCCAAACGCCCCTTCGAAGGACGACCCGCGCGACTTTGTCGCGGTCAGTTGGAATCTGCATAAAGGTCGTTCGCCGCTGGGTATGCAGGCATGGAGCGCGATGCGCCACTGGCTGCACGCGAATCCGGCCAACGCTTATTTTTTGCAGGAGGCCGAAGCGCAACGGCCTACCCCGTGGCGCGCCGACGCTCGCGGAGAACCGGTCGTACCGGCCAGCGAATTGCTATGGAATTGCCAGGCCACCGACATCGCGACCTCGCTCAAACTGCAACTCGCATTGGGCAATACCGTCATCAAGCGCTCGCGCCGACACGGCAACGCGATCCTCTCACCGCATCCGCTCGATCTGGGCGGGCGCTGGAATATCTCCGCCCACCGCTTCGAACAGCGTGGCTTGCTGGTAGCAACGGTGAAATTTTCCGATCAGCAAATCACGCTGTTATGCGCGCACCTGGCCCTCACACGTGCGGCGCGTCTGCGGCAAATGCACTGGATCGCCGAGTGGATCGTGCGCGAGGCCCCGAGCGGGCCGCTGATACTGGCAGGCGACTTCAACGACTGGCGTAACGATTCGGCGCCGCTATTCGGCACCATCGGATTGATCGAAGTGGCTGCCGCGCTCGGCCACAAAGCGCGCACCTTTCCGTCCTTCTCTCCGGCGTTGGCGCTGGACAAGATGCTGGTACGGGGACTCACGCCTGTCGAATGGCTGGTGCCCAGCGCGAAGACCGCCTGGCTATCCGATCATTTGCCTTACATGGCGCGGCTGCGTCTGCCCTGATCAGCCGGCTGGCGGGGACGGCGGCGGCAGGGATGTCGAGGCTCAAGGCAGCCGCGCCTGCAACGCAGTCAGTACGTTTTGCACCAGGCCAGGCCAATCCCCCGCGCCCGGTTGCCGGAACAGCGTCGCGCTGGGGTACCACGGCGTATCGTCGCGATCGAGCATCCAACGCCAGTCCGGCAGAAACGAGATCAGGATCCACACCGGGCGGCCCAGCGCACCCGCCAGATGAGCGACCGAGGTATCGACCGAAATCACCAGATCGAGTTGCTCCACCACCGCAGCCGTATCGGCGAAATCGGCAAATCGCTCGCCGATGCGGGTGACCTGCGGGTACGCATCCAGCGTTTCCCGATCCCCGGGTCGAATATCGGGCTGCAACCACACCCATTCCACCCCAGCCAATTCGAGCAGCGGTTTGAACATCTCGAGCCGAGTCGAGCGGATCGCATCATCGGGATAATGTGGGTTGCCTGCGCATACCAGCCCGACGCGCATGCCGCGGCGCGGCCCCAACGCATCGCGCCATTTTTCGCGATACGGCGCGGGCACGCTCAGATACGGCACATCCGCCGGTATCGTCGACGCTTTCGTCCCGTACGCGTGCGGCAAGCTGAGCAGCAGGGCTTGCCATTGCGTGTGCGGATGCGGCGTGCCTCGCCCGATCACCTCGACGCCCCACGCTTGCGCCTGCGGTTCGATCAACGGCAATAGCGAGCGCTGTACCTCGACGACGACCCGAGCCGCACCCATCGCCTTGACCAAGGGCGCGTAGCGGACAAAGTTCAGCGTATCGCCCAACCCCTGTTCCGACATCAAGATAATCGACTGATCCGTCAGGTCGGCGTCACCGAGCCAATAATGGTCGCCGGCCAGCCGTCGCGCCATACGTGCCGACTGGCGACGCTCATAGGCTTGCCAGCCTTCCTGCAAACGGCCGGCGCGCAACAGCAAACCGGCCTCGTCCAGCCAGACGTCATTCCAGTCGGGGCTCAAGCGCCGCGCCTCGCGCAAACAGACCAGCGCTTCACGGTCCAGGCGCATCATGGTCAGCGCATTACCCATATAGCGATAAGCCGGCGCGTAGTGGCGATCGATCTTGAGCGCTCGCTCGAACCATTTCACCGCTTCGTTCAAGTAGCCCATCCTGCCCAGCGCCAAGCCGAGTTCGCTCGGTGGCTCCGGATCCAGGGGTGCGGCCGCCACCGCTTCATGCAAAGAGGCCAGCGCACTGGCCGAACGCCCCAACGCCATCAGCGCCAAACCTCGCCCGACCAGCGCCTCGCCATGAGCGGGCGCCAGCGCCAGCGCGGCCTCAAAAGCCCGCAGCGCTTCAAGCGGTCGCTTCGCGGCGAGCAATACGCGTCCATGTACGCAGCGTGCCTCGCCGCCGGCGAGTCCATCGGCAGGCGGCTCGAACAAGGCCCCTGCCTCCCCGACCCGATCTTGCACCAGCAACGCACGCGCCAACGCCAGACGCACTGCCAGCGCCTGCGGATCTTGTGCGAGCGCTGGCTCCAGAGCTTCGATCGCCTGGGCGAACTGGCCAGCCCGGCTTAGCGCCACGCCGAGCACACCGGCCGCAGCACCCGGCTCGAGCTGCGACGAGACGTCGTCGGGCAGCGCCAGGCACGCACGCGCGAGCGTCGCCGCCACATCGAAGCGCCGCTGTTCCAGTCTGATTTCAGCGAGCTGCAACATGTTGCGGGACAGCCCCGGCTGTGCGCTCAAAGCTGCCAGACAGGCGGCCTCGCGCGCGGCGAGCCCATCGGCCGGCGATGCGGCGACTTGTGGAGTGACGTGGCTCGCGAATTCGCTCGATGAGGGAGAGTCCGGTATCGAGACGGACGGGGCGACAGATGACGAAGAAGGCACGTGAGGAGGTAAGTGAGCGGCTGAATGGGCAGGTATAGAGTTCGTCATAGCGCGATCGCCAACGATCCGTCATAAGTAAAGCAGAACCTTACGGCAACAGGCCTATTGCGCACGGTTTTTCTCAGTGAGGTAAAATACCAGATTCACAAGCAGGGTGGTGTATCGTCCTGTGCGCTTTATTTAACCCTTGGCTATGCATTTGTTAGCCATCGCTGTTCGATCAACCACAAGCCATGAGCAACCTGAACCAGCAAACCGTCTTGTCCGTCCACCACTGGACCGATACTCTGTTCAGCTTCACCTGCACGCGTGACACCTCGTTTCGTTTCGACAACGGGCAGTTCACGATGGTGGGCCTCGACGTGGAAGGCAAGCCGCTGATCCGGGCCTACAGCATGGCCAGCGCCAACTACGAGGAAAACCTCGAGTTCTTGAGCATCAAGGTACAAGACGGGCCGCTGACCTCGCGGCTGCAGCACTTGAAGGTCGGCGATCAGGTCTACATCGGCAAAAAACCGGTCGGTACGCTGGTGGTCGACAACCTGCTTCCCGGCAAGACGCTATGGCTACTGTCGACCGGCACCGGTCTCGCACCGTTCATGAGTGTCATCAAGGATCCCGACGTGTATGACCGTTACGATCGCGTGATCCTGACTCACACCTGCCGCTTTGTCGACGAACTCGCGTACATGGAATACATCACGCAGTCGCTGCCCAACCATGAACATATCGGCGATCTGATCCGCGAGAAACTGGTCTATTACCCGACCGTGACGCGGCAAGAATTTGCCAATCGCGGCCGGATCACCGACCTGATCGAGAACGGCAAGCTGTTCGAAGATCTAGGCCTGCCGCCCTTCTCGCTGGACAACGACCGGATGATGCTGTGCGGCAGTCCGCATATGCTCAAAGACACGCGTGAACTTCTGCACTCGCGCGGGTTCGAGGAAGGTAGCCAGTCCAAACCGGGCCATTACGTCGTGGAAAAGGCGTTCGTCGGCTAAAACCGGCTCCTGCCGCCTCGCTCCCCGACCAGCAACGGAACTGCAGCGATTTCCTGTTGGCCCGGGGTGACCTCCCGGCTTTACACGAAAAAGCGACCCACCGGGTCGCTTTTTTTGTGATGAGGACAAATCCGCAACGGTTGCCCCAAGCGTTGCACACCGCTTGTACTTTTGCGCACGCCCACTCTTATTCCTCTCCCCGCATCTTCGTCGCACCCTCGCGCATCGCGCTGCGCAGCGTCAATTCGGCTTGTAGGAATTTATTACCTTCAATTACGCGTTTCGTTTCATTTGCCAGACGCAGATTTGCCGAATTTTTTCGTCGCGGAAACGCCGCAACACCCCGCAGCGTCATTTATCTTCAATAATTTTGGGATACTATGGCGTCTTGCAGCACTTTCTGCGGTTATGTCGCCAGGTTTGGTGTCGCTCAAGGCGCGCTCTGGAATTTGAAATTGCCACGGTGTTTTTCTTACACGGTGTCAGTCGATTCGCAAACGATAAGTAAGTAAATTGACACCCGGCTTGACCCCGGGCGTCGGGCCAATGACATACAAAAATACCACGCCACCGCCCATTGCAGGCACCCGAAAGCCGCGCCACAGCCACCTGCCGCCATCGACCGCGTTAAGCGCCGCCCGCGAACAGGAACGAGAGCGCTTGGCCCGTGACCTGCACGACGAACTGGGCGCGCATCTGACTGCATTCCGTTACGTTTTTGCGCGCCTCGAGGCCTGGCTGCCGCTCACCGATCCTGCCTGCCTAGCTATGCTGGACACCACCCAGCAAGCGTATGACGCATTGTGCGAAGCAAGCCGGCGGGTCATCACCGATCTGCATTCCCCTGTCATCGAGGCTGGCCTGATTGCAGCACTGGGGCAATGGCTGGACGGCTTTTCAGCTCAGACGGGCCTGACGACCAGCCTGGTTTGCGCCGCCGATTCACGCCTTACGCAGTTGAATCCACAAGCCGCGACCGCGGTATTCAGAATCATCCAGGAGGCCGTCAATAACTCGGCCAAACACGCCAAGTCGGAACGCATCGATGTGAGCATTTCCACCGAATTGCGCCATTTAACCGTTACCGTTACCGACTATGGACTCGGCTTTGCTGCCGGCGCCGCTGCTGGTGCCCCCGGTCGAACCGGGCATTTCGGCATCGACGGCATGCGCGAACGCTGTCGAAATCTGGCGGGAACCCTCAAGATCAGTTCCGAGCCCGGCCTGTCAACCACCGTGTCGGCACGCCTGCCATGGCAAACGCTGCTCCAGTCCCTGGCATGACACGACTTCATGGCGCTTAAAATTTTGCTTGTCGACGACCACGCGATCGTTCGGCAGGGCGTTAAACAGCTGCTGCTCGACCTTGGAGTGGCCGATTCCGTGAGCGAGGCCGAAAGCGGCGCGGATGCGCTGTCTCAAGCCGATCGTGCCGATTGGGACGTCGTCCTGCTCGACATCTCGCTACCCGACATGAATGGCATAGAGGTGCTCAAGCGCTTGCGCCGCAAGGCGCCGCGGCTACCGGTATTGATGTTCAGCATGTATCGCGAGGACCAGTTCGCGGTGCGTGCCCTCAAGGCCGGTGCTGCCGGATACCTATCCAAAACGGCGAATACAGCTCAAATGACCAGCGCAGTCCAGCAAGTCGCGGCCGGGCGCCGCTACGTCAGCCCGAAAATGGCCGAGGCGCTGGCCGACTATATTTCGCTCGACAGCGACCAGCTTCCGCACGAAAAACTATCGGATCGCGAATACCAGACGCTTTGCATGCTGGGCTCGGGCAAACGGCTGACCGATATCGCCAAGACGCTCTCGCTTTCGGTCAAGACCATCAGCGTGTATCGCTCGCGCCTGCTGGAAAAGATGGAGCTGGAAAACAACGCGCAGCTTACTTATTACGTCATGAACCATCACCTAGTGAATGACGAGATGGAGCGGTAAGCTGCTGTTGCTATCCGGCCGCCATCCCCGCAAATCGTTCCGCACCGCACCCACACACTATATATATGCGAAAAAGTAGCCAAAAAGCAGCCGCCCGCCCACAAGTGGTCGTACCTAGCGTGCACGCAGCGAAGATCGCGCGAGCAATAGAACTGCACAAAGAAGACAAGCTGCAGGAGGCGCGAGAAATCTATCTGTCCGTATTGAGGGCGTCACCGCGCAACTTCGATGCAATTAATTTGCTCGGTGCGATCGACGTACAGGCCGGCGACCACGAAGCGGCCGTCGAGAAAATAACCCGTGCGCTGAAGATCAACCCCAACAACGCCTCTGCCCATTCAAACCTGGGCCAGGCGTTGACGAACCTGCGCCGTTATGACGAAGCGCTCGAGGCGCTGCTCAAGGCTATCGCACTGGATCCCAACCATGTCAACGCACAACTGAACCGCGCCGATCTGCTGGTTACCATGTACCGCTACGCGGATGCGATAGCGGCGTATGAAACCGTAGTCAAACTCGCACCGGACAACCCCAAAGCCTGGTGCAACATGGGACTGGCCTACGTCGGCCGGCAACAGTTGAACGAGGGGGTCGAGTGCTTCAACCAGGCCATCGCGATCGATCCGAAATTTGCGAAAGCGCTGAACAACCGCGGCCAGGCGCTGCGCATCTTGGGTCGCTACGAAGAAGCGGCGCAAACCTTCGCGGCGGTGCTGTACTGCGAGCCCGACTACGACTACGTGCCGGGTTATCTTTTTAACTCGCAATTGTATTGCTGCAATTGGAACGCGTATTACGACAACCGCGCAGTGATCGCGGCCGAACTGATGGCGGGCCGGGCCGCCGACAACCCGATGCAGTTTTTGTCGGTATCGGATTCACCGGCCGAGCAATTGGTTTGCGCGAACGCCTACATGAAAAAGCGTCACCCGCCGCGCGAGCCCGCGCTGTGGCAAGGCGAGATCTACAATCACGCACGTGTGCGTGTCGCCTATCTGTCCGCGGACTTCAACAACCACGCGACGGCTTATCTGATGGCCGAGTTGTTTGAAATCCACGATCGCAACCGTTTTGAAATCGTCGCGTTTTCGTTTGGTGCCAATGACGCCAGCCCGGTTCGCAGGCGGCTCGAAAAGGCATTCGACCACTTTGTCGACGTTTCGGGCAATACGGACATGGAAGTCGCGAAAATGATCCGCAAGCTGGAGATCGACATCGCTGTCGACCTAAAAGGCTACACGCGGGACTGCCGCACCGATATCCTCGCCTCCCGGCCGGCGCCGGTCCAGGTCAATTTCCTCGGGTTTCCCTGCACCATGGGCGCTCCGTACATCGATTATTTCATCGCCGACCGCATTACCGTGCCCGAAGAGCATCATGCGTTTTTCAGCGAGAAGATCGTCTATTTGCCGGGCACCTATCAAGTCAACGATACCAAGCGCAAGATTGCCGCCGAAACGCCCACGCGCGCGCAAGCCGGGCTGCCCGAAGAAGGCTTTGTGTTTTGCTGTTTTAACGAGACCTATAAACTGACGCCCGTTGTTTTTGACATCTGGATGCGTTTGTTGGCGCAGGTCGAAGGCAGCGTGCTCTGGCTGCTGGACGGCAATCCCGCGGTTGTACCCAATCTGCGACGTGAGGCGCAGCAGCGGGGCATCTCCCCCGACCGATTGATTTTTGCGCCACGCCTGCCGGTAGCCCAGCACCTGGCGCGCTACCGGCTCGCCGACCTGTTCCTCGACACCTTGCCGGTCAACGCTCACACGACCGCCAGCGACGCATTATGGGTCGGCCTGCCGGTGCTGACCTGCCTGGGTAACGCGTTCGTCGGACGAGTTGCGGCCAGCTTGCTGAACGCCGTGGGCCTGCCCGAACTGATCGCGACGAGCCTCGCGCACTATGAACAACTCGCGCTGGAGCTGGTGCACGCCCCGGAACGGCTACTGGCGATGCGGCAGAAATTACTGACCGATCAGCTCGATTTGCCGCTGTTCGACCTGAACCGCAAACGCGAACATCTGGAAACCGCCTATCTGGAGATGCATTCCCGGACCATCAAAGGGCTGCCTCACGGCCCGTTCGAGATCGTGCCTTGATGGTGCGCTGAAGGTGCGTCGATCGCACCTTCAACCGCCGTCGCAATGGGCCATCGCCGCCCAGAGCGCGTTTCTTGATGCGACGTTATCGCAATTATCGCAGTGCAACATCGAATCCGCCCTGGATCGCTTGCACTGCGCTTTGCACTCGCTTGTGCTCGCTGCGCGCCCACCCTGGCGCTGTTGAGGGAATTAATCTCCTGCCACCGCGAAAAAAAATCAAAATTCTTTTCTAAAGCTTTTGGAAGTGCTTCCGATAACCTATTTAACGGTGGCAAGCGCGCAGCAAACTGCGTAGCCGACGTTACGGCACGTTTGGCCGGAAAGCATAACTTCGCGAATTAGGAGCGTCTCAGATGACCACAGTAATTAACACCAATATTGCGTCGTTGATTGCCCAGAATAACCTGGCCAACACGCAAAACTCGCTGAACACGGCGATTACCCAACTTTCGTCGGGCCTGAAGATCAACAGCGCCGCGGACGATCCTGCAGGCCAAGCTATCGCCAGTTTGCTGCAATCGCAGATCAACGGCCTGACCACCGCTCAGTCGAACGCCAACATCGGTATTTCGCTGGCACAAACCGGTGAAAGCGCGCTGAGCCAGATCACGAACAACTTGCAGACGATTCGCCAGTTGGCCGTGCAATCTTCGAACGGCACGAACTCTGCAGCCAACCGCGCCTCGCTGAACCAGGAAGCGCAACAAGCGATTCAACAGATCAACACGATCGCTTCGACCACCCAGTTCAACGGCACGACCTTGCTGGACGGCACGTTCGGTCTGCAAAACTTCCAGATCGGCGCTGACGCAGGTCAGACCCTGGGCTTGAACATTTCGTCGGGCGTGAAAGCTTCGCAAATCGGTCAAATCTCGAGCACCACGTTCCAGTTGAACTCGAGCGCGACGGGCAACCTTTCGGCCGCAGGCGGCACGCTGACGATCGACGACAACGGCTCGTCCGTCTCGATCGGAACTGCAGTGGCAGGCACGGCCCCGGGTCAAACGGCCAACAGCGCCTTCGCTGCAGCCGCAGCCATCAACAATTCGGACATCGTTGGCCTGGACGCTACGGCGACCAACGCCCAAGCGTTCAACTTCGCCAACGTCACCAACAGCAGCACGGGTTCGGACACGTTCTCGCTGACCTTGAACGGTCAGACGATTACCAGCACCGTCGCAGCCGGCGCCACGCTGACGGCGAATGACCTGATCCTGGCGATCAACAACTCGAGCACAGGTGTCGAGGCAGCAGCATGCGGCAGCCAGATTATCCTGACCGCTGCAGACGGCAGCAACATCACCGTCGCGCAAGCCGATACGAGCAGCCTGCTCACGGGCGGTCTGTCGTCTGTGACCGCTGGCTCGCAACCGGCCGGCGACGGCACGGGTGGTGCGACCGCAGCGCTGACCACTGCCTCCACGACCTCTACGGCCTCGGGCGCGTTGTTCGGTAGTGTCACGCTGTCGACCGCCAATACGCTGTCGCTCACCGGTACGGTTGCAGGCACCGCCGAACTGGCAGACTTCTCGAACGTCGCCGCTAGCGCGGGCGGGGTCAACGGCCTCACGGTCGTGAGCACCGGCACGCTGTCACAATTGAGCTTGAGCACTGAAGCCAGTTCGCAGACCGCCATCGAAATCGTCGACGCGGCACTGAATCAGGTCAGCACCTTGCAAGGTCAACTCGGTTCGGTACAAAACCGGTTCTCCTCGACGATCTCGAACTTGAGCGCTTCGACGCAAAACGCTTCGTCGGCTCAGTCGACGATTCAAGATGCCAACTTTGCTTCGGCCACGGCGTCGCTCTCGCGCGCACAGGTTCTGTCTCAGGCAGCCACGGCGATTATCGCCCAGGCTAACCAGTTGCCGAACCAAGTTCTGAAATTGCTTCAGTAATAAGTCGTAAGTGAGCGTGGCGAATTCCTCGTGGAATTTGCCACGCTTGCCGCAAAAGCAGATGCAGGAACTTAACCCCTCGGTAGAATACCCGGGGGTTTCACACTGGGCGAGCAGCAATGCCGACCCGAAGTTGCAGTATCGAATACTATGTGCACCATCGAATGATGGGCATTGCGGGATTTCCGCGTATACAGCGTAGGGGCAAATATGAGCGCGTCGTCAATTCCACCGAGTTCGGGTAGCTCAGGCAGCTCTTCGAATAATGGGAGCGTAGCCCCTTCGTCGACGTCTGCGTCATCACCGGCCTCGATCATCCAGCAGATCGGTATCGGCACCACGCTGCCGATCAGCGCGATTCTGGCCGGACTGCTCAATATCGACAGTATTCCGCTAGTCAACCTGCAGAACCAGGTCACCGGCATCAACACCGAGCTGTCGGCATACAGTCAGCTTTCACTGGCCTTATCGACATTCCAGGACGCTGCGCAGCAACTCACGCTGCCCAGCGAATTCGGCACGCTGACCGCCACATCCAGCAATACCTCTGTATTGTCGGCAACGGCCACCGCCGGTGCCGCGATCGGAACCGAAAACATCAATGTCACCGCCCTGGCGCAAGCGCAATCGATTGCGACGGCGGGGCAGGCCAGCGCGTCCACTTCGCTTGCGACCGGCAACAGCTCGTCCACCGTGACCTTCACGTTCGGCACCGAAACGCCGGCCAGCGGCTCGGCCGCCGCCTCGTTTACGCCGAATGCCGCACTCGCGAGCGGCAGCATCACGATCGATAGCTCGAACGACACCCTGTCGGGGATCAAGGACGCCATCAACAACGCGAACCTGGGCGTCACGGCAGAAATCGTCAACAACGGCAGCACGTCGCAACTGGTGATCACGTCCGCGAGCGGCGCATCCCAAGCCGTGCATATCAGCGTCAGCGGCGACTCCGGCATTTCCTCGCTGTTGACCTACCCGCCCGCGAGTGGCACCACGACCGGTCCGACAGAAACGCAGACAGGCCAGGACGCCGCACTGACGATCAACGGCGTGGCCGTGACCAGCCCCACGAACACGATCTCCTCGTCGATACCGGACTTGTCGCTAACGCTCACGGCAACCGGTACAACCACGCTGACCGTCGCGCAAGACAATTCGAAAACACAGACCAATATCGACAATTTCGTTTCAGCGTATAACACGCTGCAGACCGAGATTTCGTCGCTCACAGCCTTTAACGCACAGACAGGCGGCACGAATGGTCCGCTGATCGGCGACCCGACCACGCTGAATGTGCAGAGCTCGTTGCAAAGCATCCTGGCGAGTGCGCTGACCGGTACCGGCGCTAATGGCTTGACCACGCTGGCCAGTGTCGGCGTCACGTTGAATTCCGACGGCACGCTGAGCGTGGCCGACTCGGTGCTCAGCGCCGCGCTTGCCGCCAACCCGAACGCCATCACCTCTTTGTTTGCGACCTCGGGCAGCTCCACGAGCAGCAACCTGACCTATCTTGTCGCGGGCTCCGCGGCCCAACAGGGCTCGTATGCGGTGAATGTGACGCAACAGGCGACGACCGCCTCGGCCGTCGGTACTGCTGCGCTGGGCAGTAGCACCGCCTTTGCCAGCGATACGTCGCTGAACATTTCGCTCGACGGCATCAATGAGAGCGTAACCATTCCGGCGGGGACCTATTCTCCCAGCGAACTCGCATCGGAATTGCAAGGCTTGATCAACAGCAACACAAGTTTCCAGGCCGCCGGACTCGCCACCAATGTGAGTATCAACAGCGCCGGTGATCTAGCGATCGCCGGCACCGATTTCGGCTCGGCGGCAACCATCAAGGTTTCAGGCGCTGCGAATACCCAGCTGTTCGGCACCAACGGCGCGACTACCACGGCCGGTACAGACGTGCAGGGTACGATAGGCGGTTTCGCGGCAACCGGACAAGGTCAAATCCTCACCGGCAAGAAAGGTACAGCAGTGGATGGGCTGCAGATCCAGGTCACCGGCGGCGGTACGGGCAAGGTCGGTACGATCAATTTTTCGCAAGGCTATGCGGCCCAGCTCAACACGGCCCTGACCAGCGCGCTCGCCACCAACGGCCCGATCGCGGCGGCCAAGACCAACCTGAATAATCAGATTACAGCGCTGCAGACGCAGGAAACCGCCACTCAGGCATTTATTGCCAGCGAACAGGCGCAGATGCAAGCTGAATTTTCCGCACTCGATGCGACATTGGCGGATTTGCAGAATCAGGCGAGTTTTCTGCAACAAACCTTTAATCCGACCACCACGAGCGGCTAAACTAATGTCCGCTGAGCTCGTGTAGTCCGATAGTTCGATAATCCGCGCAATTTAAGCTTCGGGCACTCACAGACAAGAGGGAATCATGTACCCATCGAAGAATTTTGGAGCAAACGCATACGCTCGCGTGGGTCTCGAGACGGGAGTCAACGGTGCCTCTCCGCACGGTTTGATCGCGCTGCTGTTCCAGGGTGCGCGCCGCGCCATTTCAATTGGCCGGGTGCACATGGAGCGCAAGGATTTCATGGAAAAGGGTAAGGCGCTGTCGCACGCAATCACTATCATCGGTGGTGGCTTGCAGCAGTCGCTCAATCTCGAGCAAGGCGGCGATCTCGCGCGCAAGCTGAATTCCCTTTACGATTACATGACACGCCGCTTGCTCGAAGCCAATTTGAAAAACGATCAGGCCATGCTGCTTGAAGTCGATGGGCTGCTGGCGACGATCGAAGAAGGTTGGATCGCCATTGATCCGGAAGGGGCGCCGAAAAGTGCGGTACAAAATACACGGTTGTCGTCGCCCTCGTTCAATTTCTGATATGCAATCCGTCGCTCAACTATTCGAATGCTACGAAGAGATCGCCAAGGTCGTTTCGAAAATGTTGGCAGCGGCGCGCGAAGATCAATGGACTGTCTTGATCGAGTTGCAGAAAGACTATTCCGCGTTGGTGGATAGGCTACGCCCAGTCGATGCGACCTTTGTGCTCAGCGAGCACGAGCGCGCTCGCAAACATGACCTGATCCGCCGGATCTTGTTGGACGATGCGGTAATCCGCGAACTGGCCATGCCGCGACTGGCACGTTTGTCAGCGCTGCTGGCGAGCAGCCGACAAACCCACGCGCTCAACGAGATGTACGGCGGGAAATCGCGCAGATAGGCGGGTTTTCAGGCGCGTTTGCGGGTAAATTCGGCGGTGCGCCACGGTTACGCAGCCAACGTGGCATAAAACATCATCACTTAAATTAGGTCGTCATCATGAGCGGGCTAGACCCGATCATTGCATCCACCCTCGCCAGCCGTCTCGACAGTGTCTTGAGCTCGGTGGCGAGCGGGACATCGACCGCCACGCAAACCGGTACGGCCCAGCAAGCGGGCGTTTCGAATCCATCGGCCGCGAACACGCCCGCCAACCCGGCGAACCCCGCGAACGCGTTGCCCGACTCAGCCGAGGCCACGCTAAGTAATACCGCGCTTGCCGTCGACGCGATCCTGCGCTCCGATACCGCGCCGCCCGGCCCGGTCGTCAGCCCGGTGCCGCTGATTGCGACACCGCCCGGCCAACCCAGCGTCCTGGTGCAAACCGCCGCGACGCTTGTCGATTTGGCGGGTACCTCGAACGCCGCGGTTACCACTACGCTGTTGAATGAGCTAGGGCAAGCGTTGCTCGGCAATACGGCCACCCAGAATCCCGCCGCCGCGCTCAATGCCGCCAACGGCCTCGGTAACAACGCCAACACGCTTAGCAGCACCACGGCGCTCAACAGTACGACAGCGCTAAGCAACACCGGCGCCGCC
>Ga0265338_10005722_pt1 | contig 16075 bp, 13 predicted proteins | sample 42126metaG_FD_193579 | JGI IMG/M metagenome (GOLD analysis project Ga0265338, IMG submission 193579) | Rhizosphere microbial communities from Carex aquatilis grown in University of Washington, Seatle, WA, United States - 4-21-26 metaG | ecosystem: Host-associated > Plants > Roots > Rhizosphere... | reverse complement strand
CGCTCCGACGACCCGAAGGCCCTCGCCGCCTTCGGCCGGAAGGACGTGGAGCTTCTTTATTGGACCGGCCTCACCTGGATGGCCGAGGTGAACCTGGGCAAGGACGACATGGCCCTCATCGGGGACCTGGGCTTGGCGGAGAAGCTGATCGCGCGGGCCTACGAGCTGGACCCCGACTGGGGTGAGGGGACGATCCGCGAGTTCTACATCACTTATGGCAGCCGGTCCGCGGCCATGGGCGGCTCGTTGAAACGGGCCCGGGAGCAATACGAGAAGGCGTTGGCCCTCTCGAAGGGACGCCGGGCCTCCACGTTCCTGGCCCTGGCCGAATCGGTGTCCGAGGCCGAGCAGGACCGCAAGGAATTCGACGACCTGCTGGACAAGGCCCTGGCCATCGATCCCGACGCGGACAAGCCCAACCGGTTGTTGACCTTGATGTACCAAAAACGCGCCCGCTGGCTCCAAACACAGGCGTCCAAGCTGTTCGTGGAATAACCCTCGGAGGATCCCGTGAAGAAACTGATCGCCGCCATTGTCCTCGCCGCCGCCCTGGCGCCCTTATCACTCCGGGCCCAGTCCCTGCCGGTCATCAAGATGGGCACCTTGGTGCCCGAGGGTTCGGCCTGGTACCTGATCCTCAAGGACATGGGGGAAAAGTGGAAAGCCGCGGGCGTGGAACTGCGCCTGTACCCGGGCGGGGTCTTGGGCGATGAGAAGGACGTCATCCGCAAGATGCGGATCGGGCAGGTCCAGGGCGGCGTCATGACCGTGGTGGGCCTCTCCGAGATCGACAAGTCGGTCATGGCCCTCGCCATGCCCATGATGTACAAGTCCGACGAGGAGCTTGACTACGTGCGCGACAAGATGCGCGCCCACCTCGAGGCCCGGTTCGCCCAAAAGGGATTCGTGATCCTCAACTGGGGTGACGCGGGTTGGGTGACCTTCTTCGGCAAGAAGCCCATCAAGACCCCGGACGACCTGAAGAAAATGAAATTCTTCATCTGGGCGGGCGACAACGATTCCCTATCGCTCTGGAAGTCCGCCGGGTACAACCCCATCCCCCTGGCCCCCACGGACATCCTCACCAGCCTCCAGACCGGGTTGATCGATTCCTTCGACACCACCCCCATCTCGGCCTTGTCGTTCCAGTGGTTCAAGGCCGCGCCCCACATGGCCGACCTCAAGTGGGCCCCCCTCGTGGGGGCCACCGTGGTGACCAAACGCTCCTGGGACAAGCTGACCCCCGCCCAGCGCGCCGACCTGCAAAAGTCGGCCCTGGACGCCGGCGTGGCCCTGCGGAAGGACATCCGGGCCAAGGAATCCGACGTCATGACGGTCATGAAGAAATACGGCTTGATCGTGGAGTCCCTCACACCCGACCAGACCGCCCAATGGCAGAAGGTGTTCGAGGATTCCTACCCCAAGATCATCGGCAAGATGGTCCCGGCGGATTCCTTCAACGAGGCCAAGAAGTACCGCGATGAATACCGGGTCACCCATAAATAAATGGACCCTCTGAAACCCGACCCGCCGGCAGGTCCCGAGGTCCCGTCCTTCGGGGATTTCGAGGGAACGAACGCCCCCGCCACGGGATTCATGGGCGGAGTCCACCGGTTCGAGAACCTAGCCCTCACCGCCCTTTTCCTGGTGATGATGCTCCTGCCCCTGACCGACGTCTTCTCGAGGTTGAGCGGCGTCAGCGTTTTCCCCGACTCATTGGTCCTGGTCCAGAACCTGGTGTTGGTGGTCATGATGCTGGGCGGCGCCATCGCGGCCCGCGAGGGCAAGCTCCTCACCCTTTCCACGACCAGCTCGCTCCTCCACGGCCTGCCCAAGAAGGTGGCCTCCGTGGCCACCTCGGCCTTCACCGGGGCCCTCACGGCGTTTTTGGTGGCCGCCAGCGCCCAGGTCGTGGCCATGGATTTCACCTCGGGCGACATCGCGGCCGCCGGCATCCCCCGCTGGGCGCTGGAATGTTGCCTTCCCCTCGGTTTTCTCGCGGTGCTTCTGAGGGTCCTCTGGCGCTCCTCGTCGGACTGGAAGGTCCGCCTATTGACCTACGGCCTGGCGCTGGCCCTCGGCCTGGCCGGATGGATGATCCACGCGCCCTCGGGGCTCCTCATCTGGACCATGATGGGCGTCCTGATCCTCTCCATCCTGTTCGGGGCCCCGATCTTCGTGGCCTTGGGCGGGGCGGCCCTCATCATGATCTGGAACACCGACGTGCCCATCTCCTCGGTCCCCGTGGAGACCGCCCGCATGGTGGTGTCGTCCACGATCCCCGCGATCCCCCTATTCACCCTGACCGGATACCTGTTGTCCGAGGGCGGCGCCTCGGAGCGGCTCCTCAAGGTTTTCCAATCCCTCTTCGGATCGGTCAAGGGCGGCCCCGCCATCGTGACCAGCCTGGTCTGCGCGTTCTTCACGGCCCTGACCGGCGGCAGCGGCGTCACCATCCTGGCCCTGGGCGGGCTCTTGATGCCGATCCTGATCGCGGAAAAATACAAGGAACGCGACGCCCTGGGGCTTTTGACCAGCGCGGGTTCCCTCGGCATGCTCTTCCCCCCGGCGCTCCCGGTGATCCTGTACGGCGTAGTGTCGTTGACCCCGATCAACAAGCTGTTCCTCGGCGGCTTCATTCCGGGGATGCTGCTCCTGGTCCTCACGGCCTGGTGGGGCATGACCAAGGGATCCAAAGAACAGGCCGCCAAACACCCCTTCCGATGGGCCGAAGCCCAAGCGGCGTTGTGGGAAGCCAAGTGGGAACTGTTGTTGCCGGTCCTGGTCCTGCTCTTCCTCTTCGTCATCAAGACCACCCTCGTGGAATCCGCGGCCCTCACCGCGCTTTACGCCTTTTTGGTCGAGGTGTTCGTCTACCGCAACCTGGACGTCAGGCGCGACCTGCCGAAGGCGGTGACCGAGTGCGGCATCCTGGTGGGGGGTGTCCTGCTGATCCTGGGCGTGTCCATGGGCTTCACCAACTACATGGTGGACGCCGAGATCCCGGCCCGGATGGTGGAGTGGGTCCGGGGCTCAATCCACTCGACTTGGGTCTTCCTGCTGATGGTGAACCTGCTCCTCATCGTGGTGGGAAGCCTGCTGGAGATCTTCGCGGCCATCGTGGTGGTGGTGCCGCTCCTGTTGCCCATGGGAATCGCCTACGGCGTCGACCCGGTGCACCTGGGCATCATCTTCCTGGCCAACATGGAGCTGGGGTTCCTGGCCCCGCCCCTCGGCCTCAACCTGTTCCTGTCGTCCTACCGGTTCAAGAAACCCATGACCGAGGTATACATGGCCGTCCTGCCCATGTACGTCATCCTGCACCTCATGGTGCTCCTCATCACGTTCGTGCCGTTCCTCACCACCTGGCTCCCGGGCCTGCTGGACAAATAAGATTCCGAACTCTTAGTCGGACCATAGGTTGTGGAAACGCCTACCGATGAATCCCATTGCTGGTTTGCTGTTTTTCATGTCTTGAAGAAGCTCCAGAATCGCCACATAATCGCTTCATCTAGTCCCCGCTGGACCAGCCCGCACGGGCCTCTGCCGGGGTATTTTTTTTAGGGGGCTTTTTGTGCCACATGAAATGCCACATACAAAGACCCTCGCATTAATTGAGAGTAAAAATAACGCTAACGCCATTAAAAACGATCCTTCTTTAAAATCCATTCAATCCGACGTAGGGGCCTAATCCTATGGAACGACTCCTCCACAAGCACGCGGGCCTCTTCACGGACTTCTACGAGCTCTCCATGGCCCAGGGCTGGCACGCCGCCGGCCGAGCCGAGGCCCCCGCGGCCTTCGATTACTTCTTCCGGCAGAACCCCTTCGGGGGAGGCTATGTCCTCTTCGCGGGGTTGGGTGATTTGCTGGAAATCCTCGAGGCCTACTCCTTCGGGGAGGACGACCTGGCCTACCTCGCCACCCTGGGCTTCCACCGGCCATTCCTGGACTACCTGGAGAAGTTCCGTTTCAAGGGGACGATCTGGTCGGCCCGAGAGGGCGAGGTGGTGTTCCCCCTGGAGCCCGTAGTGAGGGTGGAGGGCACCCTTTTGGAGGGCCAACTCATCGAGACCCTCCTGCTGAACCTGCTGAACTTCCAGTCCCTGGTGGCCACCAAGGCCTCCCGGGTGACCGCGGCCGCGCGCGGGCGCCGGGTGGTGGATTTCGGCCTGCGAAGGGCGCAAGGGATGGCCGGGATCCAGGCCAGCCGGGCCGCCGCCATCGGCGGGGTGGAGGCCACCTCCAACGTCTACGCCGCCGCGCTTTGGGGGCTGACCCCGGCGGGCACCCAGGCCCACGCCTGGATCCAGAGTTTCCCCGACGAGCTTTCGTCTTTCCGGGCCTACGCCGAGGCCTTCCCCGAGGGGTGCACCCTTCTGGTGGACACCTACGACACCCTCCGGAGCGGCGTGCCCAACGCCGTGAAGGTGGCGAAGGAACTGGAGGCGAAGGGCGGTTCCCTCTCGGGCATCCGGTTGGACTCCGGCGACTTGGCCTACCTGTCCAAGAAATCGCGGCAGATCCTCGACGACGCCGGGCTGACCCAGGTGAAGATCGTGGTGTCCAACCAGCTCGACGAGAACATCGTCAAGAGCCTGCTCGACCAGAAGGCGCCCATCAACGCCTTCGGCGTGGGCACCCACCTGATCACGGCCCAAGGCACCCCCGCCCTGGACGGGGTGTACAAGCTCTCCATGCTGGACGGCGAACCCCGCCTCAAGCTCACCGAGAACCTCAGCAAGGCCAGCCTTCCGGGCGTGAAGAAAGTGGTGCGGTACCTGGACGCCGAGGGGAACTTCTTCGCCGACGGCATCCATTTCGCCGACGAGAAGCCCGCCGCCGTGATCCACCATCCCGCCCAGTCCAACCAGAAGAGCCGGGTGGCCCAGTGCTTCCCCGAGAACCTCCTCTTCAAGATGATGGAGGGCGGCCGGACATTGTCGACCTGGTCCGTGTCGGAGGCCGCGGCCTACGCCCAAGGGCGGTTGGCCAAGCTCCCGTCCGAGCATAAGCGCTTCGAGAACCCCCATGTGTACAAGGTCGGGGCCTCCAAAGCGCTCCTGGACCTGCGCAAGGACCTCATCAGGAAATATCTGGGCGACCCCGAGGAGTAGGCCATGAAGGCCCTTTTGATCGTGGACGTCCAGAATGATTTCTGCCCGGGCGGGGCCCTGGCGGTGGCGGAAGGGGACGCCGTGGTCCCGGTCCTCAACCGCCTGATGCCCCTCTTTCCCCTCGTGTTGGCGTCCCGGGACTGGCACCCGGCCGGAAGCTCCCATTTCCAAAAATGGCCCGTCCATTGCGTCCAGGGCTCCCCGGGCGCCGGCTATCACCCGGCCCTCCACCTCTCGGGCATCCACCAGGAGTTTTTCAAGGGGACGCAAGATAAGGACGACGGGTACTCGGCCTTCGAAGCCATGAACCTCGACCTCACGGCGTTCCTTTGGGAAAAGGGCGTGACGGACCTTTATATCGGCGGCCTCGCCACCGATTATTGCGTGAAGGCCACGGCCCTCGACGCGGCGCGGGCCGGTCTCAGGACCTTCGTCCTGGCCGACGCCGTCCGGGCGGTGGACGTGGGGCCGGGTGACGGGGCGAAGGCCTGGGAGGAAATGCGGACCCACGGGGTCGTCCCGGTCGAATCGGGCTCGGTCCGTTGAGCCCCATCCTCCCCCAAAAGCCTTGGGGTTCCGACGCCCCCTCGGAAAGCCCGAACCTTTTAAGACACAGGTTCCGATCCTGGGTTCCCTACGCGTTGGGCACGCTGATCGGGCTGTGGGCCTGGCCTTGGATCCGTTTACCGTTCCATAATCCCGACGATGTTCGTGGGTACATGGCTTGGGTCAAATACTCGCCCCTCAATGACTCCGTTCGGTTCTTCGTCCTGATGGCCTTGCCGCTGGCCTTGCTGTGGCTTGACCGCGGGTCTTTGCCGAAAAAGGCCCTCCCCCACCCGCCGGCCCAAGCGGTCGGTCATTGGAAATCCATCGCGATCCTGGTCCTCTTCGCCGCGCTCATCGCGACCAACCTCCCCACCTACCACGCCAGCGGCCCGTTGGATACCTTCCATGAGGGCGAGACCCTCGGGACCGCCGCTTCCTGGGACTGGAATCACGTCCCCTACCGGGATCTCGTCTTTGTGCACGGGATCCTGGAGGATCCCCTGCAAGGCGTCCTGGCGTTCAGGCTTTTTGGCCGGTCCATCGGCGCGGTCCGGACCCTCAAGTCCATCGGCAAGGTGTTCACGTGGATCTTGGGGGCCCTGGTTTTATACCGCCTATTCCGAAACGACCTCGACGGCGCCCTGGGCGGATTGGTCCTTTGGACGGTGCTCCACCAGGCCTCCCTTTATTTACTCCTGGTTTCGCCCTTCGCGGGGCCCCCCGGGTCCCCAGCCTCTATCGCGGTCCATCAGGCGACCCTCCCCATCCTCCAACCTTTTGGATGCATCCTCCTGACCCGACGGGATTTCTCGACCTTCCTCTTCATCCTCGGGGCCCTTCCCCTCTTCCAGCCCCAAACGCGCGGTGGATTAGGTCGGCGGCTTTCGATGGTCCTCACCGGGTTCCTTCCCTGGTTCGGGCTCGTGGACACGGTGGACCGGGGGGTTTTCCTTTTGGCCACCTCGGCCGTCCTGGGACTCCTGGCCTGGGCCTCAAACCGCGGGACGGACTACGTCCGGGGGGACGTCCTGGCCTACGGCGCCGGTTTCCTTGGGGGCGCGGCTTTCCTGGGGGCCTTCCTCCACTTTGATTACGCCGATTTCTTCAGGTACATTTTCGCGCAAATACCGGCTTGGAAGGACCTTTGGGACGGGTTTCCTTATCGGATTGAGGAGCCGCGTTTTTTCCTTTCGGCCTGTCTCATCACGGCTTTGGCCTATGGGTTGCTCCGCGACATCCTGCGCACCGGGGGGTTGGAACGACCGGAACGCCTCCGCCGTTACCTGTCTTACTGGGGCGCCCCGGGGCTTCTCATCCTCTTGTCGACCCTTTATTTCCGGGGCGCCTTGGGGCGCTCCGACGCCGAACACCTGGCCTACGTCGCGTGGCTGCCGGTGACGGCCGCGTACCTATGGATCGGCGGTCCGGTCGGAAGGCCGGGACGGTTCCTGGTCCGTGCGCTGGCCGTGGCGCTGGCGGTCGCCTGTCTCGTGGGATGGTTCCGCCTTCCGCTCGCTTACTTGAATTTCCCCAAAAACGTCCCGGACGAATCCTTCCTCTCCCCTTCCGAGAAGGCGGCCCGGGATTTTCTGGTCGGCCAAGGCGCCCCCCAACAGGGTTTCTTCACCTTCACCTCCGAGGGCATTTGGTACTACCTGATCGACCATCCTTGCCCCACCCCGTTCCCCATCACCTTCACCCTATTCGCGAAACCACTCCAAGAGGAATCCGTCCTGGACCTGGAAGCCCGCAAACCCAAATGGCTTCTCTATCGAAACGGGAATTGGTCGGGAAAGGTCGACGGCATTTCCAACGAGGACCGCTTGCCGGTCTTGGCTTCCTATTTGAGGGGCCGCTACTCCCCCGTGACGGTCATCGGCGACCAGGAAATTTGGGGGCGGAAATAAAAAAGCCCCCGACCGTCCGGCCGGGGGCTTGGGGTTTTCGGGAATTGGCCGGGATTTAGCGGCGGGCGCCCAGGACCGCCCGACGGCGGCGGCGCCTCTGGGCTCGGCGCAGCTTTTCGCGCAGGAGCTTCATCCGGTCATTCCGGAAATCCTTGAGTCGGTGTTCCAGCCGGGCCTTGCGCTTCTCCCGGACCATCTCCCGAAACTGCCGCCAGGAGGCCAACCGTCCCAGTTCCGCGGCCCGAAGGGCCCGGCGGCGGAGGAACCGGCCTTTTTGGAATTCCCCGCACTGCCCCGCCTTGACATGCTCGCCGGAGCCCACGGCCTCCACGTCGCCCTCATGGGTCTGGAGCTGGACCTGGCCTTCGTCGTTGGACACCTCGAAGACCGTGCCCCGCACCCCGCAGATCACCCCACCCGAATCCACCTCGAATTTCGACTGGGTCTCCAGGAGGCGCTTCACCTCGGCGAACAGGTTGCCCGTCGCCACCTCGAACCTCGCGAAAACGCTTCCCTTGCCGTTGTCCTGGAACTGGCCGAGCGTCGCTTGGGTGCCGCCGTCCAACCGGACGACCTGGTTGTCCCCCAGGGTCAGGGTGGCTTCCCCGTCGTCGCCCACGGAGACGCGGTCCCCCTCGTTGATCTCGTCCCCTTCCCGCAGGAGTTCCGGTTGGGATTTCCCCTCACGCTGGACGGTGACGTCGCCCTCGATGTCCTGGGCCACATAGACCGTCTCGGAGGCGTCGGAAGCCCGGGAACCGACAGGGGCCAGAAGGCAAACTACGAGACCGAAGGCCAAACCCGCGAGAATTCGTTTCATGTCCGCTCCTTGGTGGGATCCACTTCCTTGGGACGAACGGACCCGGTTAAAAGGTTGCGTGAAAATTAGGCCCGTTCCATGGCCTTCTCCTGGACCAAGAGGAGCAGGAGCGCCGCTCCGCCCGCCAGGCAGGCCCCCGTCACGAAGGCGCAGGAGGGGCTCCAAGTCACCCAGATCCACCCGAACAGCAGGCTGGCCGGCAAGGCCCCCAACCCGATCACCCCGTGGTACCACCCGAAGGCTGAACCCCGGAGATTTTTCGGCGCCAGGTCGGCCACCCAGGCCTTTTCTACGGGCTCCGCCAGGCCGAAATAAAGGCCGTAGGCCATGAACACCGCGATGACCGCCGCTTCGGATGTCACCACCGAAAACGCCAGGTAAACCAGGGCATAGACCCCCCAACCCGCCAGGATCATGACCCGACGGCCGACCTTGTCCGAAAACCCGCCGCCCCAATAGGTACTGACGGACTTCACCAAATGATGGAGGGACCAAAGGACCGGCAGCCACACCAAGGCCACTCCGGCGTCGCTGAGCTTCAGGAGCAGGAAGGCGTCGGTGGAATTCCCCAGGGTGAAAAGGAAGAGGGCCGCCAGGTAGGTGCGGAAGGGTCCGGAGGTCTGGGCCCAGGTGAGGGTCGGCTTCTTCACTTCGTCCGCCGGACCGGGGGATTCTCCCGTCAACGGAGCCTTATTTTCCTCGACGATGAACAGGAGGATGAAAACCACCACGACCGCCGGCAGGAGGGCGAAGAGGAAAACCTGGCGGAGCGAGAAGCCGGCCCACTTCATCAGGGCCGCCGCCACCAAGGGACCCACCATGGCGCCCGCGTGGTCCATGGCCCGGTTGAAACCGTAGGCCGCGCCCCGGTCCCGGGGTTCCACCAAATCGGCGATCAGGGCGTCCCGGGGGGAAGAACGGAGCCCTTTTCCCAGGCGGTTCACGAACCGGAGCAAAAGCACGATCGGCCAGGTGGGAGCCAAGGCCAACAGGGGCCAGACACCCGAGATCGTATAACCCCACAGGACGAAGGGTTTCCGGCGCCTGAAATGGTCGCTCCAATAACCGGAGATGATCTTCAAAAGGGAGGCCGTGGATTCCGCCACGCCCTCGATCAGCCCCAACACCTCCGGCCCGGCCTTCAGGGATTCGGAGAGGAATCGCGGCAGGAGGGGGTAGATCATCTCCGTGGAGAAGTCGGTGAAGAAACTGGTCCAACCCAGGGCCTTCACGCCTCGCGGCAGGGGTTTCATTCGGGCACCTCATGAGCCATGATTTCGAAATAAAAAACCCGGGCGGCTTTTGAACGCCGCCCGGGACCCCTGCGATCAGAAACCCTTCATTTCCTTTTTGCTGTAGCCAGAAGGCAGGTCGAACGCCGAGGACGGGAAGCTCTTGGATCCCGCCTCCTTCAGGATCGTGGAGGATGTGGTCTTCCCCCCCTCGATCGTCAGGGATTTGACCGGGATCCCGCGGATACCCATGTCCTGCCGGTCGAACTGGAAGTAGTCGCTCTTGTTGGCGCCGAACTTCTCGAAGAATTTCGCCATTTCCTTCAGGACCGCGACATCCTCGGCTTTCAGGCCGATCGTCCCCTGCGGTACCGTCCAGAGCTTGCGCACCCCGTCCTTGCCCTTGGGGGCCTCGTACCGGTCCGCGGTCCACTTGCCCGCTTTCTCGCCCGAAGCCTTTTTCACGTACTTCGGCAGGGCTGACCCGGCGGCGGCGCCCATCTTGCCCCCCATGTACTTCTCCATCATGGCCTTCTGATCGGGGGACATGTTCTTCATGGACTCGGCCATCTGGGCCTGGGCATCCTTCATCTTGGCGGCCATCCTCTCGACGTCCTCCTTCGTCATCTCACGGTAGCTCTTGTCCTTGTCGTCGATCAGCCAGAACAACTGCTTGTCGCCCCGGAAAATCACGGTGGTGTACCCCTTCTCGCCTTGGATCTCGGTCTTGACGGCGTCGGAGCCGATGGAAATACGGCTCATCACCGGGGCCTTGCCGTTATACGACGTCTCGCTCATCATAAATGCGCCGGCCCGGGCCTGGACCGACGCGCCCAGCAAGGCAACCGCCAACCAAATGGACTTCCTCATAACAATGACCTCCAGGAGTTGTTGGGATGACCGGGGCATTTTATTCCCAAAACCTGGCCGAGGGGGCTAGCATAACAGCCATGAAAAGGCCCTTTTACTTCCTGGCTGAACCCTTGGTGGGGCGCCGGTTGCTGCAACCCCAAGACCTGGACCCATCCAAGGTGAAGCGCGTCCTAGTGGTGCGTCAGCACGACCAACTGGGGGATTTCCTGCTCTCCACCCCCCTTTTCCCCGCCCTCAAAGCCCGCTTCCCCGGTTGCCACCTCGGCGTCCTGGTCCGGGGCTATTTCGCCCAACTGCTCGAGGGACACCCGGATGTGGATGAAACCCTGGTTTGGAAACCCTCGGGCGGATGGAACATGAAGAAGGTCCGGGAATTTTGGGCGTCACTCCGCTCCAGTTGGGACCTCGTCATCGTCCCCAACACCGTGAGCCACTCCCTCACCAGCGACCTCCTGGCGCGGCTCACCCGGTCCCCTTGGGTCCTGGGGTCCTCCCACAGGGTTTTCCCGGGGGCGAAGCGGAATTTCCTGTACGACCTCGAGGCGCCCTACCGGAAGGGGGACCGACACCAGACCGACCGCAACCTGGACATCCTCGCGCCCCTGGGCGTCGGGTCGGCCGACCGCAGCCCCCGCATGACCCTCACCTCCGAGGAAATGGACCAGGCCCAAAAAACCTTAGCCCTGTTGGGCCTCGACCTGGACCGCCCCGCCGTGGGCCTGCACCTGGGCGCCGGCAAGAAGGAGAACCGATGGCCCCTGGGGCGCTTCGCTGAACTGGCGGAGATCATCCGGTCCCGCGGGGCCCAAGTGGTGGTGACCTGGGGTTTGGGCGAGGGCGACTTGGCCCGCCGTTTCCAATCGTTGGACCCGGGACCCACGGTGGTGGCGGGCGCCCCGGCGATCCGGCCCCTGGCGGCGATCTTCAAGGCCCTCACGGCGGTGGTGGTCAACGACACGGGGATGCTGCACTTGGCGGCGGCCGTGGGCACTCCCTTGGTCGGGGTCTTCGGCCCCACGGACCCGGTGGAATGGCTGCCGATCGGGGAGAAGTTTTTGGCGGTTCGGGGACCCGAGAACTCGGTGTCCCTGGCCAAGGCGCGTGACGTGGCGAAGAAGTTGGTGGGGTTGTTGCCGGTTAAATCCAACGCCGAATAGGCTTTCTGATCAATATTGGCCCATGAAATGTCGACACGTATAACTGTGTCCCTGTGGTGAATCAACCTATTTTGAATCATCCCTGAGACGCACCAGCATATCCCCCCGGTGGGTGGCCGGGTCGTAGGGCGACCCCTCGTCGTCGATCCGGTCGGGACCTACGCTGTAAATCACCAGGTCCTTTTCCGTCCCGAGGAACTTGAGGCGGCCGTTCGTATAGGGATCCCGGTATAGCGCGGTGGCTCCCGTCTCCTGATCCAACTCCCATGCCGCGTTGGGCCAGCGCCCCTGCTTGCGGCGGAAGGCCTTGGCGTCCACCGAGGCCTGCACCAGGTTGGCCCAAACCAAATCACGGCGGAGGACGCAAAACCGGAATTTCGGGGTAGGCGCCAAATGCAACCTGATCGGCTCGTAAAACCCCGATTGGGCCATCCGGTCCTGCGCCGAGCGGTCCACCAGGCCCTGCAAGCCCCGCCAAGCCGCGTCGGTCGCCAGGAAGCCCAAGACCACGGACACCAACCCCAGGCCGAGGCCCACCGCCAACATGCGGGACCGGGCCTTCCCCTTCACCTCAAAGGGAGTCTCCAGTTTCTCGCCCCAGCGGGAGAGGAGGGCCCCGCAGGTCCCGCAAAGCCGGTTGAGGAAAGTCGAGGTTTCCTGTCCACAAAGCGGGCAGGTGACCTTTTGCCGGCCCGGCCAAACCAGGAACCGGGGAGCGAAGAGCTTCAACCACAATAGGAGGATCACCCCGGTCAGGGCGACGACGCAACCCGCGCCCCGGGGCGCCTCCCAACGGTCCGCCCATTGGGCCAAGAGAAACCCCGCGAGGCTGTAGACCACCGCCGTCCCAACGAAAAGGGAAAGGGCATAACGCCGGGCCCGGCGTCCCTCAAATACCAGCCACCCGTTTTGGAGGGAATAGGAATGGCTGGAGAGGAATGTCAGCAGGAACGCCAAGACCGATTTCCAGAACCCATGCACGACCCGGCCCAAGGGGGTTTCCTTGAACCGCCAGAAGGCGCTTCCGAAGGACGCCTCCACCCGGCGGGCGATCCGGAAGGAATAGGCCCAAACCCCCAACGCGATCAGGGAGCCCAGGACCAGGGGACCCAGGTTCTCGATCCATTCGTCGTGGAGGGCCGCCCCATGGAACAGGGCCCAAGCCGCCCCGAGGAGAACGATCAGCGGAAAGGCCGTCCAGGCCCCGGCCCGCACGAACCGGACGGGTTTCTGCCGCTTCGCCTTTTCTTCCATCCCCTCGGTCCGGAAGGGGGTCAGAAGGATTCGGGAGACACAGAACAGGATCCAAAGCGCGAGGAACGCCAAGGCGATTTGGACCAGGGAAAGGGCGGGAGCCCAGGCGGCCGCCTCGGATCGTTTCGACTTGGCCTTCACCGCCAAGGATCCCATCTCGACGACCTGATGGCCCAACTGGTCGATCTTCGCGGAAAGCCGTTGGGCTTGGACCTTGTTGGCCCGGGTCGTCAGGCCCTTCAGTTTTTTCTGGAACTCGGGGATCAGGGTGTCCTGGACCGACTGGAGGAACTGGATCTTGCCTTCGATTTCCTCGGCTTGGCGCTGAAGGTACTTATGGGTGGGGGAAACCAGGAAGACCTGGAATGTCAGGAGGAGGAGGAAGGCCGCGATGCCGAGGACGGCCCGGCGGAACCAGGGATACGCGGGATAGGAGCCCATGGACGATTCCATTATCAAACTCCCAAAAAACGGCCTGGACCGGATTAAATCGTTGCTTCGGGGTACACAGGGGTAGAGCCCTTGTGAGAGTGCGTATCGGAGGTCCGCACAACGTGACCTCTTGATTTGTCGAGGACATCATACCAAGAAGGCCGAACCCTTTGGACCTCGAAGGGCGATTCGTGGCCCTCGGAAAGGCCATAGGTGGGGCCCAATCGACAAGACCCACATCTTGTGGCACGCTTGCATGAGGAGGTTTTCGATGAAATCCATATCCGTGGGTAAAGCCCGATCCGGGTTCAGCAAGCTCTTGGACCAAACCGCCAAGTCCAACAACCCCATACGGATTAAAAGTCCGCGCAATGAAGCCGTCCTGATGTCGGCCACCCTCTATCGCGGCATCCAGGAAACCCTTTATTTGTATTCCATGCCCGGGATGCGCGATTCGATTCTGGCGGGGTTGAAAACACCCATCTCCCAAAGCAAGCAAAAGCTGTACGTAGGGCGAAAGGAAATGAGGGCCATCCGGTCCGATAAAAATCTGATTCGCAAAATGCATTCCGGTTCTATAGCCGGGCGCAAACGCCAAGGTCATTTATTGCGCGACGCACATTCTAAGCACCCTAATCAGCCTTAATTTTCGAGCACATCGCAATGTACATTTAGTATAACTATTTGTACAATGCATTGTCATGATCCAGAGACCTCATTTCACCCAACTCATCGAAGCGGCCTGGAAACGACGTTCCCTGGTCTGGCTCAAGGGTGTCCGCCGATCCGGCAAGACCACCCTGGTCCGGTCCCTACCGGATATCGAGTATTTCGACTGCGAGCTTCCCCGAACGGCCCGCCTCCTCGACGACCCAGAGGGTTTTTGGGGGGAACTGAAGGGCCGCCGGGTGGCGTTGGATGAGATCCACCGGTTGAAGGACCCTTCCCGGATCCTCAAGGTGGCCACCGACCACTTTCCCAGTGTGAAGGTCGTCGCGACGGGCTCTTCGACGCTTCACGCCACCGCCAAATTCAGCGATACCTTGGCGGGACGCAAGACCGAGGTTTTCCTGGCCCCGGTCCTCGAATCCGAACGCCCCTCCTTCAACCACGCCACCCTCCATGACCGGCTTTTCAAGGGCGGGCTTCCATCGTTTCTCCTCCAAGAGGATCTGCCTCCCTCGGATTACGCCGAGTGGCTGGACGCCTATTTCGCCCGGGACGTGATGGAATTATTCCGCCTGAACAAACGCGCCTCCTTCCTGGCTTTCGCGCGTTTGCTGTTCGCGCGCTCCGGTGGCCTTTTTGACGCCACCAAGTTCGGCCGGGAATGTGAGGCCGATCGCCGGACGCTGGCGAATTACCTTTCGATCCTTGAGGAAACGCATTTGGCGCTGGTCCTCAAACCCTACAACACCCACAAAGCCGTCGAGATCGCCAAGATGCCCAAGGTCTGCGCGTTTGACACGGGATTCACCCGCCACGCCAAGGGGTGGACCAGCCTGAGGCCTGAGGACATGGGAATCCTTTACGAGCAGTTGGTCGTCCAGGAAACCTCGGCGCTCCTCCAACGGACCGACCTCCATTATTGGCGTGATAAGTCCGGACGGGAGGTGGACCTTGTCGTGACCCGCCACGGGAAACCGCCCTTGGCCATGGAGGTGAAGTGGTCGGAAAGCGCCCTCGACCCATCCGGCCTCTTGGCGTTCAGGGCCCTCTACCCCAAGGCCGAATGCGCGGCGGTATGCCAAGACGCCTCCCGAAAACACAAGCGCGCCTTCAAGGGGTTGGACGTCACCGTCGTGGATTTACCGGGCTTGAAGGATATTCTTTAGGGATTGATGAAATGCGTAGGCATGCCCAGCGGGTTTATTTCTTTTCCTTCGAAACCTTCCACTTATAGGGTCCCAACATCTCGTTCAGGTGGGCCGTCTTGGGTTCCTCGAGCCAAAGGGTGCCGCAGGACTCGCAGAGGTCCACCGTCATCTTGGCCAAGGGCATTTCCTTCATGCGCTTCTTGCAGGTCGGGCAAATGAGGAAGGGCGGTTTGGTGCGCGGCTCAAAATAGGGAGCGCGCTTATATCCACGCTCTTCAGGACCAACCTCGATCTCCTTGGCCCCGAAAGGTTGCAGTTTCATCATGGCTTCCCGCTTCAACCCCATGCCCTTGCATTCCGCGCAATGGAACACCGGCAAGCCTGCGTAGGCGGCTTCATAGAGCGGGATCTTGCAGAGGGGACATACGGCTTGGGTGCCGGGCCCGGCGGCCAGCTTGGACCCAGACAACGCCATCCGGCATTGCGGGCATGAGGCCTCGGCCCCCGTGAGGGGGCTGTCGCAACGGGGGCAGGTCTTGTGGCTATGTGGACTCAGTGGATATCCTCCAAATCAACCTGTTCCACCATCCATTCGATTTGCTAATCATTCGTTTCGAATTAACTTGGCGTTGTTCGCGACAATTCCTGGTTTACCGCTTAACAGCAAATCTAAATGCGATTGGCGTGCCAATGATCGAAGTTAACAGAAGTCCAGCAAAGACGAATACAGGGATTCCAGATGTACCGAATTTGGGCATTACAAAGATAAACACACTAAAGACAAAGTATTTGAATGGAAAGCCCAATGCCATTCCGGCTTTTAACTTCGCGCCGACTTTTTCCATTCTGATTATCGCAATTGAGGACAATATGCACAAAATCGAAAAATATCCACCTGTGAAATTGGTGTTGAAATT
>Ga0265338_10005721_pt1 | contig 16076 bp, 14 predicted proteins | sample 42126metaG_FD_193579 | JGI IMG/M metagenome (GOLD analysis project Ga0265338, IMG submission 193579) | Rhizosphere microbial communities from Carex aquatilis grown in University of Washington, Seatle, WA, United States - 4-21-26 metaG | ecosystem: Host-associated > Plants > Roots > Rhizosphere... | reverse complement strand
CCTGCAGCGCGCCGGCTTGGAGGTCATGGGCGGGTTTATTGTCGGGTTTGACAGCGACAAGAAAGACATTTTCAAACGGCAATTTGAATTCATCCAGCGCTCGGGCGTGGCGACCGCCATGGTGGGTTTGCTCACCGCCCTGCCCCAGACGCGGTTATGGCAGCGATTAAAACACGAGGGTCGGTTGGAAACGGAAAGTTCCGGCAATAACACCAACGCCGAGCTGAATTTTCGGCCGAAAATGGACCGCGAGTTTCTCGTGACCGGATACCGCGAATTGATGAAGAGACTTTACGAACCTGGCAATTATTACCGGCGCATTAGAACTTTCCTCAAAAACCATCGGTCGTCCGGGCCGCGGCTGCGACTCTCCGGCACGGATGTCACGGCATTTCTGAAATCCTTCTGGGTGCTGGGAGTCTGGCATCGCGGACGGGTGGGTTATTGGCGGCTGTTTTGGGGCACCCTGATTCGGAACCCGCGTCAATTTCCGCGAGCCATGGAACTTGCCATCCTGGGGTATCATTTCCGTTGCGTGGCCCGGAAGCTCTGAGCGAAACGAAGCCTGGTTTGGGGACCGCGCCTGCCTCGGGCATTGTGAGACGCGCCCTCGCGGCTCACTCTAACGTTTGAAATCGTTTCACCGTTTGGTGACTTCCCACGCCACCGATGTTCGGCGCGGGGCGCACCGAACAGCAGCGGCTGCGCTCCCCGGAAAATTCCACTGCACGGCTCCCGCCAGGACTGAATCTGAAAACCTGGGGTATGCGCCTACCTTTGCGTTCCGGCAGGTTGAGCCATATTATTTTGGCCGTGCCACTCGCAAATGAGACATTGAATATCCTGCTTGCGGAAGATAATCCCGATGACGTGTTCTTTTTCCGAACTGCCTACAAAAAGGCGGCGGTGCCGGGAACGCTCAACGCGGTTTGCGACGGCGTGGAAGCCATGGCGTACCTCAAGGGGGAGGAAGGATTCTGCGACCGGATCAATTACCCATTCCCCGACGTCGTCCTGCTGGATTTGAACATGCCGCGCCTGACCGGTTTCGAGGTTCTGGAATGGATCCGGCAAGACCCGAAGTGCGGCCGGCTGATGGTTCATGTGTTGTCCTATTCGTCGCGGGAGGCGGATATTGAACGCGCCTACGATTTGCATGCGAACAGCTACGTGGTGAAGCCGAGCCGGGTGGACAAGTTGGCGGAATTTATCACCGCTCTGCACCAGTGGCATAGTTTCATTTCGCTGCCGGCCACCCGGAATTGCGCCCGATTCGAAATGGCGGCGGGTTCAGTAAGTTAGGAGTGACATTGTGCAACGGAGCGAGATCCGCGTCCGGAACCGGGGGTTAAATCCCGCGATTTCGCCCCAACAACCTCACAAGGATTGCGTCGCAAAATAATTTTAGCATGAGCGATAAATTTAGGAATACAACGGACCCCGGCCCGCCTCACGACGCCCGCTGTCCGAGCGGGGTGGAGGGATTGGATGATATTTTATGTGGCGGATTACCCGTCGATTGTTTTTATCTCGTGCAGGGAGATCCCGGATCGGGCAAGACCACACTGGCGCTGCAATTTCTGCTGGAAGGCGTGCGCCGGGGCGAGAAGGTCCTTTATATCACGCTCTCAGAGACGAAAGAAGAATTACTGAAGGTGGCGCGCTCACACGGATGGTCCCTGGACAAGGTTCCGCTGCTGGAATTGTCGGCGATCGAATCGCTGCTGCAGCCGGAGTCGCAGACGACGGTGTTCCACCCTTCGGAAATGGAACTCAGCAAACTGACGAATTTGGTCCTTGAAGAAGCGCGCAAGGCGGAACCCGCCCGGGTGGTGTTTGATTCGCTTTCGGAATTCCGGCTCATCGCGGAGACGCCCTTGCGGTATCGGCGGCAGCTCTTGAATCTCAAGCAGCAGTTTGCGCGCTACCGCAGCACCGTGCTGTTGCTCGATGACAAAATGAACGAGGGATTCAGCGTGGATCCGCACGTGTTGAGCCTCACCCACGGCGTCATCGGCATGGAACAACTCTCGCCGGATTACGGCGCGTCGCGGCGACGATTGCGCGTGCTTAAATTGCGCGGGGTCAAATTTCGGGAGGGTTATCATGATTACGAAATTCTCGCGGGCGGGTTGCGGATTTTCCCGCGGCTGATCGCGGCGGAACATCATTCGGATTTCAAGCGCGAGCCGGTTGCCAGCGGCATCCCGGAACTGGACGCCTTGTTCGGGGGCGGGCCGGATCGGGGCACGACGACACTGATTCTCGGGGCGGCGGGGACGGGGAAATCCACGCTCTCCCTGCAATACGCGACGCAGTTGGCGAAACAGGGCGAGCGTTCCATGATTTTCGCTTTTGACGAGACCCGGGAGGTGATGCTGGCCCGGATGCGGGCGCTGGCGCCCGAATTTGTCAGGCAGGTCGAGAGCGGCCTCATCAATGTGCAGCAGGTGGATCCGGCCGAATTGTCGCCCGGGGAATTCGCGGTGCGGATTCTGAACAGCGTAAAAAATGGATGCAAACTGGTGGTGATCGACAGCCTCAACGGATATCTGCAATCGATGCCCGGCGAGAAGTATCTCACCAACCAACTGCACGAGTTGTGTTCGTTCCTCAACCAGAAGGGCATCCTGACCTTCCTAATCATGCCGCAGCATGGCCTGGTGGGCGCGCACGAGTCGCCCGTGGACCTGAGTTATCTTGCCGATACGGTGGTGACCGTGCGCTACTTTGAGGCGGCGGGAGAGGTCAAACAGGCGCTGGCCATCGTGAAGAAACGGAGCGGCGACCATGAGAAAACCATCCGCGAGTTCAAGCTGGAAACGGGTGTCGGCATTCGCATCGGCCGGCCGCTGAAGGAATTTCAGGGCTTGCTGGGAGGTTCGCCGGTCTTCCTCGGGGCTCCCCAGCAAATGATGAAAGATTCCGATGCCGGCGCGTGAAGCAGAAGAGCGCGTGCTCGTGATTGCGCCCTCGGGGCGCGACGCCAATGCGATGGCGGATTTCATCAACTCGCAGGGTTTTCACGCGCAGATTTGCGCGGGCCCGGCGGAAGGCGCGCGGCTCATCGCCGAAGGCGCTGGCGTCCTCGTGTTGACCGACGAGGCTTTAAAACTGGCCGGGATTTCCGACCTGCTGGACATCCTGAAGGTTCAACCGCCGTGGTCGGAGCTTCCGATTATCATTCTCACCAACGGCGGCGAGTCGCGCGTGGCAATGCTGCTGGACACACTGGCTTCCGCGGCCGGCAGCCTCACGTTGCTGGAGCGGCCGATGAACTCCACCACGCTCTCGCGGTCGGTCCAGGTCGCGTTACGCTCGCGCCGCCGCCAATACGAAGTCCGCGATCTGATCGAGGTGAACAGCCGGCTGGCGGCAATTGTCCAATTTTCCGAGGACGCGATTATCAGCAAGGATCTGAACGGGGTCATCACGAGTTGGAACTCCGGCGCGGAACGTCTCTTCGGCTACACCGCCCAGGAAGCGATTGGACAGCCGATCACTATCATCATTCCGACCGATCGCCTGGATGAGGAACCGAACATTCTTGACCGCATCCAGCACGGCGCGCGGTTTGAACATTACGAGACCATCCGAAAATGCAAGGACGGGAAGTTGTTGGATATTTCGCTGACGGTTTCCCCCTTGCAGAACGAGCGGGGAGAAATCGTGGGCGCCTCGAAGATCGCCCGCGACATCACGGAGCGAAAACGAGCCGAAGAAGCGTTGCGCCAGGCGCAGAATGAATTGCGGCAACACGCGGCGAAACTCGAACGGGCCGTGGCCGATCGCACGGCGGATTTGCGGGCGACGAATGAGCAATTGGAAACGTTTATTTATTCCATCGCGCACGATTTGCGGGCCCCCCTGCGGTCCATGACCGGTTACGCGGAATTGCTGCTGGAAGATTACGGCCACACGCTCGAACCCGCCGGACAGAAGATGCTCAAACGGATTCAGGAGGCGTCCCAATTCATGGACGAGTTGTTGATGGACCTGCTCACGTATGGCCGCATGGCGAGCGTTCCGTTGGAGCTCGGGCCGGTGGAAGTCCAGAAGGCGTGGGAGAATGCGTTATTCCAGTGCGCGCCCCAAATCGAAGACAACCATGCCTCGATCGAAACCGTGCCGCCCCTGCCCCGCGTCCGGGCCCACGAATCGACGCTCGGCCAAATCCTGGCGAATTTATTGACGAACGCGTTGAAGTTCGTGGAACCGGGGGTGCGGCCGCACATACGTTTTTGGGCGGAGCCCCAGGCGTCCACAGTGCGGCTCTCGATTCAGGACAACGGGATTGGCATTCCTTTGGACCAACAAGGGCGGGTGTTCCGCGTGTTCGAGCGGCTTCACGGGGCGCGCTTCGCGGGCACAGGCATCGGGCTTTCGATCGTGCGCAAGGGAGTGGAACGCATGGGCGGCCGCGTCGGGGTCGAGTCCGAGCCCGGCAAAGGCAGCCGCTTCTGGATTGAACTGCCGGCCGCGGGGGATGGAATTCGCTCACATTCATGATCATAACATGACCCTTCCCAAAAGAGTTGTATTCTCAAGCTGAACGAATAAGAATCAAAGCCGGATCGTACGCTAAGAGGAATTCTAACATGAAAAAGACTTCCGCATTCTTCCCCCTCCTTGCCAGTTCAGCACTTGCATTCGTCATGTGGGAAGGCTCTGGCTGCAAAACCACCTCCGAAGCCGAGATACCGCAGACATTCACGGTGATCGGCATAAGTGGCGATGCGCGCTATGCCGACGATCAGAGCAAAACATGGCGCACACTCAAATCGGGCAATCACATTTCGCAGGGTTCCGTGCTTCAGACAGCCAGCGGGGCGGGAAATGCGGTGCTATTAGTGGCTGGTGAACGCTTCGTGCCAGCGATTCCGCTCGACCCACGACCGTACGATCACGCAAACAAATTAATTCTATACGAAAATTCCATTTTGAAAATTCACAAGCTGACACTGAAAACCCTCGGGGAAAAGAAAATCTGGGATACAAGGCTATCCCTGTTGGCCGGTTCCGCACTTTGCGATGCGCATACGGTCTGGCCGTCCGATGCCGGAATTGACGTGCCGATGCCCGCCGGTCCGAAGGTCAAATTTATAAAGCCCGAACCGGACAAAAACTACTACGAAATTAGGAGCAGCAATATCGTCGTACATGCAGAGCACGCCGTCTTTTTTCTCGCTCCCTCTCGAGTGACACGCCTAGTTCAAGGCGCAGTCACCATCGAGTTCGCCGACACCGGCGCGACAAAGGATTTATTTGCCCCGCAACAATACGACTTCGCCACAGATGAGATTAGCCAGATTGACTTTAACCCCGCTGCTCGTGGATTCCCAAGTCCCGCGTGGAAGTGGTTGCGGCCACGGGTACCGCAACCGGCGTACGAGATTCCGCAGCGGCCGTTTTGAAACGGTCAAAAACCTCTTGAAACTTGGGAGTTGTGGAAGCAACCTCATCCGGATATAGTGTCGGGGACTTTGACCAACTTTTGCGGGGATTTTACCGCCTTTGACGCGTTCGGCCGAACTCAAGAATTACCATGATGCCTCCGAGAAGAGCCAATCCACGGGCGGAATACCGCCTGAGTGAAAGCCAGCGCGTCAACAGCTCGGTGAGCCTGGCGGAAAAATTTCCCAAGTTGAAATCGTTGCGGGTGAACCTGGTGTATTTTGACCCGGACGGCCTCAGCAAGACCGGCGAACTGACGTACAAAGTAAACATTCAGCACGCCAAATCGGTATTTTCATTTGTTTGCCAGAGCGGAGAATGCCTGGCGGGAGATTTTGATCTGAGCGACGCCGTCACGGAAGCAGTGGCCGGCCGACGCAAAATCGCGGAGGGCGAAATTCGATGCCAGGGCACCCGCGCCAAACCGAAAGACGGCAAAAGACCTTGCCACAACCTGCTTCGCTATAAACTAACCCTTGGATATGTCTGAAGTACACCTCAAAAAAGGCGAACCGGTCGATAAAGCCCTTCGCCGCCTCAAAAAGAAATTAGACCGCGAACAAACCTTGATACAGGTCCGCCTGCATCGCCGCTTTGAAAAGCCGAGCGCGAGAAAACGCCGGAAGGAAAAAGCCGCGCGATTTTCCGCGATGCTCAAGGCGCGTTACGCCGACGTGTAACCGCGGCGCGAAAGCGCCGGTTGTTTTCGCCCTGCCATCGCCCGGGACTCTGTCCCCGAGGCGGTGTGAGGCGGATGTCGGATGTCGGATGTCGGAGGTCTGAGATCGGAAGTCGGAAGTCCCGAAATCCAATTGGGATTTTCGGTTAAAATGGGCCGGACAGAGCTGCTTCAACTGGCATCGCCCCACCTCACACTTATCCCACCTGCTGCGCGTTGCGCCGACGCCGCGGGATGCGGATGCGATTTCTTACCGCGTGGAACCCGACCAGTTTGCGCTTTTGCTCGTCCCACAGCCGGAACGTCAAGGATTTGAAACTGGCAAAGAACGTGACCGGTTTTACGGTCTGAAAAAGGGGCTCCTCGCGGTGACATTTCTCCAGGTGATAATTTGGAATGCGCGGGCTGAGATGGTGGATGTGATGAAATCCGATGTTGCCGGAAAACCATTGCAGGATGCGCGGTAATTTATAGAACGAGCTTCCCTGCAACGCCGCCTGCACGTAATCCCAATCATCGCGACGCTCCCAATAAACGCCTTCGAATTGGTGCTGCACGTAAAACAACCAGACGCCGACGACGCCGGCGGTGGTGAGCACCGTGAGTTGGATGATCAAATAGGCCTTAAGGCCAAAAATCGCGATCAGGCCAGCGGCGATGGCGCCGAGGGCGAGGTTGGTCCAATAAACCGAGTAACGTTCGCGCGCAGGCGCTTTGAGCTTCGGTATGCGCTGCTGGATGAGGAACAGATACAGCGGAGCGATGACGAAGAGGATTACGGGATTACGGGCCAGACGATACGCGAAGCGTTTCCAGCGCGAGGATTCCAGGTATTCCTGCACGGTGAGCGTCCAGATGTCTCCCGTGCCGCGGCGATCCAGGTCGCCGGAACTCGAATGATGAATGGCGTGTTCCCAGCGCCAGTGATAAAACGGAGTGAAAGTGAAGACGCCAGTGATGGCGCCGGCAATATGGTTAGCCGTCGATGATTTAAAAAAGGAGCCGTGTCCGCAGTCGTGAAAAATAATAAACGCGCGCACCAGAATGGCGCCGGCCAGCACCGCCAGCGGAATGGTCAGCCACCACGAAATGGCCGCGGTGAAATACATCAGCACCCACAAGCCAACGAACGGAACGAGAGTATTAACGATCTGCCAGGTCGCGCGGAGACGGGAAGGCTTTTGGTAACGAGCTACGATCTTCTTCCAATCCGCAGCGTTGGCAGCGTTTCCGCCGTCCATTAAATTTGAATCATCAGTCATAATAAACCGCCTCTACGGGTCCCAAACAATTGGAAGGTCACGGAGCATACACCCCATACCGCGAATGGCAATAGGCTTTCAACAGTCGGGTTGAGATTTTCAGATATTCGCAAAATCCTGGCGCCGGCCTAAAGCCGCGGTGTTAGAGAGAAGAACGAACAAAGAATTTAGATCCGTTTGCCCCGGGAAAATCCCGCTCGAATATTGCCGACACCCCAATTTGTGCTATCCTTGGGGTGATGAGAACGTTTTCCCCAAACCGCCTGACCCAGTGGGCTGCCTTCGTTTCGCTGCTCACCGCGCTGTCCTTGCGCGCCGATCAGTTGCAGATGCAAAACGGCGACCGCTATGCCGGCCACATCCTTTCGATGACGTCCAATTCAATCGTTTTGGAGAGCGAAATCCTTGGGAAGGTGACGGTGCCGCGGGAAAAAGTCTCGGGCGTGACGTTTGGCGCGAACGCCGCCATTGCGGCGCCGAAAATCTCCAGTCCGGATATCGCCGCCGCGCTTCGCAGCCAGGGCAGCAGTTCAAATTCGATCGAGCAAGTGCGCCAGCAAATGCTGGCCGGCGCCGACCCGGCGGCAACTCAGAAATACAACGAACTCGTCGGCGGCCTGATGACCGGAAAACTGGGAGTGAACGATATTCGGAACGAAGCGCAATCTTCCATTGAGCAAATCAACCGCCTCAAGCGCGAACTGGGACCGGAAGCCGGCGATGCCCTCGACAGTTATCTCGTGATCCTGCAAGGTTTCGTCAACGACACCGCCCCCTCGACACCAAAGACCACCTCAGTGCCAGCAGCGCCCGCGCGGCCCGCTGCTCCGTACGCGCCGGCCACTCATTTCACCACGAATTCCGCAACTGCCTCGCAGGTCAAATAAATTGCCCGGCCATATCTTGGTAGTCCTCTAACTTGGAGTGCGGCGACATGTGGCCGCACTTCAAATTGGGACGCGACCGGTTTCCCTCGACACCAGGGAATTTCCAATTAGGATTAAAATAGCATTCCGGGCTGTTGTCGGACTTCAACAGCCCGGAATGACTTTTCAGATTCAGATCTGTTCCCCTTCCCCTTTCTGTTCCCCACTTCCATTCCCATTCCCGTTTCCAATCTTCTATTTTCATTTTAGCCACACAAAAAAAATCGTCTGCCTCGGTCCTTGGCACCCATGGAATCGGTTGCGTTCCCGACATCAATCGGCTGTAAGGTTTGCGCGCCTCTTCGCGACGGTTATGTTAGAATAAACTATGATTGCCAACCGAACCCTTATTGTCCTCGCCGCCATTGCGGGCGTATCCGCCGTTTGCGTCGCCGTATTGCTGGCGGGGCCTTCGGGGGCGCAATCGACCGATTCGCCAGCAGCCGGCACAAATACTATTGATATGAAAAATTTCCAAAAACCTTCGCCAGCGGAATTGAAGACAATCCTGACTCCCATGCAGTACCGCGTCACGCAGGAATCCGGCACCGAACCGGCGCACCACAATGAATACTGGGATAACCAAAAGCCCGGCCTCTACGTTGACCTTGTTTCCGGCGAACCGCTCTTCAGTTCGTTGGACAAATTTAATTCCGAATGCGGCTGGCCCAGTTTCAGCAAGCCCGTCTCGAGCGACAAAGTGGTGGAGCGCGAGGACAATTCGTTTTTCATGAATCGGACCGAGGTCCGTTCCAAAACCGCGGATTCGCACCTGGGCCACGTCTTTGATGACGGCCCGGGGCCGACGCATTTGCGTTACTGCATCAACTCCGCGTCGCTGCGCTTTATCCCGGTTGAGGAAATGGAAAAACGAGGTTACGGCGCGCAATTGGAGCCTTTTATCAAGGCTGGTCTCTACCAGCCGACAACCAATAGTCCGGCGCGACCATAGGTGTCTCCTACTACACGGCAATTTGCCATCGGTCTGAATGCAGCAAACCCCAATCGTATACTTCGCGCTCGCGCAGTTTGAATCCGTGCCGTTCGATAAAAACATCGGGCGGCGTCAGCACGTTTGCCGGTAATCGCGTCACCGCTTTGAAGAACCGATACATCAGCCACAGGATGAGGTTCGATCGGAACCGCGCCAATCCGGCCCGCGCCGATTGAAAATCAGCCAGCAACCAATTGGCCCGCGGCGCGCCCGCCCGGGCCAACGTGGCAATCAACTGCTCCAATTGATCGGCGCGAAAGCAATCGAGAAAAAAATGCGTCACGATCAAGTCAAACCCGCCTGCTTCAGGCGTCCACGCGAGCGCGTCACGATGGACAAAATCAATTCGTTCGGCGGCAATCCCCTGCCCTTCAAGCCGTCGACGCGCCCGGGCGAGCATTTTCGCGCTGGCGTCCACGACGGTGATTTTCGCGTCGGGCAGCTTGCGCCGGCACTCCAGGAGAAACCGACCGTTGCCTTCGCCGAGAATTAAAACGCGATTGGCCCCGGCGACACGGTCCAGAAAAGCCGTACGGCATTGTTGAAGTTTTTCTCCCGCTGACACGAATTCCATCCAGCGGTAATGCGGCGCGAGGACATCAAAGCTCATGAGCCGTCCACCGGAAAAAAGTGTTCCGCCGGTTCCACCACAACCCGGCGCCAATGCCGCCGATAAAATAAACCACCACGTCCCAGGGATCGCCCGTCGCGCGCCGCACCAGATGCGGACCGATCACTTCAAAGAGGATCGACCAAAAGACAGTGTAGAGCGCGATCTCGCTCCACGTCGGCGGAATGTCAGTGGTGCGCAACCGCAGCGAACGTTGCATCCACAATAGCAGCGGCAACGCGCAAGGCATCAGGAGCAGGTCGTTAAAGTGAAACCGCAGGAAGGCATTGTGGACATGCGGCTTGATGATCCAGCGATTGAGCGCATACAACGAACAGGAAATCAGAAACAAACCGTCACCGAGAAACCGAAACGTCTTCACAGGAGGATTAAAATGGCGAAGCCCAAAGCAGCGGCTACGAGCAGTTTGAGAACGAGAATCATGCGAACTACTTTGCACCATGTTCCGCGCTCCTTCCAGAACATTTTCTAACTCGGAATACCAATTCTCACCGAAACGCATCAGCTCCCACGAATAATATTCCTGGCCGCTTAAATGACCGTCCCGTGCGGCACGACGCCGTTTTTCGGAATGATAATTACGCCGTCCCGAATGAAATATAGCGGGTGGTCGGCGTTTTCCGGTTTGCCGGCCGGGGAAATCGTGACGTTGTTTCCGATGCGCGCATTTTTATCGATGATGGCGTTTTCGATGCGGCAATTGGAACCGACGCCGATGCGCGGGCGTCCGGCTTTTTCGTTGGCCTCGATGGATTCAGCCGATTCGTAGTAATCGCACCCGAGCAGAATGCAGCGGTTCAGCTCCGAGCCGGCCCCCACCAGGCTGCGAATGCCGACGATGCTGCCTTTGATGTGCGCGTGATTGATGATGCACCCGTCGGAAATGACGGCGTGGTCCACTTCCGCGCCGTTGATTTTTGAACCGGGCAGGAAACGCGGGCGCGTGAAAATCGGCGAGGCCATATCGAAGAAATTGAATCGCGGCAACTCCGCCGTGACATCGAGGTTCGCTTCGAAGAATGACCGGATCGTTCCGATATCCTCCCAATAGCCCTGGAACACGTAGGAATACACTTTGTGCGTTTCAATCGCGCTCGGAATGATGTGCTTGCCGAAATCGGCGAGCGTATTTTCCAGCAACTGGCGCAGCACTTCGCGGGTGAACACGTAAATGCCCATGGACGCCAAAAACAACTCGCGGCCATCGGAGATGCCCAGTTTCGGGAACCATTCCTCCGGCAATTTGAGCGAGTCCTGCACCGCCACATCTTTCGGTTTCTCGACGAAACGCGTGATGCGGCGTTCCTCGTTGATTTGCATGATGCCGAAGGATTGCGCGTCGCGCCGCGAAACCGGGATGGTCGCGATGGTGATGTCCGCGCCGGTTTCGGCGTGCTGAGCGATGATGTCCCGGAAATCCATCCGATACAATTGATCGCCGCTCAGGATCAGCAGGTAATCGAAATCGTGCGTGAGAAAATGAATGAGGTTTTTCCGGACGGCGTCAGCGGTGCCCTGGTACCAGGAGGTGTCAGTGAACGTCTGCTCCGCGGCGAGCAGTTCCACAAATCCACCGGCGAAATGATCGAATTTATAGGACTGCGAAATGTGCCGGTGCAGCGACGCGGAATTAAACTGCGTGAGCAGGTAAATCCGGCGCAGGCCGGAATTGATGCAGTTCGAGATCGGGATATCGACAATGCGGTACTTTCCGGCGAGCGGCACGGCGGGCTTGGCGCGCTCCTTGGTGAGTGGAAACAAGCGCGTGCCCTGTCCTCCGCCCATGATGACTGAAAGGACGTTGCTGGTATTGATAGTCTGGCGGCCGGTTTGCGACATAACGAAAATTCCTTTCGCAGAAATTGTTGAAGCCAACTTATACGCCTCCCTCGCAACGGGCAAGGGCGCACTTATGCCCGGGTGATTTCAGGCGCGGCAGCCACAGTATGGAGGTTTCAGCTTACCGCCACAAATGTTCTACCAACCAAAAAATGTCTACCGATTAGCAAAAGACGGGAAGCTTTTTTGCACCCACTCGCGCTATGGATAAACGATAATCAATTTTCAATTGAGCGACGTTTTAAACATAGCACTAGACGCCGGCGCCGCGGGCACGACCCTGAAAATGGGAGCCCGCGACGCGTCGGTTGAACTGGTCAGTTGCTTCCATTGTGGCGAGACCTGCGCCGACACCACGTGCTCCAGCGGGGAAAAAGCGTTCTGCTGCCAGGGTTGCCTGATCATCCACGATTTATTGACCGAAAACGGGATGCAGCACTTTTACGACCTGAGCCATTACCCGGGCGTGCGGGGCAAGGGCGCGGCCAGGCGCGAACAATGGGCTTTCCTCGACGAACCCGAGCTGCAACAGCGGTTGCTGGATTTTACCGATGGCACGTTCAGTCGCGTCACGTTCCACCTGCCGACGATTCATTGCATTGCTTGTGTCTGGCTGTTGGAAAATCTGTTCCGCTTGCGCCCGGGCATCGGCAATTCCCAGGTCAATTTTCTGAAACGCGAGGCGACGATTTGTTTTGAGCCGCAAAAAATCTCGTTGAGCGAAGTGGTCACGGTGCTGGCGTCCATCGGTTATGAACCCGCCCTCACGCTGGGTGAATTGGACCGGCGGAAACCGGTTTCGGTTCGTAAACGGCAATGGGTCCAGATCGGCGTCGCGGGCTTTGCGTTCGGCAACATCATGCTATTCAGTCTGCCGACCTACCTTGGTCTGGACAGTTTCAACGGACCGCTTTTGCATTGCTTGTTCGGGTATCTGAGCCTCGCGTTTGCGTTGCCGGTGTTGGTCTACAGCGCCGGGGACTATTGGAAGTCCGCCCTCTTATCGATGCGCCAGCGCGCGCTCACGCTGGACGTCCCGATCGTTCTGGGCCTCGTGGCTCTGTATAGCCAAAGCGTTTTTGAAATTGTCTCCGGCCGCGGCGAGGGCTATTTGGATTCGCTGGTTGGACTCATCTTCTTCCTGCTCTGCGGCCGTGCGTTTCAGCAAAAAACCCACGACCGGATGGCGTTTGATCGCGATTACAAATCATTTTTTCCGCTGTCGGTGACGCGAATCACTGCGAACACGACAACTGCCGGGCACGGCGCGCACGGAGTGACGCGCCCTGCCACCGAAGAAACGGTCTCACTATCGCAAGTGGCGGTCGGCGATCGCATCCTGCTTCGGAACGGCGAATTGATACCCGCTGATTCCAAATTGTTGCAGGGCGCGGCGCTGATCGATTACAGCTTTGTCACGGGCGAATCAGCGCCGGTCGCGAAGTCCGGGGGCGATTATCTTTACGCCGGCGGAAAGCAGACCGGCGCGGCCATTGAAGTCGAAATTGTAAAACCGGTTTCGCAGAGCTATCTCACCTCGCTGTGGAACCATGAAGCCTTCCAGAAAAATCGCGACGACAATTTCAACACCCTCACGAATCGTTACAGCCGGCGGTTCACCTTCATCGTCATCACGGTCGCGGTCAGCGCGGCGCTGTTTTGGGTTCTGGCGGGAAACCCGATGCGGGGTTTGAAGGCGTTCACGTCCGTGCTCATCGTGGCCTGCCCCTGCGCGCTCGCGCTCGCGGCGCCATTCACGCTCGGAACCGCGCAACGGATGCTGGCGCGCATCGGTGTGTTCCTGCGAAACGGCCTGGTGCTCGAACGAATGGCGCAGGTGAATTCGATCGTGTTCGATAAGACCGGCACGTTGACGGCCGCGAATGACACGGGAATTTCCTTCCAAGGCGCGCCGTTGGGCAAAATGGAGGAGCAATGGATTTATTCGCTCGTCCGGCATTCGACGCATCCGCTTTCCGCACGGCTCGCGTCACACTTTCAAAATGATTTTTCGCCGGAAAAAGTCGCGTCCTTCCGGGAAACTCCCGGTTGCGGAGTCGAAGGCTGGGTAAGCGGACGCGAAATTAAAATCGGCTCGCGTGGTTGGATTGAATCGGCCAAGGCTTCGTTACCTTCAGAAAATAATGGAGACAGGCAGAATGCCGGTCCTACGGTTGGAAGCGGCGTTTGCGTGGCTATTGACGGTGCGATTCGCGGGACGTTCGTGCTCGCCAATTCGCTTCGGGCGGACACGGACTGCCTTTTTCAAAAGCTCTCCGCTAATTACCAATTGGCACTCCTCAGCGGCGATAATGACTCCGATCGCCAACGCTTTTCCAGCCTGTTCGGCAACGATCGCGTGCTGCGCTTCAACCAAACTCCCCTCGATAAATTGAATTTCATCCGCGACGCGCACGCGAAGGGCGCCACGGTGATGATGGTTGGCGATGGCCTCAACGATGCGGGCGCGCTCAAACAAAGCGACGTCGGCGTGGCGGTGGTCGAAAAAATCGGAACGTTCTCGCCCGCCAGCGATGTGATTCTCGAGGGCACCCAGGTGCCGCGGCTGTTTGAAATCCTCAGGTTTAGCCAGACCTCAGCGCGCATCGTGCGATTGAGTTTTGGCGTATCCGCCGCTTACAACCTGGTCGGAATCAGCATCGCCGCCGCGGGAATCCTTTCGCCGCTTATCTGCGCCGTGCTGATGCCGATAAGTTCCCTATCGGTTGTTCTGTTCGCGTGCGGACTGACGCGCTGGGTGGGCCGTCACCTCATCAGCAATGACGAATATCGAATGATGAATGGAGCGGAATCCGCCGACGTTGATTCGACCGGTGCGCTTCTCACGCCATTCGTCATTCGACATTCGTCATTCTCGAAGCCATGAACGTCATTCTTATTCTGATCATCATGAGCCTCGGCATTGCGCTGTTCTTTCTCAGCGGTTTCATCTGGTCCGTCCGATCGGGCCAGTTCGATGACACCTGCACCCCATCCATGCGCATGTTAACCGATGACGAACGCGCCAAAACCTTTTCCGATTCAACCAAAAACAAGAAAACACCATGAGTCCAGCCGTCCCACAACCAGCCGTCTCCCCCGCTCCGGCCAGGAGCCCGCAAATCGAGACGTTTAAATACGACAACGCCATCGTTCGCGCGTTTGCCATAGCTACCGTCATCTGGGGCATTGTCGGCATGACTGCGGGATTGCTCTGCGCCGTCCAGCTGTTTTTCCCCAATGCGAATTTGAATTTTCAATTCATCACGTTCGGACGCCTGCGCCCGCTGCACACGAACGCCGTGATTTTCGCCTTCGTCGGCAACGGCATGTTCATGGGCATTTATTATTCGCTGCAACGCTTGTGCAAGGCGCGCATGTTCAGCGATCTCATCAGCTGGTTCCATTTCTGGGGCTGGCAGGCGATCATTGTAAGCGCCGCCATCACGCTGCCGCTGGGCATGACGACCAGTAAGGAATACGCGGAGCTCGAATGGCCGATTAAAATCGCCATCACCATCGTGTGGGTCGCCTTCACGATCAATCTCCTCGGCACAATTCTGAAACGGCGCGAGAAACACATGTATGTGGCGATCTGGTTTTATATCGCAACCGCGCTCACCGTCGCCGTGTTGCATGTCACCAACTCGATGGTCATGCCGGCGGGCTGGTTCAAGAGCTACTCGATGTATGCCGGCGTGCAGGATGCGCTGGTGCAATGGTGGTACGGCCACAACGCCGTGGCGTTCTTCCTCACCACGCCCTATCTCGGCATGATGTATTATTTCCTGCCCAAAGCCGCGAATCGTCCGGTGTTCTCGTATCGCCTTTCCATCATCCATTTCTGGGCGCTGATCTTTGTTTACATCTGGGCCGGGCCGCATCATCTGCTCTACACCGCGCTGCCGGATTGGGCGCAATCGCTGGGCATGGTTTTCTCCATCATGCTCATCGCGCCATCCTGGGGCGGCATGTTGAACGGCCTGCTGACCCTCCGCGGCGCGTGGGACAAGGTGCGCCAGGACCCGATGCTTAAATTCATGGTCGTGGCCGTCACGGCCTACGGCATGGCCACGCTCGAAGGGCCCACGCTGGCAATCAAGAGCGTCAATTCCCTCTCACATTACACGGACTGGACCATTGCGCACGTTCATACCGGTGCGCTGGGTTGGAACGGGTTCATGACCTTCAGCGTTTTGTACTGGCTGTTCCCGCGGCTATACAACACGAAATTGTATTCCATCAAGCTGGCGAATTACCACTTCTGGATCGCTATGCTCGGCATGATGTT
>Ga0265338_10005720_pt1 | contig 16079 bp, 13 predicted proteins | sample 42126metaG_FD_193579 | JGI IMG/M metagenome (GOLD analysis project Ga0265338, IMG submission 193579) | Rhizosphere microbial communities from Carex aquatilis grown in University of Washington, Seatle, WA, United States - 4-21-26 metaG | ecosystem: Host-associated > Plants > Roots > Rhizosphere... | reverse complement strand
CGCGATGGGCCAGCCCACGGAGTGCTACGAGCCGTCGAGCGTTCGCGAGCGTGGCAAGCCGGCGCCGCGCGCGTCGAGCGTGGAGCCCGTGAAGCCCACGCGCCTCTTGGTGCCCACGTGTCCACCGGGGACGTTCTTCATCGATGGACAGTGTCGAAAGCCGAGCGACCGTGCGCTCCACGCCGATCCGAAGATTGCGAAGCTCATCAAGAAGATCGCGCGAACGTTCTATCGGAGCCCGAACTACGACTGCCCGGGCAAGGACGTGTTCGTCGCGCTCGGCGGACTCAACGAGGCGCTCACGGGCTATCCCGTCCCCGGTGCAGGGCAGGGCATCGCGCTCGCGCCGCTGGTGGCGCCCTCGAGCGTCGACGTGACCGCGAAAGGTGAAGACCCAGCGCTGCCCGTGACGTGCGGATTCAACAATGTGGAGAGCAAGGTCTTTCGCGCATCATTCTTCTGCAGCGCTTCGGGTTCTTGTTACCAACAGGGCGACTTCTCATTGCCTCGCAATTGTGAAGAGTTCGTTCCATCCAAGAAGGCGATTGGCATGGAGCGCTTCACGCACAACCTGGGCGATTGCACGATCTCCAAGCGCAACCTGAATGGCGGCGAGGAGGGTGATCTCGTGCTGCGCGAGCTCGGGCCGGGAATTTATTTAAAGATCGTCCAGGACAATTGGGACGACGTCTTCTACCACGGGCTCATCTTCTCCAAGGACCCGGCCGTCATCGACTTCTGGCAGACCGAGGACGACGGTGACTAACAAGTATCAAGACTTCAGCGTCGGCGGCTTGCGCGCGGCCCACGGGCGCGCGACCTCGAGCTGGCTCGCGAGTCGAAACAGCAAATCCTCGCGACCAAACGGCGCCACCCACTGCGTGCCGATGGGCAGCCCGGCCGCGTTCCAGAAGAGCGGCAGCGACATCGCCGGCTGGCCGGTCATGTTGAAGAGCTGCGTGTTTGGCGTCGCAGAGAGCGGGCCGTGCGCCATCTCATCCACGGCCTTCATGAGCAGGGCGCGAATCGGGAACGTCCGAAGAATGCCGAGCTGGAAGAGCTCGCTGCTCGTGGGTGACAGCTCGCCGAGCTTCACCGGCGCACGCGCGGCCGTGGCCGTGAGCAGCACGTCGTAGCGCGTGAAGAACTCCGCGACCTGGCGCGAGGTGCGGCGAACGAGTTCCACCGCGGCGATGTAATCGGCAGTCGGCAGCGCGCGAGCAATCGAATAGAGCAACCACGTGGCTGGCTCGACGTCGCTCGGACGCGCTTGACGCCCTCCGCGCGACTCAGCCGCCGCGAGATCAGAAGCCACGCCCGCCGCGACGATGAGCAAGTACGCGCGGATCAACGCCGGCCGATCGAACGGCGGCATCGCTTCTTCGACTTGATGACCGAGCGAACGCGCGAGCTGCGCCGCGTCTTGAACGGCGGCGACGCAATCGGGATCGATCTTCTCCGCAAACAGCGGCTGCGTGGTGAACGCGACCCTCAATGTGCCTGGGGACTGTCCGAGCTCGGCCGCGAACGGGCGCGCGGGATCGCGAACTTGATAAGGCGCGCCCACGTCGGTGCCGCACGTTGCATCGAGGATCGCCGCGCTGTCTCGGACGCTGCGCGTGACCACGTGCTCTTCCACGAGTGCCGCCCAGTGCTCGCCGCCGAAGGGACCTTGTGGATTGCGCCCGCGCGTGGGCTTGAGGCCGACCAATCCACAATGTGAAGCGGGGATGCGAATGGAGCCGCCGCCATCGCCCGCGTTCGCCGCAGGCACGATGCGCGCGCTCACCGCCGCGCCCGAGCCGCCGCTCGAACCGCCCGTGGAGTGCGCGAGGTCGTACGGATTGTGCGCGGGCCCGCGAAACACCGACTCGGTCGTTCCCATGATGCCGAGCTCGGGCGTGTTGGTGCGCCCGACGATGATGAGCCCCGCGCGCTTGAAGCGGGCCACGAGCTCGCAGTCGTGTTCCGCGCGCCACCCGCTCCCAAGCTTGCAGCTGCTGGTGCTCGGTTGGCCCTGATCTTCGGCCATGAGGTCCTTGAGCAAGAACGGCACGCCCGCGAACGGCCCGGTGCGCGGCTCGCTGGCCTCGCGACGCGCGCGCTCGAACTGGGTGTGAACCACGGCGTTGAGCGCCGGGTTGCGCGCTTCGATGCGCTCGATGGCGGCCTCGACCAGCTCGCTGGCTGAGACCTGCTTTGCGCGAACCAGCTCGGCGAGTCCGGTGGCGTCGTGATCGTCGTATTCGGGGAGGCGCATGGGATTGCACACTACACAATGCGCGCGCTTGGCCTCTTGTTGTTTTCAATCGCGACGGGCCCCTTCAGTTCCGGCGCCGCTCGCGTAGCATGCGGCGGGTGAACGAGACGCGCATCCAGGTCGACATCGTGCCGCCGGTTGACGTCGCGCCCGAGCGCTGGCGCTCGATGTGCCGGAGCCTGCTGGGACTCGATCCGGCGCAAGCCGATGCCATCCGTGAAAAGGCGCCGGTCACGCTGCACTTGATCATTCGCGGCGACGCGAACGCGACATCCCAGCGGCTCGAGCGCGAGCTCGGACGCACGAGACCGTCGGCGCGAATCGAGCGCTGCATCGCGCATCCGGCGCTCATCGGTGATCGGTGTCCGACGTGTGAAGACGCAACCGCGTGCGGCTATTGCCTCGCGTTCGGCCGCGGCGAGTGCGCCCGGTGCGCGCGCAAGCGCTCGCGACGCACGACGTTCCGAAATGTCCGCGTCGCGATCTTGCTCTTTGTCCTCGCGGCCGTGGGGCTCACCGCGATCTCGACGCGCCGCCGCTTGCACGCGTGGGTCGCGCCGCTTCGCGTGGCCGTGGTGCCCGTCGCCGCGCCTGGTGATCGCGTGGCGGAGGCTTATGTTCGGTCGATCTTGCCGAATTCGTTCTCGAATGTGGGCCGCTTTCTGCTCGTGCAAGCACAGCATCATCAACGCGAGACCGGCGGCATCGAAACGATCACCACGCGCGCCATCGAAGAGCTGCCGCCCGATCCGCCTGACGGAAGCTCGCGGCTCGATGTGATTCTCTGGAGCTTGAAGCTGCGCTGGTTCGACGTGCGAGCGGCGCGCGCGTACGCGTTACTCGGCAGCGACGTTCGCATCTACGTCGTGTTTCATGCCGTGACGGCCGGCCAGAGTCTGGACGCGTCGGTCGGGCTCGAAGAAGGGCACGTGGGAATCGTGCAAGCGCCCGTGGGCGAGCGCGACCACGGCTGGGTTCTGCTCGCGGTGACGCACGAGCTCCTGCATACGCTCGGCGCCTCGGACAAGTATGACGACGCCGGCAACCCTCGCATGCCCGAGGGACTCGGTGAGCCCGACAAGAATCCCACGCTGCCTCAAGAGAAGTGCGAGGTCATGGCCGGAACGATCGCCGTCGACGCGGACCGGCATCCGATGGCGCGCTCGTTGGAGCAGTGTGTGGTGAATCGGTTCACCGCGAGTGAGATTGGTTGGCATTGAAGCGGTCGAATTCACGAGTCCTGATTCGATAGATTGCAAAGTATGGGTTTGCTCGATCCCACGCCGCCGCCCTATGCGCCGCTCGAGTGGCTGAAGAAGCCGTTCGACGAGCGCGGACAGATGGTCTGCGCGGCGTGGGCGCTCCAGGGCTATGGAACGCCGCCGGCGGTCTTCGTCGCGTACGCGCTCAAGGTCGCGCTCTACATCGCCGCCTGGCTCGGCTTCTGCGCGCAGAGTCCCACACTCGGCGGCCCTTCGACGATCGCCACGTGGTGGCTCCATCCGCTCGCTTTCGAGAAGGCGATCGTGTGGAGCATGGTCTTCGAGATCCTCGGGCTCGGCTGTGGAAGCGGGCCGCTCACCGGACGCTACGTGCCGCCGATGGGAGGACTTCTCTACTTCTTGCGACCGGGCACCACGAAGCTCCCGCTCTTCCCAGGCGTCTCGATCATCGGCGCGCGCACCCGTGGATTGCTCGATGTGCTCCTCTACGCAGCGCTACTCGCGGCCATCATGCGCGCGTTGCTCGCGCCGACGCTCGATGCATCGCTGCTGTGGCCGCTCGTCATTCTGGTGCCGCTGCTCGGCGTCCTCGACAAGACGCTCTTTCTCGCCGCCCGCGCGGAGCACTACTGGGTAACGATTGTTTGTTTCACACTTGCCCAGGATTGGATTCCCGCGGCGAAGGCCGTGCAGCTGGCGCTCTGGTTCTGGGCGGGCTTCTCCAAGCTCAATCACCACTTCCCAACCGTGACGTGTGTGATGACCAGCAACAGCCCCGTGCTTCGGTTTGGCTGGTTGCGGCGCCGCATGTACGTCGACTTCCCGCGTGACTTGCGGCCTTCGCGCTTGGCGCAATGGATGGCGCACGTTGGAACGGCGCTCGAGCTCGGCGTGCCCATCGCGTTTCTGGTCACGCCGCTCGGAGCCCAGCCTGCGCTGGCGATTGTCTTGATGCTGCTCTTGCACGGGTTCATCACCAGCAACGTGCCCATGGGCGTTCCCCTCGAGTGGAACGTGATGGTGGTCTACGGCGCGTTCGCGCTCTTCTGGGCGCACCCGAGCGCGTCGCTCCTCAGGATTGCTCCGTGGTGGCTCGCGGTCTTCCTGGCGCTGATGCTGATTGTGATGCCCCTCGTGGGGAATCTGTTTCCCGGGCGCATCTCGTTCTTGCTCGCGATGCGCTACTACGCAGGAAATTGGGCCTATTCAATATGGCTCTTCCGCGGTGAGTCGTATCGCAAGCTGACAAAGATGAAGATGTCGAGCGGTTGGATATACGACCAGCTTGCTCATTTCTATGATCGCTCTACTTCGGTCGGGCTGCTCGGCAAGGTGATGGCCTTTCGCATGATGCACCTGCATGGGCGCGCGCTCTCTCGGCTCGTGCCCAAAGCCGTGGACAAGCTCGAGGATCATGAGTGGCTTGATGGTGAGCTCGTGGCGGGGCTCGTGCTCGGTTGGAACTTTGGCGAGGGTCATCTGCACCAGGAACAGCTACTGGCCTCCGTGCAAGCGCAGTGTGGCTTCGAGCCGGGTGAGCTGCGCTGCATCTTCGTGGAGTCGCAGCCGCTCGGACGCCGGACGCTCGAGTATCGAATCGTCGATGCGCAGAGTGGCGAGATTGAACGCGGCGAGCTTGATGTCGGAGTGCTGCAATCGAGGCAGCCATGGGAAGTCATTCATGACAATTGACAATCGTGGAGCCCTCATCGCTCACGTCGAGGCCGGCGAGAGTTTCGACTATTTGCCTTTCTGGGGTCACACCCAGAAGTCACCCGAACGCGTCGACGCGAGTTGCCTGAGCCAATGGTTTCCCGCGGCGTTCACCATTGATGGCATTCGCTACGCCACGGCCGAGCATTGGATGATGGCCAGCAAGGCGCGGCTGTTCGGCGATGACGCGTCGCTCACGAAGATCCTCGCTGCGGCGACGCCGGAAGTCGCGAAGAAGCTCGGCCGCGGCGTGCAGAACTTCGACGAAGCGCGATGGTCGAATGCGCGCTTCGAGCTCGTGGTGCGCGGTAACGAAGCGAAGTTCGGGCAGCACGATCTCCTGCGCGTGTTTCTGCTCGCGACGGGCACACAAGTGTTGGTCGAAGCGAGTCCGCGCGACACCATCTGGGGAATCGGGCTTGGTCGCGACAACCCGAAGGCGCGCGACCCGCGTACCTGGCGAGGGCAGAACCTGCTCGGCTTCGCGCTGATGGCAGTTCGCGAGAAGTTGAAAGCCTGAGCGGCCGGTTCAGGGCGCGTCTTCGATGACCAGCTCGTCGACCCATCCGTCGAAATCACCAGCGGTCAGCGTGACATTGCCGGATTGCCAATTGGCCAAATCGCTGCTTGCCAAGCTCGACACTTGCGTGCCGTCGATCTCGAGTGAATAGCCGGAGCTCGAGAGCTCGAGCTTCACGTGGTGCCAGGTGCCGGTGGTGAGCAACGGCGTGAGCGTTGATGCCGGAACCGAGAAGCCTTGTCCGCCGCCGACCTGAAGCCCGGTCCACTCGTTCTCCTGAAGCGTGATCAGCGAGTTCCAGTTGTCGTAAAGCTGGAGCAGCGTGGCGTTGCCATGACCGTATGCTTTGTAGTGATTCACATAAATCATCGCCTGCACACTGACGGCGGAGCCTCGCGCGAGCGCTGAAGCAGGGAACGTCGCCGTAAGCTCATCTCCGAGGTCGAATACGCGGACGGCGCCGCCGTTCAAACGGTTGGGCCAAGCGAACGAGACGGAGTCGAGCGCGGCGTTGCCCACGAGCGTCGTCGAGGGGAGGTTGCCGCGCGTGTCCGCGAGAGAGCCGTCGAATTGATACCAGCCGACGACCTTGGGATCGCTCGAGAGATCGACGCCACTGTTGAATGCTTCGATTGTCTGCGACGCGGGCACGCTCTCGGTCACTTGAAAGTCGTTCTTCACAGCGACGATTCGCCGGCCGTCCGGCAGCATCGCCTCGGCCTCGATCCAGCTCGGACCGCCATGCGTGGGCGTCAAGGTGAACTGCGTGCCACCGGCCCACGGCTCAACGTCTTTCGCTTCCCACGTGACGCGCGCCTTCGAGAGATCGATGCCAGTGGCGTTGAGCTTGACCGTCACCGGTTCGCCCGAAGGGACGTCGCCTGGCGCGTCGATCGTGCCCTGCATGCCGCTCCAGCTCTGCGATGCGATTGGGCCCTGCGCCGCGATCGCCGAGATCGCCGCGAGTCCCCAGGCCATGTTCATGGTGACGGCTTCGGTTGTCACATTGAAGTTGTGCGAGTAGCGATCATAGAGCGGGTAGGGGCTCTGGCTCGCGCCATTACTGGGGAAGACGAGCGTGCCCAGCTCGGTGCCGTAGGTCGCGGTATATGAAAACCCCGAGGCGAGATTTCCATAGTCGATGCCCGTCGGCGGCAGGCGGTGGCGGTCGTTCTCGAAGAACTGGCTCACCATTTCGCGCGGCCGTTGCCAGCCGATGCCCGACAAGAACGACAGGTTCAGCGGGTTGGCGCCGGTTTCATAGTTGAAGTTCGTAAGTATCGCGTCGACGTAGCTCGGATCGGGCGAGAGCACGTTGGCCACGGCGATGTCGAACGCTTGCGAAGGCGAGAAGTACCAACCCGCGGTGTTGAGGGCCTTCGACGCATCCGGATAGCTCGTTCCGTACGAGGACCGCTGCGCCCAGTGCAGCTGATCTTGGCCTGCGCTCTGCACTTCGGCCTGGCAGGCGGCGAGGTACGACGCATCGACCTGACTCGCCTGGAGCCGACCCGAATTCACCGAGAACGCGATGTCGCGAATCGCTGAGCCATAGCCTTCCCACATGCGCCACCAGCCCCACTCAAATGTGGAGCTCGCGTCGGGATTGGGGAACCACTGCTCGAGCGTTTGCAAATAGGTCTGATCGCCCGTCGCCACGAACATCGCCGCCGCGGCCCAATCGAGCTCGTCGTCTTGAAGGAACTCGGAGCCGTATTGGTAGAGATATTGATAACAACCCATCCGACCGTACTGACCCATCGCTGAAATCAAGAAGCTCCAGCCCGCGTGCGCATGCTGGAGATAGTTGGCAGCCTCGGCTGGGAACTGTTGAGCGAACAGTGGCGACGAGCCGATCTCGGCAAGCGCTGCCGTCGCGGCCGCGGTCTCGAGCGTCGTCTTGGGCCACACGATTTGCGGATCGCCATGGCTGGGAAGCACGTCCTGCTCGTAGGCGCGATCGCGCGGATACACGAGGTTGAAGAACGCACCGTCGGTGTCCTGCATCTTCACGAGAAAGTCGGCTTCCCACTTGGCTTCCTGGAGGATGTCGCTCTTGCCATCGCCCGACTCGGGAATGCCCAGGTTGTCGAGGGCTCCCACGCCCGGGAAGTTGTCGGCGATGAACGTGAGCGTGTGCACCAGCTTGGCGCTGTTGGTGACGTACTTGCTGTAGTCGCCGGCGTCGTGGTGCCCGCCCGAGACGTCGAGGGTGCCTTGCTGCACGAAGGGAAACAGGCTCGCCGCGACATTCATCAATTGCGGCGCGGTCTGGCCGGTTGGAACCGATGAGTTCTCATTGATGAGCTGATTCGCGGCGTCGAACGAAGGATCCATCGTTGGAATCGACGCGGGCGCCATGTGGTCCGCACCATCGACAAAGCGCGTGAAGGGCAGCGTCTTCGCCATTCCACAACGTTGGTTGTAGATGCCTTCCTCGTACGTGCGCATGAGCGCGGCCGCGACACCGTCATCGATCAAGAACGGATAGCTCGCGCCTTGCCCCGGGACGACGAGCTGGTACTCGCCTGGCGTCTGGAAGCTCGAGAAGTCCGCCTCGAGGACCTGCTGATACGGCGCGGGCGAGAGGCCGAATCCCTGGTCGAGTCGCGCGTTCAACGTGCCCTGAAACACGCTCGCGCCGTTGTGTGCATTCACAATCGAGAAGGTCGTCGCCATGGACGGGAGCTCGCCGAGACTCCCGAGGTAGAAACCCACCATCGCGCGCTTGGGACCGCTGGGCAGATAGCCGGCCTGGCTCACGTGAATCGACGGCCCGTAGCGCATGGGATCAACCGAGGCCGTGTACGGCGTGGGCGTGGTCCAGAGCGCGCCGCTCGCGTCATCGACGGTGATGGATTGCTGGTCCTCGAGCGGCGTCGATAGTGTCAAATAAATGTGGTTATCGATCCGCAACTCGAAATGAGAAAGCGGCGCGTAGAGCGGCCGTCGCTTGAAGCCGACTTGCTGCACGATGTCTGGCTGGCCATCCACCTTCACCACGAAGTTCGACGCAAGGGGCAGGGCGCTCGCGTTTCCGGATGAATCGACGAAGTCCCAACCTCGAATCGGCGCAGGCGCGGCATCCTTGGTGGTGATGAGCTCGAGGTCGAGCACGGTCGGCGAGATTACGCGAAGGATCGCGGTGCCCACCGTCGGCAAATCGAGGTTGGGATAGCCCGCGGCGAGCGTCGTTCCCGTGCCACCCGTGCTCGAACCGGACGAGCCCGTGCTGCTCGTCGATGTCGAGTTGGTCGAGCTCGAGCTTCCTGCTGTGCTGCCGTGTGAGCCGCTCGTCGACGCGCCGTGGCTGCCCGAGGTGCCGCTGCCGCTCGTGCCGCTCACCTTCGCCTGCACGCAGCCGACGAGGAGCGGAAAAATCAGCCAGGAGAGCCGTTGCGACATGCGGACCTCGGCGTGACCCAAGGATCCTCACGAACCGCGGCGCTCGCGGTCAAGCCGGCCACGACAAGGCGCTTTCAATCATTCCCGCTGCGACGCGTCGCGATCGAAGACGAAGGTCCGTCTACAATCGCGCACACGATTCGGAGGCCACACCATGGCGCGCATCGCAGTGCTGACGAGCGGCGGCGACTCACCGGGCATGAACGCATTCCTCCGCGGCACCGTGAAGGTCGCTGCTGCGCAGGGCGTGCACGTCGTCGGCGTTCGCGACGGCTACGAAGGCTTGATGGACGGCAACTTCGAACCGCTCACCGTTCAGGACGGCGCTGGCGTTCGACCCGCGCCGGCATTCGAGGCCGACCTCATCGGCGGCATGGGCGGCACGGTGCTCGGCTCGGCGCGCTCGATGCGCTTTCGCGAACCCGGCGGCCGCTCGCAAGCGGCGAAGCGGCTTCAAGAGATGGACGGCCTCATCGTCGTCGGCGGCAACGGCTCGCTCACCGGCGCGCATATGCTGGCGAACGAGCACGGCATCAAGATCATCGGCGTGCCGGCGAGCATCGACAACGACATCGGCTGCACGTCGACGTGCCTCGGCGTCGACACCGCGCTCAACACCATCGTGCAAGCGTGCGATCGCATCGCGGACACCGCGCGTGCTCACAAGCGCGCGTTCATCGTCGAGGTGATGGGCCGCGATTGTGGCTACCTCGCGATGGCCAGTGCGATCGCCGCGGGGGCAGATGCCGCGCTCATTCGCGAGCAGGGCCGCAGCGAAGGCGAGATCGTCGACGCGACCGTGAAGCTCGTGCGCCACGCGTTCGCGGAGCGCGGCAAGCGCCGCGTGCTGATCATCAAAGCCGAGGGCGTGGAGGTGCCGTGCACGAAATTGGTGCGCGAGGTCGACGAGAAGATCAAAGACCTCGGCGTCGACATCCGCGCGACCGTGCTCGGACACGTCGTGCGCGGCGGCAACCCGAGCTTTAACGATCGAATGGTCGCGAGTCGGCTCGCGCTCGGTGCGGTGAGCGCGCTGCTCAGCGGTTCCACGGATGAGATGGTCTCGTGGCAGCCGCAAGTCGAGGGCGGCATCAAGACGCTCGACCCGAGCGTGCAGCGCTTCCCGCTCGCGCTCGTGCTCGAGGAGACCAAGGCGCTCCTCGACGGCTCCAGCCCGGTCACCCAGCGCCGCATGAAGTTGATGGAAGCGGCCGAAGGCGTGCTGCCGTTGTAATCGTTCAGGGCCCGCAAGCCCTTGTGAATCAAGGCCCTCCCGAGGGTCGCTTGACGTGACTCCGACGCGCGTCTTAGCGTTTGTGGAACCGATGGCTCCCGTTTCCGCCACCAGCCTGAGCTCCACCGCGGCGTGCCGCTGCTGTGCGTGTCTCTGTTGCTGGCCGGCGGGCCGGGCCTCGGGATTCTTCGCGTAACCCAGCGACACCCGAAGCAACCCGGAGGCCCGCCACCCACGAGGAGGCGGGCCTTCTGCGTTTTCAGGAGCACCCAGATGATGCTTAACACTTCGGTTACGAGTCACGTCGGACCGGCCATCGTCGGCGGATTACTGATTGGTCTCGCGGTCGCGGGCCTGTGGCTCTTCAACGGCCGCGCCGCGGGCATCAGCGGGATCTTCGGCGGCGTGCTCGAGCTCGAACGTCCAGATCTGCCGTGGAGAGGCGCGTTCATCGGTGGGCTCGCGCTCGGCGGATTGGTGCTGAGCCGCATCGAGCCGCGCTTGTTCGCTTGGGACGCGCCGCACTCGAGCGCGCTCGTCGTCGCTTCAGGATTGCTCGTCGGCTTCGGCACAAGGCTCGGCGGAGGATGCACGAGCGGTCACGGGCTCTGCGGCATCAGCCGACTCTCTCCGCGATCCGTCGTCGCGACGTTGGTGTTCATGGCGCTGGGCATGGTGGCGGTCTTCGTCGCGCGGCAGGCGATGGGAGGTGCGTCTTGAAGCCCGTACTCGTGGCGTTCGCGAGTGGGCTGGTGTTCGCGCTTGGGCTCGCGATCTCCGGCATGACGCTGCCGGCGAACATCCTCGCCTTCCTCGACATCACCGGCGCGTGGGATCCGAGCCTGGCGCTGGTGATGGGTTCCGCGCTGGCGGTGCTCGCGCTGATGCGCTTGCTTGCGCCTTCGAAGCCGCTGCTCGCGACGGCGTTTGCGGTTCCACCGGCGCGTGGGATCGACGCGCGGCTCGTCACGGGTGCGGCGATTTTCGGAATTGGTTGGGGACTCGGCGGCTTCTGCCCCGGGCCGAGCATTGTGGCGCTCGGTGCGCTGTGTCCATCGGCGGTGCTCTTCGTGGCCGCGATGGCCGCGGGGATGCTTGCGCACAAGTTGTTCGAGCGCGTTGTGCCTGAGTCTGAGTCGGCGTTCGAGGTGACGTCGGAGGTGAAACCCGAGACCTGCGGTTGAGGGATCGCCTCATCCGAGTGCGCTGGGATCGAGCGCCGCCCAGCGTGCGAGCAGAACCTGCTCGTGCTCCTGCCTCGATTGCAGAACGACGGTCAGACAAGGAGCCGTGAAGGGCCGCAGGATTTGATATCAGTGCGCTCTCAAGGAGAACGCATGGTCACCAATCGCCAGCTGCGCCTCGCCGCGCGCCCCGTGGGTTTGCCCAAGCGCAGCGACTGGAGCTTCACCGAAGAGACCGTGGGCGAGCCCGCCGCCGGGCAGATGCTCGTGAAGGTGTCACACCTCTCGCTCGATCCCGCGATGCGCGGCTGGATGAACGAGGGCAAGTCGTACATTCGTCCCGTCGACATCGGCGAGGTGATGCGCGCGGGCGGCGTCGGAGAGGTGGTCGCGTCGAGGCACCCCGGCTTTGCGATGGGCGATTCCGTCACCGGCGTCTTCGGCGTGCAGCAGTACGCGCTCTCGGACGGGAAGGGCGTGCACAAGGTCGATACGAAGCTCGTGCCCCTGACCACCTACCTCGGCGTGCTCGGAGCGCCCGGGCTCACGGCCTACTTTGGATTGCTGGATATCGGCAAGCCGCAGCCTGGCGAGACGGTCGTCGTCTCGGGCGCTGCGGGTGCGGTGGGCGCGGTGGTCTGCCAAATTGCAAAGATCAAAGGTTGCCGCGTGATTGGTATCGCGGGCGGCGCCGAGAAGTGCAAGTACCTCATCGACGCTCTCCACTGCGACGCGGCGATTGATTACAAGAATGAAGACGTGAAGGCGGGGCTCAAGAAGCACTGCCCAGACGGCATCCACGTCTACTTCGACAACGTGGGCGGCGACATCCTCGATGCGTGCCTGGCGCGATTGGCGATGCACGCGCGCATCGTCATTTGCGGCGCGATCTCTCAATACAACAGCACCACACCGCCGAAGGGCCCCGCGAACTACATGTCCCTCCTCGTCAACCGCGCGAGCATGACGGGAATGGTCGTCTTCGACTATGCGGCGCGCTATGGCGAAGCGGCGAAGGAGATGGCGGGCTGGATCGCCGCGGGCAAGCTCGTGCACAAGGAAGATGTCGTGGGCGGCGGCATCGACGCCTTCCCCGAGGCGCTTCTCAAGCTCTTCAAAGGCGAGAACTTCGGCAAGCTGGTGTTGGCATTGTAGAGCTCGCTTCTAACATTAGAATATACGATTCGAGGCTTACAGATGACCCAGTTGCTCTCTGGAAAGGTCGCGCTCGTCACGGGCGCCGGCGCCGGCATCGGTCGCGCAACCGCCCTCGCGTTTGCGCGCGAAGGTGTGCAGGTCGTGGTCTCGGACGTCGATGTGAAGGGCGGCGAGACCACGGTCGAGCAAATCCGTGCCGCCGGTGGCAAGGCCAGTTTTGTCCGCTGCGATGTCACGCGCGACGCCGAGGTCAAAGCGCTCGTCGAGGGCACCGTGGCCGCCCACGGCCGCCTGGACTACGCCTTCAACAATGCAGGCATCGAGATCGAGAAGGGCAGGCTCGCCGACGGCAAGGAGAATGAGTTCGACGCGATCATGGCGGTCAATGTGAAGGGCGTCTGGCTTTGTATGAAGTATGAGCTGCCCATCATGGTGGCGCAGGGCGGCGGCGCGATCGTGAACACGTCTTCCGTGGCTGGGCTCCTCGCGGCGCCGAAGATGAGCATCTACGCCGCTTCGAAGCACGCCGTGCTCGGGCTCACGCGCTCCGCGGCCATCGAGTATGCGAAGAAGAAGGTGCGCATCAACGCGGTGTGCCCGGCCGTCATCGACACGGACATGTACCGTCGCGCGTACGAAGCCGATCCAAAGTTGGCGGAGGTCGCGGTCGGTGCTCACCCCGTGGGCCGCGTGGGCCGTGTCGAAGAGGTCGCTGCCGCTGTCATCTATCTCTGCAGTGACAACGCAGGCTTCACGACGGGCGTCGCGCTGCCGATCGATGGCGGCTCGACAGCGATCTGATGCGAGCCATGCCCAAGAACCTCCGACGCGCGCCCATGGCGCTCTTCATCCTCACGCTCGAGAAGAATGGAACGCACTGCGACATGCTGCTCGACGGCTTCGAGCGCTTCGATGATACGCGCGCCATCGAGACGACGACGAAGAAGTGAGACTAAAGAGGACGCCCCGCTGTCGCTCCTCTCGCGCGCGTTTGAGACCGATGGCGCGTCGCACTGGCAGACACTCATGAGATCCATGTTTGGCGCAATTGCGAGCGGGGCCCGACAAATCTAAGCTCGCAACGTGCCGCAGGTCGCCATCCCGAAAGCGGAGCTCAACAACATCGACCTGCCACCGGTGTGTGTCGTCACGGGCGAGACCCAGGGCGTCACCTTCGAGCCGATGTCGTGGCGCGGCGTGCGGCTGAGCTGGGGCGGGTACGCGCTGCTGGTGTGCGGATTGCTCGGCCTCGCGGCAGCGCTCGGGGTGCCGGGTTGGGGACTCGTCGTGGCGATCACGGTCGTGCTGCCCGCGAGCCTGATGCTGACGGGCGTGGTGCTGATGGTTTCGTGGGCGGTTGGCGGGCAGGCGGCGCACGGCGTCCTGCCGGTCTCCGAGGTTGGCCGGCGACGCCTCGATCGCGTGCGCCGATCCAAGCTTGGTGTCGTCGTCATCGCGGCGGGCCTCGGGCTCGTCGCGGTGGTCCTTTGGCTGGTGCACGAGCTCTCCGCCAGGAATCTGGTGGAGCTGGAGATCGTGCTCGTGCTGGGCGCGGTGCTCGGCCGATGGATCGCTTCCAAGCTCGGCCCCGGACTGCCGCGGCTGCTGCGCCTCGACGGTGATGATGTCGTTCTCGAAGTTGCCGATGTCGGCGCCGCTGCTGCGCTCAACCGGCGACTCCACCACTGGAACCCGGGCTGGACCGATCTCTGGTGCACGCGGCGCTCGCTCGAGGAGCGCGTCTGCGCGACGCACGCCGATCAACGTGCGCCATGGATTTGTGGGCGCTGCGGTGCGTTCGCCTGCGACGCCTGTCTGAAGCGCGTGCGCGCCGATGCGATGCCAATCTGCTCGGCGTGTTTCGCTCGACGTGACGCGACTGCGCAGGGCTCCTGAATATCGTTTTGATGCATTGGCCTCATGGATACCGAGCTCGAAGGTTTGCGAGTGCTTGCCGATTTGGTCCTCGCTCGTCTCGCGAGTGTCACGAGCGGCGTCGAGGCTGCGCTCGCACAGGTGGACACCGCGTTCGAAACGGTGGCTGCGCGTGTCCCGCGTGGCGAGGCCGTGCCGCTCGATGAGCTTGTCGCGCTCTCGAGGCGAATGAATGAAGCCGAGCGCGCGCTTCCCTTCGAGCTCCGCGCCTTGCCGACGAAGTACGTGCCAGGTGTGGTGAGACCGCGGAAATGGTCCGAGGTCGTCGAGCGCTTCGAGAATCGTCTGGAGGCTCTGCACTACGACGTGCTCGTCGCGCGCAACCCGGGAAGTTGCGATTGCCTCGCGCTCGTTGCGCTGAAGACGAACGCGCGCCGTCCATCTTCAACCCGGCTCCGCTCCATCGGCTGGGACTACGACGGCTACTACAACGCCGACGCCTTCGCCTGCGACGCGTGCGGCACGCGCTGGTGGCACGGCACCGAGGACACCGAGTCGCAGCACATCGATTGGTGGGAGCCGCGACCTTCAAGTTGGGAGCCAGAGAAGCCGCCGTCGTAGCGCGCGCCAGCGCCCGAAGCGCTCCTCCATCTCGGCGGCCGAAAGGTCACAATCGTAAGTAAAAGTGCAGAAGAGCATGTCCCGCAGTGTGAAGGCGGAGCCGAAGTTTCGATTTGCATGTTCCGGCTGGCGCGCGCGCAGGCGGCGCCCATCATGCTCATGCGACACCTCTGGCGATCTGCCGAAGCTGGACTGTAGCGATTGGCGATGGGGCTGCTGCGGAAGTCTCGAGTGCTCGCCGAACTGGAGGTCGCCGTGCTTCGGGCGCGAGCATCAGCAGCGCATCGCGCAGCTGCTCGACGAAAGCGAGCGCGTCCGGCAGCTCATCGATCGGCGGGAGATTCCCCTCGGACGTCTAAATTGCCTCACGCCTTGCAGCTCGGGCGACGGCGGCGCGAACCCACGCTGCGACGCCTGCCTTCAGACGCACTGCGGCATAGCCCTCGAGGCGTGCATGCGAATCAGCCAGGGGAGCGGCGGGTCGTCCGGGAGCGCTTCGGGCAGCGGGTCCTCGGCCGCCTGGCAACCGCTGGGTCAGTGATGATGCCGTGACATTCGCTCCGTTAGCATTTCGGCAATGGTCACAGCCCGGACTCTGAGTCCTGAAGAAGCGCAGCCGCTGGTCGAGGCGATCGAAGCGCCCGTCGCCAAGCGACGTCGACGCGGCCTGCTTCGCTACAACGCGGACGGCTGGTCGTTGGCGTGGATGCAGCTCACGCTCTTCGTTTCGCTGCTCCCGTTCGCGGTGCACCTGCCGCTCTGGGCTGAGGCCGCGCTGCTGGTGCCGATGCTCTTTCTGCGCTCATCGGTCGCCTACCTTCAGCACAACCAGAGCCACCTCGGCGTGTTCTGGTCGAGGCCGCTCAACTTCATCTACGACCTCGAG
>Ga0265338_10005719_pt1 | contig 16079 bp, 19 predicted proteins | sample 42126metaG_FD_193579 | JGI IMG/M metagenome (GOLD analysis project Ga0265338, IMG submission 193579) | Rhizosphere microbial communities from Carex aquatilis grown in University of Washington, Seatle, WA, United States - 4-21-26 metaG | ecosystem: Host-associated > Plants > Roots > Rhizosphere... | reverse complement strand
TACCTAGGGACGAAGACGCCTAGACCCCATATTCTGCGGAGCTAAATCCTTTGCCGCAGTTTTGAAACGCCAACAACAGGGTCCCCGCGGAGATCAGAGCACCCAGAGCTACCACTTTCCGATTCATAGATTTTCCCCCCACAACAATAACTTGTAGGGTAGATCGGATTGATACCGTCTTAACTTAAGCCGAATGTCGAGCCCACGTCTCGTACTGAGACGTTCGATCTTTACTCTAAGGTGCTACGCACCGAACGGCGGCCGTGCCATCAATGTTGCCATACCAATATTCGCCGTCCTCAAGACTCATTTGTACGACAATGTCTCGGCTGCCTTGCTGAAGCTCGTTTGACCAAATCGTTTCGCCGCCGGTAATTCGTGAAAATGAATTCGGCAGGACGGGTTGACCGTTCGCCATGAGACCGAGAGTTTTATCTTTAAGTCCCAAATCATCGCGGAGGCGCGCGAGTTCGTCGAGCGACGGCAAGCGCGCCATTTCCGATTTGCAGAGGGCCTTGGCTTGTTTGAATGTCATTGTTTTGGGAGTTCCGGTATCGTCGGCGGGTGTGTCGCCCCAGACGAGGCCGTGAGAATCGCGGTAGGCCACGCCGAGCGAAGGATGTGTCATGTCGCGCATAAAAATCGCGCCAGTCTTAGACGTATGAATTCCGATGTCAGTGTCTTTCGCGGGTTGGGTGTCGGCCACGCAGCGGACTAAGTCGTCACCTTCCGTCACTCCGAAGCCGAAGGTTCCACCGTCTTCATAGAAGTGCGCGTAGTAGCTGCTCCACTCGCCGACACCAATCGTCCAGAAGTCGCCGAGATAATTCGCGGGCGGTGTGTGGGCGAGGACTTTGTCATTAATTGCGTGTGACATATTCTCTGACTTGCAAAGAAAGGAATCCGTGCAGCCGAACTGCGCGAGCAGCGAGCTATAATCGTTCATTGTCGGGAGGCGCGCGCCCTGACTTTTGCAATATGCCACCGCGTTTTTGAAGCTCATGCGTTTGGACGGATACTCATAATGCAGAGTTGGATCCATCACGACGTCGCCCCAAATCAAACCGTTTTCGTCGCGGTACGCTTCGCCGAGGCCGGGGTGGCTGGTGTCGCGCACGAATTTCTTGCCGATGGATGTAAGGTGCGTGTTCGGATCTTGCGGTTGCGGGGGAGCGGGGGGCGTAACTGGCGTTGTCGGTTGCGCCGGCGCGGCCGGAGTTTGCGATGTCGCGGGAGGCGCGCCGGGCGCTTGTGAAGTCTGCGGCGCGGTTTGCGCGGGCGGCTGGCCGGGCGCGGGACTCTTCGTGGCTGGCGCCGATTCGTTTTTCCCCGGGCATCCGATGAGCAAAGCCGTGATCGCGAGTAAGATGAACTTCATAAGTCTCCCGATAAAAAATTCCCGGCGCGCCGAAGAATGTCAGCGGTGACAGTCTCGCCGAGGGATTCAAACGAATCCGGGCCTAATTAATTCTGTGAATTGAAAGGTTCGTGCCAGTTGTGCGCGGCTTAACCGCATCGGTTGCACACCGCGCGTCCGCTGCGGACCCGCACCGTGCCAATCCGGCATCCGGATTTAAATTCCCGTGCAAGTTCCCCACATCACGTCCGCGCCCGCGGGCATCGCGTGATTGATCATCTTAGACCGGCCGTCAGGTTGATCATGGTCATATACAATCAGCTCGATGGCATTCTCCGTGCCTTCCGACAACCATGCATGGACCATCTCGCCAGACGCCGCGGCAACGGCCGTCAAAGGCTCTTGGTGCGATTGTCCGTAAGAATTGATTGTCGCACTCGAACTCAAAGTTCCGCCGTCGTCAGTGAAGCTGACGGAAGCAAACGGCGCTTGTTGAAACGAGTAGCTGCAGCCGATGGAAAGAGTGAAAAGTAAGGCGTTCATACGAAAAGTATAGACTTGCAACCATCAAAATCAACTATCCCATCGCTAGGCCGATTCAATTTCCATCCGCGCCCCTTATTTGATATCGATCATCGCACAGGGTGGGACCAAAATGGACACGAACTCCGCGCTTCGCTTATTACCCGGTCAATGGGTTATGCATATTTATCTACGCGATAAGGCGGGTAAACCGCGTCTATTTGAAGACCAAGTTGAGATTCGCGAAACCTCCGGAGCCCTTGGCGGCCAACTGACGGTGCCCGGCGCGTTCACCACGAAACTCGAAAACTTTGTAGTCTCCGGCCGCCATTTTGCGTTTGAGATCGAGGCCGACGAAGGGCGTGGAAAATTTCGCGTCCGCTATGAGGGTGACCTCCACGCTGAAGACGATCGCACGTTTGTCGGCTTTGGCAACGTCCTGGTACCCGAGCGCGGGTTGCTCGGCGGATTTGTCGGCCAAAGGCTGGATTAAGCGTCCGCCTCCCGCGCCCATTTGCGCCAAGCCGTAACCTTCTTACACGCCGGCCCAGCGCCTAAACAACCGAATACAATTAGGCCTTGGCATCCGGACTGCTTTTCCCTAACGTGCCGTTTTTTGGAGGAGTTGGGATGAGAGCTGTCGTTGCCGCCGTTGCCGTTGTCGCGAGCCTTTTCTTAACAGGCTGTTTCGAATCAAGTAATTCCGGATCGGGAGGCCCGGCGCTGGCCGGCTCCAAAGCGGCTCCTTGCCAAATCAATCCTGCCAGCTCGGCGGGCGATGCTGACCATTTTCCCTTTGATCCGTGTTCGCAACAAATGATGGCGGCCAATAACGGCGAGATCTGCTTTGTCCAAAACAATAAAGTCAGATGTTTTGACGGCAGCGGCGAAGATAGCAGCGTTTCTGAGCTGACGAATGTCCGCGAAGTCGCTGGCGCCGGCCAAACCATGTGCGCGCTCTCGGATGCGGGCTTTCAATGTTGGGGCGATGTTTATTTGGTCGGTTCCAAAGCGCGCACCGCGCCCGGCGCGCATAACTTAATGGTCACCAAGGGCCGGGGCTGTTATCTCGACGGCGGAACGCTTCGTTGCTTGGGCGATAACTATCATTCGGTGTCGACTTCGGGACCCGCGCTCGCCGGAGTTCAAAATCGCTTTATGATGAACGATGCTCAGTGCGGAACGCGCGGCAACCAGTTGGTGTGCAGCGACACTTGGGCGAGCGGCGCGCTCACTGAAATCAGTTATTCGCTTCCTGATATCCACGAGATTTATGGAAATGACGACGGCATCTGCATCGTCGACGCGACGACCGTTCAATGCAGTGGCAACGACATCCACAATATCGCCTTTACTACGAAATTCACGGGAAGCGGCCTGCATAACTTCGTCAAACCCACGGCAACGATCGGGTGCGTGTGGACGGACGAAAGCTACGACGGCTTTCAGTGCTTCGGCGCGGAATCCGATGCCGACCAAATCGCGGAACTCAAGCGCGATGTTCCGGAGCCTAAAAACATGCGTCAAGCGATCGGCGGCGGCGGCGCTTCGTGCATACTCGATGACGAAGGCGCTTCCTGCTGGGGAAATATCGGGGGTCTCCCGCGCACGGCGCATCGTGAGCAAAAAGTTTGGAATGTGCAAGGTCTCTGTGCGTTTTCGAATTTAGAAGTTGTGTGTTGGGGATATAAAAACAAGCATACCGACACCATCTACGACCGCTGGGCGCCCTTAGTAAATCCCATTAAAGACGGGCACACTCCACTCGGCTGTTTTCTCGACGACACAGGCCTCAATTGCTGGGATATCGTCAGCGGCGAAGCGTATCACGATGATCTCTCGGGGTGGCCGAAGCCAAAGTGGATTGCCACTGTCGGCGACTACGGATCCACCACTCAATACAGCACGATCTGCGGCGTGCGCGCCAGCGGACAAATCGCCTGCGACCGCCGCGACACTCCAGGCAGCGAGTACGCACTTCCATTGGATTCCAAGGCCGAATATGTCGTGGGATTTGGCAATACACTCTGTGGGAAATACGGCTCTCAGCTGATCTGCACGACCATCGTTCACGGCACGCCGACGCCTGCCGCGCCAGTACCGGGCCTCGGTCCAATTAAAGAGATTCGCGACAATGTGGTGATCAGGGCCGATAACTCGCTCGTTACATTAGGCACCGATGAGAACTCCGGCGTACTCACCGTCCGGCCGATCAACTACGGCATGATGAATGGCCAAAAACTAACCGGTGCGCATGCGCTTCAGGAATGCGGCAACCACGACTACGTCTGCGGCTGGGCCGATCAAGGCGCGTTCCGCATCACCAAGGATTACAGTGAAGCCTACAATCCATTCCCGATCATGCCGGGAATGACCAGCATGAGTTTCCCCGCGGGACTCGGTTATAGTGGCCCCGATTGCTATGTACAAAACGGCAAGACAGATTGCGGGCCGCGCGAACTCTAATCGTCTCACATTGGGACACCCGTCTTAAGCCGAAGCACGGGTTGTCCGATCATATATATAGATAAGTTCCGCTTGCACGTCGCAGGAGTGTCCCATGCGCAAAGGCATCCTTCTCTATATTGTCGGCATCCTCACGGTGATCGGATTTCAAAACTGCGGCGGTTACAAATCCGCAAATCTCGCGCAAGACTCAGCCACGCAAATCCAACTTCCTCCGGGAACGGGTACGACCCTCAGCCTTGGGTTCAATGCCAACCTTTCAGGACCGAATATCGTACCGCTCTCAGTGGGTGCCTGCGGAATTCCAAATGGCATCAATTTCGCGTGCGTGACGGTGACGATTTGCCTTCCCGGCACGACGACATGTCAGACGATTCCCAACATTTCCATATCCACCAATGACTCAGGGCTGCGCATTTATAAATCCGCCGTCACTTTGGCGTTGCCGAATGTGAACGATACCGCCACCGGCAATCCTCTCGGAAATTGCACCAATGCCTACGCGGCTCCGTACTGGGGGCCGGTGAAATCCGCGGATGTTCATTTGGGCGGGGAGACGGCGGCCGCCGTGCCGATCCAAGTTGTCGACTCAACCTTCGCGACACCTCCATCCGCCTGCGCGAATCCGGCATCGGGACCTGTCGCTTCCGGCGCCAACGGAGTACTTGGAATTGGGCCTTTCATGTATGACTGCGGCCCCGACTGTCTGACCGGCACCACGGACGGAATGTATTTTTCATGCGCCGGCACGACGTGCACCGCGACTACAGCGGCGTACGCCCATCAAGTCACCAATCCGGTCGCGCTTTTGCCTCAAGACAACAATGGCGTGGCGATCACGCTTCCTCATGTGACCAATAACCATATGAGTACCGCCGTCTATGGCTCTCTGATTCTCGGAATAGGTACGGCTAGCAACAATATTCCCAACAGCGCGGTGACCTCGTTGCCGACCGATGGCTTTGGCGGCATTAAGACGACGCTCAATGGCACCAGTTCGAGTCTCTATTTTATTTCTGAAAATCAAGTGAATGCATTTCCGAATGCCGAAGGAATTGCGACATGTCCCGCGCCAAATCAGTCGGACTTATGCGCTCCAAGCGAGACCATTTTGCCGATGACGTTAAGAGACGGGACTGCGGGAACGGCTTCCGTGAACACGTCCATTACGATCGGTAACGTCAACACGTGCGACTCGAGCACGCCGTTGAACGTGGTGTGCGATGACGCCGGCTATGTTTTGCCGACGGGATACACAGCAGTAGAAGCGGGGATTCCCTTTTTCTTCGGAAAGACGATATACTTTGGACTCGACAGCAAACAAACGTCGCTAGGAGTAGGACCGGTGTACGGTTTATAGTTTAAATGAAGCGCATTAGTCCTCTGGCATTTGCAACATTGATTTTCGGCGCATGTCTGTTCGTGGCCAAATTTTTTGTGTCCGTCAATCCGTTGCGGTCGCCGGCACAGGCCGATCAATTCCAGCACCTGACCGAATTTTTCCAAAACGAAGTCGACACGCATAAGATTCCCGGCGCTGTGATTTTGATCCAGCAACATGGCCATCCCATTTACCAAAAATTCTTCGGCGTGCGCGATGTGAAGACAGGTTTGCCGATGAGCGCCGATACGATCTTCGCGCTCCATTCGATGACAAAGCCCATCACCAGCGTTGCTGCGATGATGTTGGTCGATGAAGGCAAACTGTCGGTCAACGATCCGCTGTCCAAATACATTCCCGAGTTCGCAAATGTAAAGGTCGGCGTCGAAACCAAAGGCGAGGATGGCCAACCTTATCTGCGGATGGTGCCCTCGAATCGAGAAGTGACGATTGAAGATGTCCTGCGACACACGTCCGGCATGACTTATGAATACATCGGCGGTCCGGCAATTATGAAGGCTTACAATGACGCCAATATTTACGCCGGGCAATTCGATAATAAAATATTCGCCGAGCGCATGGCGCAACTCCCGCTTTCGCGTCAGCCGGGAACATTGTGGCGCTATGGCCACTCTACCGACGTCCTTGGGCGCGTGATCGAAATTATTTCGGGCCAGACGCTTTATCAATTTGAAAAGTCGCACATTTTCGACCCGCTCGGCATGACGAGTACCGAGTATGTGATCAAAGAGTCCGAGCGCAACCGAAAGGCCGAGCCCCTGCCCAATGACACGATTTTGCTTGCGGCTGAGAAGGACCGCCGCGACCATCCCGAGTGGGAGTCGGGCGGCGGCGGATTGATTTCGACGGTCACCGACTATGGCATCTTCGCGCAGATGATTTTGAACGGCGGTAAATACAACGGTCAGCAAATTCTGACGCCCGAAACGTTTAAGATGATGACGACCGATCACGTCGGTCCCGAAACAAAAGTCGACCGCGACTACTGGTATTTTCCGGGAGACGGCTTTGGCTTCGGCTACGGCTTTGCGGTACGCACGGCGGCCGGCCATGCGCTTCCGCCGCCGGTGGGTTCAATGGGAGAATTGAAATGGGATAGCGGCAGCGGCACGTACTTCGGTGTCGACCCGAAGCTCGACATGTTCTACATCATGCTGATGCAAACGCAGAACGAGCGCGGACGGATTACCCCGCGCTTTCGCGAGTTGGTTTACGAGGGTTTCGGAGCGATGTAGTGAATCCGGCACATTGCTGCAGACATACGTCTCTTGTCTGCGCGCGCCCGCAAAGATAGAAGCTCTTCAAACAAGGGGAGTTCTCATGATCAAAACATTTTCGGTTTTTATTTTTTCGGTTTTCGCCTTCCACGCCCATGCCGCTGACATGACTAAGAATGTAAATTGCTTCGACGACACCGGTGTTATCACGGTCACGCTCGATGTTGCCAATGGCCAGGCCACCGATATCACCTGGCTGCAGGCCCGCAGCCTTCCGCCCGCGATCTTTACCCTGACCTCGCAAAAGCCCGCCTCGGCTCTTTGGCCCTCGTTGCCCACCGCTGATGCGAAAGCTTGGCCGATGGGCTCCTATGTGGGCCAATTGAACGGTGAGACGCTCATCCTCAACATCGCCCGTAAAGCTTCGGCTGGCGGCGGTGGCTGTGATTGGGAAGGAATCCTCACTTACGTTCGTACCGATGCCTCGGTGCTCACTTGGGGCATGTACTGCGCTCAATAATAAACTGACCATATTTGGCGGCCCATACGTAAAAGGGCCGCCTTTCTGGGTTCCATTCGAATCATGGGCCTCTCCGCGTGGCCTAAATCTTGAAATTCCCACGACGACCCGAAATTTTAACCAATGAGGCGTTTATGAAATCCGTCTTGGCACTTTTTGGCCTTGCTATGTCGTTCAACGCTTACGCTTTGGATCCGATCATTCCCACGGCCTTAGAAGTCGATACTGTCCGTTCGACGATTCAATTCGAGCTCCAGGCGCGCAACATGACCCTGGTTCCCGACTCTCTCGAGATCCGGACTAGCGCGAACATCCCGGTCAATGTCATTGCGGCATTGGGGAGCGTCGTTACGTTTGTTCACTCGTCCGGCAATCGCGTGAAATTCGTCGACCTTCACTATGCGAAGTTTCTCGCTAAAAACGCTCAGGGTGAATTGAGCGAAGGCTGGAATTACGTGACCGTCCAGCGCTACAATACGGAGAAAGAGGCGCAAAAGAATGCGGTCGCTAGCCAAGACTTGAATCCCACAAGCATTAATAAAGTCGTGCTTAACCCGCTGGCCGGCAACGCCGCTCTCATCACAATGCGGAATCGCATGGCGAGCGTTAATTCGGATGATAACGGTTTGAAAATGCATTTGGTTTCGACCGAACCGTCTTCCGGCGCCGGTCCGATCGAGCCTTTAGTTTCGACGTCCACCAAAACGGACTTTATGCGTGAGGCCTTAACCGCACGACTCTCGGCTCAGGGAATGACTTTGATTCCCGATTCCGTTCAGATCACCGAAAGTGCTCACATAGGTGCCCACCTGGTGAGGCTGCTCTCGGATGCTGGCGCGTTTATCAAATCGCATGGCGACCGCATGAAAAACGTCGAGTTCGAGATTGTGAAATTCTTGGCTAAAGATAAGTCGGGCAATCTTTCAGAAGGCTATACTTACCTCTTTAGCAACGGCGGTTATACATCGCTCGCAAAAGCTCAGGATGCCGTAGAGAATGACAACTTAGTCGCTGGCGCGGCGAGCAAGGCTCTGATCAATCCGTACACGGGTGGCGCAGTTGAGCTGATGAGCCGCGGCGAAATCTTTGGAACGTCGGAAAGCGATTACTCAGAACTTCACCTGAACGTCCGCGACAACTAAACCCGCGCGCGATGCGCGATAGGGAAACGGCGGCCGCGCCCGAACGCGTGGTCGCTAACCTTGAGAATCGGCGGCGACTGCCACCGTTTAAATTCACTCTTCATCATCATATCCAGCACGCGGCGCTCGAGATCGTTCTTGGGCGCGCTTAGGCCTTCGACCAAGCGGTGAATAATCGGGTCGAGCTGCTCATAGGGCGGCAGCGAGTCTTCATCTTTCTGATTCGGCCGCAGTTCCGCAGACGGGGGGCGGTCAATAATCCCATTCGGAATCACTTCTTCTTGCGAATTGTAATAGCGTGAGAGCTTGAATACTTCGGTCTTTAGCAAATCGCCGATCGGCATGAGGCCGCCGATTAAATCGCCGTACTGAGTGCCGTAGCCGACGGCCATTTCACTCTTGTTGGTGGTGCCGAGAAGCATACTGCCTTCATGATTCGACACAGCCATTAGATTCAAACCGCGCAGCCGCGACTGAAGATTCTCTTGCATGAGGCCGAACTCGAGATGTCCGTAAACTTTTTCGAGTTTACGCAAAATAGATTCGTATTCGCCCTCGATCGAGAGCTGAACAAAGCGAATGCTGAGTTTATCGGCCAAGGCTTTCGACCACGTGAAACTTTCTTTCGACGTAAACGGCCCGAGCAAAAATATAGCCGTACAATTCATCGGTCCGACGGCATCGGCCGCCAAGCACGCGACGAGCGCGGAATCAATGCCGCCGCTCAAGCCGAAGTGCACCTTTTTAAAACCGGTCTTGCGCAAAAAATCGCGGATTCCCAAAACCAGTGCCGAGCGCACGAGTTCGTCGTCATTGGTCGGCAATTCACGGGTGCCGCCGCTGTGTTCTTCAAGATCGACGACATTCAAGTCTTCTTCAAAGCGCACCGACTGGGCGATGACTTTGCCCTTTCGGTCCAAGGCGAAGGAGCCGCCGTCAAATATCAATTCGTCTTGGCCGCCAACCATGTTCACGTACACCATCGGCGTTTTGAAGTGCGCCACGGTATTGGCGGTGACTTTGCGGCGGTTCTCAAATTTCGTTTGCGTAAAGGGCGAGGCGCTGATGTTTACCACCAGATCGACGCTTCCGCGCTTCACGGCCTGCAGCGGATTTTTTCCGTACGTTGAGTACCAGGGATTGTGTTTAAGCGGCCAAGCCCAGATGTCTTCGCAAATCGTGATTAGAACCCGCTGACCTTTGAATTTAAAAACATTCTTCGCGAGATTGCCGGGCTCGATGTGGCGGCTCTCATCGAACACATCGTACGTCGGCAGCAATTGCTTCGCGAACACGCGCGGCTTCGCGCCCTTTTCCAAGAACACGGCCGCATTCCAAAATCCTTTGCCGCGTTTCGAAGCGTTGCGCACGATCGCGCCGACAAACACGCCCATGCCTTTGGGGATTTTCTTGTGGATTTCGTTAAGAACTTTTTCTTGCTGCTCGACAATCGACGGACGTTCGAGCAAGTCGACCGGGTGATAGCCCATCAATGAGGCTTCGGGAAAAACCACGAGATCGCAGCGGCGCTGTTCCGCGCGCGCGATGTAATCCAGAATCTTTTCTTTGTTGGCTTCGAAGTCGCCGAGAACGGAGTTGATTTGGGCCAGCGCTATGCGCATCGCGGATGTCTTCTCTCGCAAATAATCCTTTAGGAATGATTCACTAAAGGTCTGCGTCCCGAATACCCGTCTTCATAGCTATGCCAGTAAAGGATGTCGGATTCGGGATGCTTCCAGCAATAGTATCCCTCTCCGCTATTAAAGTCGACAACCCAGAGACCGCGCGGGTCTGCACCGAGCTTACGAATCTTGTCATTCCAACTCTGAATGAGTTCGTTGACCTGCTTCTCAAGAGCGCAAATCGTTTCCGTCTGATTTAATTGTAAAGTCTCTAACCGAGCTATGAGCAATTCAACTTTGGCGCTGAACTCTAACGTAATTCTGCGGACAACTGGCAAAATCCGGCGCGCCTCATCCAAGCTAAATACCCCGCGGCGGTTGATCGTGATCAGATCACGTTCTTCCATGCTTCCCCCTATGCTACCCCAGGCTTAGCTTCCCCCCTTGACACGGGGTAGGTATCTAACAACCGAGCGGATCTGTCCATAGCGGAAAAGCTTGTAGAAAAATTACTGATGATCGCTTCCGCCACGCATCATTCCATCGACTTTCCAACTTGTAACATTTGACCGCCGATCAGAACGACAAGTGCGATGATGATTGCAGCGATGATGAGTATGCGAATGAAGTTTCCGAAGGTCATGCCTTGGTCGTCGCGTATCGCTTGATCCTTGGTGGCGTCATGACGGTGAACTACGATCTTACGCTGAGGATTGCTGTCTCCCGAGACGGATCGTCCAGAGCTGTAGAAACCTGTCTTCTTCTGTTTATCCTCCGACTCCTTGTCGAATGCGAAGCGCGTGTCGATGCGGGATCCCTGATTATTATTGTTGCTGCGATAGCCTCCGCTGTAACCACCACCATAGTTACTCGCGTTCAAATTGCCGGTGCCGGTTGCATCGGAAGCGACTCTGCGGCCTGCGGAATTATTACCTCTTCCAAAATTACTGCCTGCTGTAAATCTTCCGCCACTTGTATAGCTTCCGCTGGCCCCGCCGCCCCCTTTGCCGGATTCGCGTGAGCCGCCGGTGGGACCCGTGCCGCCGCGAGAGGCTTGCTTTGAACCGCCTTTTCCTAAGAGAGGCTTGCCGTCGGCGAGGGAGAAACTTTTGAATGCTTGCGAGCAAACACTATTGCCACCGCCGGAGTCACCGCCGATAGCTGGAAGTTCGCCAGTTTCGAGCAAACACGCGAGATAATCTCCGAAGTACGCATCTAAGTACGACTTGAACGCGGTGTTGAGTTGATAAAGACCGCCCAAAATAATCGCGACGGTCACCACCAATACTAATATGTATTCGAGGATCGCCTGACCGGAATGATTTCCTAGAATTTTGCTAGCGTCTCGATTTGAGAGATCCACGCTTACTTATCGGAACAGCGCGCATTTTTATTGAAAGTCTCCGAACTTTACGACAGGTCCAAAGTCGTGAACGAAATTCGAAACTTTTCCGGCGCCCAGTTGTCAGGGAGACACCTGGACGTTGGCCCTGAAGCTGCAACAGGGGGCTAGTTAGGGAAGGTGGGGACCTTTATGAAAGCATCGCGCTTTTGCATCTTTGTATTCATCACGGCAATGGCATCGGCCTGCACGCAAGCTACAAACTTCGGCGCAGGGCCGGTGGGCAACCAACAATTGTCGACTGGGACAGGTGGTGGTCCTATCCCCGGCACTGGGCCGACTTGCCAACCGGGAACCACGAGCAAAGTGTTACCCACGAAATTTCTCTTCATCGTCGATCAATCGGGTTCGAACGTCGACGGCCCCTATGAACATCCGGGACAAGCCACAGATCCGCAAAAAGCGTTCCGCGACGGCGTGATCAGCGAATTCGTCAGTGAACAAACCGGAAAGGCCGGCTTGAGCTGGGGCTTTATCTCCTTCGGTGACACGGTCAATGCGTACATTAATAACGGCAGCACCGCACACCCTGCGTTTTCCGACATGAACGCCATGCGCTCGGCACTTTCAATGTTTATGGCCTCGAGTGATGTCGGCGGAACATCCTACAGATTGGCTCTGGCCGCCGCTCATGATTTGATTCAATCCGACATTGCGGCCAACGGCTCAACTTACTCTTACCGCATCGCCTTTTTGACCGACGGCTACCCGACGGACTACTGTCCGGACCCGACACAAACCAGCTGCCCCACCACAATGTTAGAGGGCCAAATCGACGCCGACGTAGCAAACATTATTAATTTAGCACCGAACGGCGTAGTGCAAATGGGAACGGTATACTATGGCTTCCCGGATGCAAACGCGGAGGCACGTTTGCAACGAATGGCCGCAGATGGACATGGCCAATTTGTCGACACCAACGTGACCAAACAAATTACACTCAACAACGTAATTCAGGTGCCGACGACCTGCCCATAAAAAGTCGGTTTTCAGTGCAAGATTTCCGAAATCAGTAGCAGTAACAGAATCAGTATCCGAACCAGAAACAGAACCAGAACCAGAACCAGAAACAGATTCGGTTACAGATTACAGATAACGGTAAACCGCCACTGAAAACCGAACCTATTCACAATGAGCCAGTAGTGTCTCAGAGTGGAACACTTACATAGTTTCCTTTTATGAGTTCAACAGTCTTTGCTAAACTGACCCTACCTGTCCGTCTCTTCAACAAATTCCAGTAACAGCAGTCCTTATGTCGGCTAGGGAATAGTCCGATATAAGCAACTAAGGGGTAAACACATGAAAGCATTTACAGCTTTGGCAGTTAATCTTTGGAAAGACGAATCGGGACAGGGAGCAACTGAGTACATTCTCCTCCTCGTCGTGGTCGTCGCGCTGGCAATGGTTTTCAAACAGAGAATTATGGCCATTGTGCAAGAGAAGTTGACCGCTCTGGCCGGAGACATCTCCGGATTTACCAGCAGCAGCAACTAGCAAAGCTCCCCTTGGGGGATGGGACGTAGACCATGACCGTCGAGTTAGTGCTCTTATTGGGCATTTACGTATTCATCGTCATTGGGGCCTTCTTCGGCCCCACGGGCCCGATATCGACCTTTAAAAAATCAGGACCACGTCTGGCCGCCCGCATAGAACGCAATATTTCTGTGGGCGACGGCTTCCGCAATTCGCAGGACGGATCGGGTGTCGTTTGGCATCCTCCGCAGGGCGGTGGTGGAGGAGGGGGATTTGATGACTCTTTCTGAAATGTGGATCATTGCGACTGCTATTCTTCTCGCTGGCATGGTCGACGACCTGCGCTCGCGTAAAGTTCATAATCAACTTTTGGTTTTGCTGTTTCCCGTCGCACTCGGTGCCAGCTTTTACTTCCGCGGTTTTGACGGCTCCATGATGGGCCTGGGCGCCTTCATTTGCGCGCTCGTCTTGACGGTTCCGATGTTCGCGATGGGCATTCTCGGCGGGGGCGATGTAAAGCTCTTTGCCGTTTTCGCGTTTTGCGTGGACCCCACGTGTATGATGTGGACTCTGATCTACTCGATCGTTTGGGGCGCCATCTTCGGCGTCGCACGGGCCGCCACGCAAAGGAATCTCCTCACCCTCGTGCGCAACACTTACAAAGTCGCGCGCGCGCAGAAAGTGCGCCCGGCGGAGATTCACAAAATTCCCTATACCTTTTCGCTCCTCCTCGGTTGGTTTACGCAACTCACTTTGTTGCACGCTGGGGGGTTGATTTGACGTTCCCGAACGTGCGCAAGAATCAGGCGGGTCAGTTGATCGTGGAAGCGGTCTTGATCATCGTTTTGCTTTTGGCAGTCACGTTCACCGTAGCGAACTTCTTTAAGAAACAGGAGCTGATCAAGCAACTCATCTCGGGTCCTTGGCAGAGCCTCGCCGGCTTGATCGAGAACGGCGTGTGGGGCACTCCCGAAAAAACCGCGGTTTCGCATCCGAATGGCCACGGCCGGCACATCGTCATCACCGGGGAGCCTGCGCAATGATTAAGAACGAGCGCGGCTTTTTGACGATCGATTTTATCTTCGCGATGGTGTTGATCATGGGCTTTACGGCATTGTTGTTTGTCGTGAGCTTCACGCTGTCGGTCGTCTCGGTCACGCAATATGTAACTTTCGCCGCCGCCCGGAACTACAGCGCCGCGAACTTGACTAAAGATGACCAGAATAAACGCGCCGACGCCAAGTTCGACGAGCTGGTGGGCAACAAAGTTTTCAAACCGCTTTATAAAAACGGTTGGTTCGCACTCGGTCAGCCTTTTACCGGCGACCAAACCACTATCGTTCCCGGCTACGACACCGCCACTCAGGGCGTAAACGAGTTCTGGGGAACGGGCGTGGACTTCACCGCCAAAATTTTGGATTTTCATATTCCGTTTTTCGGCGACAGCGCGCCTGACAGCGACGGTTCCGGAAGCGGTTTTAAAACGCGCATCGGTTCTTTTTTAGGGCGTGAGCCCACAACCGACGAGTGCCTCCAATTCACGGCACAGCGCTGGCAAGCGATTCGCAACCTGCAGGTCCAGAACGGAGCTGCATATTCTCAAGGGACGAGCACTCAGGGGTATTTCCCCATTGCAGACGACGGGTGTTAGTCATGGGTTCTCGGGGCCACGGAAAATTAAATAATCAACGGGGCATCGCACTCCTCGAAGTGGTGCCGTTGATGGTGATTTTCGTCATGCTCATGAGCTTTGGCGTCGGTCTCTTTGGCGTCGTGCACACGGCCATCTTGCACTCGATCGCCGCCCGCGCCTATTCGTTTGAAACTTTCCGCCAGCGTACGAACTTGAGCTACTTCCGCGAAGACGGATCCGGTTTGAATGCGGGCACCTCTATGAATTTCTCGAAAAAGGGTTGGCGCTATCAGGCCGTTCAACATGAAAACGACCCGCGCAACCTTTTCGTCGCGACCGTGCGCCCGATCGCCCTCGGCAATCGCGTGCCTGCCGGCGACAATACCGAAACACAGAACAATCAAGGCATTTACACGATCCAAGACGGGCAGCGGAACACGAAATACTCCGCGAATCCAGTTTGGGTGATGGTGGGTTATGGAATTTGTATCAATGCAACTTGCGGCGGCAACTAAAGGAGCTATGACGTGAACCAGAACGAAACCAGGACGTTATGGATATCGGTCGGCGCGGCTCTGTTCGCGGTGTTTCTGCTTTACAGCTACACCCAAGAGAAGAGCGCGGAGCTGACGAAGAAGTTCGGCGCCAAACAGCGCGTCGTCGTTGCCGCTCGTGACATCAACGAAATGGAAACGGTTGACGAGACCATGCTCCAGACAGACGAGAAACCGGTGAACTTCATCGAGCCCGGAGCCGTGAATGACCCCGAGCAGGCGGTCGGTCAAGTGGCGCTCGCACCAATCAAAGCGGGCGAACAGATCTTGCAGAGTAAAGTGATTAAACCCGGACCGCTCACGGGCCTTGCCCTTCAGGTGAGCCCGAGTAAGCGCGCTATCGCGATTCCAGTGAGTGAAACAAATAGCGTCGCTAAGCTTTTGAATCCCGGTGACCGCATCGACGTCGTCGCGGCAATCGATGTGGGCAAAGGCATGGCGCAACACCGCGAGATCAAGACGCTCATGCAAGACGTGACGATCTTGGCGACCGGTCCGCGCGTGGTGAACGAGCTGCCGTTGCTCTATGAAAAATCGGGACAACAAGAGACCGTGCGCTCGACCCGCGGCGATCTCTCGTTCAACTCGATCACCGTCGAAGCCTCGCCGGAGGAGTCGCAGGACCTGATCTTCCTGCTCTCGACTTCGCCGGGCTCGATCTTTCTGACTCTCCGTCACCCTTCGGATCATGGCAAACGCCGCTATCCGGAGAGTACGATTGAAACGCTTTTGGGTAAGGTGAGTGAAGTAGTGACTCCGCCGCGCGCTC
>Ga0265338_10005718_pt1 | contig 16079 bp, 21 predicted proteins | sample 42126metaG_FD_193579 | JGI IMG/M metagenome (GOLD analysis project Ga0265338, IMG submission 193579) | Rhizosphere microbial communities from Carex aquatilis grown in University of Washington, Seatle, WA, United States - 4-21-26 metaG | ecosystem: Host-associated > Plants > Roots > Rhizosphere... | reverse complement strand
CACGCAACGCGGCCAGGTCCTGTTTCTCGCCGAGGATTTCGAGGAGACTGACGCCGAGGCCGGGCCGGTCGAGTTCATGCCCTGCGCAGATGAATTTGAATTGCTGACCGCGTTCTGGGACGTGGCCAAGCATTACGACAACGTGGTCACTTTCAACGGCCGCGGCTTCGACGCGCCGTTCATCTACCTCCGCTCGGCGCTGCTCAACGTGTCCATCACGAAAAAAAACTGGCTGGGCTACCGTTACGCGACCGAGCCGCATTGCGACCTGGCGGAGCAGTTCACGTTTTACGGCGTGAGCGGGCGCGAAGGCGCGGCGCGGAGGTTCAACCTGGATTTTTACTGCAAGGCCTTTGGCATCGAGTCGCCCAAAAGCCACGGCGTCACCGGCATGGACGTGAACACGCTGATGGCCGAGGGCAAACACCGCGACATCGCCGAATATTGCCTGCGCGATGTGCGGGCCACGGTGGAGCTTTACCGGATCTGGAAGGAAAGGCTGGCCGGGATAAAATGATTTTTTGGCTTTGCCAATGGAATTGACGGCGTAAATCTTCCTGCGCACAATCGCCGCATGGCAGGCAATTTGAAAATCGCAAAAGATGTAAAATGCAGAAAATAAATTTCCCACTCACCCATAGTCGCCGCAAAACGAATCGGGTTGTCAAAAACGGCCATGCAACTACTGAACTCGTTTTAAGTGCGTCCTTGGACGGCAATGACGCCATATTCCCAAAGATTCTCGAGCTTTACGTCCGGCCGGGTAGCGTTGTCGCTGACATCACCTACGGAAAAGGGGTATTCTGGCGAAACATTCCAGCTAAAGCCTACAACCTGAGGGCAACCGATATTCAGGATGGCGTGGATTGTCGCGATTTGCCCTACAAGGACGGTGAATTGGACTGTGTCGTGTTCGATCCTCCGTATATGCACACACCGGGCGGCACTGCCCATACATCCACGCACTCAGCCTTTGAAGCGCACTATCGGAACAATGGGTGTGGAAACCAGACAGAGAGTAAATATCACGAGGCGGTTCTTGATCTATACAGAGATGGAGGCCGTGAGGCCTATCGCACATTGAAAACAAGAGGTGTCTTTATTGTAAAATGCCAAGATGAGGTATGTGCCAATCGCCAGCGGTTCACGCATGTTGAACTCATCAGCATCTATGAAGAGATGGGATTTATTGCCGAGGACCTTTTCGTCGTTGTCAGAAGCAATCGTCCTGGGGTAAGCCGCATGGTGCGTCAAGTCCATGCGAGGAAAAACCATTCTTATTTTCTAGTGTTCTGGAAACCGAACGGCAGAAACAATAGATGGGAACCGCCACGATGAATCCGATAAAACTTCTCGTTGCGATCATTAAGGAGCACGCGCCTGAAGATATTTGGCAGGGTCGCCGGTTGCCGGTTATAGACGACTTGGCAATACTAACAGGGGCGAAATTGGCGAAGAATTCGTCCGTAGATATTTGCACGAATCGAAGATCGAAGCGACCAAGGGCGTCCGCACTGCGTTGACAGACATGGATATTTTGAAAAGCCATCTTGAAATCAAGACGGCTTCGCTTGGCGCAAACGGAACTTTTCAGTTCAATCATGTGCGCCTGGACCGGAAATACGATTATCTTTTGTGCCTCGGCATCTGCCCCCACGAAATTGTCTTTGGAATATGGCGCAAGGGCGATGTTGCCGAAGGCCTCGCCGGAACGCTTGTTAGAATGGCCGAAGGGCAATCCATCACATTTAAGATTACCAAGAAGCTTTCGGAAATGAGGCCAATTGAGGAAATGCCCGCCGAGATTCAGCGCCTTGTCGCTCCCAAGATTTCGAAATAAGGCGGATACGGCGGGGCGGCTTTTGCCAGCGGCGGCGCAAGAGTGATTGCCGCCAGCCGGGTCGGGTGACACACTGGCAAGGTCTGGCTTATGTCCACACTCATTTGCTTCGCCCTGAAAGAAGAGGCTGCGCCGTTTCGGAAAATCGCGGCGACCAAAGCTGCCATTTCCATTCTCATCACCGGCATCGGTCGGAAAAATGCGGAGAAATCTGTCCGGGAACTTCTGAATTCCTGTAGGAGTCAAGGTGACGAGACTCAAATTAAAAATATTTTAGAGACTCCTCACGTCGTCTCCTGCCAACCGGACTTGGTGCTGACCTGCGGTTTTGCCGGCGGATTGAATCCGGATTTGAAAATCGGCGATGTCGTGTTTGAATTGTCAGATCGGAGAGGCGAGTTCCACGAGCCTCAAACTGAAAATGAGTTGGGGTCTCGCAGCGCTCGCCCCTCCGAAAGCTCGCCCCTCCGAGAGAAGCTGGTCGCCGCCGGCGCGAAACCGGCAAAGTTTTTCTGCGCCAACCGCATCGCCACGATGGTTGCGGAAAAGAAAAAATTGCGCGCTGAAACCGGCGCGGACGCGGTGGAGATGGAATCGGGGGCGATTCAGGACGTCTGCCGCGAACGCGGGGTTCCCTGCGCGACGGTGCGCGTGATCTCCGACATGGCCGGTGAAGATTTACCGCTGGACTTCAACGTGCTTTCCAAGCCAGACAGGAACCTGGATTTCGGCAAACTCGCCTGGGCCATCGTCAAGTCACCAGGGAAAATTGGCGGGCTGCTCAAGCTGCAGAAACAAATCCGGTTCGCAGCAGAGCAATTGGCGAATGTGTTATCCAGAATTCAGTAATAGTTGGGTTTATGGGATTCCGACGGAATTTACGATATGCGATTTAAGATTTACGAATCCATCCACAATCCATCTACGCCGCGTAAATCGTATATCGTAAATCGAAAATGATGAAGGTTTCCTCGCGCCGGCTGTCGCAAAACTACTGAGGAGAGGCCGGCTCCTGGATGGCGGATGGCGGCGGTGCGGCCTTTTCCTTCACGTGCTCGCTGTAGCTGATGAACGCCGCGCCAAGCATGATGAGCGCCACGCCGCTCCAGCGCATGGCATCCACGCGCTCGTGCAGGAGAAATTGCGCCGCCAGCGTCGTCATCACAAAGCTCACTGCCGTCAGCGGCCAGACGAAGCTCACGTCGCGCTGCCCTAGCAGGTATTGCAACTGGATGAAGAAGATCGTTTCCAGAAGCAGGCCGAACAACACATTCTTGTTCGTAAACCAGTTGCCGACAAGGGTGACGACATTTTTCCAGACCGGCAGGTTGGCCTTGCGTTCGGTGTATCTGGCCCCGATTTCGTTGATGCCCTTCTTCAGGGCAATGACGCCGAAGGCCTCGAAGGCAAAGGCGATGAGGAGGATGATTAGAATTTTTGTCATATCACAAATCCTGGTAGCGAATCAGTTCGATGCCGAGTTTCTTCACCCGTTCCTTCACCCGCGGACTGACGAGGGCATCGAACTCGTGTTTAAATTCATCGAGCGATGGATGCGAGTAAAGCTCGGAATCGCCGGCGGGCAATTCCGGCAGCAGCTTCAAAACATATTCCTCGTCCACCCGTCCGTTTTGCAGCAGACCGAACGTGATTTGCGCGTGGCGGATGCCGCGCTCCCAAAGCGGGGCGCGGGCACGGTTCGAAAGCCATTCATAAATCGCTGCATGTGAAACGCGGTAAAGCCAGTGTCCGTGCGCCATGCGCCGGCTGCGCGCAAGGCAATCGCGGGTGAGCCGCATCCGGGTGATGCCGAGTTGTTCAGCGTCTGCCATCAGAATCCGGAAGACGACCGGATGCAGATGCAGATGCAAATGGCCGTTGACGTGGTCGAGCGGCAGCCCGGTGGCATGAAATTTTTCAAACTGCGCGTGGATTTCGGCGCGAAGCTGTTTGCGCAGGGTGTGCTTGAAAAAATAATTCATGCCGGCGCCGACCGGCGAATTGCTGAATTCGCCGCGTCCGTTGACCAGGCCGGGGATTTGATCGGGCGGCAGGGCGGAGTGCCCCACCAGCAGAGTCAGGTGCAGACCCACACCAAGTTTTGGATGGTTCCGTGCCAGCTTCACCGCCTCGTCAAAGCCCGGTTCATTCACCATCAAACTTGCGGTGGTCAAAATTCCTTCGTCATGCGCGCGGACGACGGCTTCATTGATGGATTGCGAGCGGCCAAAGTCGTCGGCATTAACGATGAGGCGGTGATGGGGTTGCCGATTGGCAGGAGCCGTCATGGTTCGGTTGATCTACGGCGTTCCATAATTTGACCTGGTCGAACCGGTCGCAAAACGAATCCACGAACCGATGATCAGCGCGAGTTTGTGCGGCTTGCTGAGTTTCAACGGTTGTGGGCCGAATACATCAAATTTCCCGCGCTCCAGTTTTTGCAGCAACCGCCAGTAAACCGAGCCCATGAGTTCGGCGGCGACCATGGTCTGGCGGTCTTCAGGTGGCAGGGTTTTTTGCGCGAGCTGATAAAACTGTTTTGCGCGGCTCGCGACGCTGGCGGCGAGCGCAAAAAAGCGGCCGGAGTACTTCGCCTCCAGAATTTCGGATTCGCTGACGTTGAATTTTTTGAGCTCGCTTTGCGGCAGGTAAATCCGGCCGCGTTCGGCGTCGGTGCGTACGTCGCGCAAAATATTTGTCAATTGCAGCGCCTTGCCCAGATGCACGGCATAATCGCGGCAGGCGGGATTTTGGTAGCCGAAGATTTCGATGCTCAACAGGCCAACGACGGACGCCACGCGATGGCAATAAAGTTCCAGTTGTTCAAAATTTTCGTAGCGCTTTATGTCCAAATCCATTTCGCAACCCTTGATCAAATCATCGAAGAGGGCGAAGGGCAGGTGGAATTCGCGGATGACCGGCTGGAATTCCCGGTTGACGACAAACTCCGGCGTCTGATTTTCACAGGCCCGCCGGACGTCATTCCGCCAGTCAGCGAGTTGCTGGCGGCGCGTTTCGACCGGAACGGATTCCTCATCCGCCACGTCGTCCACCTCCCGGCAAAAGGCGTAGAGCGCGGACATGGCATCGCGTTTGGCCCGCGGCAACACCACAAAGGCCAGTGCCAGGTTGGAGGCGCTTTTGCGGGTGATCGCACGGCTGTGATGCATTTACGGCTGGGGAGTTGTCGGCGGCCGGCTGGAGAGTTTGTCTTCCGCACGGACCGGTGGCAGCCCGCCGATTTGGGCGAGGGTGGAATTGGGCGGGCGGCTTCTGTGGTGATGGCGGTATTTGCGGCGGCGCTTGGGCTTGCGAAGGAAGAAAAGCCAGATCAACGCGCCGATGCCCACCAACACGATGGCGCCGGCGGTGACGAAGAAATCCACCCACACCGGCGTCATCCGGCCTACGGCTGGTAAGGCATCATCCATCGCATCAAAATAAAATCAGTTTTCCAATCTTTGCCAGTTAAAAGTCACGCGGTTGCATCCGGTGCGTGGTCGTGGAAATCCATGTTCAACCGTTGCATCCGGTAGCGGAGTGAATGCCGGGTCAACTTGAGCCGTTCAGCGGTGTGGGTCAGGTTGAAACTGTTTTGCTCCATCACGTGGGTGATCAATTCCCGTTCCAGCCGCGCCAGGGCGTCGTCGAGCGATTCGTTGGGAACCGCCGACAGGGGCATGGTCTTTTGCAACCGCGTTTCCACCTGGAAATCCGGCAGGCTGGCCGGCTGGATTTCGCGGGTCGTTTCCAGAATCAGCGCGCGTTCGATGACATTGCGCAATTCGCGGACGTTGCCCGGCCATTTGTGGGTCAGCAGTTTCTGACGCGCCGCGGGCACGATGTTGCTTACGTTTTTGTTCATCGTGGTGCGGAACAATTTTAAAAAATGGCCGGCCAGCAACAAAATGTCGTCGCCCCGGTCGCGCAGCAGCGGCAGGCGGAACTGCACCACGTTCAGGCGGTGGAACAAATCCTCGCGGAACTCGCCATCGGCGATGGCCTTCACGATGTCGCGGTTGGTGGCGGCGATGAGCCGGACATTGACGCGCAGCTCCTGAGTGCCGCCGACCCGGGTGAACGTGCCATCCTCCAAAAAACGAAGGAGCTTGGCCTGGAGCGGCTTGCTCATGTCGGCGATTTCATCCAGAAAAATCGTGCCGCCATCGGCTTCCTCAACCCGGCCGGGCTTTTGTTTCAAGGCGCCGGTGAACGCACCCCGTTCGTGGCCGAACAATTCGCTTTCGAGGAGCGTTTCGGGAATGGCGGCGCAGTTGATGCGGATGTAATTGGCCCCGTGCCGGTGGCTCAACCCGTGCAGGGCACCGGCGACCAGTTCCTTGCCCGTGCCGCTGTCTCCCAAAATCAGCACCCGTGCGTCGGTGGGGGCGACGGTCTGGATCAGTTTCCGCAGTTCGCGGATGGATTGCGATTCCCCCACAATCTGTTCGAGACTGAACGTTTCATTGGCGCGCGAACGCAGCGCGGCATTCTCCTGCAACAGGCGGTAACGTTCGGCGCAGCGGGTGACCGCGTGCAGCAGTTCCTCCGGTGCGAAGGGTTTGGACACATAATCAATCGCCCCGGCTTTGATGGCCTCCACGGCCAGTTTGGGGGTGGCATAAGCGGTGAGCATGAGCACCGGCAGGTCGGGCCATTGACTGTGGATTTTGCCAAGAAATTCGTAACCGCTCATGCCGCCGAGCCGCGCGTCGGTGATGACCATGAAAAAATCCTCCCGGGCCAGCAGACTCAACGCTTCCTCGGCGGATTCGACCGCCCGGGCGGCATAACCCTCATCCTTCAGCACCGTCTGCAGGGACAGGCGCATGTTCTTCTCGTCGTCCACGACGAGCACGGGTGGCAGCGGTATGCTCATTTGTCCAGTTTCATCAAAGCTTTCGCCGGAAAGACTAACGCAAATTTCGCGCCTTTTCCAAGCTCGGATTCAACGCGCACCGAACCGCCATAAAGTTCGACGTTATGCTTCACAATGGCGAGTCCAAGCCCCGTCCCGCGTTCCTTGGTGGTGTAATAGGCCTCAAAGATCCGTCCCAGCTTGTCCGGTGCGATTCCCGGGCCGTCGTCGCGCACGGAAATTTCGACCGTTTGATCGTGGTGGCTGCCGGCGGCGACAAACACGTTTCCCGGCCCGGCGAATACTTCGCGGGCATTGAGCAAAAGATTTGAGATCGCTTCCGACAAATGACCGCGCTGCATCAGCAACGGCGGAATATCATTCCCGAACTTGCGGTGGACCCGGATGTTGGTCGGGACGGCCGTGGGGAACACCTGGGCCAGAGCCCGTTCAATCTCCTCGATGACATTGAGTTTTTCAACATGACCTTCGCTTAATTGCGCGTAGCCCATGATTTGCGTGATGACCTGGTCAACCCGCGTCACCTCCTCCTGAATGATTCCGATTTGCTGGGCCAGTTCCGTTTTCGCGCCGGGCAGGGCGCGTTGGAGGGAAAAGGCGGCATTGTTGATGATGGCCAGCGGATTTTTGATTTGATGGGCAAATTCAGCGGCGAGCCGCCCGGCAGCATGCAGTTGTCCTTCGCGCAGGGAGAATTCGCGGGCTTCCTCGAGCGCCCGGCGTTGTCGTTCTGCCAGCACCTGCACACCATAACAGCACGCCGTCAGCAGCCACAACATGAAAAGCCTGGGCAAATCCGGTCCGCTGGCATTTTCCGGCGGCGTTGAGCTGTACGGCAGGTCGCTCACCCGGATCGGCCGGATCGGCCGGGAAGTTGGGTTGGTGCCTCCTGTCGCTTTGAGCAGGTTGGTATTGGTGTTGGCCGGACGGAAGGCGATTGGCGGCAAATCTCCGGAGGTCGGGTTGGGCACGTTGGCATACAAGATGCCCGCACCCAGATAAAAGACACTCAAAAGGAAGTTCAATGCGATCTGTGGTATCGCCAGGGGAATGCTGATGGCATTCAATACAATCAAGCCGGGAAACATCCAGAAAGTCGTACTGTCAAAACCATCGGTCAGGATCATCAGTTCCGCCACGAAGAGACCATCCAGCAGCCCCAACAGGAATACGAGCCATTGAAAAATAACCGGCGGAAACCGGTGCCAGGACAACAATACAACGGCGGCCACGGCGTTGCATAAGACATAGATCAGAAAGAATCTCTGCAACGTCTGCTCCACCACCCAGCGCGTGGTCTGTTCCTCGGATAACCAGCCCGCAAAAAACAGGTAATAGAGCGCTGCTGCGATGACCCCAACCTTGACCGGCAACACGATGTGAAGCTGGACGGCCACGATCCGTTCGGCCTGTTGCGGCGGTGCTGCCGGGGACGTCGCCAGCAGCTTGGGCAGTATTTTGAATGATTGCCAATCCAGGAGTTTCATGGGCGGAACCGCGCTTGCCGGCGGTATCTCAAGCCAGCAGCTTCAAGGCTCGTGCCGCCACCTGTTCCACCGGCCACATCCGGCCGATGCCTTCGTAACCGCAGGAAAGCATCCCTTCATCCGGCCCGATGAATTTCACGCCGCGCGCCTTCAGGGTGTTCACATTCTCCTGTGTGGCCGGGTGCAGCCACATTTTGCCGTTCATCGCCGGGGCGATCAAAATCTTCGCCTTCGGATTCAAGGCCAGCGCGATGCACGACAGCGCGTCGTCCGCCAAGCCGTGTGCCAGTTTTGAGATGACGTTGGCCGTGGCCGGCGCAATCAGCAAAAGACCGGCTGCATCCGCCATTTCAATGTGCATCGGCTTCCAGCCCTCCTCCTCGTCGTAGAGATCGGTCACCACCGGGTGGCGCGAGAGCACCTTGAACGGCAGTGCCGTGATGAACCGTTGCGCGTCGGCGGTCATCACCACCCGCACGCTGCATTTCTGCTTCGTCAGGAGGCTGGCCAGGTCCACTGCCTTGTGCGCGGCGATGGAGCCGGTCACGCCGAGGACAATGTTTTTGTTTTTGCTCATGTTTTCCTGTGGCGCATCATGCGGTGCGCGATCTCAAAATTCCGGCGCGGTTGCCCTGGCCGAACGCATTTTTTCCGCCTCGACAATGGCCAGCATCCGCCGCAAATCCTCCGGGATGGTCGAGCTGATTAAAAGATAGTCGAAATTCTTCCACTGCGCGATTTCCTTCCGCGCCACTCCCAGCCGTTTCTGGATTTCCTCCGGTGCATCCGAGGCGCGCCGTTTCAACCGCTCCTCCAGCACCGAGACGGATGGCGGGGTCAAAAACACCGTCACCAGCGCCTGCTTCAATTCCGGCTCGGTCCGGGCCCGGGCGTGGATGGTGGCTGCGCCCTGCACGTCCACATTCAGCAAAACATCCCTGCCCAGCCGCAGTTTGTCCAGCAGCTCGGAGCGCAACAGCCCGTAGCTGCGGCCGAACACCGTGGCATGTTCGATGAACTCGTCCGCCTGAACGCGCCTTTGAAATTCCGCCGGGTCGAAAAAGTAGTAATCCACACCGTCCTTTTCGCCAGGCCGCAGCGCCCGCGTCGTACAGGTGATGGCGCGGGTCATGTCCGGCCGGGCGGCGAGCAGTTGTGTGCATAACGTCGTTTTCCCGCCGCCGGAGGGGGCGGAAATCAGAATCAACAGCGGCGCGGATTTTCCTTCCGGCGTCTCTTTTGCACTCTGACTTCGGTTTTTCATTCCACATTCTGCGCCTGTTCGCGGAACTTTTCCAGTTCCGCCTTCAGCGTCACGACCTCCCGGGAAATCAACGCGTCGTTGGCCTTGGAACCAATCGTGTTGATTTCACGGTTCATTTCCTGCGCAAGAAAATCCAGCGTGCGCCCGACCGGCTCCTTCGATTTGCGGCAGTCCTCGAACTGCTGAAAATGGCTTTGCAGCCGCGTCAGTTCCTCCGAAATATCCGAACGGTCGGCGAACAGGACAATTTCCTTGAGCAGCCGTTCATCGTCCGGCGCGATGCTCTCGATGCCGGCGGTCTTGATGCGTTCAAGCAACAGCCGGCGGTAATTTTCCGCCGTCTGCGGCGCCTGCTGCTGGACCCGTTCCACCGCCTGCCGCATCACGCCAATGCGGGCCGCCAGGTCCTGCGCCAGATGCGCGCCCTCGCGTTCGCGCATTTTCACCAGCGCCGCGAGCGCCTGTTTCAACGCCTTTTCCACCGCCGGCCAGACCGTTTCCGCCTCCACCAGCTCCTCGTCCGTCTGGAAAACCCCCGGTGCGCGCACAATCTGATCCAGCGACACCCCGCCCGCCAGTTTCAACTGCTTTGCCAGCCGGGCCAGCTCCGTGGCGTAGGCCTTTGCCAGCGGCAGGTTGATGTGGGCGCGGGCCGACAGCTTGCCGTCCGCCGCGTGGATGGCGATGCGCGCCGTCACGCGTCCGCGGGCGACCTGCGCGTTGATGGCGTCGCGCACCTGCGCTTCAAGCATCTCCAGCTCACGCGGCAGGTTCACGGAAATTTCCGACTGGCGGCGGTTGACCGCGCCCAGCTCGATGGTGATTTTGAAGCCGTCCCGCGCGCACTCGCCGCGACCGTAGCCCGTCATGGATTTCATTCCCGTCCAATATGCGAAAACCCCCTGCGGCAGGCGAACAAATTTTGAATTCACCCAATCTTGATCGTAATCATCAGCTTGATCTTAATCCGCCCGGAATCCGATCACGATTAACAGCAGGATTATGATTAAGAAGCGGACCCGACCGGCGCGATGGAAGATGAAGGACCGCTACCGGCTTTTCAAACGCAGAAGCTTCAACGCCTGACGGAAATCTTTCGGCAGTGGCGCTTCAAAGCTCACTGTTTTTTTTGTGCGCGGATGGATGAACGACAGTTCGCGTGCATGCAACATCACGCGCGGGGCGGCATAATTTGTCAGTTCTTTCAGCCGCACGTTCTGGCGCGCACCGTAGGTTTCATCCCCGACGAGCGGATGGCCAAGGAATTGAAAATGCACGCGGACCTGGTGGGTGCGGCCGGTGTGGATTTGCGCCGCGACCAGCGTGGCAGAATTCAGCTGCTCCAGCACGTGGTAGCTCGTGTGCGCGGCGCGGCCGGAATCGTCATCGTGCGCCACCATTCGCTTGCGGTGTGAAGGATGCCGGGCAATGGCGGCGTGGATTTCGCCGGATTCATGGACGGGTTCGCCGCAGATAATGGCGTGATAAATTTTCCTGACCTGCCGGCTGGCGAATTGCTCCGACAGGGCGAGATGGGTTTCGTCATTTTTGGCGACCACCAGGCAGCCGCTGGTTTCCTTGTCCAGCCGATGTACGATGCCGGGCCGGGCGACGCCGCCGATGCCGCTGAGCGAGCCGCGGCAATGGTGGAGCAGGGCGTTGACGAGCGTGTGTTCCTCGTGGCCGGCGGCGGGATGCACGACGAGTCCGGCGGGCTTGTTCACCACGAGCAGCGATTTGTCCTCAAACAGGATATCGAGCGGGATGTCCTCCGGCTGGGCCTCGGCGGGTCGGGCCTCCGGCCAGTGGACTTCAATCTTGTCGCCTGCGTGCGGGGCGTGCGTGGGTTTGACCACACGGTCATTGACGCGGATATGGCCCTGTTCGATCAGCCGTTGCAATGCGCCGCGTGAAGCGGCGGGAAATTTCTGGCGCAGAAAAATGTCCAGCCGTTCGGAGGGGAGCGACTGTTCGACAATGATGGTTTCTGCGCGGGCGGTCACGGCGACGTTCCGGCGGTTTGACCCGGCGCGTGTTCAGTTTTCCAGGTGATCAGAAAAATCAGCCCCACGCCGGTGCAGATGGCGGTGTCGGCGACGTTGAAGGCCGGAAAATCAATGACGCGTCCGCCGCGTTGTTGCAGGTAAAAATAGAGAAAATCCACCACCGCGTGGCGGCTGGGCAGCAGGCGGTCGGTGAGGTTGCCGGCGATGCCGCCGAAAATCAGGCCGAAGGCGATCTGGCCGGACAGCGTGTGCGAATTGAAATGATGGCGCGTGAGAAACAGCGCCACCAGGGCGAACAGGGCGACCATGGCGAGCGCAGCATTGTTGCCGCTGAAGAGGCTCCAAGCTGCGCCGGTATTTCCCCAATGAACCAGTTTGAAGAAACCGTCAATGATGATTTTTTCGTCGCCCAGATAAGGAAAGGATCGCAGCACCAGCCATTTGGTAAATTGGTCCAGCGCCAACACCGCCAGTGCGAGCACGGCGATGCCGCGGTTGGATTTCTGAAAAATAACATTGGCGGCGGCCATCCGCACAGTTTCCAGTCTCAGGATTCAAGTTTCAAGTCCGAACGAGGTCCGAAGTTTGCCGCTAAAGCCCGCGGTTCGGCCAACTTTGGACTTTGGACTTGGGACGGAAGTGACTATGCTCCGCCGATGGCCCTCGTGCGCATTTTGGTGGACGGCTACAGCCTGCTGCACAACTGGCCGGAACTGGCCCCCGGCCAGCCGCGGCATTCGGCCCGCGCCCGCGAGGAATTGATTCATGTGCTCACGCGGTATCAGGACGTGACGGGCACGCCGGTCACCATTTTCTTCGACGGTTCCGGCGCACCGGCCGGTCCGCCGGCGCATGAATTGAGACCGGCGGTTGAAGTTTTGTTCTCGCGCGCGGGTCAGACGGCGGATGACCTGATTGAACGCGCGGCCCACCGGTTCAGCGCCTACGGCGAGGCGCTGGCGGTTACGGACGATATCGCCGAGCGCGACACGGTCGTGGGTGTGGGCGGGCTGACGTCCAGTTGCGCGAATTTTATTCGCATGATTGAGAGCGCGTTGACAGAATTGCAGGATGAGTTGCGAAAACACAACCGCTCGGAACGGAACCGGTTCAACCAGGGTCATCGGCGCGATTTGAAATGAAAACTCGAACGTCTCCCGATCAAGCTGGCTGCTGCACGTTTTTTTTCACGGCGCTGCTCGCCGGAATGTTTCTGGCTCCGGCGCTGTGCGCGCAACCGGCAGCGCGGACCGTGGACAACCGGTTTCTGCTCATTTTTGACAATTCAACGGAAATGAAGCGGCGTTTGCCGGCGGTGGAAAAGGCGCTCGACATCCTCCTGGCAACCAGTGTGAACCAGCAAATCCGCAGTGGGGACAGCCTGGGTGTCTGGACGTTCGACCAGACTTTGCATGCGGGGCAGTTTCCGCTGCAAGCCTGGGATCCGGATGATGCAATGACGATTTCATCAAACATCATCACGTTCGTCAGCCAACAACATTATGCAAGAACCACGAGTTTCGCTGTATTGCACCCGTCGCTGGAGCAGGTGGTACAGGATTCCGAGCGGTTGACCGTGTTGATTTTTTGCGACGGTGCCGGGGAAATCCACGGAACCCCTTACGACACCGGAATCAATCAAATTTTCAAGCAGCGGCAAGGCGAACGGCAGAAGGAGCGGTCGCCCATCGTCATTGGGTTGCGTTCGCAACGCGGCCAATATGTCGGCTGCATGGTGAGTTTTCCGCCCAAGCCGATAAGTGTTTCGACTTTTCCACCCTTGTCGGAACCCACTCCCGTGCTGCCGCCGGTGACGAACCTGCCGCCTTCGCCCCCGGTTCCGCCGCTCATCATCATCGGTACCAAACATGAGTCCCAGCCGCCGGTTGCGCTGCCACCGCCGGCGTTGACAAACCTTTCGGCACCCAAAGTCTCGCCGGTTCCGCAATCACCGCAATTACAACCGACCACGCCATCCACCAATGTACCTCCTCCGCCGCCTGCACAGTCGGGTGCTCCCGCGCCGGTGGTGGAATCCTCGTTGAATCAACCTCCCGCACCGGTAACTGAATCAAAACCGCCCGTTGCGCAAACGAATGTCGTTGCCGCTCCGATCGCGAATTCCGCTGCGGGCGGGAATGGCGGGTTGATCATCGCCGTGGTCTTGATGGCATTGGCAGTCGGGCTGGTGTTTTTGATGTGGCGCCGCCGCCAGGCTACGCCGCAGGCCAGCCTGATTACGCGCTCGATGAACGCGGAAAAAAAATCCCCGCCACCGCCGCCTTGAAGTCGTAAAATTACGCGCGTGACTTTTGGCCGCCGGTCTGGAAAATTTCCCGCCTATGAAAATCTGGATTTGCATCTGTGCCATTGTCTTTGCCGCTGGACTGGTGACGGCTTTGGCTGACGAAACCAAAACGAACACCCCAACCACCGCCACCATGAGCACTCCACCCAACACCAACGAAGTCGCCGTCATCACCACCACCGAGGGTACGATGGTCATTCAATTCTGGACCGACGCCGCGCCCAAGACCATTGAGAATTTTAAAAAGCTGGCCAATCAGGGCTTTTACGACGGCACCTGTTTCCACCGCGTCATCAAAGGCTTCATGATTCAAGGCGGCGATCCCCTGACCAAGGACCCGAGCAAGGAAGACATGTGGGGCACGGGCGGACCGGGATACCAGATCAAGGCCGAGTTCAACGACCATTCGCACGCGCGCGGTGTCATTTCCATGGCGCGCTCGAACGATCCTGATTCCGCCGGCAGCCAGTTCTTCATCTGCCACGGCGACCCGACTTTTCTCGACCATCAATACACGACCTTCGGCAAGCTGATCAAAGGTGACGACGTGCTGGAAAAAATCGGCACCACCCCCACGCATCCGCAGGACCGCCCCAACAAACGCATGGGCATCATCAGCATCAAAATTGTTCCGGCCGATGCCGTGAAGTGATTTATGGCCGGGCCGTGCTGCGGCGCGGCCTTGTTTTGCTTTGGGCGGCGCGGGTGGCGCCGCCCTGTTTTTTTATGGAGATAACTGAACTGGCCAAAACCCTGGTTGCGCTCGGCTGCCCGGCCGAAAAATCCGCCGAGATGGCGGCGCAACTGGACAAACGCGCCCGCCAGCTCGCCGGTCAAAAGGGTCGCAGCTACGAGGATGCGCTCGCACATTTGATCAACTTGATGAAACAAGGCTGGTCGGCGGGCGGCAGGAACCAGTAGTTGGAGTCCGAAATTCAGCAACCGGCGAACTGAACGCGCTGAAACTATTTGCTGGATTCCGGATTCTGAATTCTGTCTTCTGGCTTTGTGATCAAGCCTTGGAAACAAATCAGTTCGAAGTTCATCGGCGATTTTCGCATCTTCAAGCTGCGTTCCGACGTGAAAATCTCGCCCCGCACCGGCCGGGAGCATGACTTTTACGTCCTCGACAGCGTCAACTGGGTCAACGTCATCGCGGTCACGCCCGACCGGCAGCTCGTGATGGTCGAACAATACCGCCACGGCTCGAACACCGTCGAACTGGAGATTCCCGGCGGCATGATGGACCCGGGCGAGACCGATCCGGTGGCGACTGCCGTGCGCGAATTGCGCGAGGAAACCGGCTACGAAGGCGACCACGCCCGTCTGCTCGGTCGCATCCATGCCAACCCGGCAATCCTGACCAACATCTGTTACACCGTGCTGATTGAAAATTGCCGGTTGCAGCACGACGTGAAGTTTGATCAGGGCGAGGATCTGCTGACCCGGCTCGTGCCGGTCGCGGAAGTGCCGAAGCTCGTGGCCGACGAAAAAATCGGCCATTCCCTCGTCGTGGTCGCGTTGTACCATTTCGATCTGTGGCAAAAGGGAATCAAAAAAATCGGTGTTTGAAGCTCGTTGGTAAAATTCACAGATTAAGCCGTTAGTCATTGACGATGTGAAAATGCTTTATTCCACCGAACCAAACGTGTGGAAACTTGGTGCATAAACTGATAACGTGTTCAAAAAAGCATTGAATTCATTGGTGTCTTCATGAAACCACAATTTGAATTGTGGGATGTGAATAACTCGCGAATAAAGATTAATATGTTGTCCTAGAACTATTAGTTTATTTGCCTGATAGTGGCGATGAATGAGCGACGAAATCTTGCGCTACACCGACCTTGCGGCGGCCATTCGATTGGCCAAGTCCGCAGGCATGTCCGCGCGTGAGATTGCGCGCGCGCTGACACGGGGAATGACTTATTTGGACGCTTTGAAATTTGCGAAACACGCCGCAACGTTGCTGGACGTCAAGGTGTCGGAATTTATGCGCCTGAGGAAAAACGAATGAAGCAGGTCAGGCTTCTTCAAGCTTGGCTAGAAAACGATCGCTGTAACCGTCTTTGCGCAACTTGGGATAATCCACACGGCCCTGCTTTTTGACCAGCTTCTGTTTGACAGCACGTAAAAGGTTGCCAGTTCCTTGATCCAGTAATTCGGCTTCGCTCTTTTGGCTTTTTACCGTGGCAACTTTCACGCCTGTATAATAAGCTGGAGCCGTGCGGAATTCAATCTTTAAGTTGCCGCTGCGTTCGTGCCAAATTACTGTCCCTGCATGCCAATTTTCCTGGA
>Ga0265338_10005717_pt1 | contig 16085 bp, 18 predicted proteins | sample 42126metaG_FD_193579 | JGI IMG/M metagenome (GOLD analysis project Ga0265338, IMG submission 193579) | Rhizosphere microbial communities from Carex aquatilis grown in University of Washington, Seatle, WA, United States - 4-21-26 metaG | ecosystem: Host-associated > Plants > Roots > Rhizosphere... | reverse complement strand
CCATGAAGGGCAAGGTGAAGGCGTTTTCCTTGGTGAACATGGCCAGGATGGCGCACAGCAACGAACAGATATAATAAATCAGGCCATCTTTAGATTTAATATAAAAACATAGCGAGCCCAGATAGAACATAGCGGTCATGGAAGCCGCTCTTTCCCAAATATAGGTCACGGCTTCGGTTTGTATCGGATGGCTGACGAACACCAATCCTGTAAACAAAGAAATAATAGAAGCATGTTTAGTGATCGGGTCCCCTTTTATGGAAGGAGCAGAAAGGGTCAGGAGGACCAGCCACCAGACTAAAGCGGCAGTGATGAGATGGACAGCCAGGTTAAAAATATGGTAGCCAAGGACATTAAATCCACCGAGATGATAATTAAAGGCCATGGAAAGAAAGGTGATAAAACGGGTATGATAATAGCTCCAGATGCCGGCAAGATCATGGATTTTCGTGATGGCCGGATTCAGGATCAAGTGCAGTTGGTCATCAAAATGAAATGAACAAAAGAAGCTGTTGGAATAGGCAATAAGACCTAAAAAGAGGATGATAAGCACGGAAAACAAGCTTTTCATACACCGATTGTAGCTCCAACAACTCAATTTTTATATCGCAATTTTTACAAAATGTGCTACTATTCAAAGTCAGTATGAAAATTCACGAGTATCAGGCCAGAAATCTCTTTGCCGAATACGGCATCCCCATATCCCCTGGAGATGTAGCGCAAAGCTCCAATGAAGCCGTCCAGATCGCCCGCAAAACGGGGTTTCCCGTTGTTATCAAGGCCCAGGTCTTAGTTGGAGGCCGCGGTAAGGCTGGCGGGGTCAAGGTTGTTGGTAATGAGATCGAGCTTATTGCCGAATTTAACCGCATCAAAGCGTTGGATATCAAAGGTTATACCGTTGAACGCATCCTGGTTGCAAAGTCCATTGATATCAAGAAGGAATATTATCTGGCCGTTACGATCGATAATGTCAAAGGCGATGTGGTCATTATTGCCTCAGCAGAAGGCGGAGTGGATATCGAAGAGACCGCCAGGACCAATCCGGAAAAGATAGTTAAATTTTACATGCATGGCAACAAGACCCTTGAGGAAGCGCGCTGGCAGCCGGTGGTGGCAGGCTTGTTTGGCGAAGTGCATTTACAGAAAAGCGCCACTTCCATCCTGGAAAAATTGCTTAAATTATTCTTTGATAAAGACTGTTCCCTTGCAGAGATCAACCCTTTTGTCATCAACGAGAAGGGCAATTTGATGGCTGCGGATGCCAAGGTCATCATGGATGATAATGGTCTTTTCCGCCATGAAGAATTAAATGCCCTGCGGGACATGAAGTATGAGGACCCTGATGAGCTTGAGGCCAAGGACAAAGGCTTAAGCTTTGTGAAGCTGGATGGGAATGTCGGCTGCATCGTCAACGGCGCAGGTCTCGCCATGGGCACCATGGATGAGGTCAACCTCCTGGGTGGTAAAGCGGCTAATTTCCTGGATGTGGGAGGGTCTTCCAATCCGCAAAAAGTGCTTAATGCCTTGAAGATCCTTTTGCGTAATAAGGACATCAAGGTCATCCTGATCAATATTTTCGGCGGCATTACCCGTTGTGATGACATTGCTAATGGGATATTGACCGCGATACAACAAATTGAGATCCCGGTACCGCTGATCATCCGTTTGACCGGCACCAATGAAAAAGAAGCCAAGGAGCTCTTAACAAGAGCAGGATTGACGACATATAGTTCCATGAGGCAGGCTGTCACCGAAGCGGTAAAGGCATCGAAATAATATGTCCATTCTTATCGATCAAAACACCAAGGTCATTGTGCAGGGCATTACCGGCCGTGACGGTTCTTTTCATGCCAAACAAATGCTGGATTACGGCACCAAGGTCGTGGGTGGAGTAACGCCCGGCAAAGGCGGCCAAGAGGTCAACGGCATTCCGGTTTTTAATTCCGTTAAAGAAGCCAGGCAAAAGACCGGCTGCGATGCCGCAGTCATCTATGTGCCCGCCAAATTTGCCAAGGACGCCATGTTGGAAGATATTGCCAATGGTATTCCCTTGATCATTTGTATCACCGAAGGGATCCCGGTATTGGACATGGTAGAGGTTAAAAAAGCTTTAAGGAACACCCAGATCCGCTTGATCGGGCCTAATTGCCCCGGCCTCATCTCCCCTGGAAAAGCAAAGATCGGCATCATGCCCGGCCATATCCATAAACCCGGCGACATAGGCGTTATTTCGCGTTCGGGCACGCTTACCTATGAAGTGGTTTACAATTTGAGCGCCAATGGCATGGGGCAATCGACCTGTATCGGCCTGGGAGGGGACCCCATTATCGGCACCAGGTTTGTCGATGCGTTAAAAATGTTCCAGGAAGACCCGGCTACCCGTGCCATCGTCATGGTCGGTGAGATCGGCGGCGGGGATGAGCAATTGGCCGCGGATTATATCAAAAGATATGTCACCAAACCTGTGGTGGCTTTTATTGCCGGACGCACGGCGCCTGCCGGCAAGCGCATGGGGCATGCCGGCGCCATCATTTCTTCAGGGGATTCCACGGCCGCTGCCAAAATCCAGATGTTGCGTGATGCCGGTGTTGTGGTCATCGATTTTCCCGATGAAATCCCTCAAGCCTTGGCTGCTACTTTAAAATAAAGGTGGCTGCATGAGTAAGAACCCTTTTTCTTTAACGAAGGTCAAGAATATCATCGCTATTTCCTCCTGCAAAGGGGGCGTTGGCAAATCAACCCTGGCAAGCGCCTTAGCCTGGGAGCTTTCCCAACGGGGGCTAAAAGTAGGCCTCCTGGATGCGGACATCTACGGCCCCTCGCTGCCTTCTCTTTTTCAATTACACGATGTGCAGGTAAGGACCAATGAATTCAAAATGGTCATGCCTATTGATTTCAAGGGGCTTAAGCTTATGTCCTTTGGGTTTTTATTGGGAGATTCTCCGGCGGTGATGCGCGGCCCCATTGTCACGAGCTATATCCAGCAGTTATTGTTCCAGACAGATTGGGGAGAGCTGGATTATTTGATACTCGATATGCCGCCTGGAACAGGGGACATCCAACTGACCATTACCCAGTCCATTAAATTAACCGGAGCGGTGATCGTCACCACCCACCATAGTCTTTCCCTGGTGGACACGGCCCGTGGCATTTTGATGTTTGAAAGGGTCAAGGTGCCGATCCTGGGCGTTATTGAAAACATGGCGTATTTCACAACGCCGGACTCCGGCAAAAAGTATTACATTTTCGGCGAGCAGAAAGCCGGGGCCCTGTCTGCTCGTTTTGGGGTCAAGACCCTGGTGGAAATCCCCATCCAGCAGGATCTTTCAGGGGACATGCGCTCCTATCAGCCTAATGCGTATGTGCAAAAAGCAGTTGAAGAATTGATCAAAAGCGTTGAAAATAGTCAGAAAGACCAGTGTTCGCTAAAGGACGCCGGCTATAGAGATGGACAGGTAGTGCTGGTCTTCAGCGATGGCAGGGAGCTGTCCGCAAAAGCTTTTGATCTGCGCGCCGGCTGCCCTTGCGCTTCATGCGTCTCAGAAGTGACAGGCAAGAGGCTGCTGGATGTCAAAAAGATCCCGGCGGACATCAATCCTGTCGATATCCTGCCATTGGGCAATTATGCGGTGGGCATCACTTGGAGTGACGGCCACGCTTCAGGGATTTATCCCTACACGATGTTTGGTTGATCGTGCGTAGGGCAAATAGAAAGCGAGTAAAGCCTATGTCAGCCCTTATTTTTATCATCATTGCGGTGACCATCATTGGTTCTGCCATAAGGATCGTCCAGCAGTATCAAACAGGCGTTGTATTTCAACTGGGAAGATATCACCGGACGCTTCAGCCGGGCCTGAATTTCATCATCCCCATTATCGAAGATGCCAGGATCATAGACATGCGGGTGTTGACCAACGATATCCCCAAGCAGCAGGCCATCACCAAAGATAATGTGCCGGTATCCATCAACGGCGTCCTTTATTTTCAAGTGGTCGACGCACAGGCGGCGGTGATCAGGGTCCAGAATTATTTGTATGCGGTTTCTCAATACGCGCAGGCTGCTTTGCGCGATGTGGTGGGTGGGATGTCCTTTGATGACCTATTGGCTGAGCGGCAAAAGATCGGTGATGAGATCGAAGAGATCATCCAAAAGCAGGCGGAAAATTGGGGCCTGAAGGTCACGGCCATCAAGATCTTGGACGTGGATGTGCCCCAGGAGCTCAAAGAAATGATGTCCAGGCAGGCATCGGCGGAGAGGGAAAAACGCGCCACCATCACCAAGGCCGAAGGCGACAAATTAGCCGCATTCAATCTGTCTGAAGCCGCAAGGGTGATGACCCTTTCTCCCGGGGCCATGCAGTTAAGGATCCTTCAAACCCTCGATGGCCTTGGACCAACACCGTCTAATACCCTTGTCTTCGCGCTGCCGCTGGATACGCTGGAGTCCATTAGGGTCCTGGCGAAGAAAGCCGGGGATGCACAGGTAATTTAAGACATGAAGAAAACCAAAAGCCTTAAGAATATTTTTATTTCTGCCATCCACCAGAACGCGGGAAAGACCACGGTGGCCCTGGGGCTTTTTAAGACCTTCCAGGAACGCAAGATCAGGACCGCCTTCATGAAGCCGGTCGGCCAGGAGACGGTCACCTTCGAGGAAAAGTCCATTGACAAGGACACCTACCTGATCGGAGAGGTCTATCATTGCAAGAAACACATCAAAGACATGAGCCCCATCACCATCGGCCGCGGTTACACGGAAAAATATATCCTTGAACCTGAGCGCCAGCTGCTGCACGACAATATTTTCAAGTCTTTTCAAACCATCACCCGGGGCAAGGACGCCATCATCGTCGAGGGAACAGGGCATGCGGCGGTCGGCTCGGTGATCGATTGCTCGAATGCGGACGTGGCCGCTCTTCTGGGAAGCAAGGCCATCATTATATCCGGCGGAGGGGTGGGTCGCGCCATCGATGAGATCATGCTCAACAAGGCTTTGTTTGATAGCTGCAAGGTGCCGTTGTTAGGGGTCATTATCAATAAGGTCATACCGGACAAGCTGGAGAAAATTAAAATGATCGTGGGCAAGGGCTTGGAAGCCAAAGGCATCCGGCTTTTAGGCGTGATCCCTGAAATGGACCTTTTAAGCGCGCCCACGGTAGAGCAGATCAGGGAACGCCTGGATCTAAAGGTTTTTTCCGGCGAGGAAAATTTGCGCACCAGGGTCTATGATGCCATTGTGGCAGCCATGGAGCCATATAATATGATCGGCCATCTGCGCGATGGCGCGCTTGTTATTACTTCCGGCGACCGCGTGGATAACATGCTGGTGGCGGTTTCTTCCTATCTTCTGCAGCAGGGCAGGGCCGTCAAGGTGGCAGGCCTTGTGTTGACCGGCGGGCTGACCCCGGACCATAAGATAGCCGGACTCCTGAAAGACAGCCATATCCCGGTGCTTTATTCAAACCAGGACACCTACACCATTGCTGCGGCCATCGAGAACATGACCCCCAAGATCCAAAAAACCGACCGCGATAAGATCCAGGAGGCCAGGCGCCTGGTCAAGAAGTACGTGGATGTGGACCTGATCCTGGAAAATCTTTAGCCTCTTGACTATTCGACGGTCATCATTTAAAGTAGTGGCGTGAATTTAACGATGAGATACAACAATGATAGAATATATTGCTGTCATATTTGCTTTTCTGTTCGCTTTTTCCCTCTCAGCGCTTCTGCTGGGAATCCCTAAGCTGTTAAGTCCGAAATTTCCCAGTGAAGCCAAATCCCGGCCCTTTGAGTGCGGCAAGGAGCCCTTCTCACTTCCCGGCGGCAATGTGCCGGTGCATTTTTATATCGTGGCCATGCTTTTTATCGTTTTTGACGTGGAACTTGTCTTTCTTTTCCCCTGGGCCGTGATGTTCAGGAAGCTAGGGGTCTTTGGGTTGGCGGAAATGGCGGTTTTTTTGGGCTTTGTGGTCTTGGGTTATTTTTATGTGTTAAAAAAACGCGCGCTGGAATGGGAGTGATGCAATGTCTGCTTTAAGTTCGGCCAGCAACTTCTTTACCTCGAAATTAAATGATGCTTTGGGCTGGGCACGTAAGTTTTCCATTTTTCAGTACCCCTTTGTGACAGCTTGTTGCGGCATGGAGTACATGGCGACAAACTGCGCGCACTACGATCAGGACCGTTTTGGCGCCGGCTTTCCGCGCTTCTCGCCAAGACAATCAGATGTGCTTTTTGTGGTGGGGACCATCAGCCATAAAATGGCGCCGGTCTTAAAGACCGTTTACGACCAGATGTGCGAGCCCAAGTGGGTGGTGGCATTCGGGGTTTGTACCTGCACCGGAGGATTTTACGATAATTACGCGACCGTGATGGGCATTGATACCATTATCCCCGTGGACATTTATATCCCGGGCTGCCCGCCGCGGCCGGAAAATGTGCTGGATGGCTTAATGAAGCTCCAGGAAAAGATCCAAAAGGGAGAACAATCAAGGACGCTGTATGATCCCCGCGACCCAAGATCGGTCCGGCCTGCTGATCTGCAGTTCGGGTACACCATCGAGGGGCACATTAAACACATCGAATCCACCCCAACGCATGGCCCCAAGCTTACGACACCAAAGGAATAGGGAATGTTGACACCGCTACAGCGCATCCAGGAAAAATTTCCTGCAGACATCATCGAGACCCATGCCTTTCGTGGAGATGAGACCGTGGTCATCCGTGCGGCGGGTCTGAAGGCCGTTGCCGGGTTCCTGAAAGAGACGCCGGAGATGGATTTCAATTTCCTGATGGACCTAACGGCCGTGGATTATTTGTTCTTTGCGGGCGGACGCATCCAGAAGGAATTCCGTTTTGAAGTCGTCTATCACTTTTTCTCGCTTAAACATAACCATCGGATCCGCCTAAAGGTCCCGGTTGACGACAAGGCTCCTGAAGTGGACACGCTCACCGATCTTTGGCCGTCGGCCAACTGGTATGAGCGGGAAGTATGGGACATGTACGGCATTAAGTTCAAGGGGCATCCTAATCTAAAACGCATTTTGATGTACGAAGAGTTCCAGGGACACGCCCTGCGTAAAGATTATCCATATAATAAACGACAACCATTGATAGGACCCACGTACTAATGACCCAAACGCGCTCCATGTTATTGAATGTTGGCCCTTCGCATCCGGCCATGCACGGAGTTATCCGCCTGATCATGGAGTTGGACGGCGAGAAGATCAAGGACGTGGAGGTGGAGATCGGCTACCTGCACCGCGCTTTTGAAAAAATGTGCGAGACCGTGATGTATACCCAGTGTTTTCCTTATACGGACCGCTTGAATTACGTTTCTCCTTTGATCAATAACGTGGGTTTCGCATTGACGGTGGAGAAATTATTGGGCATCGATATCCCTGAGCGCGCCAAGTACATCCGGGTGATCATGAGCGAAATATCGCGCGTCACCGACCATTTGACCTGTATCGGCGCCTCGGCCATGGAATTAGGGTCCATGTCCGTCTTTTTGTACATGATCAAGGCCAGGGAATTTTTATGGGAATTGGTTGAGGAGATCACCGGTGCAAGGCTTACCATCTCCTACGTACGTATTGGCGGCGTCAAGGCTGATTTGACCGAGGGTTTTGTGGACAAGACATTTCAGAAGATCGCAGAAGTACGCAAGGTGCTTATTGAAGCGGATGAACTGTTGACCCGAAACCGCATTTTTTTTGACCGCATGAAGGGCCTAGGGAAGATTTCCCGCGAAGACGCTATCGCCTATGGGATCACCGGCCCGTTTTTAAGATCAACAGGCGTCAATTACGATGTACGCAAGGCCTCACCGTATTTGGTTTATGACAAACTCGATTTCGAAGTTCCTCTCGGCACTCAGGGAGACAATCTTGACCGTTATTTTGTGCGCATGGCGGAGATGGAACAATCCTTAAGGATCATTGAGCAGTGCTTCCAGCAGATACCCGACGGACCGATCGCCGCGGACCTGACCGGGGCGGTCATCCCTGCGGCCCAGATGGTTGACAGCGCCAAGATGGGTCAAACCGAAGGCCTGATGGAAGATGAGGTTTCCCTTGATCCAACCTTGCAGGGCGGCACTAAGAAATATTATGATGCCATCAATGCCAATAGGAAGGATATTGTGCTGCCGGCCAAGGAAAACACCTATGGTAATATCGAAGGCTTAATGAACCATTTTAAACTGGTCATGTACGGCCATGGCATCCGTCCGCCGGTAGGCGAGGCGTATTTCCCCGTGGAAGGAGCCAATGGAGAACTAGGATTTTATATAGTTTCCGACGGCCGTGACAATCCCTGGCGGGTCAGGGTACATCCGCCCTGTTTTCCCATCATGGCGGCCTTGCCCAAGTGCCTGATCGGCGAAATGATGGCAGACCTGGTACCAACCTTCGGGTCAGTGAACATGATCGCCGGCGAATTAGACAGATAAAACATATGTTTACCGCAGATGAGATCACAGAATTGGACAAGATCACCAATAAGTACGAGCGTCGGGGCGCCGCGCTTTTACCGGTGCTTCATGCCCTTCAGGACAAGGAAGGGCTGATCAGCCCCGAAGCTGAAAAGGACGTTGCCGAATACCTGGGGATACCGGTGGTCCATGTCCATGAAGTGGTCAGTTTTTATCATTTATTCCACCAGGAGAAATTAGGCAAATGCCATTTGTCGGTTTGCCAGACCACGGCATGTGCGCTGCGGGGATCAGAAGATATTATTCGATATATCGAGCAAAAGCTTAACATCAAGCCGGGTGAAATAACGCCTGACGGTAAATTCAGTTTCGATGTGGTTGAATGTTTAGGCGCCTGTGAGATGGCACCGGTGATGCGGTGCAATAAGGATTATAAAGGCCCGCTGGACAAGAAAAAGATCGACGAGTTGATCAAGGGGGCATAGCGTTCCATATGGAAAAGATCGTTTCCAGACATTTTGGCCAGGAAAATTCCCATCGCCTTGAGCATTATCTGAAAGACGGCGGGTACGTGTCTGCCCGCAAGGCTTTGACCCAAATGACGCCGGCAGCTGTCATTGAGGAGATCAAGAGGTCGAATTTACGCGGGCTTGGCGGCGCCGGTTTCCCGACGGGAACCAAATGGGGCTTTATCCCGCAGGGCAACCCCAAACCCAAATACCTGGTCATCAATGCGGATGAGGGTGAGCCGGGGACCTTCAAAGACAAATATATAATGGAACAGGACCCTCATGCATTGTTGGAGGGGATCATCATCACCTGCTTTGCCATCAACAGCCATAAGGCGTATGTTTATGTGCGCGGCGAATACATAAAGTCCATGAAGATCTTGCAGGAGGCCATTGACGAGGCACATTCAAAAGGGTATTTAGGCAAGGGGATCTTTGGCACGAACTTTGATATTGAGGTGGTTGTTCATCCAGGGGCAGGGGCCTACATTTGCGGGGAAGAAACAGCGCTGCTCTCCTCCCTTGAAGGAGGGAAAGGATTCCCCCGTCTCAAGCCGCCTTTTCCTGCGGTGGTGGGATTGTTTGAAAGCCCTACGGTCATTAATAATGTGGAAACCATCGCTTGCGTAGGTCCGATCATTAATAGAGGTGCGGCATGGTTCGCCCAATTAGGTTCTGAGAAGAACGGCGGCAACCGATTATTTTGTGTGAGCGGACATGTAAATAAACCAGGGGTGTATGAACTTCCCAATGGAATAACTTTACGGGAAATCATCTATGAGCACGCTGGAGGCATCCTCCAGGCGCGCAAGCTCAAGGCCGTGATCCCTGGAGGCATCTCAGCGCCGGTCCTGACGGCTGACCAACTCGACGTGAAAATGGATTTTGATTCTCTCAAGGCCATTGGCTCCATGGCAGGCTCCGGAGGGATCATCGTCATGGATGAGACGACAGACATGGTCTGGGCAGCTTTGGTTGCAGCGCGTTTTTTCGCCCTGGAATCCTGCGGGCAATGCTCGCCCTGCCGGGAAGGCAGCGGATGGGTTTATCGTCAAATCAAAAGGATTTACGAAGGTCAGGGACGCCTTCATGACCTGAATAATCTTCCCGGCATCGTGAATAATATCGGAGGCAACACCATCTGTGCTTTTGGCGATGCGGTCACCATGTCCGTGGGAAGCTATGTGAGCAAATTTCGCAGTGAATTTGAGGCCAAGATCAAAGGTTAGTTATGCCAAACGTCAGTATTGATGGAAAACAAATAGAAGTACCAGCCGGGACAACGATCATACAGGCGGCGGAAAAATTAGGGATCGAGATCCCCAGATACTGTTATCATCCAGCCCTGCCCGTTGCCGGTAATTGCCGCATCTGTATGGTGGAGATCGAGAAACAGCCCAAATTACAGATCGCCTGCTACACGCCGGTGAGCGAAGGCATGGTGGTCAAGACCAATTCGCCTAAGGTCATTGAAGTGCGCAAGAGCGTACTGGAGTTCTTACTGGTCAATCATCCGGTGGATTGCCCGGTCTGCGACCAGGCAGGCGAATGTAAGCTCCAGGATTATTACATGGAGCACGGCCAGTATGACAGCCGCCTGGACAACGTGAAGGTCAAAAAAGAAAAGAAGGCTTTTCCGATAGGCCCGACCATCATGCTCGACCAGGAGCGTTGCATCCTTTGTACACGTTGTGTGCGTTTCACGGACAATATCTCCAAGACCCATGAGTTCGGCGTGTTTGACCGAGGGGACCATTCACAGGTGGATGTTTATCCCGGCAAACAATTGGATAATAATTATTCCGGCAATGTCGCGGATATCTGCCCCGTCGGTGCCTTAACGGACAGGGATTTTCGTTTCAAGTGCAGGGTCTGGTACTTATCCCAGACAAAATCAGTGTGTCCCGGCTGCAGCATGGGATGCAATACGACGGTTGAATGGGACAAAATGCGGCCGCACCAATTCAAAAAAGCGCGGGTCATGCGGCTTAAGCCCCGTTTGAATGAAGAGGTGAATAGCTTCTGGATGTGCGACAAGGGCCGGTACAATTATCATTTTATCGACGAGAATAGGATCCATCATCCGCAACTTAAGGATGGATTGGTCTCATGGGAGAAGGCCATTGATATGGTCGCTGAAAACCTTAAAGCCTTACAGGCCGCCAAGCACACGGGGGCCATTGGGGTTTTGGCCTCGGCGCAGTTGACCAATGAAGATCTTTTTGTCATCCGTAAATTTTTTAAAGAGAACCTGCCGGGAGCATCCGTAGATTTTAAATTGGCTGAGGTGCCCGGGGAGAGCGATGATTTCCTGATGAAAGCGGACAAAAATCCCAATACCGCGGGCGCGTCATTAATCCTTGAAAGCAATACAGGGGCCGCAGCGATCCTGCAAAAAGCCAAACAGGGGGACCTTGATGTGCTTTATGTTTTTGGCCATGATCTTGTCAAACTTTACGGTAAGGAGACAGTGGGGCTTATCGCCCAAAAAGTGAAGCTTTTTATTTATCAGGGGAGCAATATCAATGAAACGTGCAGCTATGCGCATTTGAACCTACCCAGCAGCGTCTATGCGGAAAAAGAAGGCACCTTTACCAATTGCCAGCAACGGGTGCAGCGCATCTGGCCGGCCTTGGCCCCCTTGGGCGAATCCAAGGGTGATTGGGAGATCATTTCCCAACTAAGCAACAAGTTAGACGCGCCGCTGGCCTACAAAAGTTCCCAGGAAATATTTAAGGACCTGGCGGCGACCATCCCGGCCTTTGCCGGAATGTCTTATGAAAAATTGTCTGATAAAGGAATGCTGCTGAAATGAGCGATATCCTTATTAAATTCATCCTGAGTGCCGGGACCTTGTTCATCATGTTCAACATCGCCGGCCTCTTGACCTGGGTGGAACGCAAACAAAGCGCGGTGATGCAGGACCGCATAGGCGCCAATCGCGCGGCCATCTTCGGCTTTAAGGCCATGGGCCTTTTTCATGCGATCGCCGACGTGCTTAAGATGCTAAGCAAGGAAGATTTTATTCCTGCAGGCGCCAATAAATTTTTGTTCAACCTGGCGCCGTATCTGTCCGTCATCTTTGCGCTCGTTGGTTTTGCCGCCATTCCTATAGGAGGCACGCTGGTGGTGAACCATCATCCCATCGAACTTCAGGCTGCCAATTTGAATGTCGCGCTTATTTTTATTTTTGCCATGATGTCCATGGGGATCTACGGCGTTGTCCTGGCAGGTTTTTCGTCCAACAATAATTACTCGTTTTTAGGCGGCATGAGAGGCGCAGCACAGATGATCGCCTATGAGATCACCATGGGTGCTGCGATCATGGGCGTCATCATGGTCTTTAATACGCTCGATCTTCAAGCCCTCGACCGCGCACAAGGCGCTTATATGTTGGGCGGCTGGCTACCCAAATGGGGCGTTTTTGTGCAGCCGCTGGCTTTCTTCTTGTTTTTGACCGCGGCCACGGCTGAAACCAAACGCACGCCTTTTGACCTTCCTGAAGGAGAATCAGAGATCATCGGTTATTTTGTGGAATACAGCGGTATGAAATTCGGGATGTTTTTTCTGGCGGACCTGGTTGAGACCGTGCTGGTCTCGGCGCTGATGACCACCTTGTTCCTGGGCGGATGGCAGGTCCCGTACCTTCATCCTGACGGGTTTTATTTTCCGTGGGGATGCCACGTTGCCATGTCCAATGCGCCGGTGGTGCTGCTGGGTATTTCGTCTTTCTTCATTAAAGTGTCCTTTTTTATCTGGCTCTTGATGGCCGTGCGTTGGACGCTTCCGCGTTTCCGATATGATCAGCTGATGAATTTGGGATGGAAAATACTTTTACCGGTTTCCTTGATCAATATCGCAATCACAGCCATCGTGCTGACGCTCTTAGGATAAATGGATGGATAACTCTACTGAAAAACGCCGCCAGGAATTGGAAAAATATTTTGACCCCAAGGGGCCTTTTGCCGCTTTGCGCGTGTCGCAGATGAAACGCGCCTGGAAGCAGGCCAACCGCCGAGAGCTGACCTTCTGGGAAAACACCTATTTGCCTATGCTTAGCAGCGGCATTTATCTGACCTCCAAACATTTCTTTTATAATGTCTTTTTCCACATTCTTCACCTTTTCGGGATCGCTAAATCAACCAAAGGCGCTGTCACCTATCAATATCCGGAAATGAAAAGACCGTTGAGCTCCCGTCTGCGTACCCGGCATCGTCTGGTTAAGCGCGAGGACGGCTCACCCCGATGTGTGGCCTGCATGATGTGTGAGACCGTATGTCCGGCCAAGTGTATTGAGATCACTGCCGCAGAACATCCGGACCCTAATATCGAAAAATTCCCCGCCGAATTCATCCTGGATCTGGGAAAATGCGTTTACTGCGGTTTTTGCGTGGAAGTCTGCCCTGAGGACGCCATCCGCATGGACACCCAGATACTCGATTGCGCCGAATACTCCCGCGACAGCATGATCTATAACAAAAAACGCCTGATGGAAGAATAGGGTTACAGCTTGACTTTATTAATTGTAGCGCGCACAATTAGAAAATAATCAAGCTTTTGGGGGACCTATGTATATTGAAATATTTTCCTTATGTGATGCCGCGACAGTCGACGTGGCGGGCAAATTAAATTTGCTGGGAGCGTTTGATACCATCTTTACGGCCAGCATGCCCCTGGTTTATCCCCTAGGTGCTTTGGCCCTTAGGATCAGATTTGATGCTATTGAAAGAGGAAGCCACAAGGTGTCTGTGAATTTCGTTGATTTGGACGGTAAACATGTGATCCCTCCGGCCAATGGCACGGTTAATATCAATTTCCCTGATGAGCAAGGTTCAGGATCGATCAATTTGGTTTTTAATCTTCAAATGTTAAAACTGGAGAAATATGGCCAATATGCTATTGATCTGGCTGTGGACAGCAGGAAGGAGGCCTCGCTGCCTCTTTTTGTAAAGGAAAAATCTCAACATGAATAAGAAGTTCAAGGAAGTGCTCAACGGGATCCTCATGGTGGCGGCAGCCGCGGCCATGATGACTGTCGCTATTGCCGTTATTTTTTTGATCTCCAAGGTCTTCCATACGAATTTTAAATGAACCTTGAAACCGAAGCGAGAAAGGTCTTTTGCCTACAATAAAGAAGACAATCCTCCTGGTCGACGATAATCCAGTGGCGCAGAAAATGACGGCAAAGATATTTGCCAATGATGGTTATCAAGTGCTTTTAGCATGGAATGGAGAAGAGTGTTTGAAGATCGCAAAAACGGGAAAGCCCGATGCGATCCTGATGGATGTTATTTTCCCGGATGGCTATGGCCGGGAATTCGTTCTACGGTTAAAACAAGACCCTGATACGGAAAATATCCCTGTTATTTTTGCGACCAACACTATCGACGTCAGAGATGATAAGGGCGACTTGATCATATCTGTTGGTGAGGAGACCTATCCTGCATTTGCCAAACCTCTGCACTACCCTAAATTATTAAGCATGGTGCGTAAAACCATTAATCGCACCAGGAATATCAAAAAAAGCTGAAAATAAAAAGGTGACAGGTACATTTTTGGCTAAACAGCCTAAAAATAAAAATGTACATGTCACCTTTTTGTCACCTTTTTTTATTTTTTATTTAAAAGACATGCCTTGCACGGCTGCAATGGCGGCATCGAGAAATGGTCCAGGGAAGATCCCAATGACGATGATGCCGATGACGGCCATGCACAAGAGCAATTGCATCCCTAAGGAAACAGCGATCGCATCATTTTTGCGGGGTGCATCCACACAGATGCATTTGGCGACCATCAGGTAGTAATAAAGGGAAATGACAATGTTGACCCCTGCAATAAGGCCAAGCCAAACGTAACCGCTTTTGATGACAGCCATCAACAAGGTGAATTTACCGAAGAAGCCTGCCAGGGGAGGCATGCCTGCCAAAGAGGCCAGGGAGAGGAGCATGGTAAGCCCTAGAATGCTGCAGCGACGGGAAAGACCGGCATAATCCGCGATCTCATCGCTGTTAGTTTCAATGGAAAAGATGATAATTACCAAGAAGGCGGCAAGAATGGTAAAAAGGTACCCTAAAAGATAGAAATTGATCCCGGAGATCCCCAACGCAGAACCCGCGGCAGCACCCATCAGCAAATAACCCGCATGAGATATGCTGGAATAACCCAGCAGGCGTTTAATATTGGTCTGGAACATGGCCACCAGATTGCCGTAGGTCATGGTAATGGCAGAGAGAATGGCCAGCGTCAGGCTCCAGTCAGGATGCCAGGCGCCGAAAACACCCAAAAAAAGACGGATAAGGACTATAAAACCCGCGGCCTTGGAGCCGACGGACAAAAGCGCCGTTACAGGGGTGGGCGCGCCCTGGTAAACATCAGCCACCCACATATGAAACGGCACGGCTGAGATCTTAAAACCAACAGCTGAGAAGATAAGCACCAGGGCAAAAAGCGTTATCGAAGACATGGCATGATTCTGGCAATAGGCCTGGATGACGCTGAAATGGGTCGAGTGGGTTGCGCCATAAAGGAAGCTTATACCATAGAGGAAAAACCCCGAAGCCAAGGAACCCAGGATGAGATATTTCATCCCAGCTTCAATGGAAAATTTGTCGCTTTTAAGATAGGCTGTCATGACATAGAGCGAAATGGTGAGGATCTCGATGGAAATGAAGAGCACCAGGAAATCCGCGCTTGAAGCCATGAGGCACATGCCAAGCAAGGCCAGCCACAGCAGCAAATAAAATTCATTACGCCGCCCGCCTAAGGATTTAAAGAATTCCTTGGTCATGGCAAAGACAAAAACCATGGCCACGAGGAAAAATTCCTTAAAAAACCAGGCCAGGGAATCAATGACAAACATGTTGCTGAAGGTGATCCCCCGGAGGCCGGATTGGGTGGACCAGAATATGAGCAGCCCGATCAGGCCAATAAAGCTAAGAATGCCGATCCAATCTTTGTCCGACTTGGACGGCAAGGCAATGTCCACCACCACCAACCCAACCAGGATGATGGAAATAAGCACCTCCAGCGAAACAAGGCTCCAATCAATGACAGGGAACATATTACCGCATGCTTTCTACGATCGTCTTGGTGCTCGTGTCAATGTGCGTCAGGATAACTGACGGCAGACACCCGACGAGGATTA